>PJUL01000227.1_pt1 | contig 46339 bp, 45 predicted proteins | sample 1512221 | NCBI WGS metagenome assembly PJUL01 (sample SAMN08177667, study PRJNA422409) | Feces metagenome, whole genome shotgun sequencing project.
CCGCCTTTGGCCTGCTCCTCCTCGCCCCGCTTCTGCTGATCGTCGCGGCAATGGTGCGGCTCGACAGCCCCGGCCCGATCCTTTTCCGACAGGAACGGCGCGGCATGGGCGGCGAGACCTTCCCGATCTACAAATTCCGCACCATGAGCGCCGCCGCCAGCCGCGAAACCTTCCGCCAGGCGGTGGCCGGAGACGCGCGCGTCACTAAATTGGGCCGGTTTCTGCGCGCCACCAGCATTGATGAACTGCCCCAATTGCTCAATGTGCTGAAGGGCGACATGGCCCTGATCGGCCCGCGTCCCCATCCGCTGGCGCTGGACGAGGTGTTTTGCAACAGCGTGCCCAATTATCTCGACCGCTACCTTGTGCGCCCAGGCATTACCGGGCTGGCACAGGTCAGCGGCCATCGCGGCCCCACCCCCGATATCGCCGCCATGAGCGCCCGCGTGGCGCTCGATCTCGACTATATCGAAAACTGGTCGCTCAAGACCGACCTCATCGTTCTGTTAAGGACGATAAAACTGCTGTTTCTGGTGCGCGATGGCACCTGAGCCCCAAAGCCGCTTCGAGCTGATTGTCGGCGTCCATGACCTTGCCGAAACGCCCGACGCTATGGGCGAGGAGCTATTGTCGTGGCTACCGTTTTCGGCGGCCCGCCCCATTCTCGATAACGTTCTCGCCAATAGTCGGATGACCTCGACGCCGCTGGTAATCACCAGCGACGACGCCTTTCGCTCAGACTATGATCTGCTGATGCCCTACCTGCTGGAAAACGGCCTTATCGGCTCGTTCTTCATCCCCACCGATTTCGTCGGTCAGAAGGGGCGGCTGACCATAGCGCAGATGCGCGAAATGGCCGATCTCGGCATGCGCTTCGGCATTCACGGCGCGCGTCACATCAATTGGCTGACCGCCACGCCCGAGCAATTCATCGCCGATGTCCGTCAGGGCAAGGATGCGCTCGAACAGATGCTGGGCCGCAAAGTCGACACCGCCGCCGCGCCTTTTGGTGGCTTTGATGGCCGCATCGCCGCCCATCTGCGCAATGAGGGCCTGACCACGCTCTATACCAGCCGCCCGGGGCTCGCCCTGCGCGCCGCATGGATCAAACCGCGCAATATGCTGAAGTCATTGCAGCTCGACTTCGTGCGCCAGATCAGCACCACAACAGGCACATGGCGCGATGCGGCACGATGCCGGGCGCGGGTGCTGCGCGCCAATATCGAAGCCATGGTGCCGCGCGGATGAAACGCGCCCTTGTTCTCTCGATCATCGATCAGGCGATGATCAGCGCGTTCAACCTCGTGCTGAGCCTGGCGCTGATCGCCTATGCGACGCCTGAGCAGTTCGGCATTTTCGTGCTGGTGCAGGCCATCGGCTTTTTCGCCCTATCGGCGCAGAATGCCCTGATCATTACCCCGCTCAATTACCTCCTGCCCGGCCAGCCCGAGCCCGTGGTGCAGCAGCAATTGTCGATGCTGACCTCGGCCAATATCGTGCTGATCGCGCTGGCTCTGCTGCTGGCGCTGGCGCTTGGCATGATGATCAACGCCGACCCGGTCTTACTTGTGGCCATTCTCGCCTTTTTCGGGGCCAGCGTGCTGCGCGAATATATGCGCAATGTTCTCGTCGTGACCGAGCGCATGGCGCGCACATTGGTTCTGGATGGGGCAGCCCTTGCCACGACGCTCACCCTGCTCGCCGGACTCTGGCAGATATTGCCCCCGGCCAGTGCCGCGCTTGCCGCCATTGCTCTGGGCAATCTTGTGGTGCTCTTTACAGGCCGGATCAGGCTCTATTGGCGCCCGTCCAAATTCATGATCCATCTCAAGGATTATCGCAGCGTCTGGGACAAGACCCGCTGGGCCTTGCAGGGCGCCCTGCAAAACGAAGTGGAAGCGCGCTCCTATGTCATCCTGCTCGAACGCTGGCGCGACGCCGCCGCTTTGGGCACGATTCAGGCTGGCCGCACGGTGCTGGCCCCGCTCATGCTCATCGCCCCCTCATGGCGGCGCATTGCCCGCCCCAAAATGGTGCGCCATTTTCGGCAGGGCGAGGATGGCGCGGTGCGCGCCCTCCTCTGGAGCGGCGCTCTGGTCGTCATTCTGGCCAGCCTCGCCTTTGGCCTCGTCCTCTACGTGGCGTGGCCATTGTTTGAAGACCATGTGTTCAAGGGCCGCTATGGCGATATGCACCCCATCGTATTCGGCTGGTGGATTTACGCCCTCATCGTCGGGCTGGCGAGCATCCCCGCGACACAGCTTGAAGCACGACGTCAGTTCCGCGCGCTGGCCATGGTCGGCCTCGTCATTGCCGGGCTGGTCATTGCGGTGCTGGTGCCGCTGGTCTGGAGCGGCGCAAGCCTGATGACTATCGTGCTGGCGCTGGCCGGGCTGCATGGGCTGGAACTGATCGCCTATCTGGTGCTGATCGCCCGCCCTGCCCCGCCACTGACGGACGATGTGTCATGAGCGTGCAGCACGAAACACTGAACTACCGCGCCCGCATCGCCGTGCTGCTGCCGGCGCTGCAACTGGCCTATTTCGTGCTGATCTGGCCGCTGGTCTATGCGCGCGGCATCCAGACGGCCGATCTGGTCACGGCGCCGGTGGAGACCCAGACCTTCCTGCTCAACCGGCTGTTTTTCCCGGCCATGGCGGGGATCGCCATTGTGCTGCTGGTGGCCGAGCGCCACAGGCTGACCCATTTCCGGATCGGCGCGGCCCTCTTAGTCGCCGCCTTCCTAACCTATCTGGGCGCGTCTTTTGTCTGGGCGCTTGCCCCCGGCACATCCATGTCCAAATTCGCGCTGCTGGCCATGCAGATCATCGCGCTGGTGCCCGCCGTGCTGCTGGCGCCACGCACGGAAGACATTATCCGCCCCATGTTCTGGGTCATTGCGGTGACGGTTTTCGTCAACATTCTCGCCGTGCTCGCCCTGCCCCCGACGCCTCTGGGCCATGCCGGGATCTATTCGCACAAGAACACGCTGGGCGCGATGATGGCGCTATCAGGGTTTTTCGCTTTCTATGGCATCACGCGCGCCAATTATCGCTTCCGGCTGGTTGGCTTCCTGATGCTGCCGCTCGTGCTGATTGCGCTCTATGTCAGCCAATCGAAAACCTCGCTCGGCCTGTTTCTGATGGTGCCGGCTCTGGCATGGATTGCAATCATGGCCCGCCGCTATGCTCGCATATCGCTGCCCATACTGCTGGCCATCATTGCCCTGCCTGCCGCCGTGATCCTCAGCGGCGCCATTCCCGGCTTTTCAATTGAAGATGTGTCGACGCTGATCGGTGGCGATGCGACCTTTACCGGGCGCACCGTGCTGTGGGACTTTGCCATCGCCCATATCGCCGATCGCCCCCTTCAGGGTTATGGCTACCAGTCCTTTTGGGATATCGGCTCGGCGGGCCCGGCCTCAAGAATGCCGGATGGTTTTCTCCAGCGCACGCCCCACGCTCATAACGGCTATCTCGATCTGCTGCTGCAAGGCGGCGTGATCGCCATGGCCATGTTTACGCTTTTGCTCGCCATGGTCTGTTACTGGATCGACCGTGTGACCGACGAGGATACGGGGCTGGGCTATTTCATAACTGCCGTCATGGTCTATCTGTTGCTGCTCAACCTGCTTGAGACGGTGTGGATGAAAAATCTCTCGGAATTGAGCACGCTCACCATGCTGTTCATCCTGCTCGCTGCTCTCGCACCCAGACACAGGACACAGCCATGATTTCGGTCCTGATCGCCAGCATGGGCCGCCCGCATCTGCCCGAGACATTGGCCAGCATCGGCAGGGCACATCTGCCCGATGGCGAAACACTGGAAATCGTCATTGCTGATGACAGCCCGGATGGCGCGGTCGTCGGTTTGATCGGCGCATTTCAATCCGCACTCAATATAACAATAGTGCCCGTTGGCGCGGGCAATGTCTCGCTGGCCCGCAATGCCTGCCTTGAGGCAGCACGCGGCGATTGGCTGATCTTTGTCGATGATGACGAAACGGTCGAGCCCGATTGGCTCGTCGGGCATCTGTCCGCGGCCACGGATTTTAAGGCCGATGCCGTCTTCGGCCCGGTTTTTCCCATCTATCCTGCGGGCACACCGGACTGGTTCATCGCCGCCAATCCCCTCTTTGGCGATTGGGGCTGGGATAATGACGGGCAATCGGTGCCCAAGGGACGGACAGGCAATACGCTGATCCGGCGCGCAGCACTGAAGAATTTGCGGTTCAATCCAGCCTTTGGCCGGACCGGCGGGGAAGACGACGACTTCTTCCTCCGCTTTGCAGCAGCGGGCAACAATATGGTGGTGACCAGCCGGGCCCGCGCGCATGAAATGGTGCCCGAAGCGAGGGCAAACATAACCTATGCCTTGGGCCGCGCGTTCCGGACCGGCCAGCTCTATAGCCAATTGCGCACACGCGGCAAAAGCCTGCCCCATAAGCTGGTCTTTGCCGGCGACGCCACCGCCAAAGCCTTCATTTGCGGACTGATCAGCCTTCTTACTCGTCCGACCGACCGGGCACGATCTTTGCGCATGGCGATGAAGGCGCACCACAATCTCGGCAAGATCAGCGGTCTGCTGCGGGATCAGGAAGACATTGCATGGCAATAGAGCCCAGGCCGACCATTCTCCATATCGCCTCGGAATATCTCGACCCCATCCGTCCGCCACCGACGACGGACGCGGTATTGCGGCTGGTGGATCGGCTGACCGACTTCCCGCAGATCGTCATCTCGCTCAAGCGCGTCAACGATCCACGCAAGGCGTTCTGGCGCGATCTCGGCATGATCGACGGGCGTCGGGTCATCGCCTATCGCTATTTCGCGCCCCCGTTGGGCGTCGGCATGTTGGCCTTTCACCTGCTGGTCGCACGGCGCATCAGGCGCTTTCTTGCGGACGAGAAGGTCACGCCCAACGTCATTCACGCCCACCGCTTCACTTTTGAGGGCATAGTAGCGTGGCGGCTGGCGCGGCAATTGAACGCCGCCCTGTTCTTTTCGGTGCGCGGGGAGGTCGAAAAGAAGGTCTTTTTCGCCAAGCCCACCTATCGCCCTCTCTTCCAGCGCATGGCGCGCGATGCCGACCGCATCTTCTATGTTTCGGCCTGGTTCCGCGACCGCTTTGAGGCCCATACCGGTGCCGATCCCGACAAGACCCGGCTGCTCCCCAATTTCGTTCACAATGTGCGTCGCACCATTCCTGAAACCACGCCCGAGCGCCGCCTGATCATCCCCATGTCGCTCTTTGCCATCGACAAAAAGGGCCTGCCCGAGCTGATGAAAGCGCTGGCCTCAGCAGGCCCGGCTCTTGCCGATATCACGCTTGAGGTGATCGGGCGTGGTCCCAGGGACAAGCAGGAGCGCGTGCTGGAGCTGGCACAAAAATCGGGGCTGGGACAGCGCGTCATCCTCACGCCCCCCATGGACAATCAGGCCCTGCTCGCTTACCTGCCCAGCGCCTTGGCAATGGTGCTGCCATCGCATAACGAGACCTTTGGCATGGTCTATCCCGAGGCATTGTTTGCCGGCGTCCCCATCCTTTACGGCGCAGGAACCGGCATTGACGGCTATCTCGATGGTCTGCCCGTCGGCGTCGCGGTGACACCGGGTGATGTGGCAAGCATCCGCAACGGTCTGATCCGCATCGTGAACGACAATTCGGCCTTGCGCACCGCCATCCGAAACCATGCGGACACCTTGTTCGAGCGCTTCGATCCGGACACCATCGTCGCCCGTTACCGCGCCGACGTGACTGCTCTGGCTAGACCTGCCCGCGCAGACGCCGTTGCAGGTAAAGAATGAAAATATTCGGCCCCTCGACCAGATAGCGCCGCCACAGGCGCTTCGGATTGGTCAGAAGCCGATGCAGCCATTCGAGCCCGAAGCGCTGGAATATCATCGGCGCACGCTGATGGGTGCCGCTGAGGAAATCCACCGCCGAGCCGACGCACATGATCACCCCGCCGCCCGCTCTTTGCGCGCGAATGTCATGGGCCAGCAATTCCTGCCGCGGAAACGAAATGCAGGACAAGAGCACCTGCCACTCCGCCGTAGCGGCCTCTGCCACGCAGGCATTCCAGGCATCGCTGCCGCGCTTAAGCCCATAGGGCGTTTCGATATGGACGAAGCGATGCTGCGGATAGCGCTGGCGCATCAATTCGGTCTGCTCATGCGTCGGTCCCGCCAGCGCAAATACCAGATCGCTGTCTTGAGGTGAATTGAGCAGGTCAAAGGCGCGATCGGTGCCGGTGCGCGGCGCCAGGTCGATATCATGTAGCAGCGCCAGCCTGCCGATGATCTTGCTGTCGCAGACAAATATGTCCGCTGATTCATAGACGGCCTTTTCCTCGGCCGTCAGTTTGCGGGCCAGCGCCACCACGTGATCGACATTGGGCGTCACCAGCATCGCGGTTTCGGGCGCACGCGCCGCCTTGGCGATCATCCTGCGGATGTCGTCAACACTGCCGGTGCTGAACGCGATATCGAAAAATCTCTTGAGCATGGGCATGGCAAAGCAGGTTCAGTTTGGTGTGTCCACCTGCCTACCCCCTTTGGCTGCACCTGCGGAAAATGGCTGTCGCACTGGTTAATCGAGCCGGCCCGTTCATCAAAGGGGTCCAGGACCCAATTTTCTGCCGGATTAAAAATCGATGAAGGATCAACGCATTGCAATCTTTACATGAAAATCGCACCACCCCCGCTTGCAATGCCCCGCCCACGCATGTATGGGTTGCCTCGCTTCGGGATTGGAAGCAGCCTTTGCCCATCCCGAACCCTTGCCGCACAGTCGGCCTGCGCGCCCGTAGCTCAGCTGGATAGAGCACCAGACTACGAATCTGGGGGTCAGGAGTTCGAATCTCTTCGGGCGCGCCATTTCGGTCCAAAAGACTGAATACCGTTCTGTTCCAGATTTTTGTTGGAAATTGCGGCTTGCAAGACATCTTGCTGCCAAGAAGACGCACTTGGTCGGGATGGACCTCGACCGGGCAGAGGAGCGCGCGCAGGTAGTTTTGCGGAACAGGACACATCGCCCGCAATCTCGAGAGAAATGCCTGGATGTACTCCTCGACAAGGACCAGGGTCTGTATCGCGGGACAGCACAAGCAGGGCCGGAAAATAAAACTCCAGCGGATGGAGAACAGGTGAGCGCCACCGGCGCTCACGATTACGCTATGCGCGTTCCAGCGCTATGGCGATCCCCTGCCCCACGCCGATGCACATGGTCGCCAGCGCCAGCTTTTTGCCTGTCGGGCTGAGTTCGAGCGCTGCGGTGCCGGTTATGCGGGCGCCGCTCATCCCCAGCGGATGGCCGAGGGCGATGGCCCCGCCATTGGGGTTCACATGATCAGCATCCTCGTCAATGCCCAGATCGCGCAAAACGGCGATCCCCTGGCTGGCAAAGGCCTCGTTGAGCTCGACCACGTCGAAGTCACCCGGCGAAAGGCCAAGCCGTGCACAGAGCTTTTTCGTCGCCGGGGCAGGCCCCATGCCCATGATACGCGGCGGCACCCCGGCTGTCGCGCCCCCCAGAATGCGGGCGATGGGGGTCAGCCCATGCGTCTTCACCGCTGCTTCCGAAGCGATAATGAGCGCCGCCGCGCCATCATTGACGCCCGATGCATTGCCGGCGGTGACCGACCCATTAGGGAAAAGCGGGCGCAATTTGGCCAGCGTTTCGACACTGGTTCCCGCACGGGGATGCTCATCCTTGTCCACGACAAGCGGATCGCCCTTTTTCTGCGGGATGGCGACCGGCGTGATTTCCCTGGCCAGGCGGCCATTGCCCTGCGCCGCGACGGCCTTTTCCTGGCTGCGCACGGCAAATTCGTCTTGCGCCTCGCGCGACACGCCGAAATCCTGCGCAACATTCTCACCGGTTTCAGGCATGGAATCGACGCCGTAGTGCGCCTTCATCAGCGGATTGACGAAGCGCCAGCCGATCGTCGTGTCGTAAATCTCGGCATTGCGTGAAAAGGCCGTTTCCGCCTTGGGCAACACGAAGGGGGCGCGCGACATGGATTCGGTGCCGCCGGCGATGATCAGGTCGGCCTCGCCGGACTTGATCGCCCGGGCCGCAGTGATCACCGCATCCATGCCCGAACCGCAGAGCCGGTTCATGGTGGTGCCGGTAACGGCAACAGGCAGCCCGGCCAGCAGGGCACTCATGCGGGCGACATTGCGGTTTTCTTCGCCCGCGCCATTGGCATTGCCAAAAATGACGTCATCAACCGCTTCCCAATCCACACCGGCCTGTTCGGCCATCAGCGCCTTGAGCGGGATTGCCCCCAGATCGTCCGGGCGCACGGAGGAAAGGGCTCCGCCAAAGCGGCCAATCGGGGTGCGCTTATAAGCGCAGATATAAGCTTCGGCCATTTCAGAGCTCCGGGGCGGCGAGGTCGCCGATCGTATCGGGCAGGATCAGTTCGGCGCCGGTCAGCGCCTGCAATGCTTCCACACTCATATCGGGCAGCTTTTCGCGCAGGACGAAGTGCTGGTTCTCGATGTCGATGACGGCGAGGCTTGTATAAACGCTCGTGACGCAGCCCACGCCGGTCAGAGGCAGGGTGCAGCGTTTGACCAGTTTGGGCTTGCCGTCCTTGGTGACGTGGTCGGTAATCACGGCAACGCGCTTGGCTCCATGCACCAGATCCATGGCGCCGCCCACTGCGGGCACACCCTTGGGGCCGGTCGACCAATTGGCCAAGTCGCCGTTTTCGGCAACTTCATAGGTGCCCAGAATGGCCACATCCAGATGCCCGCCCCGCACCATGGCAAAGCTGTCGGCATGGTGGAAAAAGGACGCGCCGGGGCGCAGGGTGATCGCCTTCTTGCCGGCATTGATCAGGTCCCAGTCCTCCTCGCCCTCCGGCGGGGCTTCACCGAAATTGAGCACACCATTCTCGGTATGAAAGATGGCCTGCCTGCCGGGTGGCTGGAACTTGGCGACCATTTCGGGAAAACCGATGCCGAGATTGACATAGGCGCCATCCTCGATGTCCTGCGCCGCGCGCCAGGCGATCTGGGCGTTGGAGAGTTTCGTGCTCATGAATAGGCCACTCCTTCGCGCATCAGCGCTTCTTCCTGTTTGGCATCGGCCACTTCCACCACCCGGTTGACGAAAATGCCCGGGGTGATGACGTTTTCAGGATCGATCTCGCCCGGCGCCACCACTTTGCTCGCCTGGACGACGGTCAGCTTTGCGGCCGCCGCCATCAGGGGGGAGAAATTGCGCGCTGCCTTGCGATAGGTGAGATTGCCCAGCGTGTCGGCCAGTTCCGCCTTGATGATGGCGACATCGGCCTTGAGCCAGCGCTCCTGCACATAATGCTTGCCCTCGAACTCGGCGACAGGCTTGCCCTTGGCGACATCGGTGCCATAGCTGGCCGGTGTATAGAAGGCGGGAATGCCTGCCCCACCAGCGCGGATACGTTCGGCCAGCGTCCCTTGCGGCACGATTTCGAGCCCGATTTCATTGGCGAGGTATTTCTCGGTAAAGGCGCGGGGATCGGCGGAGCGCGGGAAGGAGCAGATCATCTTGGCGACCATGCCGGCATCGATCATGGCAGCGATGCCGATGCGGCCATTGCCGGCATTGTTGTTGATCAGCGTGAGATTCTTGGGGCTTCCCGTCGCCTTGAACCGATCGATCAAAGCGTGAATGAGTTCGATCGGCGCGCCGGAGCCGCCAAAGCCGCCAATCATGACGCTCATGCCGTCTTCGATATTGGCGACCGCTTCCGCGAGATCGCGGACTGTCTTGTCCATATGTTTTCTCCCATTGGTCCGGGCCATTTCGGAAGCGATTATGTCCTGCGCGCGATTGCGGGCAATATCATTTGTGCGATATGATGCATTTGTTGACATATCGCACATTTGGAAGCGCTGATGGATCGAGACATCATGGGCGGGCTGGCCAAGGGACTCCTGGCCATCGAGACCTTTACGGCGGAGCGCCCACGCCAATCCATCGCCGAAGTATCCGCGGCTTCGGGTCTGGATCGCGCCACGGCGCGGCGCTGCCTGCTGACGCTCTCCCATCTCGGCTATGCCGATTATGACGGGAAATATTTCACCCTGACGCCGCGCATCCTGCGGCTGGGCACGGCCTGCCTCGCCACCATGCCGCTGCCCCAACTTGTGCAGCCGTTGCTCGATCGGCTCTCCGACCAATTGGGTGAAAGCTCATCGGTTTCGATTCTGGATGGAGACGAAATCGTCTATGTGGCGCGCGCCGCCCAACGCAAGGTGATGTCCATTGCGCTCATGCCCGGTTCACGCCTGCCCGCTTTCTGCACCTCGATGGGACGGGTCATGTTGGCGGGATTGCCCGACGGGCAGTCGCGCCAGCAGCTTGAAACCGCAAGCCGGCAAGCGCGGACGCGATATACAAAAACCGATATCGACGCGTTGATGGCGGAGCTCGCCCTGGTCCGCGAACAGGGCTATGCGCTGATCGATCAGGAAGTGGAAATCGGCCTGCGCTCCATCGCAGTGCCTTTGCTCAATGCGCGCAAGCAGGTTGTCGCGGCGATCAATATCGGGATTCCGGCCACCCAGGACCGGATTGATGAACTGCCGGGATTGTATCTTTCGCCCCTGCTGCGGGTGCAGGAGGAATTGCAGGCCATGCTACGCTAGGCGGAGCTGATCGAGCAGCGCTCGACCGAGACGGATACTGGCGCCGGTGGTGACCAGCATTTGCGGCAGGGTCAACCATTCCAGCGTCCATGCGGAGCCGGAGCGCTCATATTCATGCACCATGGCCTGCTGGAGGATACCGGACAGTCCGGCATTGTACCGGGCCAGCGCCACCAGAACCTCGGCATTGACCGGATTTGACTTGTGCGCCATCGCCGACGAGCCGCCGCCGCCCTCGAGGCGCAGCGCGGCAATCTCGTTTTGCGCCAGCAGCGCAACATCCATGCCCACCTTGCCGAGCGAGCCGGACATCAGCGCCAGAAGATTGCCGAAACCGACAATGGGGTCGCGCGTTGCCTGCCACGACTCGGCAAGGCCCAGGTCAAGTTCCTTGGCCATAGACGCCGCGATCCGGTCCCCGAGACCTTCAAAACTGCAGCGATCTCCCACAGGCCCAGCCAATTGCACGACGAGCAGGCTCTTTCGCATAGCGACCAAGGCCTGCAAATGCCGACGCAAGGGCGCGCTCCAGCTTTGCAGCTTTGCGCCCCAATGGGTGGGCAGCGCCACCTGCATGCGGGTATGCGCCATCAACGGACGCGCGCCATGCTCTGCCGCCAGATGATCGAGCCGGGCAAGAATGGCGCCCAGCCCGGTTTCGAACAGATCAAAGACCGGCACGAGCTGCAGCATGAGCGCGGTGTCGATGATGTCCTGGCTGGTGGCGCCGCGATGGAGCGCCGCGCGGTGCGGCTCCGGAACGCTGTCCCGCAATTGCCTGATGAGGGCTGGAACGAGAACTCCGTCCTGCGCCATACCGCGCGCCAGATCGTCGGGGTCCGGTGTGAAACCGGCAATGGCGTCGGAAATTGCCTCCGCCGCCTCCGCGCTGATCCATCCCGCATCGGCACTGGCATGGGCCAAGGCCTGTTCCACGGCCAGCATGGCCCTGATCTGAGCCGCGTCCGACAGCAGATTTTCGATGTCAGGCGCACCGGCAAGGGCAGACAGAAGCGGGTTCATGGGGTCAGCAGCCTTGCTCAGATATCGAAGAACACCGTTTCCTTATCGCCCTGAAGATGGATGTCGAGCACATAACGCGGCACGGCCCCCTCTTCCTTGCGCGCGATCAGGGTTTCGCGGCGGCGCGGATCCATGATCTTGTTGAGCACGAAATCGGTCCTGTTGGCTTCGGCTTCATCGGCGAAATAGAGCCGCGTCTGCAGGCCGATATTGATACCGCGGGCCACGATCCACAGCGAAACATGCGGCGCCATCAGCGCGCCATCGGGCCCCTCGACGCGACCGGGCTTGATGGTGTCAAAGGTGAAACTGCCATCGGCCCGGGTCGGCTGGCGCCCCCAGCCGGTGAAGGCGGGAACCGAGTTGGAATTGGGCGACATGGGCGCGACGAAGCTGCCATCGCTATCGGCCTGCCAAAGTTCGAGCACCGCATCAGTGACCGGCGCGCCCGCCCCATCGAAGACGCGGCCAGTAATGGTAATGCGCTCGCCCCTGGAATCGGGCGTCAGCATGGAGACGCCGGGATCGGCGTCGACCACCCCGGTAATGCCGCAGAAATTGGGCGTCATGCCAATATGGACATAAGGCCCGGCGGTCTGGGAGGGGGATTCCTTGAGAATTGGGGTGGGATGCAGGCTCATCAATTCCCCTCCAGCTTGTTTTCGAACATGGTCGAGCGGCGGCCGCGCAGCACGATGTCAAAGCGATAGGTCAGCGCATCCATCGGCACCGTATTGTGACGATCAAGACGCGCGATCAATTGGTCAATGGCCGATTTGTCGGGAATGGTGCCGACAATGGGACATTGCCAGATCATCGGATCGCCCTCGAAATACATCTGGGTGATCAGGCGCTGGGCGAAGGCATGGCCGAAGACCGAAAAATGGATATGGGCCGGACGCCAGTCATTGCCGCCATTGGGCCAGGGATAGGCGCCGGGTTTGACCGTGCGGAAATGATAAAATCCGTTCTCGTCGGTGATCGAGCGTCCGAAGCCGCCGAAATTGGGATCGAGCGCGGCGAGATAGCCTTCCTTCTTGTGGCGATAGCGACCACCGGCATTGGCCTGCCAATATTCCACCAGCGTATTGGGCACCGGACGTGCATTCTCGTCGAGAACCTGACCATAGACCACCATGCGCTGGCCGATGGCATCGGTGCCGTCCTGGCTGAAATTACGGATCAGGTCATTGTCGAGAGCGCCGATCTTTTCGTGTCCAAAGGTCGGGCCGCTCATTTCCGACTTTGTCGGCCCCAGCGCCAGAAGGCTATGCTTTGGCGCGCGGAACGTGGTCGATTTATAGCCGGGCGTATCGGCCGGCGGATGCCAGTCATGGTCACGCTGGAACAAGATGCCATCGGCGCCCGGAAGAATGATCCCGCTCATTGCCCTGCCCCTTCGCGGCTGGCCAATTCCTGCTTGGCGATCTTGAACGCGCCATTGGCGGCGGGAACCCCGGCATAGACCGCCACATGCAAAAGCGCTTCCTTGATGTCTTCGGGCGTCGCCCCGGTATTGGCTGTGGCGCGCACATGCATGGCGAACTCGTCTTCATGCCCGGCAGCCGCCAGCAAAGCCAGCGTGATCAGCGAACGCTCGCGCTTGGTGAGGCCCGGACGAGCCCAGACCGAGCCCCAGGCGCCTTCGGTGATAAAGGCCTGAAAATCCTGATCGAACGGCATGGTGGCCGCCGTCGCCCGATCAACATGGGCATCGCCCAATACCGAACGCCGCACCTGCATGCCGCGATCGAACACTTCGGTATCAGCCATGAACGGCCTCCTTGAAAAATGAAGACATGAGCGCCGAAAGCCGCTCCGGCTGCTCAATGGACGGAATGTGCCCGGTCGCGGGCAGAATTTCGAAACGCGCGCCTGCAATCCGCATGCAATTGCGGACCAGCTCGACCGGCGCAGCAAGATCGGCCTCGCCCGCCACGATCAGCGTCGGCAAGGCAATATCGGCGATTGCATCGGTCAGATCGGTATCGCGCAGAGTGGCACATGTGGAGGCATAGCCTTTTGCATCGCTGCGCAGGAAAAGGTTGCGCCACCCGGCCAGAGCGTCGGGATAGCCAGCGCGGAAATCCACGCTGAACCAGCGGTCCATGACCGCGTCGGCGATAGACGCCATGCCGTGGTTACGCACGGATTCCATCCGGCTCGCCCACATCGCGGCATCGCCCATGCGCGGCGCGGTGTTACAGAGCACGATGCCGCGCAGCTTTTCGGGATGATGCAGCGCCATGCCCTGCACGATGAGGCCGCCGACAGAAACACCGGCAAGAAAGAAAGTGTTGAAACCCAGATGATCGAGCAGGCCGGTCAGGTCTTCGATATGGTCGGAAAGCGAATAATCGCCATCGGGCGTATCGCTCAGGCCATGTCCGCGCTTGTCATAGGAGAGCACGCGGTATCGATCCGAAAATCTTTCGATGACGTCATCCCAGATACGCGCATCGGTGCCCAGGGAATTGACGAAAACCAGAGCGGGCGCATCCACCGGCCCGGCAAGCCGATAGTGCAGCAAGACATCGTTGATCCGCGCAAAGCTCATTTCGCCCTCCCTGCCCCGATATAAGCCCGCCTCAGCGGTGGTGTAAAATGACTACTTCACACCAACCGATAACCTATGAGATATGAAAACCGCAAAAGATCTGGCTCCGAAGATATTGTCGGGATCATTTCATAACCGGAGGTCGGTTTGGCCAATCGCATTATCGACCCACGGATAAAGCTGCGGCACCTGGTGTGTTTTCTCGAGGTTGCGCGCCTGAGAAGCGTGGTCAACGCTGCCGAAATGCTCAATATCAGTCAGCCCGCCGCAACCAAGACGATCCAGGAGCTGGAGCAGATTCTGGAAGACAAGCTGTTTGACCGGAGCAAGCGCAATCTGTTTCTCACCCCGGCCGGCGAAGTGTTCTACCGTTATGCCTCGACCGGCCTGACCGCCCTGCGCCAGGGCATCGAGGTTGCCCGCGGCGCGCAGGAGGCCACTATCGTACGGGTCGGTGCGCTTCCCACGGTATCGGCCCGCATCTTGCCCAATGCCGTGCAGGCTTTCACCGCTACCGGCTCGGGCGTCCATACGCGGGTCATCACGGGGCCAAACGATTATCTGCTGGGCCTGTTGCGCACCGGCGACGTCGATTTCGTCATCGGCCGGATGGCCGAACCCGCCGCGATGCTGGGACTTTCCTTCGAGCACCTCTATTCCGAACCCGTGGTCATGGTGGTGCGGCCCGGCCATCCGCTGCTCAGCGAGAACCGGTTCATCCTGGCGATGATCGAGGATTACCAGACCCTGATGCCGACCCCCAATTCGGTGATACGCCGTCTCGTCGATCACATGCTGATGGCAAATGGCATTACCCAGGTCCGCGACGAGGTGGAAACCGTTTCGAACGCTTTCGGGCGGGCCTATACGAGGCAGACCGACGCAATCTGGATCATTTCGGAAGGCGTGGTGGCGGAAGATCTGGCGAACAACCACCTGATCATGCTGCCGGTGGATATGCAGGAAACCACCGGACCGGTCGGGCTGACCACAAGAACGGATACCGTCTCGACACTAGCGGCCGACAGCTTCAAGCAGGCCGTTCGCAACGTGGCCGCCGATCTGCGCGAGAAAGCATTGGGCCGCTTGTAGAAACGGCCTCCGCGTCACATATCCGGCCTGTCGCGCTGATGGCGGAAAGTTTTCGGGGCAACGCCAAGGATGCGCTTGAGAAAACGGGTAAAATAGCCGGGGTCGTCATAGCCGAGACCGGCGCCGATCTGCTTGATCGTCAGCGTCGAAAACAACAATTGCCGCCGCGCTTCGAGGGCTATTCGTCTTTCCACCACCCCCAGGGCCGAAGCGCCGAGAATTTCGCGCGATATGCGGTTGAGATGCGTCTGGCTGACACCGAGGGCCGCCGCATAATCGGCAATCCGGCGGGTCTCGCGGAAGCGGCGATCGACCAGTTCACTGAATGCCTGGGCATGGTTGCGCGCCCTCAGGGATGCCCCATCCTTCACGACCGCGAGGTTGCGCGCCCTGTGCATCGCCACGTTGAGAAGCGCCATATGCGCCTGCATCGCCCGGTCATGCCGAATTCCGGGGCGATCCGCCTCGGCGATCAGGCCATCGAGGATCCGTTGTAACATCGAAATGTCCCCGCGGATCATTCCTGCCGAGGGCAAATCCATGCCTTCGGCCAGATCGCGCGCCATCAGCGTCACCACGATGCCATCCACATCAGGGCTGAACTGATAGCCATGCACGATCATGGGCGGAACCAGCACGATGCAGGGCGGGACCAGCGCGATTTCCGTATCGTCCAGCACGACACGCCCGCGCCCGCCCGTCAGGCAAAGCAGTTGAAAGAACTGCTCGTGGCGATGGGGCGCGATGCGATAGCCATGCCCGCGGCTGCGCTCCTGAATTGTCTCCCAATGCAGCCATTCATGTTGGGGGTCCTGGGTCGGCTCGCCATAGAGCGCATAGGTGGGAATGGTCTTGATCATGTTCGGATAGTGCAAGCATTTGCACGCCCTGTCCATTCACGCGCCGATGGGAAATGCGCATTCTGGAGGCAGGGAAGAGGGCCTCATATGCGTTGCCAGATTGTCATTGTCGGAGCAGGTCCCGCTGGCCTCATGCTGGGCCGGCTGCTGGAACTTGCCGGGATCGACGCCATCATTCTCGAGCGCAAGAGCCCCGACTATGTTCTGGGCCGCATTCGCGCCGGCGTGCTCGAACAGGGGAGCATCGACCTGATGGACCGGGCGCAGGCCGGCACCAGGATGCATCAGGAAGGATTGATCCATCACGGTGTGGAGCTGAGCTTCGACGGTGAGCGCCAGCGCATCGACTTTTCGGCGCTTATCAATCGCCATGTCATGGTTTACGGCCAGACCGAAATCACCCGCGACCTCATGGCGGTCCGGCAGGCCAAGACCATCTACGAGGCCGAAGATGTCCAATTGCACGATTTCGACGGCATTCCGCACGTCACCTATCGCAAGGACGGGGTAACGCACCGGATCGATTGCGACTTCATTGCCGGTTGTGACGGCTATCACGGCGTCTCGCGCCAAAGCGTGCCCCAGCAGGCGCTCAAAACCTTCGAGCGCGTCTATCCCTTTGGCTGGCTCGGCGTGTTGGTCGACCGCAAACCGGTGGCCGACGAGCTGATCTATGCCCATCACGAGCGGGGTTTCGCTCTGTGCTCGCAGCGCTCGCCGGTTCGCAGCCGCTATTATATCCAGGTGCCAGCCGGCGAGCGGGTCGAAGCCTGGTCCGATGCGCGGTTCTGGGACGAGTTGCGTCACCGGCTCAATCCAGGCACCGCCGAAAGCATCGAGACCGGGCCGTCGATCGAGAAATCCATAGCGCCGCTGCGCAGTTTCGTTGCCGAACCGCTGCGTTTCGGACGGCTGTTCCTGGCTGGCGATGCGGCCCATATCGTTCCGCCAACGGGCGCCAAAGGGCTCAATCTGGCCATGAGCGACGTGAGCGCACTGGCCGATGCCTTCGTGGAGCATTATGGCGAACGATCCGATGCCGGGATCGACGCTTATTCGGCCAGGGTGCTGTCACGCATCTGGAAGGCAGAGCGCTTCAGCTGGTGGATGACCAGCCTGCTCCATACCTTTCCTGACAATGACGCCTTCGACCGGCGCATCCAGCGCGCGGAATTCGACTATCTGGCCGGCTCCACCGCCGCCCGTCAAAGCCTCGCCGAAAATTATGTCGGATTGCCGCTCTAGCCGCGCCTAGTGGCCGACGCCCAGAAGCCTGTCCACAATCTCCGGCTGGCTTTCCAGCTCCGCGGGCGTCCCCGACCAGGCAATCCGCCCGCGCTCCATGATCAGCACCGTTTCGGCGAAATCCAGCGCAGCCTTGATCCGCTGTTCGACGAGAAGAATGGTCATGGTCTTGCTGGCCGCCAATTGCGCGAAGGCCGCCATCAATTCCTCGCAGATCACCGGCGCAAGCCCTTCCAGCGGCTCATCCAGCAGGAGCAGTGTTGGCTGCCCCAGAATGGTGCGAGCCGTAGTCAGCATCTGCTGCTCACCGCCGGAAAGCTGCGATCCCAGATTGCGACGCCGCTCCTTGAGGCGCGGAAACATCACATAGGCCTCTTCGATGGCGCTGCGCGGCCGGTTCTTGAGGCCGACGAAGAGATTTTCCTCGACGGTAAGCGATTTGAAGATGTCGCGGCTCTGCGGGACATAGCCAAGGCCGCAGAGGGCGCGGGCGGAACCGTCCAGCGGTGTCAGCTCGGCATCCCCCATCCGCACCGCCCCGTCATATCTGCGGGTCTGGCCGGCAAGGGTGGCGAATAGAGTAGTCTTGCCCATGCCGTTGCGGCCCAGCACCGCCATACGGCCACCGGCGGGCACGGCGAAGCTCACATCTTCCAGAATCCGCGTCTGGCCATAGCCTGCACTCAGGCCCCTGACCTCAAGCGTGGCTGCTGTCATCGGCATAGCTCCCCAAATAGGCCTCACGCACGCGCGGATCGTTCGACACCTGTTCGGGTGTACCGTCGAAAATGATGGCGCCCGCCGCCAGAACCACGACGCGCCGCGCAAACCGGAACACGAAATCCATATCGTGCTCGATCATCAGCACGGCCAGGTCCGCCGGCAATTGCGCCAGCGCCTTCTCGATCAGGACCGTATCGGAGCTGGGCACGCCCGCCGCCGGTTCATCGAGCAGCAGCACCTTTGGACGCAGGGCCATGGCGAGGGCGATCTCGAGCAGGCGCTGCTGTCCATAGGCAATTTCGCTGACCGGCACCCGGGCTATGTCGAGCAGGTTGAGCAAGGCCAGAATGTCGGACGTCTCCGCCATGATATCGGGCATGCTGCGATAATCGGAAAAAACATGTCCGGATCGTCCCTGTCTTTGCAGCAGCGCAATGGCCACATGCTCCTCCGGCGTCATCTCCGAAAACAGCCGCGTGACCTGGAAACTGCGAACCAGCCCACGCTGGACGCGCTGGGTCGGACTTGCCTTCGTCACGTCCTCGCCATCGAGATGCACCGATCCGGATATGGGCTTCAACTGGCCGGTGACGAGATTGACGAAAGTGGTCTTGCCGGCACCATTGGGGCCGATCAAGGCGATGCGATCACCTTTGTCGAGCGAGAGCGAGACATCGTCGGTAACCGCAAGCCCGCCGAAATTCTTGCGCAGGTTACGCACTTCAAACAGGCTCATGAGCGGCCTCCACGCATGCGCTTCCAGAGGGATTCGGCGGTCCCGGTCAGTCCCTTGGGCGCAAACAGCACGACCACGACCAGCAAGGCCCCGACAATGGTGAGCCAGTGGAACGGGTTGATGGCGGATACGCGATCCTCGAACCAGACGAAGACCAGCGTTCCGACCATGGCGCCATAAAGCTTGCCTACGCCTCCCAGAACCAGCATGACCAGCGCCTCTGCCGACAGGGTGAAGGACACGCTGTCCAGCCCCACGACCTTGGTAGCGATTGCCGACAAGGCGCCACCAAGCCCGGCGACGGCGCCGGAAATCGCATACATCTTGACCAGCGTGAAATAGACCGGCGCACCCATTGCCCGCACGCGCACCGGGTCCTGCTTGATGCCCCGGCACAACATGCCAAACGGCGAGCGGACGATAATCCGCAGCACCAGGAACACCACCAGCAGCAGGACAATCGCCATGATGAAGGCGGTGCGTCCGAACAGGTCAAATCGGAACATGCCGAGGAGCGGGCTGGGCGCAATGCCGGACAGGCCATCGCTGCCGCCCGTCCAGGCCGAGAGCTTGTTCGCGCCCTCATGAACCAGCGATACAATGGCGATGGACAGCACAAGCTGGCTCAATCCGTGCCCGCGCAGAATGATGAGACTGGAGATCGCCCCGGCAATGGAGCCGGCAATGGCCCCAATGGTCAGCATCAGCAGCGGATCGGTAATGCCGAACTTGGCGGCGGCGATACCAGCCGCATAGGCGCCCGCACCGAACAGGGTGGCATGCCCAAGCGTTGCTACGCCGGAATAGCCGGTGACCAGATCGATCGAGAGAACCAGCAGCATGACCGCCACGATACGCGTGAGCAGAGCCAGATTGGTCGGGAACACAAAGTAGAGCACCACGGCAATTGCGGCCACGATCAGGACGGCGATCATGTCCTGCGCGGCGGTGCGACGCCAGGAGCGCGGCTGGAGGCTGGAGGGTTGCAAGCTTGTCTCGCTCATTTGGACCGTCCCATCAAGCCGTTCGGGAAGACGCAGACGATGGCGATGACCGCCAGATAGAAGAAGAACTCACCGAATTCGGGAACGAGATAGCGCCCCGTGGTCTGCACTGCGCCAAGCAGAAGCGCCGCAACAAGCGCACCATTTATCGAACCGGCACCGCCCACCGAGACCACCACGAGGAAGGTGACCATATAATGCAGCGCGTAATAGGGCTCGATCGGCAGCAATTGCGCGCCCATGACCCCGCCAAGGGCCGCCAGGCCAATGGCCATGGCAAAGCTGACGGCATAGATCGCTTTGGTTTTGACGCCCAGGGCGCCCGCCATGGCCGCATTGTCCACCGCCGCGCGCAGACGGACGCCGAACGGCGTGCGCTCGATAATGAACCACAATGCTCCGGCGACCACGACACCGACCGCTACGACGAACAGTTTATGCGCCGCAATCGTGCGGAAACCGATATCGACCGGTCCCTGTAATTGCGCCGGCAGGGCGATGGTCTTGAGCGTCGGGCCCATTACGAAATTGGCGATGCCGATGATGGCAAAGGTGATGCCGATGGTCATCAAGACCTGGGTTAGCTCCGGCGCGCCATAGATACGCCGATAAAGCAGACGCTCCAGGGGGATAGCCACCAATATCGTGCCGATAACCGCGCCCAGGACTGCGATGCCGAATGGCAGGCCCATCTGCTGGGTGGCATAGGACGCGATATAGCCACCGATCATGGCGAAGGCGCCATGGGCCAGGTTGACGACCTTCATCAGACCCATGGTCACACTCAGGCCGATGGAAATGACAAAAAGCACCATGCCATAGGAAAGAGCATCGGCAGCGATGGAGAGAATGGTGGTCACGAAAACCTCGTCTACATCGGGATAAGGGGCAAGGCCTGAGCCTGTCTCGACTGTTCGAGATGATCACACTTCTCAGCCAGCCGCACGCTGCCATCCGGCCGGGGCTGCAGCCCGAACACGGGCGAAGTGGAATTCGGGGGCAGGATTGCCGCCCCCGAATTCTGAAATTAAGGCGCGACCCAGCCAGGATCGCCCTGATTTTCGAAGGTCTGGATTTCCTTGTTGATATACAGACCGTCCTCGAAGGCCACTTCGCGCAGATAGATGTTCTGCGTGAGATGACGATTTTCGGGATTGATGCTGACCGGGCCGCGCGGGCTGGTCCAGCTCAAACCCTTGACGACTTCTACGGCCGCCGCCGCGTCCTGCTCGCCGCCGGTCGCTTCGATCATCTTGGAAATGACATACATGCCGTCATAGGCACCCACGGCAGGGAAGCTCAGGTCGGCAGCATTGCCCCCGATGGCCTTGGTCGCAGCAACCACGAATTCCTCGTTTTCAGGCGAGTCATGGCTGACGGCATAGTGGAATGTGGTCAGAAGGCCGAGAGCGTTATCGCCCAGGGCTGCAAGATCAGGCTCCTGCGTCAGGTCGCCCGGCGCCAGCAGCGTGACACCGGCATCCTTGAGGCCATTTTCGACATAGGCCTGCATGAAGCCCAGCGTCGCCGGACCGGCAGGCAGGAAGGCGAACACGGCTTCCGCACCGGAATCCTTGATGCGCTGCATCATCGGGCTGAAATCATTGGTGTTCATCGGCATGCGCACCGATTCCACAATTTCGCCCCCGGCAGCGGTAAACGCCCTGACGAAGGCCGTTTCGGAATCCACACCCGGACCGTAATCGGACACCACGGTGATGATCTTGTTCAGGTCGCGCTCACGCGCAACCTCAGCCATTGGCGTAGACGTCTGGAACGTCGTGAACGATGTGCGCACGACATAGGGACTGGCATTGACGATAGCCGAAGTGGCGGCATTGAACACCACCATGGGCACATTGCCTTCCTCGAGGATCGGCGCAGCCGCCATGGCGTCCGGAGTGTAATAATAACCGGCAAGATAATGCACGCCTTCGCTGACGATCAGCTCCTGCGTCAGAGCAGCCGATTGCGCGGGATCGGCAGCAGGCAGATCACGATAGACGATTTCAATCGTGTCATCGCCAATCGTGTTGCCATTCAATGCGAGCCAGGCATCGATGCCAGCCTGGAAATTCCGCCCCTGAAGCGCAGCCGGGCCCGAAAATGGACCGACGACACCAATCTTGATCGTATCAGCCAGCGCGACGCTGCTCGACAGCGCGAACGCAAGACCCGCCAATAACACCTTGTTCATTTCTACCTCCCAGCACCGCAATCCTCATACGGCAGGTGGCACCATAGGTAGTGTCACATGAGTAGAAAAATGAAATCCGCTCAGCGATCCATAACTTAGCAGTTATAGTTTTGGCTCGACTGATCAGCGGCGCGGCATGGCGGCGGGATGCATCTGTCTGCGTTGGGCGGCGATGCGGAATGGGGCGTTTACCGCGCCATAGCCGGAATAGAAGCCATTGCGCTGGACGATCTCGAAGAAGAACCCGTCGCCGAAATTGGGGGAATAGAGCTGGAAATATTCGCCCTTATCGTCTCGATCATAGAGCAGATTGTGGCTGCGCAACTTTTCCAGCAGATCTGGATCGAGGCCCAGCCTGGCGTCGAGATCGTCGTAATAATTGGGCGAGATCTGCAATGGCTTGAGGCCGTTGATGCGTAGCGTGGCAGCGGTCTTGAAAATATCGGCACTGGCAAAGGCGATATGTTGAATGCTCGACCCGAAGGTTTCGGCAATGAACCTGCCGGCGAGCGTCCGATGGCTTTCCGCGCCGTTGAGGGTCAGCCGCAGCGAGCCGTCCTCATTGTCGATAACCTGACTGCGGACGAGGCCGGAGGGATCGATGACGTCCACCATCGCGCCCTTGTTCACCACAAAAATCGAGCGATAGAACAAAATCCAGGTCAGCATCTCTTCATAGTTCATGGTCTGGGCAATGTGGTCGATATGGGTCAGGCCAGCGCCAGCGTGCCCCTCCTGTGCGGCAGGATTGAACTCGACGTCCCAGACCTTGCCGAGGTCGGAATGGCTATCCAGGAAATAGATGACACCACCACCGACGCCCCTGACAGCGGGAATCGACAATTCGCCCGGGCCGATCTTCTGCTCGAAAGGCTGGGCATCCAGCGCCCTGGCCCGCTCGAATGTGGCCCGCGCGTTATCGACCAGAAGCCCCATGGCATAAGCTGACGTGCCATGAGTGAGATAGGCCGCATGGGCCAGCCCTTCCCGCTCGGTATTGACCACTATGTTGATGTCGCCCTGATTGTAGCGGGCGACGGTCTTGCTACGATGGGTGCCGGCCAGAGCAAAACCCAGTTTGCCCAGAAGGCTGGTCAGCCCGCCGGCGTCGTTCTCGCCTGCTGCAAATTCGACGAAGGACACGCTCTGCACGGGCACGGGCGGCGGAAGCGCCACAAGATCTGGCACAACGGCCGGCTCGATGGTCCGCACCTGATCCATGAGATGGATCAATGAACGATGGCCATCGACGGCAACCGTGCGGGGCGAACCGGCGCGAAACTGATCGTTGAAAATTTCCAGCGACAACGGTCCGGAATAGCCGGTGGCGGCGATGGCCCGCACAAAGTCCACGACCGGCAGGTCGCCCTGTCCGGGCATGTTGCGGAAATGGCGGCTCCAGTAAAGCAGGTCCATGTCCATAGCCGGCGCATCGGCCACCTGAACGATAAAAATCTTGTCGCCAGGAATCGAGCGGATCGTATCGGATGGAGTACGCCGGGAGAGGCTGTGAAAGCTGTCCAAAATGATCCCGACATTGGGGTGGTCCGCGCGCCGGACAACCTCCCAGGCATCGCGGTGATCGTTGATATGACGTCCCCAGGCCAGCGCTTCGTAGCCGACCTTGAGGCTGCGCTTTGCGGCGCGCTCGCCAAGTTCGTGAAAATCTGCAGCTGCACGATCAATGCCGCCAAGCGCCAGAGGCGATAGCGAGGAACAGACGAGCATGAGAGGGGCGCCCAAAGCCTCCATCAGATCGAATTTGCGCTCCGCCCGGTCAAAAGCACGACTACGCTGGGGCTCAGGCAGGCCTTCAAAATCACGAAAGGGCTGAAACAGCGTGATGGCCAGCCCAAGGTCGTCCGCCATTGCTCGGACCTCGCGGGCGCTGCGATCAAAGGCCAGAAAATCGTTCTCAAAAATCTCGACGCCGTCAAATCCCGCAACGGCGATCGCCTCGAGCTTTTCGCGCAGGTCGCCGCTGATCGAAACGGTGGCAATCGAGGTCTTCATGTCATCATTCCTGAACGAACTGGTTCGTACAAAATAGATTGACTGAGCGAACTGGTCAATGTGAGCGCGGTGCGCCGACACTTAACGCCATTACGGCGCGTGAAATAGCGCCGGAATATCGGCGGAAGGTGAGGCAGAGGGCTTGGCTTATTCCGAAACCAGGGCTTCGGGCTTTGCGACATAGCGCAGAACCATATCGACGCTGTTCTGCTTCAGGCGTTCAAGGCTTTCAGGAGCGCCGAAATCGCGGCCGAACAGTTTGGAAAAGGTTGCGCGGTTGGAAACGTTGAAGAAGCAGAGCGCGCTGATCTGCCAATGAATTTCCAGGGGGTCCAGACCAGAGCGGAACTTGCCGGCATCAACGCCCCGTTCATAGAGGTCGCGGATATGAGCAATAGCCGTCACATTGAGGTCGCGCACCAGGCTCGAGCGCTCCAGATACTGCCCGTGATGGATGTTCTCGATCATCACCATACGAATGAAATCTTCGTGCTGGTGATGGTGCTCGAAGGTGAATTCGACAAGTTTCTTGAGGCCATCGACAGGAGAAAGTCCGGCGATGTCAAGTTTGGCTTCACCCTCGCGCACCTGCGCATAGGCGCTTTCCAGCGCACTGAGGTAAAGTCCATCCTTGTCGCCAAAATAGTAATAAATCATGCGCTTGGAAGAGCTGGTCTTGGCGGCGATTTCGTCTATGCGGGCGCCGGACAGGCCATTCTGGGCAAATTCCTGCGAAGCGACGTCGATAATGTTCTGCCTGGTGCCTTCCGGATTTTGCTGGCGCGTCGTCTTGCGAGAGCCTTTTGCCACTTCGGACCCACTTTCAGACATGTGAACGCGACCTTTTCTCTTCCATTGCCACTAATTGACTAAACTAACCAGTTCGTACATTTTAGGGCAAATCGCCTGTGCCTTTTTACCGGCGAGCCGGTGGCGAAAACAAGGGCGGATAGTGAAGGCCAGCCGTCCGGGGAGTGAATTGGTGTCCAGTCAAGCTGATCGTGTGCGTGACGCCTTTGGCATGATCGACGCCGGACGCTCCCCTCAAGGCGCTGAAATAAAGATTGGCCTTGTCGGGCGGGGCATCGCCGCCTCGCTCACCCCCATCATGCATGAGACCGAAGGGCGGCGTCTGGGATTGGCCTATCGCTATGATCTCATCGATTTCGATAGTCTGGGGCTGGAGGATAGCGATCTTGAAGCGGTGCTGCATTGGGCCCAGGCGAACGGCTATGACGGGCTCAATGTCACTTTTCCTTTCAAGCAGGCCATAATTCCCTATCTGGCCACACTTGCCCCCGAGGCCGCGGCCATCGGCGCAGTCAATACTGTCGTGCTGCGGGGGGGCGGTCGCAACGGTCACAACACCGATTGCTGGGGTTTTGCCCAAAGCGTGCGCTCGGGCCTCGGGGATGTCGCGCTCGGCCGCGTCGTGCAGATCGGCGCGGGCGGTGCGGGCGCTGCAGTCGCCCATGCGCTGGTTCAGTTGGGGGCAGAGCAGATCGAGATTGTCGATGCCGATCTGCGAAAGGCGGAGGCGCTGGCACAAAGAGTGACTGATATGACGGGGATCAAAGCCCGCCCATGGCCAACCTATGCCCTTGAAGAAGTGCTACCGGGCGCCGATGGAGTGGTGAACGCCACGCCTGTCGGCATGGAAAAGCTGCCAGGGTTCCCGGTGGCGCCGCAATTGCTGAACGCGACACAATGGGTTGCGGATATCATCTATTTTCCCAGACAGACCGAATTCCTGCGGCAGGCGCGTGCCATGGGCTGTGCCGTCCTGCCCGGCGGAGGCATGGCCATCAATCAGGCCGTGCGCGCCTTTGCTCTGTTCACGGACCTCGAGCCGGACGGAGACGAGATGGGAAAGACATTTACGACCTATGCCTGAGCGGCCAGCTTGCCGGTCGACAGAACATGTTCCGCGCCACGGCTGACATGGCTCGCCAGCATGGCCAGGACGCCGTCCAGATCACGGCTCAGTGCCATCTCGAACATAGTCTTGTGATCGTCCACCACGCCTTGCCCGCGAAAACTGGCGGCAAACATGTGATAGCGCAGGAAGCGGTCAAAAACCGAGGCATGAAGATCGAGAAGAGCCTGAGAACCGCAGGCCGAGATCAGCGCGTTGTGGAAGGCAAAGTCGTACCGCACCCAATTGACCGTGTGCTTTTCCTGCCCGGCGAGAAGCCGGCTTTCCGTCGATGCCAGCTTGTAATGGGCCGCAACGACATGCCCTTCCCATTCCAGATCGCCCTTTTCGATGGAGAGCCGCAGGGCATGGCTTTCCAGCAATAGACGCAGGTCCGCAATTTCCTTGAGATCCTGCTCGGTTGCGGGCGCGACGGAAAAGCCCTTCTGCCCCTCTGCAACCACCAGCGTTTCGCTGGCAAGGCGGCTCAGGATTTCCCGCAACGTGCTCACGCCGACATCATATTGCTCCCGCAGCGCCTCGAGCCGCAGCTTGTGGCCCGGCAGCAATCGGCACGCGATGATGTCGTCGCGCAGGCGCGCATAAGTCGCTTCGCCAATAGTCAAGGAAGGGGTCTCAAGCGCTGCCATCAAGCTTCATCTGTCAAAACACAATATCTCCGATATATAAGTTATTGTACGACGGAATGAAAGTAGGCATATTTTCAACCTAGCAGACCGTTGACATGGACTAACTGTTTCGTACAAAGTGCACAAAGGCCGCGACGGGAGGTCGCAGGCGTCAGCCATAAGGGCTTGGCCGGATTTCGGCCCAGGGAGGATAACAATGACCATTTCGCTTTCACGTCGCGCGCTCATGGTGGGCGGTATTTTGCTGGCTGCGGCATTTCCCGCAATGGCGCAGGACAAGCCGGTTCTGCGGTTTTCTGCTGTGTTTACCGAGCAGGACATTCGCGCCGAAATGATGAACCTGCTGTCCTCGCAGGTTGCCGAAAACTTCACCATCGAACCCTATCTCGGCGGCAACCTCTTCAAGCAGGGCACGGAACTGGTTGCGCTGCAGCGCAACAATCTGGAAATGGGCAATATCGCTCCGCAGGACATTTCCAACCAGATCCCCGCCTGGTCGGTGCTGACCTCGGCCTATCTGTTCCGCGATGCAGCGCATCTGCGCACTTTCTTCGACAGCGACGTCGGCGCGGAATTCAAGCAGATGGCCGAAGACCAGCTTGGAATCCACATTCTGGGCCCGACCTATTTCGGGGCTCGTCAGGTTGGCTTGATCAACAATAACAAGGTCAGCACCCCCGCAGACATGGCCGGTATCAAGCTGCGCATGCCCGGTGGTGATGCCTGGCAGTTCCTGGGAACTGCCATCGGCGCCAACCCGACCCCGATGGCCTATGCCGAGGTTTATACTGGCCTGCAAACCGGGGCTATCGACGGTCAGGATAATCCCCTGCCTAACGTCGAGAACATGAAGTTCTACGAAGTGATGAAGCAGATCGTTCTGACCTCGCACCTGGTTGGTTTCGACCTGCTCGTCATCAACAAGACGAGCTGGGATGCCATGTCGCCGGAACAGCAGGAAGCCTTCCAGGCTGCGGCTGACGTCGCCATCGATTTCAGCCAGGAACAGCACCTCGCGCGCGAGGAAGAACTGGTCGAGCGTTTCAAGAACGCCGGTCTTGACGTCTATGAGCCTGACCTCGATGCCTTCCGTACCTTTGCTCAGCAGAAGTATCTGGAGTCGGATCTGGCCAAGGATTGGCCAGAGGGCGTCGTTGATCGGATCAACGCACTCTAGTCTTGCATAGCAGGGGCGGCGCCTGGGGACAGGTGCCGCTTTTTTTGGCCCTTTGTGGCTGAACCCACCCTTCTGGAGCCTGCTTCATGCCTCCAATTTTTCGTAATATCGGCTCCTGGCTTTATGCGCGCGCCGAGAACATGCTGGCTGCGATGCTGGCAACCATGTTCGTCGTCTTCATCATCCAGATCGTGTTCCGCTATCTGATCAATCTGCCTGTTGGCTGGACGCATGAAATCAGTGTGATCATGTGGATATGGATGGTGCTGTTCGGCACGGCCTTCGTCGTTCGTGATAACGAAGAAATCCGCTTTGACATCATCTACGGCGCTGCCGGACCGCGTCTCAAACGCGCAATGATCCTGGCCAGCGGGCTAACGCTTGTCGTCCTCTTCGCGCTCTCGCTGCCTGCGGTGATCGACTACATCCTGTTCATGAAGGTCGAGCGCACCGCCTATCTCAAGATCCGCTTCGATTATCTTTATTCCATCTACGGTATTTTCGCGGTCGCCATGATCGTGCGCCAGCTTTACCTCGCTTATCAGGCGGTGTGGGGCAAGGGCGTCGACGAGTTCGACCCGACCAAGGTGAGCTCGGGCATATGACAACCATTTCACTCGCATTCAGCCTGGCATTGGGGCTGATCACGGTCCTCGCCTTTCTCGGCCTGCCGATGGGTCTTTCCATGATCTGCGGCTCGATCCTCTATCTGCTGATGAAGGGGCAGGATCCGGGCATCGTCGCCGAGCAATTCCTCAATGGCATGTATTCCAACTACATCATGCTGGCAGTGCCGCTTTTCATTCTGGCCGCCGAGATCATGAATTCGGGCACCATGTCCGACCGTCTGCTCAAATGGTGCGACGCATTGGTCGGCCGGTTCCGCGGCGGCCTCGCTCAGGTCAATGTGCTGCAATCGATCGTCTTTGCCGGCATGTCCGGCTCGGCCGTGGCCGACGCTGCCGGCTCGGGCAAGATGATGCAGCACATGATGACGCAGAACAACAAATACACGCCGTCATATGCCGCTGCCCTGACCGCGGTGACGGCCGTCATCGGTCCGATCATCCCGCCTTCCATCCCAATGGTGCTCTATGCTCTGGTAGCCGACACCTCGATCGGCTACCTGTTTCTGGGCGGCGTCGTGCCGGGCTTGTTGATGGCTGGCATCATGATGGTGCAGATCGCCATCACCGCCCGCGTCAAGAACTTCCCGGTCGAAGAGCCGGTGCCCTTCCGCGAAATCCCCCGTATGACATGGGAATCGCTGCCGGTTCTCTTCATGCCGGTCGTCCTGATGTATGGCATTTATGGTGGGGTCACCACGCCGACCGAAGCCGCCGCCGTGGCTGCTGCCTATGCCCTTATCGTCTCAATGGTGATCTACCGGGCGGTCAAGGCCAAGGACCTTTATCATTCTGTCCTGCTTAGCGCCAAAACCACCGCATCGATCGGCATGCTGATCGCTGGTGCGCTGGTGTTCAATTACGTCGTCACCATCGAGAACATTCCCCGCACAATCAGCGCCATCCTGATCTCATGGGACATGAACCCCGTCGTCTTCCTGATCGTGGTCAACATTATCCTGCTGATTCTGGGTTGCGTACTCGAAGGCACGACCATCCTGCTGGTGATTGTTCCGGTGCTGATCCCGACAGCTCAGGCGCTGGGTATCGACATGGTTCACTTTGGCGTCGTCGCCGTGGTCAACATCATGCTGGGCCTGATTACACCGCCCTATGGCCTGCTGCTCTTCATCATGACCCGAATATCGGGATCGCCGATGAAGCATATCATCGGAGACGTGCTGCCCTTCCTCTGGACCATGATTGGCGCGCTGATCCTTTTCACCTTCGTGCCCGAGACGGTGCTCTGGCTGCCCAAGCTGTTTGGCTATGTGCCTGGAGGGGCGGGGCTGTGAAACCGGTATATGTTCTGAACGGTCCCAACCTCAACCGGTTGGGCAAGCGGGAACCGCACATCTACGGCACCACCACGCTGGCCGAAGTCGAGGCAGCTTGCCGGGAGGCGGCGGGGAATGTCCCCGTCGTCTTCCACCAGACCAATAGCGAGGAAAAGCTGATCGATTGGGTGCATCAAGCCATCGATGAGGCATCCTGCATCGTCATCAACCCGGCGGCCTTCACCTTCACTTCGCTGGCTCTACTTGACGCGCTCAAGATGTTCGAGGGTCCGGTGATCGAGTTCCACATCTCCAACATCCACAAGCGCGAGCCGATCTATCATCGCTCCTACGTTTCGATGCGGGCCGATGCTGTCATGGCTGGCCTCGGTGCCGATGGCTACGAAGTTGCGATCCGGGAAGCCCTGAGGATGGCGCGCCGGTAAATGGCATCGGCACAAATCCAATCCATTCACAATGCCGGCCCGTCCGTTCATCAAGACTATCCTGGATAGCCGGAACACCGCCTTTTCTACTATCGGGGAGCGGCTTGGCGCTTAAGGCCAGGCCGCATAGGAGCCGCCATCCCGTATCTGCGCGCGCGTGGTTTCCAGCCGATATTGCCGCGGCGACCGCCCGCTCAGCCGCCGGAAGAACCGCGAAAAATAGGCGGGATCTTCAAATCCCAGATGATTGGCGATTTCAGCGATCTGCAAGCCGGAGGTTTCCAGCATCTGCCGCGCCTCGGCAAGGAGCCGCGCATGGATCAGGGCCAAAGGCGATTGACCGGTTGTGCGCTGCACGGCGCTGGTCAGGCGGTCGACGCTGACGCCGAGATAGCGTGCATAGTCGGCCACGCTCCAATGATTGCGCATCTGCTGATCGGCCATGTGCAGGAAATTGCTGACGATGGTGCGCGGCGCCGGTCTCGCCATTCTGGCGGCCATGTCGGATGTACGCCAAAGCAGGATGGCGACAATGGCCAATTGATGCCGCACCATGTCCTGTGAACCGGACTGGTTGCTGCGCAATTCCTCGGCCATCAGCCCCATCAAAGTCACCAGCCGCGCCGCCACCTCGCGTTCGACCCGCGTGCCCAATTGCGGCCTTGTCGACAGGCGGCTGATATCTTCCGCAATATTGCCCGGCAGGGCGATCTGCGCCATGGCGGCGTCGGAAACGGCCAGCCAGCCGCCGCGGGACCCGGCGATCAGCATCAATTCCGCCTTCTGTCGGGCCGGAACCCAGATCAGGGCCGGCGCCTGTAAGGCGGCATTCTCACCCTGGCTGACGATTTCTCCACTGCCCGAGACCAGAACGAAAATACGGTTCCGTCCTTCCGGCAGGGTCCAGCGGGTCACGTCCAGCGTCGTAGCGATATTCTGTCCATCGACCTCGCGGGCAAGGTCCAGCATCTGGCGCGATGCAATCAGCGCGGGCGAAAACGGCATGGACGGCCTCCCTATCTCGGTAAAAGTACAAGTTTCTCCGAAAAAAGTCTATTCTTGTCGGCCTGTCTTCCCGCTAGCGTGAGCTCAGACGCCGGAAAACAGATAACAATCAACCGGCGTGAGCGGCCCGTTTCAGGGCCAAGAGGAGGAAACCATGACTTTGTTTTCCCGCAGGTCCGCCCTGCGCGCCATCGGTCTTGCCGCCACCCTGCTCGCCGGGGTCGGTGCCATGGCCGTCTCCGCCCAGGAGCGGACGTCGGTCAAGATCGGCTATGCCATTTCCAAGACCGGTGCCAATGCCGGCGGCGCCGGCATCACCACGCTGCCGAACTACCAGCTCTGGGTGCATGATGTGAACGAGGCCGGCGGCCTCGAATTGCCCGATGGCAGCCGTCTGCCCATCGAAGTGGTCGAATATGACGACCGCTCCTCGTCCGAGGAAGTGGTGCGCGCCACCGAGCGTCTGGCGACCCAGGACAATGTCGATTTCATCCTCGTGCCCTGGGGCACGGGCTTCAACCTTGCCGTCGCGCCGCTTTATGACCGCCTGGGCTATCCGCAGCTCGCCGTTTCGGCGGTGACCGATCGCGCGCCTGAATTCGTCGAACGCTGGAAAGGCAGCTATTGGCTGCTCGGTGGTGGTCACGACTATACCGAAGCCCTGGCCAAGGTCCTGACGGACCAACAGGCCGCAGGCACCATCAATGACAAGGTGGCGGTGATTTCGGTGGCCGACGGCTTCGGCATCGACCTGATCAACGCGGCGCGCAAGTCCTTCGCCGATGCCGGTATCGAAATGGTCTATGATGTGACCTATCCGGTCGGCACTACGGACTTTACGCCCATGATCAACGAAGCCGCCGGCTCCGGCGCCGACACGTTCGTTGCCTTCTCCTATCCGCCCGACACCTTCGCGCTGACCCAGCAGGCCCAGGTGGCGCAGTTCAATCCCAAGGTTCTCTATCTCGGCGTCGGCACCGGCTTCCCGGTCTATGAAGCCAATAACGGCGACAAGATCGAGGGCATCATGAGCCTGGGCGGTATCGACGTGACCAATGAAAAGGTCATGGATTATCGGGCCCGCCACACCGATTTCATCGGTCAGGCGCCTGATTGGTGGGGTTCGGTCATCACCTATGCCAGCCTGGAAATGCTGCAGGAAGCCATCAAGCGCCGTGGTCTCGACCGCGCGGCGGTGTCCGAGGAACTCTCGACCGGCACATTCGAAACAGTGCTGGGCGAAACCAAGCTCGAAAACAACCAGCTGCGCCAGCTCTGGTTCGGTGGCCAGTGGCAGGACGGCAATTTCGTCGCCATTGCACCGTCCGACCGCGATGGCGCATCCGCGCCCAAGCTGCCCAAGGCACCCTGGCCGACCAACTAATCTCCCAAGCCCGGCGGCCGTGCGCTAATTTCGTGCGGCTGCTGCCTTTTTGCGGCGGGAGAGGGAAAGAACATGATTTCGACTTTGATAACCGGCCTGGTGCTCGGCGGGACATACGCCCTGGTCGCCATGGGCCTGACCTTGCAATACGGCATCTCGCGCATCATGAATCTCGCCTATGGCGAGATCCTAATCTTCGCCGCCTTTGCCGCCTTCCTGCTGTTTTCGACTCTCGGCATCAACCCTATCATGGGGTTGGCGCTGGTCCTGCCAGCGGCCTTCGTTTTCGGATATGTCATCTATGGCCTGATGATGCAGCCTCTGGTGACGCGCTCGGCCAAGAGCGGGACGCTGGAAGTCGACTCTATTCTCGCTACTTTCGGACTGCTCTTCGTCATCCAGGGCGTGATGCTGGTCGTCTTCGGATCGAACTATACCAGCTATAATTACCTCAACTTTGGCATTAACGTGCTTGGTGCCAATGTCGCCGCTAACAGGCTGTTAGCGTTTGGCCTTGCGGTACTACTGGGTGCGACGCTTTTTTATACCCTCACGCGCACCCGCTGGGGCACCAAGATCCGCGCCATCGCCGTTAATCCCGATGCCGCCCCGCTGGTCGGTATCGACGTCAACCGCACCGCCCGTTTCGCCTTCGCGCTCGGCACCATGCTCGCCGCCTCGGGCGGGGTGATGATCTCGATGTACCAGACCTTCAATGCCTCGATGGGTGTGGTCTTCACCATGAAGGCGCTGGTCATCGTCATCATGGGCGGATTGGGCAATCTGCTTGGCGCGTTGGTCGCGGGCCTGCTGCTCGGCGTAATCGAGACGCTGGTCGCCACCTATGTCGATCCCGGACTGACCCTCGCCGCCACCTATCTCATCTTCCTCGCCGTCCTTCTCTGGAAGCCGTCCGGCCTGTTCGGAAAGGCAACCGCCAGATGACCCGCACCATACTCGCCGTCGTCCTGATCCTTTGCGGTCTTGCCGCGCTTGCCTTTCTGCCGACCCAGTTCGGCGCCTATGGCGTGGGCCTGCTGCTCGGCATGACCGGTTATGTCACCCTGGCCAGCGCCTGGGCTCTGTTCTCCGGTCCGACCCGCTACGTGTCCCTCGCCACTGTCGCCTTCTTCGGCATCGGCGCCTACACCGTCGCCGTGCTCAGCGAGACCCTGCCCTATTGGGCGGTGTTGCTCGTCGCGGCAGCAATCGGCCTCTCCGTCGCGCTGCTGGTGGGGCTCGCCACCCTGCGTCTGGCCGGCGTCTATTTCGTCATCTTCACCTTTGGCCTGGCCGAGCTCATCCGTCAGCTCGTCACCTGGTACGAGGTCAATGTCACGGGCACCCTGGGCCGCTACATCTTCCTGCCGATCAGCGCCGAGCAGATCTATTGGCAGCTTCTCGCCCTGGCCGCCGTGACCATAGGAATCGGCTGGCTGATTTCCCGGTCGCGGCTGGGCCTGGCGCTGAAAGTCATCGGCGACGACGAGGTGGTGGCCGCCCATACCGGCATCAATATCGCGCGCGTGAAACTGGCCTTGTTCGCGGTCAGCGCCACCATCATCACCCTTGTCGGGGCGATCCAGGCACCGCGCTGGACCTATGTCGAGCCCTCTATCGTCTTCAACCCGACCATTTCCTTCCTGACCCTGATCATGGCCTTGCTGGGTGGCGCCAACAGGCTCTGGGGTCCGGCTTTGGGCGCGATCCCGCTCTTCCTGCTGTTCGAATGGCTCAGCGCCAATTTCCCCAACCATTATTCGATCATTCTCGGCCTCATGTTCATCACCATCGTCTTCGTGGTGCCGCGCGGCGTGCTGGCCTCGGTGGAAGGGCTCTGGAAACGCAGCCGGTCCGGCAAGGAGGCGGCGCAATGAGCAACCTCATCGACATTTCCGGTCTCCGCAAACAATTCGGCGGGCTGACTGCCGTCAATGACGTGAGCTTTTCGGTGGCGGAAGGCGAAATCGTAGCCCTGCTCGGCCCCAATGGTTCGGGCAAGACCACGGTGCTCAACATGATCTCGGGCGCCCTGCCCCCCACATCCGGCAGCATCGCCCTGGCTGGCGAAAACATCGCAGGGCTGCCGCCGCACCGCATCGCCCATAGAGGCGTGGCGCGCACCTTCCAGCTCGTGCGCATCCTCCCCTCGCTGAGTGTCGCCGAAAACGTCGTTGCGGCCCTCGCCTTCCGGCCGGCTCCACTCTGGGGCGAGGCGGCCCGCGAACAGGCCGAAAAGCTGCTATCCGACGTCGGCCTCGGCGGGCGGGGGGGCGAACATGCCGACGACCTGACCTATATCGATCAGAAGCGTATGGAACTGGCCCGGGCGCTCGCCGCCGAGCCGCGACTGCTGCTGCTGGACGAATGGCTTTCGGGCCTCAATCCCACCGAGCTCAGGGTCGGCATCGATCTCATCATTTCGTTGCGCCAGCGCGGCACCACGATCCTGCTTGTGGAACACATCATGGAAGCGGTGCGCGCCCTGTGCAGCCGGGCCGTCGTGATGAATGTCGGCAAAAAGATCGCCGATGGCCCCACCGCGGATGTGCTGGCCGATCCGGCCGTGATTTCCGCCTATCTGGGAGACGGTCATGCTTGAGGTGAAAAACCTGTCGCTGCGCTATGGTCGGCATCTGGCGCTCAACCAGGTATCGCTCCGCATCGCCGAAGGCGAAACTGTGGTCATTCTCGGGGCCAATGGCGCGGGAAAATCCTCGCTGCTCAGGGCGATTGCCGGGCTGGCGAGACCCGAAACCGGGTCAGGCCTGTCGCTGGATGGCCAGTCCATTCTGGGCACCCGGCCCCATCTCGTTCCGGAAGCCGGCATTGCGCTGGTGCCCGAGGGCCGGGGCGTGTTCGGCGATCTGAGCGTCGAGGAAAACCTGCTGCTGGGCGCCAATCCCAAGCGCGCCCGCTCAGGCGAAACGGCGCGGAACGCGCTGATTTACGATCTGTTTCCGCGTCTGGCCGAACGCAAGAGCCAGATGGTGCGCACCATGTCGGGCGGCGAGCAGCAAATGGTGGCGATCGGCCGAGCGCTGATGAGCAATCCCCGGTTCCTCATGCTCGACGAGCCGAGCCTGGGCCTCGCGCCCATCGTGGTCACCGAATTGTTCGGGGCTTTGCGCCGGGTCAAGGAAACCGGCGTCGGTCTGCTGCTGGTGGAACAGAACGTATCGATCTCGCTGTCCATTTCCGATCGCGGTTACCTGATGGAGGCCGGCCGCATCACCGGAGAAAACACTGCCGAAGCGCTCAAAACCGACGCGGCGGTACAGAAAGCATTCCTGGGCGGCACTGCCGCCTGACTAAGAAAGAAGGGAGAAGAGCGATGGACCAGCTTGGCCTGCTCATTGCCAATGAAGACCAGCAAGCAAGTAGCGGGGCCGTGTTCGAACGACGCAACCCCATTTCCGGCGAGGTCGCCACAAGAGCGGCGGCAGCCAGCGTGGAAGACGCGCAGCGCGCCGCCGATGCCGCCGCCGCTGCCTTTCCCCAATGGTCGAAAAGCGCACCCAAGGAGCGACGGAAAATCCTGCTCAAGGCGGCGGACGTACTGGAAAGCAAGGGGCCGCTCTTCGTCGAGGCCATGGGGGCCGAAATCGGTGCCACCGCCGGCTGGGCCATGTTCAACGTCATGCTAGCGGCCGACATGCTGCGCGAAGCGGCGAGCCTGGTGACCCAGATCAAGGGCGAGATCGTGCCGTCCAACCGTCCCGGCTCCATGGCCATGGCCGTGCGCCAGCCGGCCGGCGTGGTACTGGCCATGGCACCCTGGAATGCGCCAGTCATTCTCGGCGTGCGCTCGCTGGCAACGCCCCTGGCCTGCGGCAATACAGTGGTGATGAAGACCTCCGAACTCTGCCCGCGCACCCATCGGCTGATCGTAGAATGCCTGCTCGAAGCGGGCCTGCCCAAGGGCGCACTCAACGCGGTGTCCAACGCGCCGGCCGATGCCAGCGAGATCGTCGAGACGCTGATCGCCCATCCGGCGGTGCGTCGGGTCAATTTTACCGGCTCGACCCGCGTGGGCCGCATTATAGGCGAAAAGGCAGGGCGCTATCTCAAGCCCGCCTTACTTGAGCTGGGCGGCAAGGCGCCCTTCATCGTGCTGGACGATGCCGATCTCGACGAAGCTGTCGCGGCGGCGGCATTCGGCGCCTATATGAACCAAGGCCAGATCTGCATGTCGACCGAGCGCATCGTGGTGCTCGACAGCGTGGCCGACGCCTTTGCCGAAAAGCTCGCCGCCAAGGCGAAAACGCTGGTGGCAGGCGATCCGGCCAAGGGCCAGACCCCACTTGGCTCGGTGGTCGATCCCTCGGCCGCCCAGCGCATCGAGCAATTGGTCAAGGACGCCGTGGACAAGGGCGCCGTGCTCGCCGCCGGCGGCAGGATCGATAATACGCTGGTCGATGCCATTCTGCTCGACAAGGTCACGCCGTCCATGCGCATCTATGGCGAGGAATCCTTCGGCCCCGTCGTCACCATGGTGCGCGTCGGCAGCGTGGACGAGGCGGTTCGGGTCGCCAACGATACCGAGTATGGCCTGTCCTCAGCCGTTTTCGGCAGAGACGTCAACCGCGCCCTCGCCGTCGGCCGCCGCATCGAAAGTGGCATCTGCCACATCAACGGCCCCACCGTGCATGACGAGGCGCAAATGCCCTTTGGCGGCGTAAAGGCCTCAGGATATGGCCGCTTCGGTGGCAATTGGGGCATTGCCGAATTCACCGAACTGCGCTGGGTAACCGTGCAGGACGGCCACATCCATTACCCGATCTGAGCCATGGGATTATTGGAAGGAAAAATCTGCGTCGTCACAGGCGGCGCCGGGTCCATCGGCCGGGCGGCGGCGCGGCTCATGCTGGCGGAGGGGGCGCGTATCGTCCTCTCCGATCTCGATATGGCGGGGCTGGAACAGGCGCGGGCGCACCTGCCCGACGGCGAGGTATTGCTGGTGCCAAGCGATGTCTCGAAGCCTGAGGCGGTGAAGGCTCTTGCCCGTCAGGTTGCCGGACATTTCGGCGGCGTTGATGTGGTCTTCTCGAATGCCGGCAATTTTGGCACGGTCGCCCCCATTGCCGATTATCCGCTGGACGTCTTCGACGCGGTCCACGCCGTGCATGTGCGCGGGGCCTTCCTAGTGGCGAAATATCTGACGCCGCTCATGCGCCCAGGCGGCTCTTTCATTATTACCTCGAGCGTCGCGGCGACGCGCGGCGATCCGGGCGTCTATGCCTATATCACCGCCAAGCACGCCCAAGTGGGGCTGATGCGCTGCCTCGCCAAGGAGCTGGCGCCGCGCAATATAAGGGTCAATTCCATCCATCCCGGGCCGATCGACAATGATTTCCAGCTCAACGTCGAAAAAGGCCTTGGCAAAGAGATCGGCCGCGACGGCACGGAATTCTTCAACGAGATGATCCCGCTGGGCCGCCATGGCAGTCCCGAGGAAATCGCCCGGGCCGTGCTGTTCCTAGCCTCGGATATGTCCAGCTTTACCACGGGCGCAATGCTTATGGCCGATGGCGGGATGAGCGCGTAGCACCTCCGCCCCAGCTCTCTCCCTTGAGTGGGAGGGAGCCTGACCTGTGTTGAAACGCAGACCGCAGATCAAACGCGATCTGCTCCTCCCCTGTTTCAGGGGGAGGTTGGGTGGGGGCGTCCCTACCGGAACAATGAATTCACGTAATCCGCGCCGATGCCGACCTTTTCGTAATGGTTGCGGCACATTTCGATATATTGGTGCACGTCGAAATAGCCATTGGGTTCGCCATTCTCGTCCAGCCAGATCAGCGGGCCAGTGACGGTGAAGAACACTTTCATCGGTTCCTCGTGCTCGTAGGCGACCAGGGTATGACCCTCGCCCGGCGTTTCGTAGACGAAGTCGCCCTTGGTGGCAGTCCAGTCATGTTCGAGATAGCCCCATTTGCCCGACAGGGTCAGCGCGAAGACTTCGTGCGGATGGTAATGGCGGTTCACCAGCCCGGCCTTTTTGGCCATGAGGATGTCGCACCACTTGTTCTGTGTCGGTGAAATCCAGAGCGGGCGGGAAGACACCGTTTCGGTGAAGGGCACGTAGTAGCGCTCGTCCTCGGTCGGCGCATCAGCGAGATAGACTTCCGGCAAGGCATCGGGCTGGAACACCTTGGTGATCGGCTTCAAATCTTTCCAGAATTCTTTATCAGCTTGTTCGGGCATGGGGGCCTCCTCTTTGTTATGGGTCAGTTGCGCATGGTGACGTCGAGCAGGGCCAGCGTCCGCTTATCGGCGATATGGGCGAGCGCTTCGGCGAGAGCCGCGTCCAGCTCTTCGGCATCATTGACCTTGCGGGCGAAGGCGCGGCTGGCTTTGGCGACCTGCACAAAATCGGGGCTGGGCGAGAGGCCGGTCAGCGGCATCTGGTTGGTCTTGGCGGCATAGCCGTCGGGATAGATGTCGAGCACCGAATGGCGCACCGCCGCCCATTCGGCGTTGTTCATGACAATGACGAGAACGGGCAGCGCCAAAGCCTCGCCGATCTGGTGGCAGGCCACCGGATTGGCGAACATGTAGGAACCATCGCCCATCGTGGCGACGACCAGCCTGTCCCGGTTGGCAAGCTGCATCCCCAGCGAAGCCGGGAACGACCAGCCGAGCCCACCAGCATGAGGCTCCTGATACCAGGCTTGGTGATGGCCCAGCGTCATGGCAGGCAAGGGACAACCCCGCTCGGAGAGAAGAATGGCGTTCTGGCCCGCTATCGCATCGGAGACGATCTTGGCCACGTAATCGGCACTCATGACCCCGTCGCGCCCGGCCTCGGCACGGGCCAGGGCCGCTGCGCGCATCTGGCCATTGCGCGCCATGATCGCCGCGCGCCGCACGTCCACCGCCGGATTGACGGATTGGCCGTCCAGCGCTTCCACCAGCGCCAGGATGGCGTCGGACAATTCGGAAACGATGGAAATGTCCGAGCGGAAGTTGCGGATCGGCACCCGCGCCTTGAGCGGATCGGGACCGATCTGCACCACCAATGCATCTTCCTGCGCCACATGGAGCTGCTGCGACCATGGCGCCAGGGAATCCAGCACGATGACGAGATCCGCCTGTTCGAGCAGCCAGGACGGATCACCGCCGGCATGCATGGGATGGTCCGTCGCCAGAGCCAGTTGCACAGCCCAATATTGGCAGACCGGAATGGCCCAGCTCTCGGTCAGTGTCGCCAGGGCCGCGAAGGCCTCGGCGCTGCCGACGCCGTGTTGGGCGAAGATCACCGGGAAGCGGGCCTTGGCGATGCGTTCGGCCAGATCGGCCATCTGCCGTCTGTCGGCACCGATCCGCGCCGGCTGCATGGTCGGCGCCGTTCCGAGGTCATCGGCGGGATAGGGCTCGCACAAGACCTCGCGCGGCAGGCTGACATAGACTGGTCCCTTCGGTGTGGAATTGGCAATGGCATGGGCCCGGTCGGCCATCGCGCCCACCTGCTCGGGGAAGCGCAGTTCATAATCCCATTTGCTGGCCTCGCGGACGAGCGCGGTCTGGTCGCGCATTTCCTGTCCCCAGCCGATGGGCACGGTGCGGGCGCCGAACCGCCCGCTCTCCGTCACCGGCGTACGCCCGGAAAACAGAAGGATCGGAATATTCTCGACGGCGGCATTGATGGTGCCGATGGCGCAATTGGCGAGCCCCACATTGGTATGCGCCATGACCGCCTGGCTGCGGCCGGTGGCGAGGTAATAGCCATGCGCCATGGCCATGGCCGCGCCCTCATGCGGCATGACCAGAGCCTGGGGCAAAGGGATGTTCCTGGCCGCCGCCTCGGCCAACCCTTCAATGATCGGGGGAAAATCGGTGCCGGAATTGGCAAAGATATAATCGACACCGATGGTCTTGAGCCGGGCCAGAAGGGCACCGCCGGCGGTGAGGGTCTGAGAATGGGCTTCTTGTTTCATTTATCTATATTTGAATGTGATAATTTGATAAAAGCGTGATTGATGGCGCCTCATCTGTCAATTTGCGAGAGTGAAACGGCCGAAAGTCCAGAGAATCCCTGGATAAACCGGGGCAATTCGCCCGCGGTGGCGATCAGCAAGCGGCCATATTCCATCAAGAGCTGACCGCTCCCGGAATCGGCACGTGTTCCGATCTGTCTATTATTGAGAATTGGAGATTAGTCGCATGGCGCAGCAACTCAACAATTCCGTGGCCAGAGCTTTCGAGATTTTGCGGCTATTGGGGCGAGGCCGTCCGAGCATTTCGGTGGCCGAAGTGGTGCGCGAGACGGGCCTGAACGCCATCACCGCACATCGCTTCCTGAAGACGCTGGAGGCGGAAGGAGCTCTGGTCCAGGCGAGCAGGGGCAATTACCGGCTGGGCTACGGACTGGTCGATCTGGGTGAGCGGGCACGCGACGAGGATCGGCTGGGCCAATGGCTGCAACCCGTGCTCGACGCATTGACCGCCGATATCGGCGAAGCCAGCATGGCCACGATCTATCAGGCTGGCATGGTGGTTTGCGTTGCCCGCGCCATGTCGTCGCGCAGCCTGTCGGTCGATATTCGCGTGGGCGACCGGCTGGAGGCCTATTGCACCGCCCATGGCAAGCTGTGGCTGGCCCATGTCACGCCTGCCGAACGGGCACGATATCTCCGCAGCGTCCGCCTCGATGCGCTGACCGGCCAGACCATCACCCATCGCGGTCAATTACAGGATGAAATCGAGGCTGTCGGCCGGCGCGGCCTCTCCTACAATATGGGCGAACGCGAGGACGGGATAACCGCAATGGCCATGCCCGTGCTGACCCAGAGCGGCAGCATGGTTGCCGGCCTTTCCGTGTTCGGGCCCAGCACACGACTAGACCTGTCAACGATCAGGCGCATCGAGCCACAATTGGGCTTGGCGGTGAAGCGCGCACAGCAGATTCTTTATGGACGCGCCGTTTCATAGGTATTGCAAGCCGCGAGACTCATCGAGCACACGGTCCCGGCTAAGCTCAACCCAACGAAAAAACGGGCCCCGTTTAGTCCAGGAACACCGTCAAAGTAGAATAGGACCGCCTTCGGCGGTAGAGGGAGATTCGCGTTCTGGACGCCGCCCGAATGTTCGGGCTTCCTCATTAAAGAATACGGTCGCGCCAGGCGAGGCCAGCATCGGTGTCCGAACGCAGACGGTACTCGCAGCCGATGAACCCCTTGTAGCCGATAGCCTCGAGGGTCTGCATGATTGAGCGATAGTCCAGTTCGCCTTCATCGGGCTCAGCGCGGCTTGGAACCGCAGCGATCTGAATAGGCCCGATTCTGCCGAGCGATTCACCAAGGCGGCGGAGCGGTGCAGGCAGTGGATGGTGCTTACGACCGTTTGTCGCCGACGATGCCCCTGCCGACGACACTGCGCAGAAAATTTCGACGTAAGACAGGGTCTGCGTGACGGATGCGGCCTATACTTCTGCACGCTCGATCATAGTATCGATTTTTGACTTTTTTGAGCTCGAAGCTCCTGGATGCGAGTAACTCACTGGATGTCTGGCAGTCATCGGGTGTGCTGGGACCGGGTCAGCGGCCGTCTAGTCGCTGGATAATGGCAAGGCGCGCCCTAGGTCTTAGGCAGGGCGCGGGCAGTCGGGATCAATAAGGCCTTCGGCCGCCAATTCATCCCAAAGCTGGCTGGGAACTAGCCCGGTAAAATAGTCGACATTCGCGGAGACCTCGGAAGCCCTGGCGCCTCCAGGGATAATCGAAATCACCGATGGATGGGCCAAAGGAAACTGGAGAGCGGCAGACTGGAGTGATACGCCATATCTTGAGCAGGTGGCCATAATCCGCGCGGTCTTTTGCTGAATGTCTGCGGGTGCCGGCACATATTGATAACGTGCATTGGGTCCTGGGCCGGTAGCAAGGATGCCTGAGGCATAGGGCGCGCCCACCACAACGGAAACATTGTTATCCAGACAATATTGCAGGCCGGTTTTGGCGGCGCTCTGGTCGAGCAGGGTATAGGCCATCGCCACGATACAGAAATCGAGCGGCACGCGCGGGGCGATGGTTTCAAGAGCGTTTGTTGAATTGAGGCCCATACCTATGGCCTTGATATGACCCCAGCGCTTCAGCTCTTCCAATGCCCGAATGCCGCTACGTGACAGGTCATCTAGATTGGGCCCGCCCTCGAAAACACCAGCCTCGGGATCGTGGATCAGCAGAGCGTCTACCGTGTCGAGACCAAGCCGGAAAAGGCTTTGCTCGTAAGAGCGCATGATGCCGTCATAGGAATAGTCCCAGTAGAATTCCATGCCGAGACCACCGCTCCACGGCTCACGCTTGAAAGTCGCCGGGTCGTTGGGACGGCGGAAACACCGGCCGACCTTGGTGGTGACAACGAAGCTTTTCCTGTCTTCATCGATCAGAAAGCCGCCAAGGCGGTGTTCGCTGAGGCCACGGCCATAAAAGGGCGCGACATCAAAATAGCGGATGCCTTTGTCCCAGGCCGTTTTGAGGACGTCGTAGGCGCCTTCGCGCGAAACGCGTTCAAACATGCCGCCCAGATGGGCTGCACCAAATCCAAGCGCGGGGAGTGACAGGCTGGTTTCGCCGACCTGACGCAGTTCATTGATCTTGCTGGACATTGTTGTCATCTCGCGTCGTCATAGCGCCATTTTTTCGAGAGCATCGAGAGTGAAGCCATGGCCAAAGCCGGGTTCGTCGCTCACCACGACGGTGCCGTTCTTGGGCACGGCCATACCGGGATAGCCATGGGTCTTTTCCAGCGGCACCCCGGGGGCGCCTCCGACAAAGAACTCGCCCCAGCGCGAAGAGGTGGACGCAATATTGAAGTGCTGGCCATAGGGCGTGTTCATGCCCGCATGAAGGATCACTTCCAGACCGGCCGCCTCGGCAATGCCGGCGATTTTCTGCGCTGCGCTGAAGCCACCCACCCAGTGGATGTCCGGCTGGAAAATGTCAGCCAGCCGTTCCTGCGCGGCGTTGAAGAATGCATAGGGCGTGTACCAGTGCTCCCCGGTGGAAATTGTCTGCCAGGGCAGCCGGGCGCGAAGCGCCCGGTGAGAGGCCAGGTCTTCTGGAATGAGACAGTCTTCCATCCATTTCAGATTATAGGGCTGCAGGCGGTGGGCGAGCCGCACGGCGAACTCAACGTCGAAGGCCATCCAACAGTCGAGCATCAGCTCGACATGCGGCCCGATCAGTTCGCGGGCGCGGGCGACGAATTCCTCGTTCTGATCGATGGCCTGCAGACCATCTGCCGCGCCATAGGGGCAGGCCAGTTTGGTACCGATAAAGCCCAGTTCCATGTGCCAATCGGTGTCATTGCCGGTGGCGTAGCAAACCTGCTCGTCGCGGACGGGGCCGCCCGCCAGCTCATAGACCGGCATTTTCAGCACTTTGCCCTTGAGGTCCCAGAGCGCCAGGTCGATGCCGCTGATGGCATAGGAGGCGAGACCGGCCGACGAATAGGGGGATGTGATGCGCATCATCATGTCCCAGAGCTTGCCGGTCGCCATCGCGTTTTCATCCAGCAGAAGCGGGGCAAGATGGTCGTTGATCAGCGAGATCACGGGCTGGCCATAGCCGGTCGTGCCAAAGCCCCAGGAGCCGTCATCGGCGGTGACAAGCACACCGACAGCCGGGAAATTCCCCAGCCAGGAGCCGCGCCAGCGGCGGTATTTCGGATAGCGCGACATCGGGTTGGCGACTTCGTCGTTCATCGTCCAGGGCTTGCGGCGCGCCTCGCCGCGCTCGACGGCCTCTTCATAGGTGCCCGCCGCGATGGGATTGTTGATGGCGAAGGCCTTGATGCTCTTGATCTTCATTTTGGTTCTATTGCTTGTTGGCCCGGTCACAGCACTGCGGCGCCGGGAATGCGATAAGTCTCAATGGCATTGAGACGGAAGAGGCCGTCACGCTCGGCGGCGGAGAGGTCTTCGGTCAGGGTATCGAAGGCGCGCCAGATGGTGGTGAACTTGGAATGCACCTTGTCGACAGGGAAGTTCGACGCAAACATGGTGCGGCGCGTTCCGAAGGCCTCAAGGATCTCGAATACGATCGGCGCGATACCCTGCACTGTCCAGCCGGGGTCGAACATGCCCAGGCCGCTGATCTTGATTCTGACATTGTCCCGCGACGCCAGCTTGCGCAGGCCGGCGCGCCATTGGCTCCAGCCCGTTCGGGTCGTTTTGGTCCAGAGCCCGGCATGATTGATCACAAACATGGTTTCGGGTGATGCCGCTGCGAAGGCGGCGGCGCGTGCCATCTGTGCCGGCCAAAGCTGCAGGTCAAAGCTCAGTCCCCGCTGGCCGAGAGCCCGCAAACCTTGCAGAAAGGCCTGATCGTCCTCAAGGCCAAGGCTCTCATTGACGGCAGGGCCATTGATGATCTGCCGAATGCCGCGAAGAACGGGGACACTGCCCAGCAGGTCAAGTGTCTGGTCGAGATCTCTGGCGCGCAGATCGGCATTGCCGACCAGAACCAGGGGCAGAGCGCCTTTGGCGGCTACGGCCTGGATCATTTCCGCTTCACCCAGAGGACTGGTGGGGAATGCTTCCACATGTACGGCGCCGACCACCTGAACATCGTCACCGCCTTCGGCGAGATATTCGTCGAGCAGATAGCTGCGACAGATCGAGGGATCGAGGCCACCGGGCCCCGGGACTTCAAAGTGTGGATAGAGGCCGGTGCGCAGGTCCCATAGATGAACATGCGGGTCCACCACCTTCAACATGGTGCACCCCCGCGCTGACGGGCCAAACCCTGACCGCCGATAAAGCTCATCATTCCTCCGCCAATATGTTCCAAATGTGGAACAAATCGTTCCATATGGAAACATCGTGCTCTGTTAAGGTCAAGCGGCGTCTGGCGAGATTTTTTGAACCAGAAATCGTACTGCCCACCGTTTGAAGCAAAATCATGCTTATAAATCAGCATTTTCCGCCGCATCATTCCCGCCTCGTCAGCGAGAATTGCGATTTGCTGTTGACAGAAATGCGGTGCCTCGTTCTAATTACGGAACAATTTGTTCCATATTTGGAACGATAGTTTTGCCGAGGGAGGGCACATGTCGAGTGTGAGAAGAGCCATTGATGTGCTCGACCTGCTGGCGCGCAAAGGCGCGCTGGGTGTTCGTGCCGTGGCAACACATCTCGACCTGCCTGTCGGCTCGGTCCATCGCCTGTTGCAGGACCTTGCAGAAGAGAATGTGGTCGAACGCAATGAGGAAGGCAATTGGCGTCTGTCCTACCGCCTGTTGCAGATCACCGAGTTGCAGCTCGACAATATTCAGCTGCCGCGACTTGCGCGCCCCTTCTGCGAAAACATTGCCGAAATAACGCGGGAAACCGTGAATGTGAACGTACTGAGCGGGCCGCATTGCGTGTGTGTCGACAAGGTGCGCGGCACCGAGGGCATGCAGCTCGACTTTCGCATCGGCACACGCAGCCCGCTGCATTGCGGCGGCAGTGCCAAGGCGATTCTGGCGTTTCAGCCCGACTCTGTGATTGACCGCGTCGTCGGTGAACAACTCACGGGCTATACGCCAAATACGATTACGTCCCCGGACGAACTGAAGGCCGAACTCGGTCGCGTTCGCAAGCGTGGATACTCCATCGACGACGAAGAGTTGGTGATGGGTATCTGGTGCGTGGGCATGCCCATTGTTGACCGGACAGGCAAGGCCGTCGGCGCGATCAGCATTACCGGTCCGACACACAAGGTCGTGGGGCCGGATGTGCAGCCGCTGGTGGACATGCTGGCCAATGCCTGCAGCCAGGTCAGTCG
>PJUL01000228.1_pt1 | contig 46278 bp, 41 predicted proteins | sample 1512221 | NCBI WGS metagenome assembly PJUL01 (sample SAMN08177667, study PRJNA422409) | Feces metagenome, whole genome shotgun sequencing project.
GACGATGCGAACCGGCAGCACCGATCACGTGTTCTTCGACGCAGTGGGCATCCCCGCCTTCCAGTTCATCCAGGATCCGCTGGATTACGGCTCGAACGTGCACCACACCGATGTCGATACGTTCGACCACCTGAAGGCCGATGACATGCGCCAGGGCGCGATCATCCTCGCCGCCTTCCTGATCAACGCCGCCAATGCGCCCGAGCCGCTGCCGCGCCAACCGCTGGCGACGGCGCCAAAGGCGTCCGACGAATTCTACGCACCGGGAGCACATTGATGGCAAAGCGTGGACACAGGCCGAGCCAGGCATCCGCAAACCGCCCGCGTTTCTACGGACGGCACGCGGTGCTCGCCGCGCTCGACAATCCCGAGCGCACTGTCCGCAAGATCTGGGGCACGCACGATGCCCTGGCCGGAATGGACATTCCGTCGACGATCCCGATCACCTTCGCCAATGCCGCCGATCTCGGCCGGCTGGTGCCGGGCGATGCGCCGCATCAGGGGCTGGTCGCCGAAGTCGATCCGCTCGAGGAGATCTGGCTGGGCGACCTGCTCGCGCAGGGTGCCGGCGACAACCGCCCGCTGCTCGTACTCGACCAGGTGACCGATCCGCACAATGTCGGCGCGATCCTGCGCTCGGCAGCGGCGTTCGACGCGCTCGGCATCGTCACCCAGGACCGGCATGCACCCGGCGAGACCGGCACGCTGGCCCGCGCCGCTGCCGGCACGCTGGAGCAGGTGCCGTGGTGCCGGGTAGTCAACCTGGCCCGCGCGCTCGAGGAGATTGCCGAGGCAGGCTTCTGGCGCATCGGCCTGACCGGCCATGCCAAGGGCACGCTGGCCGAAGTGATGGGCGAACAGCGCAAGATCGCGCTGGTGCTCGGCGCCGAAGGCGAAGGCATGCGCCAGAACACCGAAGCGCATTGCGACGAGCTTGCGAAGCTGCCGATCTCCGATAAGGTCGAGAGCCTCAACGTATCCAATGCCGCGGCAATCGCACTCTATGCGGTGAGCGCCCGCGGCTGATCGCCAAGGGGGTTTCATGTTGCATCGTCTGAAGGCCGTCGCGTTCGCGCTGATGGCGCCGCTGGTGCTCGCCAGCTGCCTGTTCGTGCCGGGCAAGTTCGATTCGGCGCTGACCATCCATGCCGACCGGACCTTCACCTTCACCTACAAGGGCGAGGTGATGGCCGTCGACATGCAGGGCTTCATGGGCAAGGCCATGCAGATGGGCATGGAAGAGGCGGCCAAGGAGAAGTCCGGCAAGAAGGGCAAGACACCCGAGAAAGAGCCGGACTTCACCCTAACGCCCGAGGAAAAGGCCAAGCAGGACGAGAATTTCCGCAAGCTTGCGGTCGAGATCGCCAAGGAAGCGGGCTATCGCAGCGTCGAGTATCGCGGCAACGGCATGTTCCAGGTCGATTACCAGATCTCCGGCACGCTCGACCACGGCTTCGTGTTTCCGTACAATCTCGACAACGAGATGATCATGCCGTGGATCGCGGTGGAGCTGCGCGGCAAGGACCTGATCCGTATCAAGGCGCCTGGCTATGTGCGGATGAGCGGCGGCAAGAACGGCATGGGCGGCATGGGAGACATGAGCGCGCTGGCGATGATGCCGGGCGGCATGGGCGAAGCCTTTACCCGCCTGCAGGGCACCTTCACGCTGACCACCGATGCCGAGCTGGTGAGCCAGAACAACGAAGAGGGCGCGACCACCATCGGCAAGGACAAGGTCGTCACCTGGAAGACAGACACCAGCACCACCGACGCGCCGATGGCGTCGATCCGGGTTCGGCCGATTCAGTAAACTGACTATCCCTCTCCCGCTTTTGCGGGAGAGGGATATTCTGATCAGTCCTCTTCGGCGATGCGCACGCGCAGGCCGTCCAGTTCCGGGCCGAACGGGAGCTGGCACGACAGACGCGAATATTCGTCACGGTCACCGGCGCTGTCGAGCAGGTCGTCCTCGTCCATGCTCATCTTGGGCAGTTTGGCCGCAAATTCCGGATCGACATGGACGTGGCAGGTCGCGCAGGAGCAGCAGCCGCCGCAAAGCGCGAGCAGCTCGTCAAAGCCGCTCTCGCGGATCACTTCCATCACGCTCAGGCCCGCCTCACCCATGACCTCGCGCTCTTCACCACTCCTGGTCACGACGATAAGCTTGGGCATGACGATCTCCTTCTATGGCCCCGTCCATGCCGCCGAAACCGACGCTTCGCAAGGCGGGCGCGCATGGGCCTGAGCGCGGAACAGCTCCGGACGTCGCTCGATGCGCTCGCCGATCGCGAGCCGCTGATCGCCGCCGCGATCGGCCGCGTCGGCTATCCCCCGCCCCGCATCCGCGACCGCGGCTATGAGACGCTGCTGCGCACGATCGTGGGGCAACAGGTGAGCGTCGCGGCCGCGCAATCGATCTGGAACAAGATGGCCGCGCAGCTGGGCGACCTGACCGATCCCGATACCGTCGCCCGGGTGACCGACGAGGATCTGCGCGCTGCCGGCCTGTCACGGCAAAAGGCCGCCTATGCGCGCAGCCTGGCCGAGGAAGTGACCAGCGGGCGGCTCGACTTCGCGCATCTCGCCGAGGATGACGAGGACGCGATCGCCCAGCTCATCCGGATCAAGGGGATCGGCCGCTGGTCCGCCGAAGTCTATCTGCTGTTCGCCGAGGGACGGCCCGACATCTGGCCGGCAGGCGACCTGGCGGTGCAGATCGAAGTGGGCCGGATCATGGGCCATGCCGAACGACCGAGCGAGAAGCTGACCCGCGAGATCGCCGAAGCCTGGCGCCCGCACCGCGGCGCGGCGGCGGTGTTCGCGTGGCATCATTATAATTCAGACATGGACGTGATATAACGCTCGCCTGACTGTGGGAGGACACCCGTTGACCGATGTGACGGTTCCCGCTCTCTGCTTGGCAATGGTCGCATTGCTATTCGGCGACATGCTCTGGAAGGCGCGCCGGGCGCGCATAGCCTGTATCGGCTTGATAGTGATGGGCGGCTGCTACTTGCTTGGCCGGGTGTTCTACGAAACGCGGATCGTGGCCCCGATCCCGTCCGACCTGGCTTCGACGTTCGACCTCGTGGCGCCTGCGGTTCTGATCGTGGCGAGCGCCCTGCGCGTCTTCCTGCATTACCGAACGCCGCAGAAGGCGGGAGCCTAAGCCCCCAGCCCCACTGCGATCGCGCCGAGCGGGCCAGCCATCGTGCCCAGACCGGGGGCGCCGATCCGGCTATCGACAGCCTCCGCCCATTCGGCGAGCGCGCCATAGCCGCCCAGGCTTTCGACCAGCCGGGTGCGCAGGCGCGGGAACAGATAGTCGCGGGCGGAGACGACACCGCCGCCGATCGCGATCCGCTCCGGCGCGGCAGTGACGACGAGATTGTGCAGCATGCCGACCAGATCGTGGACGAACAGATCCCATTGCGGGCCGTCATCGGGCAGCTGGTCGCCCGGCACGCCGAAGCGCTCGGCCAGTGCGGGGCCGGAGATCAGCCCTTCCAGGCAATCGCCATGGAAACGGCACCAGCCGGCATAGCCGTCGCCCGGCGCACGCGGCAGGCGCATATGCCCCGCCTCACCATGCGCCCAGCCCATCACCGGTTTGCCGCCCGTAACGAGGCCGACGCCGACGCCGGTACCGATGGTGATATAGGCGTGCGCCGCCATGCCCTGCGCGGCGCCCCAGCGCCCTTCCGCGAGCGCAGCACCGCCGACATCGGTCTGGAAGCCGATCGGCTTGCCATAGCGCTGCTGCAGACGATGGATCAGGTCGGTGCCGCTCCAGCCCGGCTTGGTGGTCGCGGTGATCGAGCCATAATCCGCCCGCGCGGGATCCAGGCCGACGGGACCGAAACTGGCCACGCCGATCGCATCGAAGCCCCAGCGATCCAGCACCGCCTCGATCGCCGCGAGCGTCGTGACGGGATCGGTAGTGGGCACCGTCACCCGGTCGCGCACGTCGTCGGGACCGGTCGCGAGCAGCGCCACGCATTTGGTGCCGCCCAGCTCGATGCCGGCGATCAGTTTTTCCTGCGTCATGACGGCCACCTAGCCTGCTTGCCGCGGACAAAAAAGAGGCCGCCCGAAGGCGGCTGCATAGGAGGGGTTATGGTCAGTGGCGGCCGGTTGAAAGGCCCGGCCGCCACGCCCCTTTTTGCGACCCGTCAGAATTTCCCGCGCAGGCCGATCATGACCTGACGGCCGGGATCGTAGAGCGTGAAGGCAGCATTATCGAACTGGAAGTAGCTGCGCTGCTTTTCCTTGGTGAGGTTGATCACGTCGAGGGTGAGCTGCGGTGCCCATTTCAGATCGAACACCTCCGCAAAGTCGATGCTCGCCGACATGTCGAACTGCTGATAGTCGTTCGAATAGAGGCGGGCGAGCGCGATGCCGTTCTGGTTCGCATCCGACGAGACCGAACCCCGCTGGAAGGTGGTCGACAGGCGGACGTTGATGCCGCCCTTCTCGTAGTAACCGCTGATATTGTAGGTCACCGGTGAGACGCCGACGGCAACCGCCGGCGCGGCGCCCGAACCGGTCTGATCGATCAGCGTCAGGTTCGCGTTGAAGCCGAAGCCGTTGAGCCCGAACCGGCCGAGCAGGAAGTCGAGCGGCTGCACCCAGTTCACTTCGAGGCCATTGACCTTCAGCGTGCCAGTGGCGTTGACCTGCTGGTTGAGCACCACCGTTGCGCTGTTCGGGCCGCCACGCGAATTGATCGCGATCTGCTGAGTGGGCGTCAGCGTGTCATAGGTAACGCCATAGGTGGCCAGTGCCGTGAACGGCACCGTCACCGTGCCGGTGGTGGTGAAGCCGGTCACTGCCTTGCGGAAGGCCGTGAAGCCGACATAGCCTTCCTTGCCGGTATAATATTCGAAGCCCAGGTCGATATTGGTCGACAGATAGGGATCGAGCGACGGGTTGCCCACCGAGCCGACATCGGCCGAGGGCGTCGAGAAGTTGAGCCCCGGCAGCATCGTGTTCGGATTGGGCCGGGTCATGGTGCGCGAAACCGCGGCACGGACCACGGCGGCCTCGCCGATATGGAAGGCCGCGCTCGCCGAGGGCAGCCAGTTGTCGTACTTCGAGTCGGTGTACACGAAGTTGGAGATGTTGGGGTAGCAGCTGCCGTCGCGCGGATTGCCGGTGCCCGGGCAAGCCGCCGGCAGCGGGCCGGTGCCGTCCGGATCCTGCGAATTGCGGGGATCCGAGATCGAGACGCGGCCGCCGATCCGCTGGTCGGTACGGACATAGCGGACGCCGGCATTGTAGTTCAGATGGTTGTTGTCGCCGATCTGGAGGTCGCCATTCACCTCGGCATAGGCGCCGAGCACCTTCTCGCGGACATAGCCGCCGCTGGCGCCGGTGTTGGACGAGCCCGCTTCGGGCGCGGCGTCGTGGAAGGCGTCATAGTTGGAGGCCTTCTTGAACGCGTCCCAGTCGACGGTGACGAAGCCTGCCGAGGTGGGGCGCAGCAGGCCGGCCAGCGCTGCGTTGGAGATCAGCGAGCCGCCATAGGTTACCGGGCCGGTCGAGCCGCTCGAATAGCCGGTGCCATAGGCGGGGTAGTTCGGATAGCCGGCCGGTGCGGCGCCGGGCTGGACCAGGCCGTTGCACGGCGGCTGGGTGTTGGGCGACGGCAGGAACACGCTGGGCGCGTTGCCGCATACCGCGTTCTGCCAGGCCTGGCTGTTATCGTACGCGCTGATCCGGCGCGAGGTATCGTCCCAGGCGGCGCCGACCTTGAAGTTGAAATTGCTGTCGCCCCAGGTGAGGTTGCCGCGGACGCCCTTGGTCTCGGTCAGGCGCTTCTCGTCCTGGATGTTCACGCGACCGCCCGGCCAGGCGAAATTGGCGGGGTTGTTGAGGTCGATGTTGGTGGTGATCGACGGGATGTCGCCGCCCGTGTTGTCGTAATTCACGGTCACGCCAGAGCTGGGCGCGGTGAGCACCACGACGCTCGGCGATTCGCGGTGGAAGCTCGACCAGGTGTAGTTGGCGGCAACATCGACCTTCAGCTTGTCGGCGATCTGCCAGTCGAAGCCGGGATTGACGCCCCAGAACTTGGTCTTCTCGATGAACGGGCGATATTCGAGGAACCACTGCGCATTGGCATAGGTGCCCTTGGTCACCACGCAGCCGGCGGTGCAGTCGGTGCGGTCATATTGGGTGTTGAGCGGGATCGCGGCGCCGTTGCGGCCCACCCAGTTCATGTCGACGCGCTCGAGCTGGTTGTCCTTCCAGCCGAACATGCCGTCGACATAGGCGTGGAAGCTGTCGCCCTTGTACTCGAGGCTGGCGATCGCGTTGATGCGGTCCTTGGTGCCTTCCTCGAACATCGGGCGGCCGAGCCGCGGGATGATGCCGTTGTCGATCTGCGAGATGCTGGCGCCAGGGTTCTGCGCGAGCAGGAAAGCCTGGTCGATGGTCGCCCCGGTGGTCAGGCCGTTGCCGGCGTTCGCAGGCACGGTGCCCGGGATCGTCCAGTTGCCGCCGCCGCTGGGATTGCAGCCGCTGGTCGCGCCGCACTGGGCGGCGGAGAGGTTGGGATTGGTCCAGCCGATCGTCTCGAAGCCGGTGGTGCGCACCTTGTTGTGCACGCCGGCGACGCCAAGCAGGATGCCGAAATCACCCATGGTGGTGCTGCCGAGCAGCGAACCACGATAGCCCCAGTCGCGGGCATTGGTGTTCTTGGTCAGCTGGGCGCCATAGGAAACGCGGGTGCCGGCGCGATCGAACGGCCGGGCGCTGCGCATGTTGACCGTGCCCGCCGCGCCGCCCTCGACCTGGTCGGCGATGCCGCTCTTGTTCACCACCAGCGAGGTGAACAGCTCGGTCGGGAACATGTCGAGATCGACTTCGCGGTTGGTGTTCTGCGAGTCGGTGCGGCCTGTCGACGCGACCGCCACCGGCGCGCCGTTGAGCAGCACGCGGGTGAAGTTGGTGCCGAGGCCGCGGATGGTGACGTTGAGGCCTTCACCGGTCACTTCGCGGGCGATGGTGACGCCCGGGATGCGGTTGAAGCTTTCCGCGATGTTGGTGTCCGGGAACTTGCCGATGTCCTCGGCGAAGATCGAGTCGGTGAAACCGACCGAGTTCTTCTTCGCGTTGGTCGAGCTCTGCAGTGAAGCGCGATAGCCGGTGACGACGATCGACTGCTCGGCCTCGGGGACGCTTTGGTCCTGCGCCGTTGCCGGGGCATCGGCCGGGCTGGTCGGGGTACCGCCAGTCTGGGCGAAGGCAGGCCAGGCCGTGCCGGCGAGCAGCATGGCGCCCACCATTCCCAGACGGCGCGCGGTAAAACGGGACGCAACTCGAGCGTGCATATTCCCCTCCTGTGATGGCCTCTTTCCGGGCCGTTGAGCGTTTCGCGGCGATCGCGATGTTAGCGGTCACATTTGGCTATGCCGCAGCCAGCCCGCTGTCAACTCATACATTTGAACATCATAAGTTCTGCTCTGAAACAGATACTTACCGCAGCACAGCGGACCCATTGCGGCGACGCACCATATTGTATGAGTTTATCTGACACCGTTGCCAACGACCGACTCACGCGGATTTTTTCGCGCCATGGCATTGCGAGGGATAGCCACGAACCACATCTGCCCGGCTCCTCCCCCTTCCCATAGAGGTACCCGTAATGCGCTATAACCAGCTGGGCCGTACCGGCCTGATCGTTTCGGAGCTCTGCCTTGGCACCATGACCTTCGGTGGCGAGGGCGAATTGTGGGGGAAGATCGGCCAGCTGCAGCAGGAAGAGGCCGATGCGCTGGTGAAGGCGGCGCTCGATGCCGGGATCAATTTCTTCGACACGGCGAACATATATTCCAACGGCCGATCGGAGCAGATCCTGGGCCAGTCGCTCAAGAATCTGGGCGTGGCACGCGACGAAGTGGTGGTGGCGACCAAGGTGCTCGGCCGGATGCATGCCGGCCCCAACGGCGCGGGCGCCTCGCGCGGGCATATCCTGGCGCAAGTGGAGAAGAGCCTGGAGCGGCTCGGCACGGACTTTATCGACCTGTACCAGATCCATGGCTTCGACAGCGCGACACCGTTCGAGGAGACGCTCTATGCGCTCGACAGCCTCGTCCGGAAGGGTGTGGTGCGGTATATCGGCCTGTCCAACTGGGCGGCCTGGCAGGTGATGAAGGCGGTCGGCATCGCCGCCGCGAAGGACTATGCCCCGATCGCCTCACTGCAGGCCTATTATACCCTCGCCGGGCGCGACCTGGAGCGCGAGGTGATCCCGATGCTCGACAGCGAGGGCGTGGGCCTGATGGTGTGGAGTCCGCTCGCCGGCGGTTTCCTGTCGGGCAAATACACCCGCGACGGCGAGGGTGACGGCCGCCGCGCGGCATTCGACTTCCCGCCGGTGAACAAGGACCGCGGCTATACCGTGATCGACGTTCTGCGCGAACTAGCGGAGGCCAAAGGCCGCTCGGTCGCGCAGCTGGCGCTGAGCTGGCTGCTCCACCAAAAGAGTGTCTCCACCGTGATCCTGGGCGCCAAGCGTCCCGACCAGCTGGCCGACAATCTTGGCGCGGTAGACGTGGCGTTCACGCCCGAGGAGCTGGCCCTGCTCGACGAAGTCAGCAAGCTGCCGGCGGAATATCCGGGCTGGATGATCGAGCGCCAGAACGGCTATCGCGGCGGACCCAGCGAACGGCGCTGAGCCCCTCCCTCTCCCGCGCGCGGGAGAGGGAATTTAGTCGAACACCACCGTCAGCGACTCCGCGAAGGGGCCATTCTTGACCAGATGCCCCGCCTTGCCGCTCGCCCGGCGGAGGTTGCCCCGCTTCAACAAGGGCTTGAGCATCAGGTGCAACGTTGCGCGGTTGATGTGGCGGCCGAAGCACTGGTGCAAATTATATCCAAAATGGATGTAATCGCTGGCCGGGCGATGCGGATCGAACCGCGTAGGATCGGTGACCCGCCGCGGATCCATCATCGCCGAGGCGAAGGCGGCGAGCACCGTGTCGCCGGCCTTGACCGACGTCTCGTGCGACGTACCGCGCGCGATCACGCCGTCGACCAGCACGTTGCGCGGCAGGCCCGGCGCCAGCGGATCGAAGCGCATCGCCTCGACCACATAGCCCCAGAGCAGATCGTCATCCCCTGCCCGCGCCGCCGCCTGGGCGCCGGCGAGCGCGTCGGGACGGCGGAGCAACTGCTCCATCGCCTGGGGCACGACCATCGGCGGCTGGGGCGGCCCGCCGACGATGAAGCCCATCAAATTGGTGCGGATCTCGACATCGGAGAAGCCGGGCACGCCCTTCTTCTGCAGGGCAAGACAGCGTGTCAGCACATCGTCCCGGCCGGGCGCAGCCTTCCGCGCGGCGATCTCCGCATCGATATGCGCGCGGAGCGCCGGCGCGATCTGGTCGACATCGGCCCGCAGCGCGGGATCGCCCTTGGGATCGGCGAACTGGAACTCGAAAAGCCGGGTACCCCAGACGCGCAGATCGCCGCCCTTCGGCTCGGGCACGCCGAAATAATCGGCGAGCACCGAGAAGGTGACGCGGCGCACCAGCGTGTCGACCACCTCGACCCGGCCCGGCGCCGCGGCGACGATCGCCTCGGCCATCGCCTCGACCTTCTGCCCCAGCCCGGGCAGGTCGCCGGGCAGCACGACCATGCGCATCGCGTCGGTGTCACGGTGGTAAAGCGGCGTGTCGCCCATGCCGAGGAAGAAAGGCTCGCCGCCCATGATCACGTCGAGCTTCGCCTTGTAGGGCGTGCCGAACACCGGATCGGTGGCGAACACTTCCTTCACGTCGTCGTAGCGCGAGGTCAGCGTCATCCCGCCGAACTTCACCACCGGCTTCCAGCGCCGGAAAAAGGCGAAGGCATAGGGCATCGCGGCGAACACCCGCCCCTCGATCCAGCGCGCCAGCCCCTTCTTGCCGGGACGCAGCACGTCGCGCGAAGTCAAAGCGTTCACAGCGACCCCAGATAGTTGAGCGCCGGAATGCTCGGCAGGAAGAAATATTCGCCGCCCGCCATCTGCACGAAGGTCTCGACGTCGATGATCCGGCGCAGCGGATCCTCGGGGATCGTCATCGTGCCCTTGGGGCCGATCAGCGGATCGGTCTCGTCATAGAGGAAGGCGAAGTTCGGGTTGAGGATCCAGGTCTGCTGGACGAACTCGAACTGGCGGGTGATGTCGGTGTTGAGGCAGATGAACAACAGCCCGCGATCGACATCGTCCGGCGTCGGCGGGACGCTGATCGTCTTGCCGTATTTGCGGCCGCGACGCAGCACGCGGTGGTTGTTCGCCGCATCGAGCAGGGTCTGCTTGTCCGCCGGCGTCGGCGCGAGGCCGTCGCGCGGATTGGCCCGGCGAACGTGACTGCCCAGCGGGCAGCCATGGCCGTGGCGATCCCGATCCCAGAAGCCGAAATCATTATTCTCGACGGGGATGGTGCCGCCGAGCGGGCAGAGCAGATTACCATGCGTGTCGCGCCCGACCACGCGCTCGGCCATCCAGGTGGTGGTGACGTGTGCCGAACCCTCCGGATCGCGCTCGCGGATATAGGCCGCACCCGCGCGCATCGACTGCCAGAAGGCATAGACGTCCTGCTTCAGCTCGCGGACGACCATATAGCTGCCGTTGAGCCCGAGATCCTTGAAGCCCACGCCCTTAGGATGTTCGGGCAGGCCGCTGGTATCCCCGATCCCGTCGGCAACGACCGGACCCTGCGCAACCTCGTTATGGCCGTTCATATGGCCCATCAGGATCTCGCCGAGTGGCACGCCGTTCCAATAGTCCTTCGGCACATCGGTGCCGTCCTTGTAGACCACGGTGCCGGTCTCGAACGGGATCGGCTGCGAGATGCCGTCGGCAAAGCCGAAATGCTCGCGGGCGATGCCCTGCTTGTCGAGACGCAGGTCGAGCGGGAGATGGTGGACCACCTTCACCTCGAAGGGATCGAGCGCTGCGCTGACCTGTTCGCACCAGGCCTCGGCCGCCTCGTCATGCTCGCAATAGAGCAGGACCAGCGCATGGACGGTGACCGGCGTCTTGATCCGCTGCTCACGGATTTCCTCGCGATCGTCGAAGGCGCGTGCCTCGTCATCGACGGCGGCATCGTCGAGCGGGGTGTTGCCGCTCCACTTCGGGCCGCCAGGAATCACCGTGCCCTGCCAGTCCTCGCCGCGCCGGTCGCCAAGACGCCGGAGGCGATCCTCCTGGAACATGCCTTCCTTGAAGGGCCGGTCGAACGAGGCGAGCGCGTTCGCGTTCAGCCCCATCTTCTGGAGCCCGGACCAGGTGAAGCCCATCGCCACGGCGCGCGGATCGCGGCCATCGGCATCGGTCACCTGCGCGACCTTGCGCAGCGCCTCGATCCAGGCGCCGCCGCCCTTCTTCTTCACGCCCTTCCAGCCGAGCTCGAGGAACAGCGCGCGGCCAGTGGGCAGCGACGCGAAGCCGCTGACCACCAGGCCCTGGGCCTGGCCGTTGGCCGGGGCGGAAAGATGCCAGTTCGGCGTGCCGCCGCCCTCGCTCACAGGTCGTTGATCCACGCCGCGGCTTCCTTTTCGCTGAGCTGCTTTTTGCGGAGGCCACAGGCGATGCGGTAATTCCGCTCGACCTGCTCCGCGGTGAGATCCTTGTACGCCGAGTACCAGAACCGGCTGACCGTCATCGAATGGCGCGCCCATTCCTTGAACTGGCGGCCATGGCTGGCGCCGTCCTTCACCAGGAAGCGGGTCGGCGGGAAGCCCACCCCGCTGCTCCAGGCGAGCGTGAGGCCGGCATGCGCCTTCTCGATGAAGTCATCGAGATAGCTTTCCCAGGTCTGGTCGAAGTTCGAGAAGAACATCAGCCGGCTGTCGTTGTTGACCCGGGCCCAATGCGCGAAATGGATCGTGCGCATCGAACCGAGATAGCCGTTGCGCGCCGCCTTCTGCGCGCGCAGCAGCAGGTGCAGGCCGTGATGGCCGACGCGGATCAGGATCGCACGGAGCACGCCCGGCTTGATCAGCACGACCGAGCCCATGTGGTTCTGCGGGATCCAGTCCTCGCGCCGCGCCATTTCGCGCAGCATCTTGGGATCGACCGGCGGCGCATCCTGCGAAGCGTCGCGCCGTTCGAGCCAGCGCAGCCAAACGAGGATGCCGGCAACGGTGACCGCGATGCTGGCCCCGCTCCAGCCCGCCCAGATCGCCATGTCCCACCAGGCCGGGCAGAAGGGCTTGTGGCTGATCCACGACCAGACCGGCGCCGCGACAGTGGCCGCGAGCGCGACATAGACCGCCACCGCGATCAGCACGGGCACCAGCAATTTGCGCAGGAAGAAGGTCAGGAAGCTGAACCGCGTCGGCGTCGCGGTGCCGGGAAGCGGCTTGCCCATCTTGTAGAGGATGCCGGTGAAGAGGGCGAACAGACCGATGCAGACCGGCACATAATGCTGCCAGGCGAGCTGGCTCTTGAGGATCAGGCCCGGGATCGAGAGCGCGAACACCACGAGCAACAGGAAGCCGGCAAGCCGAGCATAATCGCCGATGCTCTGCGTGAGCGGGATGCGGGCCGGCGCCTTTTCCGCCAGCCAGCCGAACTGGGGCAGCAGCGCCGCGCGGAGCTTCGCGTGGATCTCCACCGGCGTGAGCTTGCGATAGGGGCTTGGCCCGCCGTCATTGGCGTTGGCCAGTTCCTTGCGGGTGCCGAGGAACAGCTCGCCCTCGGCGAGGATGCGGTCGCGCGTCATGCCGCGATTGCCGTGGTGGTAGACCGTCGGCCTGAGCGTGCGCGATTCGAGATAGGGCGCGATCGGAGCGCGACTGTCGGGCGCGGCGACCGCGTCGAACAGCGGGCCGGTATGATCGAGCGGGCGTTTGCAGCAGCGCAGGAAGCTGCGCAGATCGGGGCCGATCGCGGCTTCGAGCTGCGCCCAGAAAGGGCCCGGCGCGCCGTCGAAATTCGCCTCGATCACAAAGAGCGGATCATAGTCGAAGCCCGGAAAGACGCTGAGCGACATGAAGTGCACCGCGGGCACCGTCGTCAGGAAATCGGCGAACGGACCGGTACCTCCCGACGGGTTCGGGCTGCGCCGGTCGCGCAGCGCGTCGAGCAGGCCCGACAGGTGGTCGAAGCTCTCCGGCTTGACCTCGAGTGCCACCGATAATGTGGTTTGCCGCATGCTACGCCCCCTCAAACGTGTGCGTGTGTTGGCACGGCATTTCCTACATCGATAGCAAATATTCGACATGTCGCCGAAGTGGACGCAACAGTCTGCGAGGTTGCCAATGTTAGCGCGACCAAAGCCCCTTCCGCTTGGATGACACCGGTGGCATAAGATTCCGAAACGGAGAGGAATAACATGGGTATCAGCAGGCGCGACGCGTTCGGGGCAGTGTTGGCAGGCGGCGCGGCCGTGGCGGGGGGCGCCGGGGCGCTGCTCCGGCCGAATGAAGCGGGTGCGACACCAGCAGACGCTTCAGTCCCCCGATATAAGCGCGGCTTCGACAATCAGCGCGTCTGCGACCTGGGCGACGGTCGGTTCCTGAACCCGCTACTTGCCGGCGACCATCCCGATCCCGCCATCCTGAAGGACGGCGCGGATTATTACATGACCTTCTCCAGCTTCGATTCCTATCCGGGGCTGACGATCTGGCACAGCCGCGACCTGGTGAACTGGCAACCGCGCAAGGCGGCGCTGACGAAGAATATCGGCGCGGTCTGGGCGGTCAGCCTCGAGAAGCACAATGGCCGTTACTTCCTCTACATCCCGGTGAAGGCCGAGCCGAACTCGATCTTCGTGATCTGGGCTGACCATATCGACGGGCCGTGGAGCGACCCCATCGACCTGGGGCTGCACAACCATATCGACCCTTGCCACGCCGTGGGTGAAGACGGTTCCAGATGGCTGTTCCTTTCGGGCGGCGATCGCGTGCGGCTTTCCGAGGATGGTCTGTCTGTTACGGGCAAGGTCGAGCATGTCTACGACCCCTGGCACTATCCCGAGGACTGGGACGTGGAAGGCTTCTCCCCGGAGGGGCCGAAGATCCATCACCATGGCGGCTGGTATTATATGATCACCGCGGTGGGCGGCACGGCCGGTCCGCCGACCGGACATATGGTGATCGCGGCGCGTTCGCGCTCGATCCATGGGCCCTGGGAACAATGCCCTGCAAACCCGCTCGTCCGAACCGTAAAGAACGACGAGGCCTGGTGGTCGCGCGGCCATGCTTCGCTCGTGGAGGCCCCCGACGGCAGCTGGTGGTCGGTCTATCACGGCTTCGAGAACGGCTATTGGACACTGGGCCGCCAAGCCCTGCTCGACCCGATCGAATGGACGGCGGACGGCTGGTTCCGGATGACCGGGGGCGACCTTTCCAAGCCGATCCGCAAGCCGAAGGGCGGCGCGCAAGTGCCGCACGGCCAGGCGCTGTCCGACGACTTCACCGGGCCGCTGGCGCTGGGGCGGAAGTGGAATTTCTTCAAACCGTCTCCGAGCGAAACAGACAGAGTGTCCGCCGAAGCGGGCACGCTGACGCTGAAGGCCTCGGGCAAGGCGCCGGCGGACAGCTCGCCGCTGCTGCTGATCGCCGGCGACACCGGATACGAGTTCGAATGCGAGATCGAGATCGCGCCGGGCGGCACCGCCGGGCTGGTGCTCTTCTATGACGAGAAGCTCTATTGCGGGCTCGGCTTCGACGAGAAGCGTTTCGTCACCCACCAATATGGCATGGAACGCGGGCGGCCGGCCAATCCCTATGGCCGCAAGCTCAGGATGCGGGTGCGCAACGACAGGCATATCGTGGCGTTCCATCTGTCGGGCGACGGCGGCAAGACGTGGAAGCGCTTCGACCGGGGCATGGAAGTGTCCGGTTACCACCACAATGTGCGGGGCGGTTTCCTGATGCTGCGGCCGGGGCTGTATTCGGCGGGCGCTGGCGAGGCGAAGTTCCGGGATTTCCGGTTCCGGGCGCTCTGACTTGGCGATCATGGCGGTTCCGCGCTAGGCGGGCCGTCATGATCGATGCCGGCAACTTGCGCACCTCTTCCGCTGCAGGCGCGGCATGACTCTCGTTCGGCTCAACAAGCCCTTCAATGTGCTGAGCCAATTCACCGATCGCGGCACGCCGACGGCGCGCGCCACCCTGTCCGACCTGATCGACCTGCCCGGCGTCTATCCGGCCGGGCGGCTCGACCGGGACAGCGAGGGGTTGCTGCTGCTCACCGATGACGGTCGACTGCAGGCGCGGATCGCCGACCCCAAGTTCAAGCTGCCCAAGACCTATCTCGTCCAGGTCGAGGGCGAGCCCGACGCGCAGGCGCTGCACCAGCTGCGCACCGGCGTGGTGCTCAACGATGGCCCGACGCTGCCGGCGCTGGCCGAGCGGATCGAGGCGCCCGCGCTGTGGCCGCGCGATCCGCCGATCCGCTACCGGGCGAGCATCCCCGATTGCTGGGTGAAGCTGACCATCCGCGAGGGGCGCAACCGCCAGGTCCGCCGGATGACCGCGGCGGTGGGCCATCCGACGCTGCGGCTGGTGCGGTGGAGCATCGGCGACTGGTCGCTCGACGGCCTGCCGAGCGGCGAATGGCAAGTGGTGTGAGGCTAGTGCAGATGCGGCAACCGCCACGCCCCGAGCAGCGCCGCGGCGCGTAACGCGAAGATGGCCGCGCCGCCTGCCGCGCCCGCCATATCCTGTCGCACGCGGAAGCGGCGGACCAGCACCACGATCAGCGCCGCGCCGGCGATTGCGGCGGTGGCGTAGAAGTCCTCGTGCAGCACCCTGGGCACCCGGGCCAGCAGCACGTCCCGCAACATGCCGCCGCCACAGCCATTGACGGTGGCGATGATCACGACCGAGGCGCTGTTGAGCCTGTAGTCGAGGCATTTGCGCGCGCCGGCGACCGCGGCAAGCGCGAGGCCGCCGCCCTCGAACACATCGACCAGCAGCGGCGGCGTGAAATCGCCGACCGGCCCCAGGACGAGCGACGCGACGAGGACGACCAGAGTCGCGGCCACCGCGAGGGCCGCATAGCGCCAGTCGCGGAAAGGTGCGGGCGGGTGTTCGCCGAGCAGCAGGTCGCGGATCACCGCGCCGCCGACCGAACCGACAAAGGCAAGCACGAGGATGCCGAACAGGTCGAAATCCGCCTGAACGGCGGTCAGCGCGCATTCCACCGCCAGCACGAAGGTGGCGGCGAGGTCCACAGCGTCCAGCACCCGGTCGCGGATAGTGTTGGTGGCGGCGTCGTCGAGCTTCATGGAGCAATCTCCGCTGGCGCGCGGGAGAGGCTAGCGGCGTGGGTAGCCGGGCTCAACACCCCTTGCGTTTCTCCGTCACCCCGGGCTTGCCCCGGGGTCCCGCTTTCCTTCGATCCCGCCGACGAGGAAGAAGCGGGACCCCGGCTCAAGGCCGGGGTGACGAGGCAAGGAGGATTGAGGTGGTGGCGCCCGCAAGGCATGATCGCTAAGCTCCGTCCCGCATGGGCAAGAGGCGTATCCTGATCGTCGGCGGGGGGACCGCGGGGTGGCTTACCGCAGCCTATCTCGCGCGCTTCCTCGATCTGTCCGATCAGGCGCAGATCGAGATCACCCTGCTGGAATCGCCCGAGCTCGGCATCATCGGGGTGGGCGAAGGCACCTTCCCCACCATCCGATCGACGCTGAAGTTCCTCGGCATCGACGAGACCCACTTCATCCGTGCGACATCGGCGACGTTCAAACAGGGCATCCGCTTCAACGACTGGCTGCATGCGCCCCTGAGCGACGGCACGCGCCACCATTATCTCCATCCTTTCGAGCCGCCCTTCTACACCGAGGGGACCAGCCTGGTGCCCTATTGGCTGCTCCAGGACGCCGGGACGCGGCCACCCTTTGCCGAGGCAGTGACGATCCAGAACCGGGTCGCCGAGAGCCAGCGCGCGCCCAAGAAGCAGGGCGAAGGCGAGTTTTCCGGGCCGCTCAACTATGCCTATCATTTCGACGCGGCGCGGCTGGCCCGGATGCTGCGCGAACGCGCGATCGAGCTGGGCGTACGGCACGTGACCGGGCTGCTAACCGGAACGGAGCTGGACGCCGACGGTGCGATCGCCCGCGTGCACACGCGCGAACTGGGACCGCTGGAGGCCGACCTCTATATCGACTGTTCGGGCTTCCGCGCCGAGCTGATCGGCAAGGCGCCGGGCGCGGCGTTCAAGTCGGCGAAGCACATATTGTTCACCGACCGCGCCATCGCCTGCAAGATTCCCTATGCCGACCCCGAGGCCCCGATCGAGAGCTTCACCATCGCCGCGGCGCATGCGGCGGGCTGGACCTGGGACATCGGACTGGAGGGCGCGCGGGGGATCGGCACGGTCTGGTCTTCGGCCCACATGTCCGACGACGAGGCGGCGCAGGTGCTGCGCGACTATGTCGGGCACGACGAGTATCGCGCGCGGATCATCCCGTTCGAGCCGGGCTATCGCGCGCAGCAATGGGTGAAGAACTGCGTGGCGGTGGGCCTGTCCGGCGGGTTCCTCGAGCCGCTGGAATCGACCGGCGTGGTGCTGATCGAGGCGGCGGTGGGCATGATCGCCGAACTGTTCCCGCACAATGGCCCGATCGACGCGCCGGCGAAGCGCTTCAACGAGCTGATCGTCGCGCGCTACGAGCGGATCATCAACTTCCTCAAGCTCCATTACTGCCTGAGCCGGCGCGACGAGCCCTTCTGGCGCGACAACGCCGATCCGGCCTCGATCCCCGAGGCGCTGCAGGAGCTGCTGCGGCAATGGCGACACCGGCCGCCGGGGCGCTTCGACTTCCTGCTCGACCTCGAGAGCTTCGCCTTCTTCAACTATCAGTACATCCTCTACGGGATGGACTATCGCACCGACCTGTCGGGCGGGCGCGGGGATTTCCCCAATGTCGAAGCGGCGGAGAAGCTGTTCGCGCGGATCCGCACGTTCAGCGAGCGGGCGACCGAGGACCTGCCGGCGCACCGGGCGCTGATCCGGGCGATCAACGGCTGACCGTCCTCCCGGCTTTCGCCGGGACGACGATCATGGTCAGAGAATCCAGTCGAGCTGCAGCCAGGCCTTGTCGGTATCCGTCGCGAACTGGTCCGCCTTGTAGCGGGCGTAGCGCGCCGAGAGCGCGTAGCGGCCGCGCTTCACGCCGGCGATCAGGTCGATCTCATTGCCGTAATGCTGGTCGAGCCGGTCGCTTGCGAAGCGGTGGTACGTGGCGCCGATGTTGATCGCGTCGAGCGGGCCGACCTTCTTCCAGACATAGCCGGCGGTGCCGTAGAGATCGTGCAGGCCATTGGCCGGGGTGGTGGCGAACTTGCTCGCCCAGCCGTTGAACTTGAACAGCGAGGCGATCGGCGTCTGGACGCTGGTGAGCGCCACGCCCCTGTCGGCGCCGAGCACTTCATAGCCGGCGGTGAGGCTGAGCGCCTTCGCCGTGAGGTTCAGCTCGCCCATCCAGTAATCGGCGGTGTAGCGATTGGGATTGCGGTGCCAGTCGCTCTGGCGGGCCCAGCTGGCGGCATAGCCCAGCGCCACGTCCTTCGCGAGCGCCTGCTTGCCGGCGAAGCGCACGCCGTAGGTCTGGCTCGACAGGCGGAAGCCCTGCAGCGCCGCTTCGTCCTGATCGACCAGATAGGCGAAGCCGCTGAGCGTTCCCGCCTTCGTGCCATAGCCAACCACCGCGAAGAGATTGTCGCCGCCGATCGCCTGCGGCCGGGCACCCTTGCCCTGGCTGCCGTTCACGGTGAGGACGTTCCAGCTATAGGCGACATCGACGTTCAGCCCGAGCGGCTTGCCGTACTGGAACCGCACCGCATCGAAGGTCTGCTCGCTCTGGCGCCACGGTGCGTTGCCGACGAAGCGGTCGTCGGCGAAATTGAGCCGCTGGCGGCCGGCGGTGAGCGCCAGCCCGTCCTTGCCGGCATAGCGGAGCTGGGCGCGGTTGAGCTCGATATTCTCGGCATCGCCGACGATCGGATAGCGGGTCTTGCCGTTGAACCCGTCATTGTAACCGGTGGCCAACGCGACCACGCCCTCGCCCTCGACCAGTGCCGACCAGCCCTGCCAGCTCGCGACGAGGCCGGGGCGGACGCGCAGCGTCACCGCATTGGCATCCTCGGGCAGCCCGTCCTGATCGACATGCTCGTAACGCAGCCGCACCTCGGCCGTGGGGGTGAGCTTGACCTGCTGCGCGTGCGCCGTACCGGCGACGAGCAACCCCGCAGCGCAAAATAGCGCTTTTTGCATTCCGCTTCTCCAGAAAGAGCCCGCCCCGCAGCGATGCGGGGCGGGCGGGAGGAGGACCTCTTAAGCAGCAGCGGCGAGCTTGGGGTCAAGCGCTTCCAGTTCGCCGGTCGCGCGCGCCTTGCGGCCATAGACCAGTTCGAACAGCGGGGTGGCCATCACCGTGGTGACGATCGCCATCAGCACCAGCATCGAAAAGAGCGTCGGGCCGATGATGCCCTTCTGCAGACCGATATTGATGATGATCAGCTCCATCAGGCCGCGCGAGTTCATCAGCGCACCGATGCCGAGCGCGGTGCGGTTGTCCTCGCCGGCGAGGCGGGCGGCGGCCCAGCAGGCGCCGAACTTGGCGAGCACCGATACTGCGAGCACGCCCAGCGCGATCAGCAGCAGCTCGACCGAGTTGACCACGTCCATCCGGGTGTTGAGGCCCGAATAGGTGAAGAACATCGGCAGCAGCAGGACGACCGCGATCGGCTCGACCTTGCGCTGCAGCTCGCGGACGAACAGGCCGCGCGGCATGCAGACGCCCATCAGGAAGCCGCCGAAGATCGCGTGGATGCCGATCGCGTCCATGATGAAGGCGGAGGCGCAGAACAGCATCATCGTGACCGCGAGCATGCCCGTGGTCATCTCGCCCTTCTCCTCGACGATGCGACCGAGAGGGGCGAGCAGCTTGCGGCCCCAGAGCAGCATGAACGCGGTGTAGAGGATCGCGCCGCCGATCGCGAGCACGGCGACGCCGGGGCCGGCGCCGAAGGTGGCGAGGACCACGGCAAGCACGCACCAGGAGGCAGCGTCGTCAAACGCGCCGGCGGTCAGCGAGAGCGTACCGAGCGACGAGTTGGCGAGGCCATTCTCGTTGATGATGCGGGCCAGCATCGGAAAGGCGGTGAGCGCGATGCAGGCGCCCATGAACAGGGTAGCGTTCGACTGGCTGATGCCGGGCGTGAACAGGCCGGGCACGGTCAGCAGGAACGGCGTGATCAGCGCGGCGAGCAGGAACGGCGCGGCGATGCCGGCGGCCGAAACGCCCGCGGCGCTCTTCGCCTTGGACTGGAAATGGTCCAGCCGCAGGGTGAGGCCGACCATGAACATGTAGAGGCCGACGCCGAGCTGCGCGCCGGTGTAGAGCACGTTGCGCGTCTCCTTGGGGAAGATCGCGAGCTGGAGATCGGGGAAGAACAGGCCGAACAGCGACGGACCGAGCACCACGCCGGCGATCATCTCGCCGACCACCTGGGGCTGCTTCAGGAATTTCTGGCCCAGCCAGCCGACCACGCGGCAGGCAAGGATGATGATCGCGAGCTGCAGGAAGAAATGGATGCTGTAGTCGCCGGGCGCATAGCTTTTCGCGGCATTCACCGCGGGCCCGTGCGGGCTGAGCACATCCGTGAGCGCGTGCCATGCACTGTTGAGCAAATCGAGCATCTAACCTCCCCCGAGAAATCCGTCTGCGCGGTGCTTGGGCACCTGTCGCCACGCCAGTGAGCGCGGCGGCTTGCCTGCACGCAACTGCAAATTGCCTGCGTCCATGCATTTTCCCGGGTGGCGCGCGCTTTGTGTTGCAACCAGCGCACACAGTAGTAACGTACCTACATGACAACGCGGACAATATAGGTACATAGGCACGAAATGAAGGTCGTCACCAGCCGTGAATTCAACCAGGACGTGAGTGCCGCCAAGCGACTCGCGCGGGCGGAACCGGTGTTCGTCACCGATCGCGGGCGGCCGACCCACGTGCTGATGAGCATCGACCAGTTCCGGCAACTGAGCGGGCAGCGCGAGAGCATCGTCGACCTGCTCGCCCTGCCCGCCGGCAGCCCCGATGCCGAGCTGGCACCGCCGGGTCGCTGGTGATGTTCCTGCTCGACACCGGGATCGTCTTCGAGCTGCGCAATGCCCGGGCCGGGCGCGCCGAAGCAGGGCTGACCGCCTGGGCATCGGGCGTCGCACGCGAGCGGCTGTTCCTGTCGGCGATCAGCCTGGTCGAGCTGGAGACCAGCGCCGCCGAAGCCGCGCGACGCGACAAGGCGGCGGGCGCGACGCTCCGGGCCTGGATCGACGGGCAGTTGCTCCCCGCCTTCGAGGGCCATGTGCTGCCGCTCGACGCCGCGGTGGCCCGCCGGCGCGGGCAGCTGGCGCTGACGGAGACGCGCGATGCGCTGTTCGCCGCGACCGCGCTGGAACATGGGCTGACGCTGGTGACGCGCAACGCCGCCGCCTTCAAGGGCGCGCGGGTGAAGCTGTTCGATCCGCGCGGCTACACCCCCGATGCAGACGAAGGCGACTGGCGCGACGCGGCCCGAACCGGTCCGCTTTGGCTCAAAAATTTGTTCGTCCGCGCCTGAGCGGGCAACTCCATAGGCGCAAGCGCGTATTCCAACCTTCACAAAGGATTAGATAATCCGTGGCAAAGGAGCAGCCATGGTGCCGAAACTGAAGCCGATCTTCCATGCGCTCGCCCCCTTGCTGCGCGGCGAGAAGCAGCGTCAGGCCGCCGTCGACAAGCTCAATGTCGCCGGGAAACCGGCTTCGCCCGAATTGCAGGCGATCGTCGAGGAAGTCGCAGCGCTGTTCGGCACCGACATGGGTCTCGCCACGCTGATCGACCGCCAGACCCAGCACATCCTCGCCTGCCATGGCGGCGAGCTGAGTTCGACCCCGCGCGACATCTCGTTCTGCGGCCACACCATCGCCCGGCCCGACCAGGTGATGTGCGTGTTCGATGCGGCGAACGACCCGCGCTTCGCGGGCAATCCGTTCGTGCTCGATTCGCCGAATATCCGCTTCTATGTCGGCATTCCGCTGCTCACCCCCGAAGGCGAGGCGCTGGGCGCGCTGTGCGCGATCGACCAGCATCCGCGGATGAAGCTGCTGCCCGAGCAAAGCAAACGCCTGCGCGAACTGGGCGAGAAGGCATCGGCGCTGCTGGCCGAGGGCAGCCAAGAATAGCCTGTCGTCATCCCCGCGAAGGCCGGGATCCAGAGCCACGGGCAGGACGCCTGCCGCGCGCTCAGCCGCCTCCGGCAACCAGATGCCCGATTGCCTCGCTATTCCGAGCTACCCTGGATCCCCGCCTTCGCGGGGATGACGGATAGCTTCGCGGGATGACAGGCCGTGGCAAGCGCGCCTATTTCTGATCCCGACCCGACGCCTGTGCGGCGAAGCTGTTGTTGCGCAGCACGTCGGTGACGCGCTGGACCAGCTCTTCCGGCTCGAACGGCTTGACCAGATAGTCATTGGCCCCTGCCCCCATCGCCGCATCGATCTCCCCTTCGCTGCCCTTGGCCGACAGCATCAGGATCGGGGTGAGGTACAGCGCCGGCAAGCGGCGCAGCGCCTTGAGGATGTCGGTGCCCTGCATGCCCGGCAGCGACTGATCGAGGATCACGAGATCGGGCTTCTTGAAGGCGATGGTATCGAAGGCGAGCGTGCCGTGGTTGATCACCCCGACGATGTGCCCGGCCGCGCTCAAGATCTGCTGGACCACCGCACCGATCAGTTCGTCGTCCTCGACATAGATGATCCGCGCCATGGCTCAGGCCTTTGCCAGCATTTCCTCGACCCGGAAGACCAGCTCGTCCGGATCGAAGGGCTTCTTGAGATACTCGTTCGCACCGGCGAAACGCGCAAGCTCCTCGTCCCGCTCGCCGCGGCGGCCGGTGAGCATCATCACCGGCAGATCGGCGAATTCCTGCATCTTGCGCAGTTCCTGCACCAGCAGAACGCCCGACAGCTCCGGCATGTTGCAATCGAGGATCACCAGATCGGGCCGGCGCGCCTTGATGACCCGCAGCGCCTCTGCCCCGTCCTTGACCAGGCCTGCGCCGTGCCCGGCGGCGATCAACGCGTCGCGGGCGATCTCGCCCACGATCTCGTCGTCGTCCGCAATGATGATCCGTGCCATGCTCTACTCACTCGACCTTGATCTATTTTATAACGCCTGGCGCGCCGTTGGTTGCGCATCCGTGCTAAAATTCCCTGCCTATTCTGTCTTTCCCGCGTTTTGCGGCAAGCCTCCGAACCGGGCGTTAACCCTTTTTATTTAGGGGCCGAGTCCATGGCAGAGATACTGACGCGCCGGTCGCAATGGATCCTTGTCGCAGCGCTGGCGCTGCTCGCCTGCTCGGCCGGGTCCGGGGTATGGCTGTTCGGCCAGAAGAAGACCGCCGACAATTGGGTGCGCCACACGTTCCAGGTGACCGACAATCTGTCGCGCGTGCGCATCCTGACGCTGCGCGCCGAAGTCTATCGGCGCGGCTATCTGCTCACCGGCGATCCCGAGGCGCGCAAGAATGTCGAGGCGCTGCGCAAGGAGCTGCCCGGCGAGATCGCGGCGCTCGAGGATATGACCGACGACAATCCGCGCCAGCGCGAGCGCGTCGTCCATCTCGCCGGACTGATCGGCCAGCGCATGCTGGAGACCGAGCAGACGCTGGCCCTGCGCGGCGCCAATCGCGCGGCCGAGGCGACCTCGCTCCTCGCCAGCGACGCCAACAAGCAGGAAACTGCCCGGATGCTGGCACTGATCGGCCAGATCCGCGGCGAAGAGCAGGCACTTCTGCAGAAGCGCCTCGCCCATGCCCGTGGCTATGAGGGGCCGATCCAGCTCGCCGGGCTGATCAGCGGCATGCTGGTGCTGCTGCTTGCCCTGTTGATCTCGCGCGAACGGCGGGAGCGCGTGGCGGTTCTGCGCGAGGCCAATCGCCGGCTGCACGACGACATCGCCCGGCGCGAAGTGGTGGAAGCCGAGCTGGCACTGCTGGCAATGAACGCGACCGATGCGGTGATCCGCGTCGATCTGGAGGGGCTGATCATCTACGCCTCCCCCTCCACCGAGCAGGTGCTGGGGCTGGAACCCGAACGCATGCTGGGCAAGCGCATCGGCATCGCCGTCGCGCCCGAGCATCAGGCCGAGATGTTCGAGTTCCACCATCTGCTGTCGTCGGGAGAGCTCGAGCGCGGGGTGATCACCTATCGCACGCACCGGATGGACGATCCCAGCCGCGAGCTGTGGATCGAGGCGCATTGCGGGCTGGTGCGCGATCCCGTGCTGAGCGTGCCGCGCGAGATCATCGCCTCGCTGCGCGACGTCACCCGGCGCAAGCATCTCGAGCTCGAGCTCGAAGCCGCGCGCGAGCGTGCCGAGGCAGCGGTGCAGGCCAAGTCGAGCTTCCTGGCCAATATGAGCCACGAGATCCGCACGCCGATGAACGGCGTGCTGGGCTTTGCCGACCTGCTGCTTGCCAGCGAGCTGCCGCCTGAACAGCGCCGCCATGCCCAACTGATCGTCGATTCGAGCCGGGCGATGATGCGGCTGCTCAACGACATTCTCGACCTGTCCAAGATCGAGGCCGGGCAGATGCAGGTGAATGCCGAGCGCATCGACCTGCGCCATGCCCTCAAGGGCTGCCTCAAGCTGATCGAGCCCGCCGCCGCCAAGAAGGGGCTGGCGCTCGACTTCGACGTGGACCCAGCGCTGCCGCGCTTCGTGATGGCCGACGGGCTGCGCCTGCGCCAGATCGCGCTCAACCTGCTGGGCAACGCGGTGAAGTTCACCGGCGAGGGCAAGATCACGCTGAGCGCGCGCGCGGCAACCGGCGACGCAGGCTCGTCGCGGATCGACATTGCCGTGACCGATACCGGCATCGGCATCCCGCCCGATCGCCACGCGGCGATCTTCGAACAGTTCGTCCAGGCCGAGCAATCGACCGCGCGCCGCTATGGCGGCACCGGGCTGGGGCTGGCGATCAGCAGCCGGCTGGCGGCGCTGATGGGCGGCGAACTGGGGCTGCGCAGCGCCGAGGGCCGGGGCAGCATCTTCACCCTGTGCCTGCCGCTGGTGGCGGCCGAGGACGGCGATGGCGACGAGGCGACGTCGCGCGCACCCGATCGCGCGATACGCCCGCTGCAGGTGCTCGTCGCCGAGGATCACGACGTCAACCAGCTGCTGATGCAGGAGATGCTGGGGCGGCTGGGCCACCGGGTGACGATCGTCGCCGACGGCGCCCATGCGCTGGAAGCGGCGACCGCGGCGGACCTGCAGGGCCACCCCTTCGACCTGGTGCTGATGGACATGCAGATGCCGGTGCTCGACGGCATTTCCGCCGCGCGCGCGATCCGCGGCGCGGGTATCCCGGCGCGGAAGCTGCCGATCCTGGCGCTGACCGCCAATGCCTATGCCGACGACGTCGCCGCCTGTCTCGAGGCGGGGATGCAGGCGCATCTCGCCAAGCCGATCCAGCTGAACGAGCTGGCCGACGCGATCGAGCGCTGGGCAGCGCCGGCTTCGGCCGAGCCCATGCCGATTGCGCCGGCGATCGAACCGCCACCGCCCCTCTTGGCGGAGAAGGCACCGGCAATGACGCTTTCGCCTGCGCTCTGGGCGAAGTTTGCCGAACGCAAGGCCGAGTTGCTGGTGGCGGTTGAGACGTTCACGGGCGGCGAACAGGGCGACGCCGAAGCTGAGATACTCGCCGGGCTGCTCCACAAGTTCGCCGGTTCGGCCGGGCTGTTCGGTGAGGCGGCGCTGGGGAGCAAGGCGTCCGCGCTCGAGGATGCGCTGGAGGCGGCCGCCGTTGGCGAGCGAAAGGCGCTGGTGGAAGCGTTTCTGGCGGAGTTGCGGGACTGATCTCGTCCCGTCACCCCGGCCTTGTGCCGGGGTGACGATGAAGGAATTTCTACCCCTCCAATCCCGCCAGTGTCTCGCGCTTGATGCGCTTGGCGAGGCTCCATTTGTGGACCTCGGTGGGGCCGTCATAAATGCGGAAGGCGCGGATCTCGCGGAAGACCTGTTCGACGATCGTGTCGCCCGAGACGCCGGTGCCGCCCATCACCTGGACGCAGCGATCGGCCACGCCGAACAGCAGATCCGACACCGCGACCTTGGCCATCGAGCTTTCGGCGATGCCGGGCGCGCCGCCATCGAGCACGCCGGCGCACCAGTCGATCATCAGCCAGGCCTGTTGCAGCGCGATCCGGTTGTCGGCGAGCATGAAGCCGACGCCCTCGTGATCGATCAGCGGCTTGCCGAAGGCGTGGCGCCTGACGGCATAGGCGCAGGCGATCTCGTGCGCGCGGGTGGCTGCGCCGAGCCAGCGCATGCAGTGCGTGAGCCGCGCGGGGGCGAGGCGGACCTGAGCATAGTCGAAGCCCTTGTGCGGTTCGCCGAGGATCTGGTCGGCCGGCACGCGCAGACCGTCGATGGCGACGATCGAATGGCCGCCCGGCATCGAGCTGTCGATCGTGTCGAGCACCCGCTCGATGCGGATCGCGGGGTCGGGCAGGTCGACGAGGAACAGGGTCGCCCCCGCCTCCGTCTTCGCCATGACGATGCCGACCTTCGCGCCCTGCGCGCCGGTGATGAACGCCTTGCGGCCGTTTATCACCCAGTGATTGCCGTCCTGGCGGGCGACGGTCTGCATCATCGAGGGATCGGAACCGGCACCACCTTCCCCGGCCGGCTCGGTCATGAAGAAGGCCGAGCGGGCGGTGCCGGCGACCAGCGGATCGAGGAAGCGGGCCCTTTGCTCGGGCGTGGCGACGCGGCCGAGCAGGAACATGTTGCCCTCGTCGGGCGCGGCGACGTTGAGCGCGACGGGGCCGAGCGGGGACAGGCCGGCGGCGCGCAGGACGAGCGCGGTGCCGCGATGGGTGAGATGCGCGCCGTCCGCGGCGATATGCGGGGTGAGCAACCCGGCGGCACGCGCCTTGTCGCGGAGCTCGGCTACAAGCGCGTCCGAGGGGCCATGCGCGCCGCAGCGCGGGTCGCGCTCATAGGGGACCACGGTTTCGCGGACAAAGGCTTCGACCCGGGCGGCGATGTCTGCGGGGTTCATGGCGTTTCCTCGACATTCGATTGTCGGCCCCGATGGGGACGATGACGGAGGGGTAGCGCGCCCCGTGCGGCATCGCACGCGGCGAATGACGTCGGCGCTGTCCGGAAGGTCAGGCCGCTGCCCGCGCCCGGGCCGTCGCGAGGATCATGTCGCTGGCCTTCTCCGCGATCGCGATCGTCGGCGCGTTGGTGTTGCCCGACACGATCCGCGGCATGATGCTCGCATCGACGACGCGCAGCCCCGCGACGCCGTGCACGCGCAACTCGGGATCGACCACCGCGCGCGGGCCGTGGCCCATCATGCAGGTGCCCACCGGGTGGTAGAGCGTGGTCCCCGCCTTGCGGGCATGGGCGAGGAGATCGGCATCGCTCTGCAATTCGGCGCCCGGCTGGAGTTCGTGATCGATGAAATCCGCCAGCGGCGGCTGCGCCGCGATCTGGCGCGCCCAGCGGAGGCCGGCGACGATGACTTCCTGGTCGAGCGGATCGCTGAGGTAATTGGGCGTGATCCGCGGCGGCGCCAGCGGATCGGCCGAGCGGATGCGCACGGTCCCGCGTGATTCCGGGCGAAGCTGGCAGGCGGCGATGCTGATTCCGGGCAGCTTCTCGAGCTGCATCTTCTGCAGCCGCGCCAGCACATCGCCGTCCACCGTCGCGGGCAGGATATGGAACTGGATGTCGGGCGAGGCGAGATCGGGCCGTGAGCGGCAAAAGGCGGCGATGTGCGCCGCGGACAGCGTCAGCAGCCCCTTGCGCGCCACCGCATAGCGCGCGACTTCGCCGAGCAGCCGGAGGCCGCGGCTCAGTTCGTTGACCGAGACGGTGCCGGGCTTCAGCCGGTAATTGGCCGAGATCAGCAGATGGTCCTGAAGATTCTCGCCCACGCCGGGCAGGTCGCGCACTACGGCGACACCCTGTTCGCGCAGCAACGCGCCCGGCCCGATGCCCGAGAGCTGGAGCAGCTGGGGCGAGTTGATCACCCCGCCGGCCAGGATCACTTCGCGCGCCGCATGCGCCACGCGCTTCTCGCCGCCGCGCACGAACTCGACGCCCGTCGCCCTGCCCTCTTCGATCACCACTCGCGTCGCCTGGGCATGGGTGACGACGCGGAGGTTGGGCCGCGCCATCGCCGGATGGAGATAGGCGACCGCAGCAGAGCAGCGCCGGCCGTTGCGGACCGTGAGCTGGTACCAGGCGACGCCTTCCTGCTCGGGACCGTTGATGTCGCGCCGGGGCAGGCCAAGCGCCTCGCAGGCCTGGACCACGGCTTCCGACACCGGATGCGAGCCGGCGGGATCGGTTACGCTCAGCGGCCCGCCGGCACCGTGCGTCTCGCAGGCGCCGTGCTGCTGGTCCTCGGAGCGGTGGAAATAGGGAGCGATGTCGTCCCACGCCCAGCCTTCGCAGCCCATCTGCCGCCAGCCGTCATAATCGGCACGCTGGCCTCGCACATAGAGCAGCCCGTTGATCGAGGAGGACCCGCCCAGCACCTTGCCGCGCGGCCAGATATGGCGGCGGCCCTCGGTGCCTTCATCGGGCTCGGTGCGGTAAAGCCAGTTGACCTTGGGGTCCTTCAGCGTCTGCGCATAGCCGACGGGGACGTGGATCATCAGGTTCGACAGGAACTGGCCGCGCTCGCGCAAAGGGCGGTCGTCGCCGCCGGCCTCGAGCAGCAGCACCCGGGTCCGGCCATCGGCGCTGAGCCGGTCGGCAAGCACGCAGCCGGCCGAACCGGCACCCACGATCACATAATCGGCTTCGAAAACTTCGGGCATCAGGCTTTCCGGCGGCGATAGAGATAGTTGGCGGGCAGGCCGAGGCGCTTGCTGGCCTCGACCGGCGGGGTGCCAGGGATGGCGAGCCGCTCGAACAGAGCGCCGAGCGCACGGACGGTGCGGCGCTCCCAACCGCGCAGGCGCCATTTCTCGCCATCCAGCTCCAGCGTCTTGCGCGCCCAGTCGGGCAGCAGCGCGATCGCAGCGCGGACCATCATCCCCTGGAAGGGCCGGAGCGGCAGCGGCACGCCCTTGGTGTGCAGCATGATGTCGAGAAACTCGGCAATAATCGCATGCGGCTCCAGCCGGGGCCGCATCGCTTCGAACTGCGCCTGCTGCCCGGCGACCGAACGTGGCGCGCCATGCGCGAGGAACAGGTCGGCCGACGGCTTCGCCTCCAGATAGGAGCGGTCCTTCTCCTCGCGGGTCAGCGTGCGGCACCAGGCCGAATAGGCCTCCATGAAGCCGAACCCGACCGTGCATTGCACCCAGTCGAGCAGCTCGGGATCGTTCGCGTGATAGGCCTGTCCCCCGGGCGTCGTCCCGCGCACCCGCTCGTGCATCCGCGTCACCCCAGTGATCACCCTGGTGGCGACAGTGGCGGGCGCATAGACGCTGACATGGGTGACATAGCCGGTGCGTTGCAGCCGGGTCAGCGGATCGGTCGGGAAGATCGAGTGTTCCCAAACCCCGGATCGCACCCGCGGCTCGCCCAGCTCGAGCAGCACCGCCGTGATCCCGCCGACGAACAAGGCGACCGGGTTCTTGAACACCGCCCAGGCCACCGAGTCCGGCGGATAGAGCGCCGGTGCGCCCGGCGGATTGGCATAGTCGATGCGCGGCAGGATCCGCTTGCCGCCCGGCGCCATGGCGGGCGGGGGGTCAGTCGGAAGCGGAATGGCCTGCTCGCGCATCGGATCAGAAGCCCGCGGTCAGCGAGGCGCCGAAGGTGCGCGGGCGCCCTGCATAGCGAACGTTGAGGTTCTGGTTGTCCACCACCGAGGTCCAGTAATATTCGTTGGCCAGGTTGCGAGCCCAGATCGTCAGGCCCCATTTGCCGTCGGCGCTGGCCACGCCGATGCTGCCGTTGACCAGCGCATAACCCTTGATCCGGAACAGCGGATCCTCGCCGAAGTCGCTATGCGTCTCACTCTGGTAGCTGGCATTCGCCGTCGCCTGGAAGTTCAGGCTCGACGAAATCGGCAGGTTGAGCGTCGCGGTGCCGCTGGTCGAGAATTCCGGCGCGAACGAGAATGCCGAGCCATTATAGTTGGTCGGGATGCCCGCCGCGTTAGCACCGGTATAGTCGGTGATCTTCGTCTTCAGGTACGTCGCGTTCCAGGCGAAGGTGAAGGCCGGCGACGGGCGCAGCGTGATCTCGCCGTCGATGCCCCAGGCATGCGAGCTAGGGATGTTCACCAGCCGCTGCAGCGCGCCGAAGGTGGGATCGGCGACATAGGAGCTGAACTGCTTGTCGGTATAGTCGTAATAGAAGCCGCTGACGTTCACCTGGGCGAAGCGGCCGCCGACCGCGGTCTTGATGCCCGCTTCATAGGCGGTCAGCTTCTCCTGCCGGGCAGGCGTGAACTGCACCGCGCGGTTGGCCGGCACGATCGGCACCACGCCCGATTTCACACCGCGCGCGATCGATGCGTAGAGAAGCGTGCCCGGTGCCGCCTGATAGTTGAGCGAGAAACGGCCCGAGAAATTGCTCTCGTCGAGCACCGAATGTACCAGCGTGTCGGTGTTGGTCGCCGGATCATAGGTGGTGCAGCCATTCTTCTGCACCATCGGCGCCAGCACGCCATAGCTCTGAAAGATCACCGCGCGGCCGGCGGTGTTCACGATCGGCAGGTAATTGCCGTTATAATCGATCGAGCAGCCGGCCAGCTCGCCATGGTCGATGCCCAGGCGCGCACCTGCGTTGATCTTGAAGCCGCTGCCCAGCTCGAACTCGCCGGTCGCGAAGCCGCTGTACGTCTCGTTATAGCCGCTCGCGATCCCCGCCCCCTCGCGGAAGCCGACCGCGACCTGGGCGGGCGTGTAGCCGGCGCTGTTGAAGATCGCATTGGTCGCCGGATTGGCGAGGATGCCCTGCGCGGCGAGGCGCAGATAGACGACCGAGCTGTTCTCGCCGATCAGGAAGCGGCTGTTCTCGCGCAGATCGTCATGGGCGAAATAGCCGCCCACGGTCCAGCGGAAGCCCGGACCATTGCCCTCGAAGCGCAGCTCCTGCGAGAAGGATTTGATCCGCGCATCATATTCGGTCGAGACGATCTCCCAGGGCGCGCCGCTGAAATCGACCACGTCCTTGCGGGTGAAGTCATTGTATCCGGTCAGCGAGATCACCGAGAGCTGGTCGTTCGGCGACCAGGTCAGCCGCATCTGGGCCGAGATGAAGTCCGACTTGGCGCGGGGCGGCCCCATGCCGGGGGCGAGGCCCACCGTGGCGGCGCGTGCCGAAGCGGGTTGCCAGCCGGCGTCGCTCGCCTTGGTCGGCTGATTGTTCTGCAGATAGGCGAGCAGCGCCGGCGAGTTGAAGTCGCCGGGTCCAACGGCGGGGGACGCAAGCGAGAGCCGGTTTGTCAGGTTGAGGCTGATCGCCTGACCCGCCTGGGTATCCGAGCGGTCGCGCCAGCCCGAGACGGTGATCAGGCCTTCGAACTTGCTCGACGGCTGGAAGCTCAGCGAGGCGCGGGCGCCCCAGCGCTTGACCCTGCCCAGCTTCTCGCCACGGCTCTGGTCGATCTGCCAGCCCTCGTCGCTATTCTCATCGCGGCCCGACACGCGCAGCGCGGCATTGTCGCCCAGCGGCAGGTTGAGATGCGCCTCGACATTATAGGTCTTGTAGTTGCCGACCTCGATCGTGCCGCCCGCGGCGAAATCCTTGCCGGGCTTGGCGGTGATGAAGTCGATCAGGCCGGCGGTGGTATTGCGGCCATAGAGCGTGCCCTGCGGCCCCTTGAGCACCTCGACGCGCTCGAGATCGTAGATCGGCCCGCCCGCCATCGAGGGGTACGGATAGGCCAGCTCGTCCTGATAGATGCCGACGGTCGAGGTGGCGGTGATGTTGGTGGTGTTGAAGCCGATGCCGCGCAGCGTGAAGATCGGCACGCCCGAATAGGCGGGCGACACCTGCAGGCCCGGCACCGAGCTGGCGAGCGACTCGACGTCGGTGATCTGCAGGTCCTTCAGCGTGTCGGCGGAGAGCGCCTGCACCGCCAGCGGCACCTTGTTGATCGATTCCGAGCGGCGCTGGGCAGTGACGACGATCTCGTCGTTCCGGGTCTGCGCCCCTTCCGCCTTCGGCGCGGACGCCTCCGGCGTTTCCTGCGCCATCGCCGGTACCGCGAGCAGCAGCCCGAGTGCGGAACCTGTCAGCAGGCCTGCCTTGATCGCCATCGTCTCTTCCCCTCCATATCGCCGATCCGCCTCGATTTCCGGGGTCGATTTCGGGCTGTTGTTTGTTTGAATAATTAGCTTTAGGAAGACCCCTGTGCAGCTATCGTATGTGACAGGGGCGGACATGGCCGACGACACAGAGAACATGCCCTATGAACTGGCCGGGCGCATCGTCGAGCATGGCCGCCGCATGGGCCTGCCGCTGATCGCCGTCTGCGCCGACATCAGCAGCGCCCGTCCGGTGCAGCTGGCGGACGGCACTGCGATCAGCGCGCTGTTCGAATTTACCCATGATGCCGGCGCCTATTGGGCACAGGGCGACTTCGCACTGCGCAACGCGATCGTCTCGGTCGCGCGCCACTTGGCCGAACCCTTCTATTACGATCAGGGCCGCATCCGCAGCTGGCGGCCGCTGCGGATCGAGCCGCAGATCGAGCGCGAGGCGATGCAGCGCAGCTATCGGGTGGAGAGCGCGATCGTCGCGCCCGTGCACCTGCCCGCGGGCGTGATCGGCGCGGTGGTGTGGGCGACGACGACCCCCGGGCTCGACCTGGATGCGATCTTCGCGCGCGAGGCGGAACTGCTCCAGCCGCTCGCGCTGCGCTTCATCGCCACCTGCAATGCCGGACCTGACGCCTCGACCGAGATCGTCCAGCATCGCCTCACGCGGCGCGAGGTCCAGTGCCTCAAGCTCGCCGCGGCGGGGAAGACGGATGGCGAGATCGGCACGATCCTCGGCCTTTCGGTGCCGACGATCCGCTTCCACATGCGCCGCGCCAGCAGCCGGCTGGGCGAGAACGGCAGGCTACGCACCGTGCAGCGCGCCGTGGCACTGGGATTCGCGCGGCCAAACTGACAAGGATGCGAGGTTGGCGCGACGGTGTCGCGCCGGTTAGGGTACGAAAATGGCAAGCAAGGCAAAGGCCCCGATCGGGCGGATCGAGGCAAGTTCGGCGGATCAGCTACTCAACGCGACCAGCGCGCTGATGATCGAACGCAACACGGTCGACATCACTTTCGCGGACATCGCCGAGAAGTCCGGGCTCAACGCCGCGCTGATCCGCTATCACTTCGGCAGCAAGCTCGGCATGTTCATGGCACTGCTCGAGCGCGACGCCGGGGGCACGTTCGACGATCTCCAGCGCCTCGTCCATGCCGACATGGATGCCGCCGCCAAGCTGCGCCACCACGTCCATGGCATCATCAAGGTCTATTACCGCTACCCCTATATGAACCGGCTGGTAGCGGCACTGGCGGTGGAGACCGACAGCGAGACCGCCCGCTTCATCTCGGAGCGGTTCAGCCGCCCCCTCGCCGCGGCGCAGAAGGCGATCCTGGAACAGGGCGAGGCCGAGGGCGTGTTTCGCAGGATCGATCCGATGCTGTTCTATTTCTCGCTGATCGGCATGTGCGACCATCTTTTCATCGGGCGCCACTCGCTGAAATACGCGTTCGGGGTAGAGGACATCGATGACGATCTGCGCAAGGCCTATGCCGTGCACGTCACCGATCTGCTGATGCACAGCGTGCTCGTGCACCCCGAAACCGACGCCTGACTTGCGAATCGCTTAATCAAGCGATTAAACAATGCTCGAGGGCGATAACGCCCCGCGGTTTCAAACCGGCTCGGAGAGGAGCGGCATATGGGTGAGTCACTGATTGCAGAGGCCTCGACGGGCTGGATCGATTACGAGGCGATGCCCCGGCTGGGTGACATTCCCGCTTATCACGCAAAGCACCGCCCCGACGCGGTCGCGACGCGCTTCGAGGGGCGCGATACCGATTGGGCCACGCTCGATCGCCGCAGCGACCAGGTTGCCCGGGCGCTGCGCGCCGCCGGCTGCCGGGTGGGTGACCGCATCGCCTATCTCGGCAAGGGCAGCGACGAATTCTTCGAGCTGCTGTTCGGCGCAGCCCGCGCCGGAGTGGTGATGGTGCCGGTGCAGTGGCGCCTCGCCACCGCCGAGATCTGCACGATTCTCGCCAATGCCCAGGTCTCGTTGCTCTTTGCCGGGCCCGATCAGATCAACCGCGCCGCCGAATGCGCCGCCAGCGACACGATCCGCGAGACGATCGCGATGGAGGACGGCGCCGAGGGCTTTACCCGCTTCGCCGCCTGGCGCGACGCCGCGCCCGCCGATCCGATCCCCGACGATGTCGAGGCGAGCGACGTCGCGCTCCAGCTCTACACCTCGGGCACCACCGGCGAACCCAAGGGCGTGATGCTCAGCCACGCAAATCTGCTGCGCGGGCGCACCGATTCGATGGCGCAGCCGATGCCGTGGAACGAGTGGCTGGAGGGCGATGTGAACCTCGTCGCCCTGCCGCTCGGCCATATTGGCGGGGTCGGCTGGGCTATCGTCGGCTATTTCAACGGTGCGACTTCGATCGTCCACCGCGAGTTCGTGCCCGCCGCAGTGCTGGAGGCGATCGCGCAGGGCGGCGTCACCAAGATGTTCGTCGTGCCCACCGCGCTCCAGATGCTGCTGATGCTACCCGGCGTTCGCGAGGCCGATTTCAGCCGCCTGCGCTACATCCTCTACGGCGCTTCGCCGATCGCACTCGAGCTGCTGCGCGAGGCGACCGAAGTGTTCGGCTGCGGCTTCGCCCAGCAATATGGCATGACCGAAACCTGCGGCACGATCGTCTATCTCCCGCCCGAGGATCATGATCCGGCCGGTAACGAGCGGATGCGCAGTGCCGGCCTGCCGATGCCCGGCGTCGAGATCCGCGTCGTCCACCCGACTGAACGCGGCGTGCTGCCGGTCCGCGAAGTCGGCGAGGTCGAGACCCGCTCGGTCGCCAACATGGTCGGCTACTGGAACCTGCCCGAGACAACGGCGGGGACGGTCGACGGCCAGGGCTGGCTGCGCACCGGTGACGCCGGCTATCTCGACGAGGACGGCTATCTCTACATCTGCGACCGCTTCAAGGACATGATCTGCTCGGGGGCGGAGAATATCTATCCCGCCGAAGTGGAGAGCGCGATCTTCGGCCATCCGATCGTCCAGGAAGTCGCGGTGATCGGCGTGCCGCACGAGAAATGGGGCGAGGAAGTGAAGGCCGTGGTGGTGCTCAAGCCCGGCGCCGAACCCGACGATGCCTCGATCCTTGCTTATGCCCGCGAGCGGATCGGCGGGTTCAAGCTGCCGAAGTCGGTCGATTTCGTCGCTGCGCTGCCACGCACGCCTTCGGGCAAGGTGATGCGACGGGCACTGCGCGATCCATACTGGGCCGGCCGCGAAAGGGGCGTGAACTGATGCTCGATACCGCCCGCCGCACCGGCCAGGACGAGAGCCAGGCCCTGTTCCGCGACAGCGTCCGCCGCTTCCTCGCTGCCGAGGGTGTCCCCCATCTCGATCGCTGGGAAGAAGCCGGCATCGTCGATCGCGACTTCTGGACCCAGGCGGGCAGCGCCGGCCTGCTCTGCCCGACCGTGCCCGAAGCATATGGCGGACCCGGTCTCGACTTCGGCTATAACGCGATCGTCACCGAGGAGCATGCCTATGCGCGCGTCCCTTCGGGCATCACCCTCCAGTCGGACGTGCTGGCGGACTATTTCCTGGCCTATGGCTCGGAAGAACAGAAGCGCGAATGGCTGCCCGGCATGGTCTCGGGCGAGAAGGTCGCGGCGATCGCGATGACCGAGCCCGGCGCGGGCTCCGACCTGCAGGCGATCCGCACCACCGCACGGCTCGACGGCAACCATTACGTCATCAACGGCACCAAGACCTATATCTCGAACGGCCAGACCGCCGATGTCGTGATCGTCGTCGCCAAGACGAACGTGGAACTCGGCGCCAAGGGCACCAGCCTGTTCCTGGTCGAGGCGGAGCGCGCCGGCTTCGCCCGCGGGCGCAACCTCGACAAGATCGGCCTGCACGGCGCCGATACCAGCGAGCTGTTCTTCGAGGACGTCCGCGTGCCGGCGACCAACATGCTCGGCCAGGAAGGGCGCGGCTTCGCCTATCTGATGCGCAACTTGCCGCAGGAGCGGCTGACCATCGCGATCGGCGCCCAGGCCAGCGCCCAGCGCGCATTCGACGAGGCACTCGGCTTCGTGAAGGAGCGCAAGGCGTTCGGGAAGACGGTGTTCGATTTCCAGAACACCCGATTCACCCTCGCCGACCTCGCGGCGAAGCTTCAGATCGGCTGGGCGCATATCGACTGGGCGCTCGCCCGGCATCTGCGCCACGAGCTGACGCCCGAGGAAGCCTCGGCCGCCAAGCTCTGGCACACCGATACCCAGTGGCAGATCATCGACGCCGCGCTCCAGCTCCATGGCGGCGCCGGCTATATGAACGAATATCCGATCGCCCGGATCTGGCGAGACGCGCGCGTCTCGCGGATCTTCGGCGGGACCAACGAGATCATGAAGGAAGTGATCGGGCGCGGGCTCTGATCCTCCTCCATCGGGGGAGGAACGGACCGCCTCACCGGTAGCCCGGCTCCTCCCACCAAGGGAAATAGTCGGGCATGCCGCTCGACACGCGGTCCGGGAATGCCGCGGCCCGCTTCTCGAGAAAGGCCATTACGCCTTCGCGGGCGTCGCCGCTGCGGCCGCGCGCCAGCACGCCGCGGCTGTCGATGCGGTGCGCTTCCATCGGGTGCGCCATGCCGAGCCCCCGCCACAGCATCTGGCGGGTGAGCGCGACCGAGACCGGGGCGGCATTGTCGACGATCTCGCGGGCCAGCGCGCGGGCGGCGGGGAGCAGATCGTCGGGGGCGTGGAGCGAGCGGACCAGCCGGCCGGTCAGCGCTTCCTCGGCACCGAGCAACCGGCCACTCAGGCACCATTCGAGCGCGCGGTCGATGCCGGCGATGCGCGGCAGGAACCACATCGACGCACCTTCGGGGACGATCCCGCGCCGGGCGAAGACGAAGCCGAAGCGCGCGGTGTCGCTGGCGAGGCGGATGTCCATCGGCAGCAGCATCGTCGCGCCGATACCGACCGCGGGGCCGTTGATCGCAGCGATCACCGGCTTGAGGCTCTCGAAGATGCGCAAGGTCAGACGCCCGCCATAGTCGCGAGCCTGCGGGCTGGCATAGTCGATGCTGCCATCGGCGCGGATCGGGGAGTCGGGGCCGCCGGCGGCGTCGAACACCTTGGCGCCCATTTCGAGATCGGCGCCGGCGCAAAAGGCCCGCCCTTCGCCGGTGACGATCACCGCGCCGACTTGGTCGTCGGCATCGGCGCGGTCGAACGCGTCGATCATCTCCTCCATCATCCGGATCGAATAGGCGTTGAGCTTGTCGGGCCGGTTGAGGGTGAGCGTGGCGATACCGTCGCCGACTTCGTAGCGGATCTGCTGATAGTCCATCACTTGCGCACCGAGATCGTCTGGGCGTTGGTATATTCGAGCAGCCCCTCGGTGCCGTTCTCGACGCCGATGCCCGATTGCTTGTGCCCGCCGAACGGCGCCCAGGGGGTGACGTGCTGGGCCTCGTTGATCCAGACGGTGCCGGTGTCGAGCCGCTCGGCTATGGCGAGCGCTGCGTCGGTGTCCGTCGACCAGACCGAGCCAGCCAGGCCATAATCGCTGTTGTTAGCGCGGGCGATGACGTCCTCGACATCATCGAAGCGGATCAGCGGGAGAACGGGGCCGAACGCCTCTTCCGCCACAACGCGGCTGTCTTCGGGCGGATTGTCGACCAGGGTGACGGGAACGAAATAGCCCTTCCCTTCCGATACTTCGCCGCCGGCGAGGAAAGTCAGCCCTTCGGCCTGCGCATCGGCGATCAACGCCTTGACCCGTTCATATTGCGCGCGGTTCTGGACCGGGCCGAGGTCGGTGCCCTGCTCCAGGCCATTGCCGATCTTCACCCGCTTGGCGATCGCGGCCAGTTCGGCGGCGAGCGCGTCATAGGCAGTGTCGTGGATATAGAGCCGCTTGGTCGCGATGCAGACCTGGCCGTTATTCCCGAAGGCCGACCAGAACAGCGGCTCGGCAACCTTGGCGACATCGACATCGCCGAGCACGATCGCCGCGTCATTGCCGCCCAGCTCGAGCGTGACGCGCTTCAAATTGGCGGCGGCGCTGGCCATCACGCGCTTGCCGGTGGCGGTGGAGCCGGTGAAGCTGATCTTGTCGATGCCGGGATGCGCGGTCATCCAGGGACCAAGCTGGTCGCCGCCGCTGACGACGTTGAACACGCCCGCCGGCAGATGCGGGCGCATCAGCTCGCCGAGCTTGAGCATGGTCAGCGGGGTGAAGGGCGAAGGCTTGATCACCAGCGTATTGCCGGTGAGCAGCGCGCCGGCGAACTTCCACACGCCGAGCAGCATCGGGAAATTCCACGGCACGATCCCGCCGACGACTCCAATGGGGACACGGCGCGTTTCCGAGCGGCGATCGGGCGTGTCTTCGTTCACCAGAACCGGGATTTCCTGCTTCGCGACACTGGCCGCCCAGAAGGCAGCGCCGAGCAGTTCTTCGGTCGCCTTGGCGACCGGACGCCCCTGCTCCTGGGTGAACAGCCGGGCAAATTGATCGAGATTGGTGGAAATCACTTCGGCGATCTTCGCCACCGCAACGCGGCGCCGCTCGATCGGAGTCGCGCGCCAGCCGGGAAAGGCGGCGCGGGCGGCGGCCACCGCTGCGTCGAGTTCGGCAGCGCTGCAATCGGGCGCTTCCGCTACGGCTTCCTCGGTTGCCGGATTGAGCACCGGGATCGTCGCGCCGCCGGGCACCGGGTGGCCGCCGATCGTCATCGTGAAATCGCGGTCGAACGCGGTCATTCCCCTCTCCTCCAGACTCTGTTTGGGCTGAGCATAGAGCAGCGGATTTTGCCCTTCCACTATTTACTTAGTCAGGTGATTAAGCCCGTTGATCACGTTAGCCGGGGCTGGTACCGCTGATTCGAAAACACACAGGAGCAGGATGATGGCAGCACCTACCGCCTATATTGTCGAAGCCGTGCGCACGGCGGGAGGGCGGCGCGGCGGCAGGTTGGCCGGATGGCACCCTGCCGACATGGCGGGCGAAGTCCTTAACGCTGTTGCCGATCGCAGCGGCATCGATCCGGCGGCGATCGAGGACGTGATCATGGGCTGTGTGAGCCAGGGCGGCGAGCAGGGCTTCCAGGTCGGCCGCAACGCCGTGCTCGCCTCGCGCCTGCCCGAAAGCGTGCCGGCGGTGACGATCGACCGCCAGTGCGGCAGCTCGCAACAGGCGATCCAGTTTGCCGCACAGGCGGTGCTTTCGGGCACGCAGGACGTGGTGATCGCAGCAGGCGTGGAGAGCATGACCCGCGTGCCGATGGGATCAACCGGCGCGCTGTTCGCCCAGGCCGGGCTCGGCGGACCCAAATCCCCCAGGCAGGAAGCGCGCTATCCGGGCGTGCAGTTCAGCCAGTTCATGGGCGCCGAGATGATGGCCCGCAAGCACGGCTTCACCCGCGAGCAGCTCGACGCCTATGCGCTGGAGAGCCATCGCCGTGCCGCCGCCGCGACCGAGCGCGGCGACTTCGATGCCGAGATCGTGCCGCTCGAAGTCGAGACGCCCGAGGGACCCGTGATCCATAGCCGCGACGAGGGCATCCGCGCCGACGCGACGCTGGAGAGCATCGGATCGGTCAAGCTGCTCGCCGAGGGCGGGATGATCAGCGCGGCCAATGCCAGCCAGATCTGCGACGGCGCCAGCGCGGTACTGATCGTGTCGGAAGCAGCGCTCAAGGCGCATGGCCTGACGCCGCTGGCGCGCATCCATAACCTCACCGTGACCGGCGGCGATCCGGTGATCATGCTCGAGGAACCGCTGTTCGCGACCGACCGGGCACTCAAGCGCGCCGGCATGTCGATCGACGAAATCGACCTGTACGAAGTCAACGAAGCCTTCGCGCCGGTGCCGCTGGCCTGGCTCAAGCATGTCGGCGGCGATCCGGCGAGGCTCAACGTCAATGGCGGCGCGATCGCGCTGGGGCATCCGCTCGGCGCCTCGGGCACCAAGCTGATGGCGACTTTGGTGCACGCGCTCCACAAGCGCGGACTGCGCTACGGTCTGCAGACGATGTGCGAAGGCGGCGGCCTGGCCAACGTCACGATCGTCGAGCGGCTTTGAGATCATAGGAGGGGATGGATGAAGCTCGATAACAATGTAGCCGCAGTGGTGACCGGCGGCGCATCGGGGCTCGGCGCGGCGACCGCGCGGGCGCTCGCGGCAAAGGGTGTGAAGGTCGCGATCTTCGACCTGCAGAAGGAGAAGGGCGAGGCCGTCGCCGCCGAGATCGGCGGGGTGTTCTGCGAAGTGAACGTGACGTCGGACGAGAGCGTCGATGCCGGCTTCGCCAAGGCGCGCGCGGCCCATGGGCAGGAGCGCGTGCTGGTCAATTGCGCAGGCACCGGCAATGCAGTGAAGACTGCGAGCCGGGCGAAGGAGGACGGATCGATCCGCCACTTTCCGCTCGAGGCGTTCAACTGGGTGATCCAGATCAACCTGGTCGGCACCTTCCGCTGCATCGCCAAGTCGGCAGCGGGCATGCTGACGCTCGATCCGATGGAGGACGGCGAGCGCGGAGCGATCGTCAACACCGCCAGCGTCGCGGCAGAGGACGGCCAGATCGGCCAGGCGGCCTATTCGGCGTCGAAGGGCGGTGTTGTCGGCATGACGCTGCCCATCGCGCGCGACCTGATGGGCGAAGGCATCCGGGTGAACACGATCTTGCCGGGCATCTTCGATACGCCGCTGCTCGCCGCTGCGCCGCAGCCGGTGAAGGACGCGCTGGCGGCCTCGGTGCCCTTCCCAAAGCGGCTGGGGCGGCCGGAGGAATATGCGGGGCTGGCGCTGTGCATGATCGAGACGGGCTATTTCAACGGCGAGGATGTGCGGCTGGACGGCGGCATCCGGATGGCACCGCGGTGAGGCACCCTCTGATCTGAATTACCGTCACCCCGGGTCAAACCCGGGGTGACGAAGGTTTGAACATGTCCGCATCGAAGGAATCACCATGCAGCCGCTTACCGGCATCCGGATCGTCGAGATGGGCGGGATCGGCCCGGCGCCGTTCTGCGGGATGATGCTCGCCGATCATGGGGCGGAAATGCTGTATCTACATCGCCCCGGCCAGCCGCCCAGCCCGCGCGACCCGTTATTGCGTGGACGGACGCCTGTGGAAGTGGACCTCAAGTCGCCCGACGGGATTGCACGGGTGCGCGAGTTGGCGGCCGGGGCGGATGGACTGATCGAGGGGTTCCGGCCCGGCGTGATGGAGCGGCTGGGATTGGGCCCGGCCGAGTTGCACGCCGCCAATCCGCGGCTGGTCTATGGCCGGATGACCGGCTGGGGACAGACCGGGCCGCTGGCGCAAGCGGCCGGGCATGACATCAACTATATCGCGCTGGCGGGCGCGCTCCACGCCTTTGGCCGGGCGGGCGAGAAGCCGACGCCGCCGGCCAATGCGGTGGGCGATTTCGGCGGCGGCGGGATGCTGCTTGCCTTTGCGATGAGCGCGGGGCTGCTCCAGGCGAAGACCAGCGGCCAGGGCAGCGTGATCGACTGCGCGATGACCGAGGGTGCGGCTTTGCTGATGTCGATGGTCTGGGGGTTCCGCTCCACCCTGGGCTGGCGCGACGAACGCGGCGTCAACATCCTCGATACCGGCGCGCATTTCTACGACAGCTACGAGACCGCCGACGGCAAGCACGTCGCGATCGGAGCGATCGAGCCGCAATTCTATGCGCAGCTGCGCAGCGTGACCGGACTGGACGGCGATCCCGATTTCGACGCGCAGATGAACCCGGCTGCCTGGCCGGCGCTCAAGGCGAAGCTTGCGGCCGTGTTCCGGACCAGGACGCGCGAGGAGTGGTGCGCGCTGATGGAAGGGACCGACATCTGCTTCGCGCCGGTGCTGTCGATGGCCGAGGCACCGCTCCACCCGCACAATGTCGCGCGCGGGGCGTTCGTCGAGCGCGAAGGCATGGTGCAGCCTGCGCCTGCTCCGCGCTTTTCGGCGCCTCAGGATTCGACCAGCTCGACCACTTCGAAATCATAGCCTTCCCAGCCGCGCTGCTTCGCCGCTTCGGCCAGCGCGGCCTTCTTGCCGGTCGCTTCCTTGAGCGACTTGGCGTGCCCCCAGAACACCTCGGTCTTGCCGCCGCCGAGATGCGCGACGATGCGCCAATAGTGCGTGAACGGCGCATTGGTGGGGCCGATCGTCTTCACATAGCCATCGGCCATGGTCGCGGTGAGGATGCGCTTTTTCTTCGCCATGCGGCACCCCACATAGCGCAGCGAAACGGAGATTTGCATGACCGACTATCGCAAGACCGACGAAGCCATTGCCGCGCTGACCCCCGAGCAGTTTCGCGTGACCCAGCAGAACGGCACGGAGCGGCCCGGCACCGGCCCGCTGCTCAACAACAAGGCGCCGGGCATCTATGTCGACATCGTCTCGGGCGAGCCGCTGTTCGCGTCGTCGGACAAATATGAGTCCGGCTGCGGCTGGCCGAGCTTCACCAAGCCGATCGCCAACGTCACCGAGCTGCGCGACACGACCCACGGCATGATCCGCACCGAGGTCCGCTCGGCGCATGGCGACAGCCATCTCGGCCATGTGTTCGAGGACGGCCCGCTCGACCGCGGCGGTCTGCGCTACTGCATCAACTCTGCCTCGCTGCGCTTCGTGCCCCGGGCCGAGATGGAGGCGCAGGGTTATGGCGCCTATCTCGATCAGGTCGAGGACTTGGCCTGACCTGAATTGGCGCCGATCCCCAACTGAAATTGGGGATCGGCGCCAGGTAGTAGCGAAATCCACCACAACCCGCACGACCCGCCCGCGCTTTCCCCAGCGCCGGCGGGTCGTTTCGGATGTGGCACATCCCTTGCGAACGCTTTCTGCAAACACGCGGCATTCGCATTTCTGGGGGACATGAATTGACCAAGAGCTTCGCCATTCCGATCGCGCTCGGCACGCAGCGCATCCTGCAACCAGGACGGCTGCGCTGGCTGCGGGCGATCGCCTGGATGGTCGGCATGGCCGTGCTGATCGGGCTTTCGCTGCGCGTGGCGATGGTGCCGGTGCAACAGTTGCTGCCGAAGGGCGATCCGGGGCTCGGCCTGGCCGCAAGTGGTGTCGCCTGCCTGATCGCGCTGGGAATCTACACGCTGCTCGTGCGGCTGGGCGAGGATCGCTGGCCGGGCGAACTGGCACTAAGGCCGGCGGCAGGCCAGCTCGCCATCGGTCTGGGCCTTGGCTCGGCGATGTTCGTGGCGGTGATGGCGATCCTGATCGGCACCGGCCTCTACAGCTTCGAGTGGCACGGCGGCGCTCCCGCTTGGCGCGGGGTCGGGCTGGCGATGCAGTCGGCGGTGGTCGAAGAGTTGCTGGTTCGCGGCGTGATCCTGCGGCTGCTGTGGCGCGCGTTCGGGCCGATCGTTGCTTTTGCAGCCTCGGCAGCACTGTTCGGGCTCGGCCATGCCTTCAACCCCGGCGCGACGGCGATGAGCGTTGCCTGCATCGCGCTGGAGGCAGGAATCATGTTGGGCGCGCTCTATGCGCTGACCAGACGGCTATGGATGTCGATCGGCGTGCACGCGGCCTGGAACTTCACCCAGGGTTACGTTTTCGGCGCGGCGGTTTCCGGCGGGGATTTCGGGCCGGCACTGGCACGGAGCGTGGCGCGCGGCGATGCGAGCACCTGGCTGAGCGGCGGGGGCTTCGGCCCCGAGGCTTCGCTGCCGGCCTTGCTGGTGTGCACCGGCGTGGGACTTGCCGCGCTCCTGCTGGCAGCACGGGCCGGACGCTTTGCTGCGCCGACCGCCTGATCGGGTCAGCCCAGTTCGCGCCTGATCGCCTCGCCATCCCGGTCGATCGCCGGGGCGACCGCGCCTTCCGGCACGGACCGTGCGCCGAAGCGGATCGGAAGCGGCATCTCGACATAATCGCCCTCCTCCGGATGGGTCCGCGCGCGGAAGAAGCCGGTGGCGGCGAGATGCGGATCGTCGCGGATCGTGCCCAGGTCGCGGACCGGCATGCAGGGGACGCCACCAGCGTTGAGGATCTGCACCCATTCCGCGCTGGATCTCGCCGGCGTGAAGCGCGCGATCTCTCCATAGAGTGCGCTGATGTTGCGCAGCCGGTCCAGCGGCGTGGCAAAGCGCGGATCGTCGAACATGTGCGTGGCGCCGAGCAGCTCGAACAGTTTCGTGATCGTCGCCGGGGTATAGGGCACGATGCTGACATGGCCGTCGGCAGTGGGGAAAGGCTGGCGGTTCGGGTCGATCTGGCGCGGATAGCCGGCTGGCTCGAGCGGCGGATCGAAGGCGGCGCCGAACAGATGCTCCTGCAGCATGAAATGCGCGAAGCTCTCGAACAGCGGCACTTCGACGAACTGCCCTTCCCCGCTGCGCAGCCGGTGCACCAGCGCGCCGAGCACGGCCTGCGCGCCATAGAGCCCCGCCACCTTGTCGGCGATCAGCGAGGGCAGATAGCGCGGGGCCGGGTTGCCGTCGGCGCGGGGCAGCAGGGTCGCGGTGCCGGTGGCGGCCTGGATGACGTCGTCATAGGCTTGGAGGCCCTCATACGGCCCGCCCGAGCCGAAGCCCTGGCAATGGACATAGACGATGTCGTCGCGCAGCCCGCGCACGGCTTCGTAGCCGAAGCCCAGCCGCTCCATCGCCTCGCCGCGGACATTGTGAATGAATATGTCGGCCGTGGCGAGCAGGCGGCGCATCGTCTCCGCATCCTCGGGAAGCTTGAGATCGAGCGCGATCGCGCGCTTGCCGCGGTTGAGCGTGCAATGGACCGGCCCCATCTGCCGCGCCGCGCCGCGCGAACGGCCGAACTGGCGGGTCTGGTCGCCGCCCGGCGCCTCGACCTTGATCACCTCGGCGCCCATATCGGCGAGCATCTGGGTGGCATAGGGGCCGAACACGATCGTCGTCATGTCGACGATGCGGATCCCCTCCAGCATCATGCCGGCTGCTCCTGAAGCTGCGCCGCCTTGGCGCGGGCGAAGGCCGGGCGGCTGCGCAGTCGCTCCCAATAGGCGCCTATCCGCGGCGAACCGCCGTCGCCGATCCGAATGAACTCGGCGAGCATCAGCGCATAGCCGACCGAGATGTCGGCGGCGGTGAAGCGATCGCCCGCGACATAATCGCTTTCCGCGAGCATCGCATCGAGGCCGCGCAGACGGGCGAGATACCATTGCCGGTAATCGTCGGCGACCTGAGGCAGGCGCCGAGCCTCGGGCTCGAACATCGCGTAGCGCAGCACCAGGGTCTGCGGGAAAGTGAGCGTCGCTTCGCCGAAGGACAGCGCGTCGAGATAGGCGGCATAGCCGGACGCGCCGGGCGCGATCGCGAGGCTGCCGTCGCCGCGGGTCGTTGCCAGATAATGGCAAATCGCAGCGGACTCGGTCATCCGTGTATCGCCCTCCAGGAAGAGCGGGATGGTGCCGAGCGGGTTGATCTCCAGATACTCGGGCGTGCGGTCGCGCGGCGGAAAGAGCAACAGCTCGAGCCGATATTCGGCCTCCAGCTCCTCGAGCATCCAGAGCACGCGGAACGACCGGGCGTCGCGGCAGTGATAGAGGGTGATGGTCATTTCGGACTCCACGTGCCTTGCGCACTGATCGTACCGATCAGGCCGACCGGGAAACGGGCATCGCTGGTGATCAGGGCGAGCGTCTCGCCGTCTTCCGCCGGAACGGTGGCGAGGGTGCGGGCGCCTTCGAGGGTGCGCAGCACGACCACGCCACGATCGACCGATCCGTCGCGCTGATAGAGGATCGTCGCAGCCTCCAGCGTTGCCGGGCCGGGCTCGGGCTCGACCAGTTCCGGCACCGGTCCGCGCCGGGAATCCACCTGCGCCTGCACCGAATAATCGGGCGCGATCGGCGCGCCCGGCTGGCGGGACAGCACCAGCGCATGGTGCTTGGTGACGAACTCGCCCTGACCGTAGAGCAGCCCGGTACCGCCGTCACGCAGCGCGCGCACCATCGCGCAGGCGGCGTGCAGCATATAGTTGCTGAGCGGGCCGCCGAAAAAGGTCAGGCCGCCGGTGACGCTCGGCTGCACATCGCCACCGAGACCAAGGCTGCGGCGCGC
>PJUL01000229.1_pt1 | contig 46204 bp, 48 predicted proteins | sample 1512221 | NCBI WGS metagenome assembly PJUL01 (sample SAMN08177667, study PRJNA422409) | Feces metagenome, whole genome shotgun sequencing project.
ACCGGTGAACCGTTATCTGGATAATGTCTTAGCCGAGTATTGGGTCTATGGCGAGGCGCATCCTGCTGCGGTTACTTACAACATGCGGGGCGCTTTATGGCTGCATTATGACCAAAGCGGTAAACAAACCGTGGAGCGCTATGACTTCAAGGGTGCAGTACGCGAGAGTGAGCAACGATTATTGAGTAGTCCTACAGTGAACCTGAGCACAAGTGAAGGCAGCATTAACTGGACCGGACTGCCGGAAGCTACCCTTTTAAGCACAGAGGTCTTTGAAAGCGCGGTACAGTATGATGGCCTGGGAAGACCGGTGCTAAGTACCGATCCCGGTGATAATATCCAAACCATGCAGTACAACCGCAGCGGGGCTTTGCAAAAGCTTAAGCTCAACGGGACGCCTTATGTCCATGACATCCACCATGATGCCAAGGGCCAGCGCCTGGCCATCTGGTATGGCAATGGCAGCAAGACTTCCTATACTTATGATCCGCTCACTTACCGCCTGCGCCGTATGCTGACCGTAAAAGCGGGCTATCCTGATAAGTTGCAGGACCTGAACTATACCCATGACCCTTCGGGTAATATCACGCAGATCAGGGATGATGCCCGGCAGACATTGTTTTATGCCAATGCCATTATAGAGCCGGTGCAGCGTTTTACCTATGATGCGCTCTATAGGTTAATCGAGGCCAGCGGCCGCGAGCAGATCAGCAGTAATAGTAGTGAAAGTTTTGATGATAGTGAGCGAATGACCACTTTAGGCAGTGATGCCTGCAGGAATTATATCCAAAAGTACAGCTATGATGCGGTGGGCAATATCCTGGAGTTGCGGCATATCGCTGCGGGGGGTAATTATACGCGCAGCTATGATTATAGCGTTACCCCTAATAACCAGCTGGACAATACCACCATGGGCGGCGTGACGTACAACTACCGTTATGACGCCCGGGGTAATATGGTCGCCCTGCCGCATCTGCACCAGATGGGCTGGAATGCGCACAATGAGCTGGCTTATATTCAAAAGACGAATAGTACGACATCAGAAAAAGCCTGGTACCAGTATGCAGGCGGGGAGCGTATCCGAAAGTACGTAGACAAAGGCAATATCAAAGAGGAAAGAATCTATTTGGGTGGCTTTGAAATCTACCGTAAATTTGATACGTCTTCGGGCACTAGTTCTTTGATTTTAGAAAGGCAGACGGTACACGTAAGTGACGATGCCGGGCGTATTGCTATGCTCGAAAAGCGGACTATAGGTACAGATGATAGTGCACCTACTTTAACCAGGTATGTGTACTCCAATCACTTGCAGTCGGCATCCTTAGAGTTGGATGAAGAAGCCGAGATTATCTCTTACGAGGAGTATCATCCTTATGGTACCACAGCTTTCCAGGCGAAGAATGCCAGCATTAATGCGGTAGCTAAACGATACCGTTACACCGGTAAAGAAAGGGATGAAGAATCAGGATTGTATTACCACGGAGCAAGGTATTATATCCCCTGGTTGTGTAGATGGACGGCGATTGATCCTATGGAGAGTAAGTATGCAGGGATGAGTCCGTATAATTATTCCATCAATAACCCGATCATGTTGAATGATCCTAGTGGGGAGAGTCCGGATAAAGGAAAATCCTCGCAGCCTTCAGATGCTACTGTTGTAGCGCCGCAGCCAATCACCCGAAACGAACTGCCATATACTTCGCCAACAGGGGGAAAGTTCTACTTACCGCAACAAGCAGAAGTAACTGCTTTTTTTGATGATAGAGATCTTTTCATGGATAACAAACCATTGGGAAAAGCTGTTGATGGTTCAGTTTTGAGTTTTACGTACTTAGGAGAAATATATATGGCTGGGATCAGGCCGAATGGCGAATTTTTAGGATACTACAGCACTTCTAATAGTGCGCATTTCATAAATGCCTATTTTGACGCCATGCCTTCTCCGCCAATGTCTAATTGGGATAGAACAATGAATCGTATAGAAGGAGGACTACAATTTTTGTTTGGTTCTTTAGGTGCATTAGGCAGTGCGGCATTTACAGGTGCTACTTCAGAAACAGGAATAGGTTTATATGTTGGTTATGGAGCACTAGCATATACTACAGATCAAGCACAAACTGGACTTTCACAAGCGATTAGTGGCTACAAAACAAGTACACTTTTTCAAAGTAGTTTAGCGGGATTGGGAGCTACTCCGAGTCAAGTACAAGCCATTGATATTTTTACAAACTATATACTTGGAGCAAAGATGGGGAGCATGATGTCAAGTAGTTCCGGTGTAAAACCGGTTTCGACATTGCCAAATACAAATAATAATTGGGATATTGATATTGCGGATGACGTTAGTTATTATAACAAAATATCAAGTACAGACCTTGATTGCAGTGATATTGCAGAAACTTTAAATCGTAGTTATCAAGGAGGATATATATTGGAAATCACACCTGAATCCGGAAGATGGATGAAAGGTATTGAGTATGGAAATTTTACTGAATTTTCGTACCATCAGGTGTTCGTGAAAAACTCCTATGTTTATGACCCAATGTTTAGTAATAAACCAGTTTTGTTAGCAGATTTTTTAAAAAGTTATAAAATAATGAACCCACAAGGCATTAAACTATCAAATAAATAATTATGAATGTAGAAGAAATAAATAGGTTATTATATAAAACACTAGAACAAATTGCTCCAATAAAAACATCAAAGGTATCAATGTTTGACTTATCTTATCAAGAAAAACATCCGCCTTATTTAAGGTTTAAATTTGAGAATAAGTCTAAAGATGATATTATTTACAGTAAACTTGAAGAAATTATTCAAAATTTCAATGGAAATTTACAATGGAAGTTATATTCAAGTAAATTAACAGATAATTACATAATTATGCCTTGTTTTGTCGATAAAGAAGATGAAGTCAAATACTTAAATAACAAAGAATACTTTGTTTCAATTCTGGGCGAAGTTATATATAATAAAAAAATAGAAAGTGCTATTAGTGATATACCTGAATTAGCAATTAATATATCAAAGCTAATTAGGTAAGGTAGTGTTACATTGTGTTGCTATTGTTGAGTTGTCAATTTAAATGATTGATAATCAATAAATGGTAGTTATTATTAATTTTAAGGTAGGTGGTATAATTGTACCGCCTACCTTATTTTATGCCAGAAAGTCAGCAAACAGCTTGAAATCTACCGTAAATTTGATACATCTTCGGGCACAAGCTCTATAAATGAAATATAAAATAGCCCCGCAATTTGCGGGGCTATTAACTTTATTAGTTGGGTAATTAACCTGATTATACCAAACGCTCCTGCTCCCTGATCCAGCGCTCCGGGATCTCGTTATGAACAGCCTGGTTATAGTCGCTCTCCGCGCAGGGAATATAGCTTTGATCGGGCAGTTGCATCCACCAGCGACCCGTGAGCTTACTTTTTATAAATCGTGCCTCATAATCCGCGAAAGGCACATCATAAGTAACAAACTGGTCTTTTTGCTCCAGCGTCGCTTCTGATCGCCGGATGCGGTAGCCGTCCAGGAAATACCAAAGCATTTGCGCCACCAGTTTCGCCCCTTGCTCATTATGGTCCGCATCCGGGTGATAACCGTATATGCCAATGGAATTAAGGTCTTTGGCCATCCCGGCATAGCGCATTAATAAACATAATTCATCGCCGAAAAAACCATTGGGCGAAGCCTCTTTATTAAAGACGGCATCACAGGCGCGCAGGGCCGCCAGGTCTATACTCAGCAAATTGCAATTACGCAATACAGGCTCCATCTCTTCCATGTTTTCTCTAACCACACCCAGGCGGAAAAAGTCGAAACGTAATTTATCTAAAGTTTCCAGCATCTTAGGATTGGTAAAATAGCTTTGGAAACCGATATGGCTATAATTTCTTACATAGTTCGGCTCGCCGGTCAGGATGTCCATCAGGAAGCTCTGGGCAGGGCTCGCGCCTTCATCATCTTCAAGATCGATATGACTGTCTATTACCGCGACATCCACAGCTTGCGCCGCATTTCGATATATATCATATTGCTGCAAGGTCAGGTCCTGGCTGCCACCCAGTAATAGGGCTATTTTGCCGGCTTTGTGCAGCTCGTTCAACATCACTTTCAGGGCAGCCCTGGTATCGGAAAGGGTAGCGCCCTGTACGATATTGCCCAAATCCGCGATGGCAATATCCGGGTACCAGTTATACAATTCATAGAAGGCTTTACGGATCGCGTTGGGAGCATCACTGTAAGCCGATTTAAAATCTTCTCCGCGTCTTTCGCCACAACCAATGAGTACTATATCCGCGGTTGAAAAATCCAGGTAGCCGTGTTGCGCGGCCCGGATCGTGTGGGCAAACTGTAAAGGTTTGTAGTCTGATAGCTCAATTAAATCTTTAAAATGCCTGGCGCTGAGAAAATCGGAAAAATCGTGCATGGATGTAATATTATTAGGGCGAAGTTAGTATTTTGAATTCATTTGAATTTGCTCAAAAAATATTAATTTTGGTCCGCATTTAATTTAAGCATAAAATAATATAATTTATATGGGACGTATATTTGAGGTACGTAAGTCGAAGATGTTTGCCCGCTATGATCGTATGGCGAAACAATTTACGCGTATTGGTAAAGAAATCGCTATTGCCGTTAAAGCTGGCGGACCGGAACCGGACACCAACCCGGCTTTGCGCAGGGTCATGCAAAATGCCAAATCCATCAATATGCCGAAAGACCGTATTGAGGGAGCTATTAAAAACGCATTAGGTAAAGATACGACCAATTTTGAGCAGGTATTGTATGAAGGTTATGCCCCGCATGGTGTTGCCATATTAGTGGAAACCGCTACAGACAATACAACGCGTACGGTAGCCAATGTTCGCTCGCATTTCAATAAAGGTGGCGGTAACTTAGGTAATAGTGGTTCTGTAGGTTTCCTGTTCAATCATGTAGGTGTATTCAAGCTGAAAAATGAAGGACAAAACCCTGAAGACCTGGAGCTGGAACTGATTGATGCCGGCCTGGAAGACCTGGGAGAAGATAGCGAAGGCAATATCGTGATCCATACTGCCTATGCAGACTTCGGGAATATGCAAAAAGCCCTGGAAGAGCGTAATATGGAGCCTATGAGTGCGGAACTGGAGTGGTTGCCTTTAAACACGGTAGAAGTAACGGATGAGCAAAGCGATGATGTGTTTAAACTGATTGAGCGCCTGGAGCAGGACGATGATGTGCAGAGAGTATTCCATAATATGGCATAGGCAATACTGTTTACTGGCTATATTAACCATTAATCTATTCTATAGAAAAGCGCCGGAACTTTACAATTCCGGCGCTTTTTTCATTCATTTTATTGGGCTAACTTGAGCCGGTTTTTGAACAACAATAGTTACAATAATAATTTTATCAGCCATGTATACACATGAAACGCAATTAAGAGTCCGTTACGGGGAAACCGACCAGATGGGTTATCTCTATTACGGGAATTACGCGCTTTATTATGAAGTAGGCAGAACAGAGTCATTACGCAGCCTTGGATTTAGCTATAAAGGCCTGGAAGAGATGGGGATTATGTTACCGGTAGTAAAGATGGAGAGTGAATATTTCCGCCCCGCATTTTATGACGACCTCATTACTGTTAGAACCAGCCTGCAACAGCTCCCTGAAAAACCGGAGATTACCTTTGTTTCTGAATTGTTCAATGAAAAAGGAAAGCTGCTGAACCGCGGAACCGTTACTTTGGTCTTTTACGATAGTCAAAACAAAAAGAAAACGCTGATGCCCCGGCCCCTTTATGAAGCACTGGCCTCTTATTATCAATAAAACACAATCTGCTGAAAATATAATTTTTAAATGTTATGTTATGGAAAATTTATTAATTTGGTCTATTCAAATTTAAACAGATGAAAATATCACATTGGATACTTACCGCTTTTGTTGCCGTAGGTACATTGGGTACCGTTAAAACATTTGCGCAACCAGGCACCGTTGCCCGGAATACCAAAATGGCTATAAAGGCTGATCAGCCGGTAGCACTTGCTCTATTCGAGCGCAGCGATGAGCGCGATCCTAAAGTGGAGCAGGCCATAAGGAATGTTATTTACCTGAAATTAAACAAGGCGGCTTTAGCAGCATTAAATCATAAACAATATAAGACCCTGAGTTTTGAGCTGCCACTTACTACTGGAATGGAAACGATCTTACTGGCAAAATATGATCTTTTTACGACAGACTTTAAAGCACAGGTAAAAGATCAAAGCGGGCAATACCATGCTGTGGCAAGGCCGGAAGGTACTTTCTACAGGGGATTCAGGGAGGGCAGTGATCGTTCCATAGCCGCGCTTTCATTTTATAGCAACGAGCTGGGCGGTGTGATCAGTATACCCGGTATGAGCGGTAATTATAATCTCGTGCTGAATAAAGAAAACCCGGGTACTCAAAATGAAAATTATATCCTGTTTAATGAGTCCGATATAATTGATGGTGCTCAATACATTTCCCTTTGTAAAAACGAGCTGGCACAAGAGCAGAATCCTTTGGCCCAACGGCAAAGAAAGACCGGCGCGTTTACCGGGGATAAAGGGGCTAATTGCCAGGTCGTTACTATGGCCCTTTATGGTGATTATAAATTATACCAAAAGAACCAGAATAGCGTTACAGCAACCCAAAACTACCTGACAACCGTATTTAATGGTGTGGCTGCATTATATGAGAATGACCAGATGCGGGTAGCCCTGCAAGCCTTAAATGTCAATACAGCCCCGGATGGTTATCCCAACACAGCACCGGGTGTACTGGCGCAATTTGGAGGGGAGATCGCTACTAATGTTACCGCGAACCTGATGCAGATGGTTACGGGGTATACGGTAAATAACAACCATCCGCCTTTAGGTGGCCTGGCCTGGTTAAGGGTTATCTGCGCCACGCCGATGCCCTACAATTATAATGGTATGCCCACTTATGTCGGGCCATTTAGTATGATCAATACCGCAGGTAGTCCTAACCTGCCTTTGGTACCGGTTTATTCCTGGGATATCAACTGCTCTGCTCACGAATTTGGTCATAACCTGGGTTCTCCGCATACCCACAACTGTGCCTGGAACGGTAATGGCACGGCCATTGATAATTGCGCTGGAGCCTATGATGTGCAATATGCAGATAATAATTGTGCCCCGGCGGGCATTCCTACTAACCAGGGTACCATAATGAGTTATTGCCACCTGCTGTCCAATGTCGGTGTTAATTTTGTGAATGGCTTTGGCCAGCAACCCGGTGATACCTTAAGGGCCTGGGTGGCTGCCGCTGCGGATTATGGCTGCCTGAGCAGCGATTATTATGCAACTAAGGTCGTTGATCAGGCCAGTCTTACCGTTGTTGCAAATGGCTTCTGTATTGATGGGAATAACCTTTACTGTTATGATACCAAAAATGATTTTGACCGCCTGAACGACGAGCTGGTACTGATCATCAAGAATAATAATATCAGTGACCTCGACCTGTCTAACCTGCAGATCGCTATGACCACAACGCCAACTTATGGTACCGCTGCCGCGATTGATGCCAGTAGCTATCTATATACTGATGGTGTTTTTGAAAACTGGTATCACTCCAACAGGACCTGGTCGATAGAGCTTAACCAGGCTTTGCCGGGAGCCAGCCAGTTTGTCTTCCCTTTCCTGGACCAGGACAAAGCGGACCTTACAGGGTCATTGCCGGCGATGAATAACCTGCAGGACAGTATGCGCCTGGTGATCTATAAAACAGCTGCGGCGGCACAGGTTCCTGATCAGGCTGCCGCTGCCGATGTAGCCGTGTATAATATGGGTACGGCAGGCAACAGCTGGACCTATGACGCTAATCAATATTATCAAAAGGCGACCCTTAATTATAATGGACCTATTTACGGGGCTACTTTTGCCACAGGGGAAAAGAAATCGGTTTTAAGTGTCCGCAATGTGATTAATTCTAAGTTGCTAAAGCTATACCCTAACCCGGTATCGGATCAATTACAGATTACTTTAGATGAAAGCGCCGGGAATATTTTGGAGCTGGAGCTAGTGGATTATTTAGGCCGTACTTTATTGACGCAAAAAGTTAAAGGTTATGAGCAATCTGTTGAGGTGGGAAATCTTGCAGCCGGTGTTTACCTGATCCGGTGTACTACTGATAAGGGTGTTTATATCAATAAATTTGTGAAACAATAACAGAACGTAACTATAAAAAAGCGCGGGGAAGGCAAATGGCCTTCCCCGCGCTTTTTTATAGCATTATCCGGTTTATAATAAGTAAAGGCCCATATTCCTGATCTCGCCGAAATATTCATGGGCAAACAATTGATCCAGTGGAGACAGTCTTTGTGCTTCAAGTAATGCATCCAGCTGCTGTATTGTCTTATAGCCATTTTTCAGGGAGCAATGATTCAATACCAGTTGCAGGGATTCGTTCAGCTCAAGCGGTAATTCCAGCTGTACTGCTTCCTTCTTTTGCTGAAAAGAGACCAGCGCTACGCTTAGCTTTTTTGACTTCTTTTTTATTTTTACCTGCGGTATATGTCCGGTCCATAGAACTTTTGTAGAAGGCCTGATTATATTGTCCCTGGCGGCTTCATCCAGGCACTGCTGAATAAAATATGGGGATACAGTGGTCGCTTTTATTTTGAAATCAAACCATTCCTGGAGCGGGAATTCAAAGCAAATACCATGCATATAGTTGAAGATAGCTTTACGCAAACCTGCCGCATATTTTGCATGGTCCGCGCCGGTATGGTCCTGATGTGGAATGTCATTATTGGCAAAGCTGCCTTCCCGGGTAAGTAAGGCTTCTACCTTATAGGCTTCCGGGTTCATACCTACAGGACTATGTGCCGTCATGGCAAACTGGTGCCAGAAGCCGGACTGTATGATATTGGCTTCAAACATCTGGCGTACGACTTCCAGGCTGTCTATCGTTTCCTGGTCGGTCTGGGTAGGAAATCCATACATCAGGTAAGCATGTACCATGATGCCGGCTTCTGTAAAGCTATCCGTTACTTTTGCCACCTGGGCCAGGGTAACGCCTTTCTTAATTAAGGCCAGCAAGCGGTCTGAAGCTACTTCCAGCCCGCCGGAAACCGCGATACAGCCTGAGGCCGCCAATAGTTTACACAGGTCCGGGCTAAAGCTTTTCTCAAACCGGATGTTAGTCCACCAGGTAATCGTTAATTTTCTTTTCAGGATCTCTATGGCCAGCTCCCGCATAAGTGCGGGTGGGGCCGCTTCGTCTACAAAGTGAAAACCTGTTTCACCGGTTTGCGCGATAATCGTTTCGATCCGGTCGGCCAGTACCGTTGCGGTTGTCGCTTCATAATTTTTGATATAGTCCAGGCTGATATCGCAAAAAGTACATTTCCCCCAATAGCAACCATGCGCCAGGGTAAGCTTGTTCCAGCGGCCATCACTCCATAGCCGGTGCATAGGATTGGCCACTTCGATCACGGATAAGTATTGTGCCGAGGGTAAGCCTTCATAGTCAGGCGTGCCGACTTCAATTTGTTTATAATCGGGGGCGACTGAAGCGTTAAAATAATGAACGGCTCCTTCAGAAAGCGAAAAGCTGCGTTTCAGGAAGTCAATACTGCGGGTACCTTCAAGGTATTCCACGAGGTGGTAAATACAGGCTTCGCCATCGTCCAGGGTGATGAAGTCCAGGAATTCAAATACCCTTGCATCTTTCAGGGAGCGCAACTCGGTATTGGCATAGCCACCACCCAGGCATATTTTTATAGCCGGGTATTTTTCTTTTACAAACTGCGCGCAGCGTAAACCACCATACAGGTTGCCGGGGAAAGGGACAGATATGCCTAAAAGCGTGGGCTGGTGTGCCTGTAATTTCCGGTCCATTATATCGAGGGTGATCTTATCAATAAAAGTAGGGGGCTGTTGTAGTGCCGTGTATAAGGCATCAAAAGAGTGTGCGCTGCTGGCCAGTCTTTCTGCGTAACGGCTAAAGCCGAAAAAAGGATCAACAGTGGCTTTGATCAGGTCGCCGATATCTTCTAAATACAAAGTCGCCAGGTGCCGGGCTTTATCCCGGATGCCCATGGTGCCAAAGGCCCATTCCAGGTCGGCTACCTGCTCAAATTTGCCGGCTTCCGGCAGGTAATTGCCGGTACAAATGCTGTGTGCCAGCGTCGGGTTTTTATCCTGGAAAAACAAGATGACCGGGTCGATGGTGGCAATATAATCTTCCTGTAAAGCGACAATACGCCGCTCATTCGCGCTTAAAGGAAAATTTCCTGCAGCGACTGCTTCAAATAAGGCGATCAACCCTTGGCGGGAAAAGATCGCGTTAATGACCTCGATGCCCAGGTCTGCCTGCTTACAGGGTACGCCTTTGGTGTTCAGGAACCCTTTAAGGTAAGCCGTTGCCGGGTAGGGCGTGTTCAACTGGGTGAATGGAGGGGTGATTAAAAAAACAGACTGCTGCACAGGAAAATTCAAATATTAGAGGGCAAAATTAAACAACTATTAGCTGATTTGCTAATAAGCATAGTATACTGAAGCCGGAGAAGCTGTGCCTGAACTATAAATCCCTTATATTTGTTGGATGAGAATCATATTTATTTTATGCCTATTCTTGTTGTGCGGCAGTTTTCTTGTGCAGGGACAAGCGGAGCATAAAGTCTATGAAGACGTATACAGGAATCTCGAAGAAAAAGCCAAACCAGACTATAATTGGCTGCAATATATTGGTCAAAACCTGCAGTACCCTGAGGCTGCGCTCAAAAACGAAATTCGGGGAATCATAGCTGTAGAATTTATTGTTGAAAAAGATGGCCGTATTACAAATTCCCGTATAGTCCGGGGTAAAGAGGTCGGTTATGGGATCCCGGAAGAAGCCCTGAGGCTGATCAATAATGCGCCCAAGTGGCAACCAGGCAGGCAGAAAAACCAGCCGGTCAGAAGTTATTACACTACGCAGGTAAACTTTTTCTTACCTCAGGATGTAAGACTATCGGACGTGCCTTCAGGCTTGTCACAGCAGCTTATCAATTATCCTAAGGAACCTGCGCCTGCGGTCAAAATAGATGAAAACTATATCTACAGAGTAGTTCAGGAAAAGCCCAAACCAACATTTAATGAAGATGAATTTTTGGCTAAGAACCTGGTTTACCCACAACAGGCCCGGGAAAATGAAATTTATGGTCGGGTACATATTGAGTTTGTAGTAGAAAAAGATGGCAGTATCACACATGTCAAAGTGATTAGAGGCCGGGAATTAGGTCATGGCATTCCGGAAGAAGCCATACGGATGGTGAAAGCGATGCCAAAGTGGAAGCCGGCCATTATGGATGGCAAAATTGTTCGTGCATATTTTACTATGCCTGTAGTATTTAAATTACCCTAAATAGTCGTTTTATGAGTTCAAAAATAATCGCCACAGTTTTATTGCTAATCTGTGGTCTAAGTGTAAGTGCGCAGGAGAAAAATGATTCGAATGATATTGGGTATATGCCTTCAGCTATGGGTAAGCCAAAACCAGAAGCCGTAGCTTCGGACAAATCACAAGTTGAGGTGCACAAGATCCATGAGATTGCAGAAACCATGCCTGAGCCCGCTTTTAATATGTCCCGGTATCTTTCCAGTAATCTGAATTATCCGGAACTGGCAATGGAGAATAGGATACAGGGCAAGGTTATGGTACAGTTTGTTGTAGAAAGAGATGGAAATTTGTCCGCTGTTAAAGTTATAAAGGGTAAGGAGTTAGGCCATGGCCTTCCGGAAGAAGCGATGCGTGTAGTAAGCGCCATGCCAAAGTGGAAGCCAGCTAAACAGTCCGGAGCATTCGTTCGTGCTTATTTTACCATTCCTATAGAATTTAAATTACAATAATAAATAGTTACCTATGAATTTAAAAATAATGGTGACCGTGTTGTTAATAATCTTTAATCAATTGATCCTGTCAGGAAGATGAGTGGAAAGATCTATTTCAACTGGAGCAGCGGGAAAGATTCCGCTCTGGCACTTCATTATTTATTGCAGGATAAAAGCGTGTCGGTTAGTCATTTACTGACCACCATTAATGAAGTACAGCAAAGAGTAAGTATGCACGGAGTACGTCGCAGCTTGCTCGAAGCCCAGTTGCAAGCCATTGGCCTGCCTTATACCATTGTATCCATACCAGAGCAATGTATAAATACTACTTACGAATCCATTATGCAGGAGGCTGTTGCACCACTGGTCAGGGACGGGTTCCAATATGCCGCTTTCGGCGATATCTTCCTGGAAGATTTAAAACATTATCGCGAACAACAGCTGGCACAGGCAGGCTTGAAAGGTTTGTTTCCATTATGGCAACGGGATAGCCGCTCTATTGTTGAGGAATTCATTGACCTGGGCTTTAAGGCCATTGCGGTGTCGGTCAATGCGCGGCACCTGGATGCATCTTTCGTGGGCCGGGTTTTAGACCACGATTTTATAAAAGATCTTCCTGCGGGTGTGGATCCGGCTGGCGAAAACGGGGAGTTTCACACCTTTTGCTTTGAAGCGCCGTATTTTAAAACGCCCATAGATTTCGCTGTAGGTGAAAAGGTCTACCGGACTTACCAGCATGGTACCGAAGTCTTTGGCTATTGGTTTTGCGATTTATTGAATGCTTAATTAATGCCCAGGTCGTCTACAAAACGAGAAGAGGGATACACTTCGTAAGGATCAAGGCCGTTTAGTTCTATTGTAATGCCACAAACGGCAATAGTAAGCGCTTCAAGAGTATTCCATTGACCCGGGCCGGCCAGTACTTTATAATTTACATAAGCGGTTACTTCAAGAAAGCGTTCGTAGGTGATTTGTGTGGCTACGTAATCGGGCTCCGGGTAAAATAATCGCTGCAGCATATTAAGGTCTTTGGTAGCGCTGCTCTCTGGTAACACAATTTTTAAGTCCGTGGCTATTGCTACCTGCTGCCAAAACGCTTTACTTTCAACCTTATACTTTTCAAAAACAGGATCTTCCAGCCCCAGGTTTAATAAATCTGCGAACTTGTTTTGGAGCAGGCTAAAGACCGGCTCTGGATCGGAAGCTGTAGTAGTATAAATAGCGTTCAGGTAACGCACAACATCACTGACCCGGTACATGTTTTCTGCTTCGCGATCCGGGATGTTTAGCTTAAAGTATTTTTCAAATTCAATGACCAGTTCTACGGAATCTAAACCCATTCACTTTTTTCAGGTAAATTAGTTATTCGATTTTAATAGATCAAAAACCATGATGCACATTTTGGTTTAACAAAATATTTGCTACAATTATATTGTGTGCAATATAATTGTGTGTAATTTTGTTTTTGTATTTAAACCGGAGGGACAGGATGAAAAATAATGAAGAGCTATTAAAGCTGGAACAGCAGGTATGCTTCCCCATATATACTTTATCTAAAGAGATCGTGAGCATGTACCGGCCTTATCTGGATGCGCTGGATATTTCTTACCCGCAATACCTGGTATTAATGGTCCTTTGGGAAGAGCAGCAGGCCACCGTGAGCACGATTTGCGATAAGCTTTACCTGGACACAGGTACCATAACGCCAATGCTGAAAAGGATGGAGGCCAAGGAGCTGGTAGCCCGGACCCGGCAAAAAGAAGACGAAAGGGTCGTATTAATAACCCTTACCAAAAAAGGTAAAGACTTAAAGAAAAAAGCGGCAGATATCCCGCATAAGCTGCTTGATGACATTGATCTGACCCGTGAAGAATTAATATTCTTAAGAAGTATAACCACAAAAATTTTGAAAAAATATAAATAACATAAAAATGAAAGCATTGTACACCGCTGTAGCCACAGCAACCGGAGGCCGGAATGGCCATGTAAGAACCGACAACGGAATACTTGACCTTGAAGTAAGGCATCCTAAAGCCTTAGGGGGTGCAAATGATGATTATACCAATCCCGAGCAGCTTTTTGCCGCAGGCTACTCCGCTTGTTTTGGCAGCGCGCTGGACCGCGTAATCTCTTTAAGTAAAACAGAAGTTGCCGGTACACAGGTCACGGCTAAAGTGAGTATTGGTCAGATTGAGAACGGCGGGTTCGGGCTTGCTGTAGTACTGGACGTGAACGTGTCTGGTGTGGATGCCACAACTGCACAATCTTTGGTAGAAAAAGCACACCAGGTATGTCCTTATTCTAACGCTACCCGCAACAATATCGAGGTAACTTTAAATGTAACGAATCTCTAAAAAATAGTCAATGCAATACGTAGCAATTATACTGACGGCCATAGTAGCCATTGAGCATCTTTATATTCTCTGGATGGAAATGTTTGCCTGGGAAAGTGCAGGTAAGAAAGCATTTGGAAAATCATTGCCGCCTGAATTATTTAAACCGACTAAAGGACTTGCGGCTAACCAGGGATTGTATAACGGTTTTTTAGCCGCCGGGCTTATCTGGTCTTTACTGATCGAAGCGCCGGTTTGGGCCATCAATATAAGATTATTCTTCCTGGCTTGTGTAGCCATAGCTGGTCTGTTTGGCGCGCTTACCGCATCAAAGAAAATATTTTTCGTACAGGCTTTGCCGGCTCTGCTGGCTATTATTACCACATTAATTGCTATTAATTAAAAAGAAAAAAACATGAACTTGATTGATAATCTGAAATGGCGTTATGCCACTAAGAAATATGATAACACTAAAAAAGTAGCAGCGGCAGATGTTGCTAAGATCGTGGAAGCGGCCCGCCTGGCACCCACTTCTTCAGGCATGCAGCAATTCAGGGTATTGGTGATCAGCAACCCGGAACTCAAAGAAAAAATAGTACCTATTGCTTCGGGCCAACAGGTCGTTGCCGATTGTTCTCATCTCCTGGTATTTGCAGCCTGGGATAAGTATACCGAAGAAAGAATAGATAATATTTACCAGGTGACCACGACGGAGCGGGGGCTTAAAGAAGGCCATTTCAATGATTATACCAATCGTTTGAAAGCGGTATACCTGCAGCAGACGCCCGAAGAGAATTTTGTACATACGGCAAAACAGGCTTACATTGGTCTGGGCCTGGCGATTGCGGCGGCGGCAGAGTTGAAAGTGGACAGTACGCCTATGGAAGGCTTTAATAATGCGGCTTTGGACGAATTGTTAGAACTGGGGGAACAAGGGCTGAAAAGTGTTTTATTATTGCCGATTGGTTACCGCGATGCGGAAAATGACTGGTTGGTCAATATGAAAAAAGTCAGGAATGCGGAAGCGCATTTCGCTACTTATATTCAATAAAAAAAATTAAAGATCATGACTATTAAAAATGTAACCGTTGCCGGCAGCGGTGTATTGGGCGCCCAGATTGCCCTGCAGGCTGCTTATCACGGGTTTAATGTGACCGTGTATGATATTAATGATGCAGCGTTGGATAAAGCTAAAGCCACCTTTGAAAGGATTGCGGCAGCTTATCGTCAGGACCTGCATGCGGGTGATGAGTCGATTGCGGCAGCCTTTTCGCGCCTCGATACTACTACAGACCTGGCAGCTTCAGTAAAAGACGCCGACCTGCTCATAGAGGCTATCCCGGAAAACCCTTCGGTCAAAACAGCATTCTATCAGCAGCTGGCAGCAGTAGCACCAGCAAAAACGATCTTTGCGACCAATACTTCGACTTTGTTGCCGAGTATGTTCGCTGAAGCAACGGGCCGTCCCGAAAAGTTCCTGGCACTGCATTTCGCTAACGAAATATGGAAACATAATACTGCAGAGATCATGGGACATGCAGGAACGGATAAGGCAGTATTTGATACTATCGTTGCCTTTGCAAAAGATATCGGTATGATCGCTTTACCCTTACATAAAGAGCAACCGGCCTATATTCTTAACTCCTTGCTGGTGCCTTTTTTGAGCGCTGCAAGTGCTTTATGGGCAAATGGCGTTGCTGACCCGGAAACGATTGATAAAACCTGGATGGCGGCCACCGGGGCGCCTGTGGGGCCTTTCGCTACCCTTGATATCGTGGGGATTACTACCGCGTACAATATTAATAAAATGGCCGCGGATGCGGCACCGGACCCACTAAAGCTTAAAATAGTAGCTTTAATGAAAGCTATGATCGATGAAGGAAAATTAGGTGTTGCTTCTGGAGAAGGATTTTATAAATACCCGGACCCTGCTTATAAAGCACCGGATTTCTTGAAATAGAAAGGTTGATAGTGATAGAAAAGATCAGGGCCATGATACATCGTGGCCCTGATCTTTTCTATCCTTTCACCAGCTCTGCTTCTGTTGCTTCAAGAACCGGTAAGTTGTCTTTTTCTTTTTGCGCTTCCTCGGCGCGCATTTTATCAGAGGTCATCCTGCTGTCGTCATGGCTATAGCCGGGTTTGTCAAACAGGTAGCGCCAGCGTTGTTTCCAGGTGAGGCCCGGCTGTTTTATATCCCGGACAATGGCCACAAATTCATGGAAAATGAGCATGGCCCAGTTCGGATTTTCCAGGTTGTGTGTTAGCCCGTAACGGATCGGCTCATATTCTTTTTCATCAATCTCTTCCTGGAAGGTGCCAAACATTTTATCCCAGATGATGAGGAACATGCCCATATTGCGGTCCAGGTATTTGGCATTAGAAGCATGGTGTACCCTGTGATGGGATGGGGTAACAAAAATATATTCCAGGACTCCCAGCTTCCCGATTGCTTTGGTATGAATCAGGGTGCCCCAGATCTGGGTAGCGGAAAACACGAACAGGATATCTATAGGCTCATAGCCCAGGAACACCAGCGGAATAAAATACACAAAGCGATATAATGGCTCTAAGACAGAAGAACGGAAACCTACGGTAATGTTATAATTGATCGCGCTGTGGTGCGTAACATGTGTGGCCCAGAAGAAGCGGATAAAATGATCATTACGGTGCAGCCAGTAAAAGGCAAAGTCCTGGAGGATCACCAGGCTTACCCAGTAGATCCAGCCATGATGGTCCCAGTGGAAAAAAGCGTATTGAAAACACAAGGCGAATATAAAGAGGTAGACGACACGGAAGCCCAGGTCGACAAGGAAGCAAACCAGTGAAAGGTAAATGTTTTGCAGGGTTTCTTTAAGGGTATACAGCTTTTTGAGCTGGAAGTTCATAATGAACAATTCGATGCCGATGATAATGGCATAGAGCGGAACCTGGGATAACAGAAGAATTTGTTCTCTTAAATTAGTGTCCATGATTTTCTATACGCATAAAAATTTAAAAGGCAAAATTACGAAATTAGCCTGCGGCAACAAGGTCATTTTTCAGTATAGTGTAAATCTTCAATATTATAGCTGAATAGCAAAATAATCACTATTATTACAGGTATTAATGATAAAATATATAAAGTACATTTGCAATCCTATGAAAACAATAATAATCGTTGGCTTAATGATCCTTTCGAATTTATGCTTTGCTCAGGAGCAAAGTCGTAAAGAGAAAAGAAAGGCAAAAAATAATAATGAAGTATTTAATATAACCATTCATGAAGACGATAAACCGAAACCTGAATTTGATCTTCCAGCGTATTTTCAGCAAAGTCTGATTTACCCGGAGCAGGGCCAAAAAGCGGGAATTGAGGGTAGGGTAGTCGTAGAGTTTAGTGTAGCAAAGGATGGGAGTATATCGGATGTAAAGGTAATAAAGGGAAAAGAGCTTGGCGGTGGCCTTCCGGAAGAAGCTGTGCGGGTCGTGAGTAATATGCCAAGATGGAAACCTGCAAAGCTATATGGTCAGATGATAAGAAGTGTGATGACGATCCCTGTTGACTTCAAATTAACAGATAAGGCTGCGATTGATAGTATACCATCTCCTGGCAGATAAAGAGGTAATCCTGAGGGGGCCTTGCCAAGAACTGACGATATCAAAAGGCCAATGATTTATCCGCCAAACCCGCGCCAATGATATTCGTGGACTCGTTGTGGTCAAATTTATTGTAGAAACGGATAATCGTATTGCCAATATCTCTATAGAAGAAAAACTACCGCTGGGCTACAAATTACCGGAAGAAGCAGCGTGAGTAATATACCAAGATGGAAACCTGCTTGGATATCTATAAGAAGCTGGAGCGGGTCTATTTTATTGTTTCTGTCTACGTTAAACCTGGCGATAAATAATTTAACATTGCTATTTCGCTAATATTTGATTAAATTGCACTCCCAATTTTAGAAAATGCTGAAATTAAATAATCAAACTGATTTTTATAAAGGAAAAGTAAGAGATGTATACACGATTGCCGGCCAATACCTGGCTATGGTAGTGAGCGACAGGATCTCTGCTTTTGACGTGGTATTACCGAGACCCATACCTTACAAAGGACAAGTACTGAACCAAATTGCTGCAGCTAACCTGGAAGCGACCAAAGATATCGTACCTAACTGGGTAATTGACGGCAACTCCTTACCTAATGTAACCGTTGGTAAAAAATGTGAAACCTTTCCCGTGGAAATGGTGATCCGTGGTAATCTCTCCGGCCATGCCTGGAGGACCTATAAGAGCGGCGAACGCATGCTTTGCGGGGTGAAAATGCCGGATGGCCTGAAAGAGAATGACTTCTTTCCTGAACCGATCATTACGCCCTCTACCAAAGCGCACGAAGGTCATGACGAAGACATTGCACGCGAAGAAATTATCGCCCGTGGACTGGTTTCGGAAGCGGAGTACAAAGAGCTGGAACGCATTACCAAAGCCCTCTTTGAACGCGGTCGCGAAATGGCCAAGGAAAGAGGCCTGATCCTGGTAGATACGAAATATGAATTCGGTAAAATAGACGGACAGATCTACCTGATCGATGAAATTCATACCCCGGACTCTTCCCGTTATTTTTATGCGGATACTTACGATCGTTTACAGGAAGAAAATAAGCCCCAAAGACAGTTGTCTAAGGAGTTTGTAAGAGAATGGCTTATGGAAAACGGTTTCCAGGGCAAAGAGGGCCAGGAAATACCGGAAATGACCGACCAGAAAGTAGCCGAAATATCGGAAAGATATATAGAGCTGTACGAGAAAATTACCGGTAAACCTTTCGTGAAAATCAACATGACCGAACCGGAGATTGAAGAACAGGTCAACAACATTATTGCTTCATTATAAAATAAAGGCTAAGCTTTAAAGCTTAGCCTTTATTTTTTGGATCGCAGCCTCCAGTGTAGTGTCCTCTTTGGCGAAACAAAAACGGACCAGTTTATTATCGGTCCCGTCCTGGTAAAACGCACTTAAAGGGATAGTAGCCACACCGGCATCTTTCGTCAGCCATTGGGCAAATTCCGTGTCCGGCATATCTTTCCATTGGCTGTAATCGGCCACCTGGAAATAGCTGCCTGCCGCGGGTTGCAGGATTTTAAACGGCGTGTCGGCCAGCAATTGGTTCAATAAATTTCTTTTACCGTTCAATAAAGCGCAGCTGTCTTCATCCGGGAATTGCTGCATAAACATACCCAGGGCATACTGTGCCGGCGTATTGACTGAAAAAGCAATGAACTGGTGCACTTTCCGGATCGCTTTAGTAATCGCCGCTGAGGCAATGGTATAGCCTATTTTCCAGCCGGTGGCATGAAACTGCTTGCCGAAAGAAAAAACAGCGACACATTGGTCTTTTAAGGCTTCCTGCTGCAAGACACTATGGTGCTTTGCCCCATCAAAGACGATCTGGTCATAAACTTCATCAGAAATTATCATAATTTCCCTGCCGGCAATAAGTGCGGCTAATTGCTGCCAGTCTGCAGCCGACCACACCATACCGGTAGGATTATGCGGGGTATTGACTATAATCGCTTTGGTCTTTACATTGATTGCTGCTTTAAGGCGGTCCCAGTCTACGGAAAAACCAGGGTAGTTTAAAGGTACTGCTATCGGTATACCCCCGTTGATCTCAATAGCCGGTATATAGGCGTCATAAGCCGGTTCCAGGATAATGACTTCATCCCCTTTACTTAAGACGGTAGCCAGCGTAACAAAAATACCATAGGACGCGCCCGGGCAAATAGTAATATGGGAAGGATCAATACGCAGATTCAATTGCCGGTTTTTTTGTTGGGCAATCTGCCCGGTCAATAAGGGGAGGCCGGGCATGGGCGCATATTGATTAAAGCCTTGCACTGTAGCCTCTTGAAGCAATTGTTGTATCCGGGTATCTATAGGATAGTCGGGGAAACCCTGGGAGAGATTGATGGCGCCATGTGCCGCGGCCAGGGCCGACATGACGGAAAATATAGTAGTATCTGCTCCGGTATGCTTTTGCGGGAGTAACATAATAGTCTGATTTTTAAGCAGCATTAAAAATAGATAAAAAGCAGAGGACTTTTTTGTATTTATTTATCCTTAACCTGAATGCCCGGCCTTGGATTTTTCTTGTCTCCTTTGCGATACATCCTGATCAGGAAAATAAGGTAAAGTAATTGGGTGGTAAAAAATAGTATTGTGGCATATTGCTGTACTAGCAATACCTTGTTCATTTCTTCGATTGCTTTATCCGATGCTCTGTATAAAATGGATGGATAGAGGTAAAATGGATCTTTGATAAAGAAGATCGAAAAAAGTGTAAATAAGAAATGGAGTAAAAATAACAGGAACGCTATCGGATCTTTTCTTTTTAAAATCAGGTATCATAATATGAAGCAACCAACAAAGCTGCCGCATAGGTATAAGAAAGATTCACTGTAATAGCTGATATGCCATCCGGGAATTAAGGAAGACGAAAGCTCAAGGTTACGGGGTAATACATAAGCTAAGCATATTCCCCATAACAGGTAAATAATAATACTCAGCTTTTTCATCAATTACAGCAGGATGATGTCCGTGATCGTAAATGCCGCGTATACCAGGCTGATAATACCATTGGTGGTGCCAAAAGCCAGGTTAACCTTGCTGAGATCATGAGGCTTTACCAAAGTGTGCTGGTACACCAGCAAGGCAAGCACGATCAATGCGCCGGCCCAGTAGATCCAGCCAAAATGAGCATAAATACCTACACCAATAATCAGCAAGCCGGAAATTACATGGAGGATATTGGAAACCATCAATGCTTTGCGTTTGCCCAGGGCTGCCGGGATTGAATTTAAATGATGTTCCCGGTCAAACTCTTCATCCTGCAGGGCATAGATGATATCAAAACCCGAAACCCAGGTCAGTACAATGAAGGAGAAAAATAAGGGCACTATGTTAAAAACACCGGTTACGGTTAAATAGGCGCCAATTGGCGCTAAAGCCAGTCCTACCCCTAAAACGATATGGCAGAGTGGGGTAAACCTTTTGGTATAGCTGTAGAACAGTACGACAAATAAAGCGACAGGTGATAAAGCCAATACCAGCGGGTTAATAAAATAAGTAGCTGCTACAAAAATAATACAGTTCACGATCGTGAAAAGTAAAGCCTGTTTTGCCGGGATGATACCGGCAGGGACTTCCCGGTTGGCCGTGCGCGGATTTTTGGCGTCAAAATTACGATCAAGATACCTGTTGAAGGCCATGGCGGCATTCCTGGCTGTGACCATGCACAAGAGCATCAGCAATAAGACGCGCGGTTCAAAACTGAACTGCTGGGTATAAAAAATTGCCAATGCAAAGCCGATGAGGGCAAAGGGTAAGGCAAATATGGTATGACTGAACTTAACTAGGGATAAATATTTTTTCAAAACGAAACAAGCGCAATTAGGGCTTTACCACTGCTTTAAAGAATAAGGGAATAGACTCTTCCTGGGCATTACTTTTCAGGATGATATTTTTATCAACGTTACCGGTCCTGCCTTTAGAGTTAAAAGAAATAGCGATTTCTCCTTTAGCGCCCGGGGCTACAGGCGTTTTGGTATATGCCGGAACGGTACAGCCACAGGTGGCCACTACTTCGTCTATGATTAAAGGATGGCTGCCTGTGTTTTTAAAAGTATACACGTGTTCTACCACATCACCGTCCTTGATCGTGCCGAAGTCATAAGAATCTTTATCAAACTTTATCGTGGTCTTGGGATGCTTTACCGCGCTGGCCTCGGCTGATACTGCCGCTCCGCTGGGCGTAGCACCGGCTTCTATATGATTGACTGCCGAATGATCAGGAGCTGCTGCTGCTTTGTTTTTATTAAACAGCGCAGTCTGGCTTATCCCTGACAACTCTATAATGGCAATGGTCAGCGCTGATAATGTTAACAAGGTAAGTAATACCGTTTTCAGAGTTCCATTCATACCCTTTAATTTCCTGGTGAATTTAATATGCTTAAATTACAATATTATTTTTACAAAAGTACTAAAAAAACGCAAAAGCTATTGGATTACCAGCTTCCGCCGGCGCCACCACCGCCAAAACTTCCGCCACCGAAACCACCAAATCCGCCACCGCCGAAACCGCCGCTACTACCGCCACTGCTTCCGCCGAAACCTCCGCCACCAAACATACCACCTATCATACCCCCGGTGAAGATGTCGGTACCTCTGCGGGAAATATATCTGCCGCCCCGGCCATTACCGCCGCCGCCCCTGGTAGCAGCAATGATAATAACTATCATGATAATCAGTATTAATACCGCGGCTCCGATAGGAAATCCTTCTTCCTGGTGCTCTGAAGGATCTGCTTTATATTCTCCGGCAGCCGCTTTGACTATTGCCTCTACTCCTTCCAGGAAGCCCTGGTAGTAATTGCCGGATTTGAAGAAAGGAGTGATCTCGTTCCTGATGATCCTGCCCACAAGGCCGTCAGGCAGGGCACCCTCCAGGCCATAGCCGGTAGCGATCCATATCTTGCGGTCATTGATAGCGGCGAGGATGAGTACACCGTTCTTTTTTCCTTTTTTGCCAATAGCCCATTTGTTGCCTAATTTGAAAGAATAGTCGGCGATATCAAACACGCCTATACTCTTCAGGGTTACAATGGCAATTTCTGTAGAGGTGGAGTCTTCATAAGCCCTTAGTTTTTGCTCCAGGTCCTGGTTGTCCTGCGGGCTTAATACCCCGGCAAAGTCATTGACCAGCCGTGGCGGGTTCATTGGCTTTGGAAAATCACTGTCAGACTGGGCAAAGGATACATTTGCGATCAGGACAGACAGGATAGCAAAGTATACAAAAAAGGTATTTTTAAAGCTGGTATTCATTTTTTGTTTCATTTTTAATGCCCAAAAACGATATCGTCCGGGATCTCGTTATGATCTTCATTAGGTTTTGCCGGGAAATGCAGGGAGAGCGTTTGCCCGATTTCTGTAACCACTGTACTTAGCCCTTCTTTTATCTTTCCTTGCTGGCAAAAAGTTTTTAAGGTCTCCAGCTCGCTTTTCCAGAAATTATCCCGGCCTACTTTCTGATGAATACCCTCATCGCCGATAATGGCGATCTGCCGGTCCAGGAGCGCCATATAGACCAGCACCGCATTACGTTCCTGCGTGGCCTGCATCTTTAGCTGTCCGAATATTTCCCAGGCCCGGTCTACTGCATTCACATAGGTACAACGGGACTCTATAAACACACGTACCTCCCCGGAGGTTATCGCTTCTGCTTTTTGAATAGCAGCCACAACCTCATCGGCATCGGCTTTTGGCAGCAGGTTACTGGTTTTGTTAGGGAAAATGCCCATGTTCATTCCTTTTAATAAGCATCAAAGATAATGTATTTGCTTTAAGCTGTAACCAGATAAATACAGGTTGATGGTTATAGGCTGGGCTTGATTTACGGCATAAAAAAAGCACAACTCAGAGAGCTGTGCTTTGGGACATTTCGAATTTGTTACAGTTAGCTTTCGTTTGCGCTATCTTCTTCAGGTGCAGCTGGGGTGGAAGCCGGGGTTTCGCTTGCTGAAGTTACATCTACGAAAGTATGTTCTTCAAAAGGGCGTTTACCGATCAGGCGCTCCAGGTCATCTTTGTAGAGTACTTCTTTTTTCAACAACTCTTCCGCAATGATCTCTACTTCTCTTCTTTTTTCGGTCAGTAAGCTTAAAGCTCTCTGGTAAGCCTGGTCGGAAAGGGTTTTAACTTCCTGGTCGATGATCTTACCGGTTTCTTCACTGTATGGCTTTTGGAAACCATTGTCGTTCTGTGGATCATAGAAGGATATATTACCGATCTTATCGTTCATGCCGTAGATGCTTACCATAGCATAAGCAGTACGCGTAACTTGTTGTAAGTCGCTTAAGGCACCGGTTGAAATTTTTCCAAAGAAGATCGATTCGCTCGCACGGCCACCTAAGGTCATGGTCATATCGTCCAGCAGTTCCTGGGTTAAGGTCAGGTATTTTTCTTTTGGCAAATACTGAGCGAAACCTAAGGCCGCAGTACCTCTTGGTACGATAGTTACTTTTACCAGGGGATGCGCATGCTCCAGGAACCAGCCTGCTACGGCATGCCCGGCTTCGTGGAAAGCAATTACTTTTTTCTCGTCAGGAGAGATGATCTTGCTCTTTTTCTCCAGGCCTCCAATGATACGGTCAATCGCATCGTTGAAGTCCTGCATATCCACTTCGTTTTTGCCATTTCTTGCCGCGATTAAAGCCGCTTCATTACATACGTTAGCGATATCGGCGCCGGCAAATCCAGGTGTTTGTTCTGCCAGCTTCCGGATGTTCAGGTTGCTGGAAATTTTAATTTTTGCTAAATGTACTTTCAGTATCGCCTCTCTTCCTTTTGCATCCGGCAGGTCTATGGAGATCTGACGGTCAAAACGGCCCGGACGTAACAGCGCTGCATCCAATACATCAGGTCTGTTGGTTGCCGCCAGCATAATGATGCCGCTGTCGCCACTGAAACCGTCCATTTCTACCAGCATCTGGTTCAGGGTATTTTCCCTTTCGTCATTGCTCATTACGGCATTTTTACCCCTTGCGCGGCCAATAGCGTCTATCTCGTCGATAAATACGATACAAGGCGCTTTTTCTCTTGCCTGTTTAAACAAGTCTCTTACGCGGCTGGCACCTACACCCACAAACATTTCCACGAAATCGGAACCGGACATAGAGAAGAAAGGTACCTGCGCTTCTCCCGCAACTGCTTTTGCCAGTAAGGTTTTACCGGTACCCGGAGGGCCTACCAATAATGCGCCTTTGGGGATTTTACCACCAAGCGCAGTGTATTTTTTAGGATTTTTCAGGAAATCGACGATTTCCATAATTTCCACTTTCGCTTCATCCAGGCCGGCTACATCGTTAAAGGTAATATTTACCATCGCGCCTTTTTCGAAGAGCTGGGCTTTTGACTTACCGATGCTGAAGATGCCGCCACCAGGGCCACCGGCAGCGCCGCCGCCCATTTTACGGAATACCAGTAGCCAAAGAGCTACTAATACTACTGCAGGCAGGATCAGTTGCGCCAGGAAACCCCATGGATTACTGCGCTCAGCATTGTAGACGGGAACTTCTTTTTTTCCCTCTGCCTTCATTTGCTCCATTACCGCCTTATAGTTCTCATTGAAAACTTCAAATTTGCCGATATTGAAAGCGTAATCATACTTGGGTTCATTGTTGCTTTTCATAAAAGCATAAGGATCATTCCCCTTTTTCTCTTCCTGCGGTGGTTTGTTGTAATACACTTCCGCTAAGGAGTTGTTGATTACGACCACTTTTGAAACTTTGTTGGCCAGGAGGTCGGTTTTGAAATCCAGGAATGATTTCGGCTGCTGATCTCCGGAGCTGAAGCCACCGCTAAAGAACTGCATCCCGATAAGTACGGCCAGTATGATCACATAAATCCAGTAAAAATTCGTCTTGGGCTTCTTTCCCGGGTTATTGCCATTCTGGTTCGAAGGCGCATCGGGACGTTTATTATTTTCCATGCTAAAAATCTAAAACTATTATAAGAGATTACTCATTGTTATTTTTTTCCTTTCGGATCAGGAATTATTTCATCATGGCGTTCTTTTTCAGCATCCATCCATAGCCCTTCTATATCGTAGAAGCCGCGTTCTTCCGTCTGGAAAACATGTACTACGATATTGACATAGTCTACCAGGGTCCATTGCTGGCCCAGTTCTGAATGATAAGGTTTTTCTTTGCATAATTTATGCACCTCTGACTCCACGAAATCCGCTATGGCGCGTACCTGTATGTGCGTTTGGGCATCGCAGACAATAAAAAAGTCGGCCACAGCCTCCTCTATATTTCTTAAGTCAAGTGAAACGATACGTTCCCCTTTTTTATCCTGGATTGCCTTGATGATGGTTTTGAAAATATCGCTATCCCTGCTGATGCGTTGCTGTGCCTTTTTTATAACGGCTTTTTTGGCCGTTCCTGATTGTTTGTCCAATATTTGAAGAAAGTTATTGAAAATTAAAAATATATATTTTTATATTGCGCTCAAAATTAAGAAATCTTTTGACAATACAAACTGTTAAACCTAACCCAAAATGGCTCTACGCCCTTGATAGTATTGATAGTACCAATAACTATGCCATCGGCCTGCTGGAGGACGGATTGGCACATCATGGAGATGTGGTCTGGGCGCTGGAACAAACTGCCGGGAAAGGGCAACGCGGAAAGAAATGGGAGGCCGAGGCCGGGGAGAATATTATGATGACCCTGGTGGTACAACCGGGGCAGGTGCTGGCGACAAATCCCTTCCACCTGAATATGGTGGTGGCCAATACCTTCACCACTTATTTTAAAAACATTTACCCTTATTGGCAGGTAGCGATAAAGTGGCCCAATGACATATTTATTAATGCCAAAAAGACAGTGGGTATTTTGATTGAAAACGTTTTTCGCGGCAGTCAGTGGTCCCATGCCATTATTGGCATGGGTATTAATGTCAATCAGCGGGTATTCCCGGAACACCTGGCTAACGCTACTTCTTTGCATAATGCATCTGGACTGAGTTATGATCTTAAAGAAATAATAACAGATATCAGGGCGGGTATTTTAAATGAGCTCCAGGCAAGCAACGGGGAAAGTTTTGAAAAAGCAAGGGCGGCGTATAATGAAAACCTGTTTGGTGCCGGAAGTGTAAGAGCTTTTCGTTTAAGTAATGATGAGGCAATTTTTGAAGCTAAAGTGTTGGAAGTGGACCAGGAAGGTATGCTTTTACTGCAGACTAAAGAAGGTTTGTTAAAATGCGCTTCAGGGAGTATACAATGGCTTTTATGATATGCGAAAAATATTGACTTTATCGTTGCTATGATTAAAGGCAATATTTTTAATACTTTTGCAGTCGGATTATTTATGAAGCGATATTTAATATTATTAGGGATATCCTGTGTAGCCATCATGCTATTTGCAGGTTGCGGGGTTTATTCATTCACGGGGGCGAGTATTCCCGGGAAAACGCTGATGATCCAGACCCTGGAAAATACCTCCTCGAATGTAGTGCCTACCTTAAGTGCCAGCCTGACCGAGAAGATCAGGAGCCGGATCTTGTCCCAGACGGGGCTTACGCCGGTACAAAATAACGCGGATTATGAAATTACCGGGAGCATCACCTCTTATAATGTGACCGTTTCCGGTGTGGGCGATGCGCAGACGGCACAGGCCTCGCAAAACAGGCTGACGATTACCGTACAGGTGGAGTTTAAAAACAAAATGGATGAAAAGGCCAGCTTCAAGCAGTCATTCAGCAGGTTTGATGACTTCCCGGCTAACCAGCCGATTACTTCTCACGAAGCCAGGATGATGGAGCGTATCGGCAATGAGCTGGCGGATGATATCTTTAATAAAGCATTTGTAAACTGGTAAATTTAAACATGTTGATAACAGGAACACATATTCATGAGTGGCTACAGGCACCGGCAAGGCTGGCGAAAGATAGTGAACAATCTTTAGAAGCGCTACTCCATGAGTATCCTTATTTTACACCGGCCAACCTATTGTTACACTTTGCCCGGGAAGGAGGTAACAGGGATATAAAATTCGAAGAGTTGTATGGCTATAACCCGGTTGTTTTCCATTACTGGAACGAAAATCTGCAGTGGGAATTAGTAAATACCACAATGTCCGGGGCGAAAAAAAGCTGGGAAGACCTGAACGAGGTATTCCTGGAGCATGAAAAGGAACAGGGAACGAAAGACTATTTTCAGACCATGGGCATAGAGGTAACGGATGACTGGCCCGCGCCCGAGGACAGGGGTATGCAGGATGGAGGGGAGCAATCCCTGCTGGTAGTTATGAGCTTCGCGGAATGGTTGCAGTTTATACAAAGAAAAACCAGGGCAGAGCAGGAGGAAGAAGAGGAGAAGCGTGCCCTGAAAGCCCAGTGGCAGAAGCAAAAAATGACGGAGGCCATTGAAGAGGAAAATGAAGAAATACCGGCACAGGTGTTTGAAATGGCGGTAAATTCCATATCCCGTGAAGATGGTATTGTAAGCGAATCTATGGCCGTGGTTTATGAAAAACAGGGAAAGTTCAAGGAGGCTATTAATATATATAGAAAATTAAGTTTGAATAATCCGGAGAAAAGTATTTATTTTGCTGACAAAATAGAAAATTTACAAAAAGAAATATAATTAAAAGATGACTAACCTATTAATAGTTTTAGCAATTATTGCCTGTGTGGTATTGGCATTCTTCGTCCTGGTTCAGAAACCAAAAGGCGGCGGTTTGTCTGGCTCTTTCGGAAGCGTGGGCAATCAGGTAATGGGGGTACAAAAGTCAGGTGATGTAATGGAGAAAGGTACCTGGTATACTATGGCGGTGATCGCGATCCTGGTAGTAGGGTCAACCTTTACTTTAGGGGTTAATGCCAGTAGAAAAGCGGCACAACAGGAAGCTGCTGCACAACAGCAACAGGCGCAGCAACAACAAACACAACAGCAGCAACAAGCGCCTGCTCAATAAGGAATAAAGAATTAAATAACTGATCGACAGTCTTTTGCAGGCTGTCGATTTTTATTGTAATTTGAACCCGGGTAAATTTGCAAATGAGTGAAAAAAACATACCTTTGCCTGTCGCATTTATGATCAAAAATTTTACTTAAAAAATAAAAAAATAATATGAATTTCCAATTAACAGAAGAGCAGTTAATGATTCAGAAAGCAGCTCGTGATTTTGCGCAAACCGAGTTGTTACCCGGTGTAATCGAAAGAGATGACCAGCAAAAATTCCCGGCAGAACAAATTAAGAAATTAGGGGAGCTTGGCTTTATGGGAATGATGGTAGATCCAAAATATGGTGGTGCCGGAATGGATACTGTTTCTTATGTATTGGCAATGGAAGAGATCTCTAAAGTGGATGCTTCTGCCTCTGTATGTATGAGTGTAAACAACTCATTGGTATGCTGGGGTATAGAAACATTTGCCAATGAAGAGCAAAAACAAAAATACCTGGTACCTCTTGCCAGTGGCCAGGCAATCGGCGCTTTCCTGTTGAGTGAGCCGGAAGCCGGTTCTGATGCGACTTCTCAGCGTACTACTGCTTTTGTAGATGGTGATGATTATATCCTGAACGGGGTTAAAAACTGGATCACTAATGGTAATTCAGCAGATTATTATATTGTAATTGCACAAACTGATGTAGAAAAAGGTCATAAAGGCATTAACGCGTTCATCGTGGAAAAAGCCTGGGCCGGTGTAACGGTTGGTGCAAAAGAAAATAAAATGGGTATCCGTGGTTCTGACACACATACCATCATGTTCCAGGATGTAAGAGTACCCAAAGCTAACCGTATCGGTGAAGATGGTTTCGGCTTTACTTTCGCTATGAAGGTATTAAGTGGTGGCCGTATCGGTATCGCTTCCCAGGCTTTGGGTATTGCCAGCGGTGCTTTGGAATTGGCTACCAAGTATTCAAAAGAGCGTAAAGCATTCGGCAAAGAAATCATGCATCACCAGGCCATCGCGTTCAAATTAGCTGATATGGCTACAGACGTGGAAGCCGCAAGATTATTGTGTCTGAAAGCTGCCTGGTTGAAAGATCAGCATGAGAACTATGATGTAGCCTCTGCTACTGCGAAATTATTTGCTTCCCAGATCGCGCAAACCGTTACTAACGAAGCGGTTCAGATCCATGGCGGATACGGTTATGTAAAAGAATTCCACGTAGAGCGTTTAATGCGCGATGCGAAAATTACGCAGATCTACGAAGGTACCAGCGAAGTACAAAAAATCGTGATCAGCAGATCATTGTTGAAATAAGCTTATTTAATATAGTCATAAAAAAGACCGGATCAATTCCGGTCTTTTTTGTTTTATGTGCAATAGTAAGAAGCTCTTGAGCCAACGTTTGACCGGAATCTGCTGTCTTTATGATACTGAACCTTATTCATTAATAGCCAATTCCTTACCATGCGAATAAACCTGTTGTTAGTATTTTTGCTCAGCTTTTGCTTCACTTATCAGAGCTCCCGGGCACAGGGCGAAAATATGAATTGGCATTACGGCAGAAACCTGTCGCTTAACTTCGGGCAGACCCCATTGACCTTAGGTACCAGCCAGGTTAATGTGATGGAAGGTTGCTCCAGTGTAAGTGATGCCAATGGCAATTTGTTGTTCTATACTACCGGCTTTAAGATATGGGACAAAAATGGGGTTGAAATGCCCAATGCCACCGGTTTGCAGGGGAACGGGCCGATCTTGCCGCCACAACCTGACCCTTATGGTTCCGGTTATAAAAGCGTATATATCATCAAGCATCCCGGTAATAGCCAGCGATATTTTGTGGTAAGTGGCGATCCATATGAGGAGCCGGTAAAAAAGCTATACTATCATGAGGTGGATATGAGCCTTAATAATGGTCTTGGAGATGTAGTTCCGGGCCAAAAGAATATCGATATTATGACTGATGTAAGTGAAAACCTCTCGGTGATAGGGGGGGCAGATTGTAATACTTACTGGCTGGTAGCCCCCAAAAATGGTTATAGCGATCAATATTATACATTCAAGATAGATGCTGCTGGCTTCCATAATACGCCGGTAATAAATACGCTGCCTATGAACTTGTTTGGATCAAAAGAGCTCTTCCAGACTAAAAACGGACATACCGTTATTGGAGTTTCTAACACGCATCTTTTTACCATGGAGTTCGATGGCATTAACGGTACGCTCAGTAATTTTGATACCATTTCTACAGCATTGAGTACAACACCCCACTACAATTCGGCGCCGGGAATAAGTAAAGACAAAACGAAATTTTATTTTGGCAATGGTATGTTGAACAATCTCTACCAGGTGGATCTAAGCCTGTTGCCGAGCCTGAGCGCTGTTAAAAATTCAATGACAGAAGTGATACCGGCGCCCCCGGGATTCAGTAACATATTCTACTTAAGAACAGCACCTGTTGGGGATAAAATATATGTTATTCATCATCTGTATATCAACAATGGTCTTACTCCCTATCTCTCCAGCCTGGACAATGCCAGCCAGCCTGCAGCACAGGTTGTTTATACGCAGTCGGCAATACCCTTCGCGCCTCCGGGAAATCCTTATGCTATTTATTACAGTTTAGGGACTGATGTAGTCGTCAATCCGCCTTCCGACAGCTTTTTCAACAGGGCTCCTGATACGGCATTTTGCGATGAGGGTAGCTACCAGCTTAACTGTACCAATCCAAATGCTATCCTGTTCGAATGGAGTACCGGTGCGACCACTCCTTCAATTACGGTAACACAATCCGGTACTTATTGGGTAAAAAGCAGCAATGCCTGTGAGATTTTTTTTGATACATTCCGGGTAGACTTTATAGCCCCTGAAGTCATCTTACCTGCTGATACAAGCCTGTGTACCGGCAAGAGCCTGGTGATTGAACCCATCGCTAACAATGCGGATAGTTATTTATGGAACACGGGAGCTACCAGTGCAGCGCTGACCGTAACCGGGCCGGGAACTTACTACCTAGAGGTTACACAGGAAGGCTGTAAAGCTACAGATACGATACATATTGAAGCAATCAGTTCTTACGTGACTATTTTGCAGGAAGACACGCTCATCTGTAACAGCATGCCCATAACTATAAAAGCCAGCTCCAACCTGGAAAGTACTTTTTCCTGGAATGACGGAACTACCGGGCCAATACTTACGCCAACTGCAAGCGGCCAATATGTGGTAACTGCTGTAAACCGCTGTGGCAGCTTTACGGATGAAGTTATGGTTGATGTGATTGATTGTGACTGCTCGGTAAAAATACCCAATGCTTTTACCCCTAATGGTGATGGGGTAAATGACGTACTGGCACCTGTAGTTGCTTCCGGCTGTAATATGCAGGCCTTTAACTTCAGGGTCTACAACCGCTTTGGGCAACTCGTGTTTACCGGCATACGCCCGGGGCAGGGCTGGGACGGTTATTTTAAAGGCCGGCCGGCCGAAACGGGTACTTATATGTACTATCTGGAGTATAAAGACAGGTACTCCGGTAGCAGTGTGCAATTCAAAGGAGATTTTACATTGATCAGGTAATTTATTTTGAACTATCTTTTGGTTATAGTAAATAGTACTTTCCAAAATAATCAAAAAAATAAGTGGTATTTGGTGCTACAGACAGTGTAATCCAGTCGCCGATCTCCGTTTGCTCATAATGTGCTGCCGTTACTTCTGTTTTATTATGAGGAGGTAAAGCTGCAAGCTGTAGAAAACACTTGCCTGCCAACTCAAAATACTGTTTACCTATTACTTGTGCTTTATATGTGATAAGCATACCTTTTCTGTAATCTTTATGAACCGGAAAGATGCTGACTCTGTATATAATAAAGCAAAGTGCTAGATATATCATGAAACATATAAGGAGATAGTATAAGCCAAAGTCTTGGATCGTACCATATTCATGAGTAAGCGATCTTTTTATTTTTCCAAATACCCCGCCGAATGCTTCAAAGCATACAATAAATAAAGAGGGAATAAGCAAGTAAAACAACTTTAGCCGCTTTTTGAGTAATTCTTTTATTTCCTGTCGCTGGCTATCGTTCATCGGGATCGATTGCCATTCTAATCCACTACGCTCGATCCAGGAAATCATACGGCCACCTGCATTTGGTAAGTTCTTGGGGTAAGGCCCACCATCGCTTTGAAGATTTTAATGAAGTAGTTCGCATCCGCAAAACCGGTCTGGTAGGCCACTTCTTTGACGCTTCTTTGCAGCTTCAATAATTGTTTGGCCTGACCGATCCTTTCGCGGGTGATAAATTCATTCGGCGACAGGCCAAGCTCCTGTTTGAATAGCTTGAAAAAGTTAGACTTGCTTAAATAGGCCATTTTAGCGATCTTTTCCAATGACAATTTCTGGTGCAGGTTTTGCCGGATATAATTAATGGCGAAAGCCAGCCTGGAATCCGGCTTGTTCAAGAAAGAGCTGCTTTGTACCAATTGACGTCCCTGGGTTTGCATCAATCGCACCAACAATTCTTTTAAGGCAAAATCAACCATCAGGTCCTTCTGTTTATTGTCTTCCATTGCGACCCGCATAATGTTCTGGGTGGCCGCTACCAAGGGCTCATTGTTGAACAGGTAGAATTGCTCGGGTTGCATCGCCCAGGCATCATCCGAAACTTTTGGTTTGTTAAGATTCAGGAATTGCAGGGTTTCTTCCACGTATGCCGCGCTCAGGCTCAGGGTAATGCATTGTGAAGGTTGCTCATCCGCTTCAGGAAAATCAATAACCATTGTTTCTCCCGGGGCTACTAAAACACTTTCTCCCGGCAGGTAATCAAAATAATTGGTCTTATTGTCCAGCTTCATTGATTTTTTACCCCGCAACATAGCGGTAAACGTGAGGTCATCAAATTTTAGGCGAATATCTTTCTCCGCGCGATGGGTTTCAAACACAGAAAATTCGCAGGCATCCATACTAAAGGTGGTTTTATGCTCCACGGTACTATTGGCCTTTGCGGCAAGGTCGAATGGAAGTGCATTGATTAAGCAACGGGGCTCCTGCTGGTTCATGATAAGGAAGATATATTAATCGGACTCAATCTCAAATATACATTTTTTTAGTAGCGGAAAAGCAGCCTCAAAATGATTTTAACATTATAAATAAAAGATGATTTTACTATAGACCGATACGATTTTGCTATAATTTTTATCCTGCAAAAAATAATTTAGTTGAACTAAATAAGGAAATTATGAGCACAGTAATTGCAAGACCGGATTTTAAAGACCATTATGATAATTTTATTAATGGTAAATGGACAGCGCCTGTACAGGGCAAGTATTTTGACAACATCTCACCGATAGACGGTAAGCCTTTTACTAAAGCGGCGCATTCTACAAAAGAAGATATAGCCCTGGCGGTGGATGCCGCTGCCGAAGCCTTTAAGACCTGGTCTAAGACCTCTGCTACCGAGCGTAGTATCATCTTGAATAAAATAGCTGATCGTTTAGAAGCCAACCTGGAATTGCTGGCAGCTGTGGAAACGGTTGATAACGGGAAGGCTGTAAGAGAAACGTTGGCGGCGGATATTCCCCTGGCTATCGATCACTTCCGCTATTTCGCAGGCGTAATCCGTGCAGAAGAAGGCTCGCTGACAGAGCTGGATGAATATACCGTTTCCCTGATTGTTCATGAACCGATCGGTGTGGTGGCGCAGATCATTCCCTGGAACTTCCCGATCTTAATGGCCGTCTGGAAGCTGGCGCCGGCGCTGGCAGCAGGTTGTACGGTGGTCTTAAAGCCTGCTGAAAGTACACCGGTTTCTATCCTGGTATTAATGGAGCTTATCGAAGACCTGCTCCCTGCAGGTGTGGTCAATATCGTAAACGGTTTTGGGGCCGAATTGGGTAAAACCCTGGTGACTAATCCAAAAGTAAATAAAGCCGCCTTTACCGGTTCTACCGCTACAGGTCGCTTAGTAATGCAATATGCTACCGAAAATATTATCCCGGTAACCCTTGAATTAGGGGGTAAATCACCTAATATATTTTTCCCTTCTATCTTTGATGAAGATGATGCCTTCCTGGATAAAGCGATTGAGGGTGCTGTACTATTTGCGCTGAACCAGGGAGAAATTTGTACCTGTCCCTCCCGCATCCTGGTGCATGAATCTATTGCCGACCGTTTTATTGAAAAGGTTAAGGCAAGAACAGAGGCGATCAAAGTGGGTAATCCGCTGGATAAAACAGTAATGATGGGGGCACAGGCTTCTAAGATCCAGCAGGAAAAGATAGCGTCTTACCTCAAGTTAGGTAAGGAAGAAGGTGCTGAAGTGATCACAGGAGGCGAAGTGAATAACCTGGGCGGTGACCTGGAAAGCGGTTATTATATCAAACCTACCATTTTCAAGGGTAATAATAAAATGCGGATCTTCCAGGAAGAGATCTTTGGGCCGGTTGTTTCCCTGACTACATTTAAGACGACCGAGGAGGCGATCGAGATCGCGAATGATACACTATATGGACTGGGAGCCGGGGTATGGACGCGCGATGCCCATGAATTGTACCAGGTGCCAAGAGCGATACAGGCGGGCCGTATATGGGTCAATCAATACCATGCTTATCCTGCAGGCGCCCCGTTCGGTGGCTATAAGCAATCCGGTGTCGGCCGCGAAAATCATAAAATGATGCTGGGTCATTATCGCCAGGAGAAAAATATGCTGATTTCCTATAATAAAAATAAATTAGGTTTCTTTTAAATGCTTGTTGTGGGCAGGTAGTAATGAAAAGATTGCCTCTTGTATATGATTGTTGCTCAAAATAGGTATAGAGAACACTACTCATACTAGTATTGCTCAGGTTGTCTATTTTTTGTTTTATAAATTGGTTAAAGTTAGCGCGCAATGGATATACTTGTAGAGGCAATCTTTTATTAAATTAATATCAATTAATTCTGAATAATGATAAAAAGGCTTGATGCTACTGATAAAGCGATAGCACTGATCCGGGAATTGGTGGCTACACACGGGGACCTGATGTTTTATCAGGCGGGTGGCTGTTGCGAAGGAACCCAGCCGCAATGCTTTGAAAAGGGCGGGTTCTATGTACGCACGAATGATGCCTTGATCGGTACGGTGGAAGGTTTTGAATTCTGGGTAGATAAAGACCTGTTTGAATACTGGAAACACGCGCATTTTGAACTGGACGTGCTGGAGGGTTTCGGGGTAGGAGGTTTCTCATTGGAAGCTCCATTGAGAAAAACCTTTAAGATCAATTACCGGATCTTTACCGATGAAGAGTTGGAGCAGCTGGAGCCGGTAAGCCGTATGGAATAAAATAATTGAGTAGCCATTTACAACAGCTGTTCTTTTGACAAGTTAAGGTGGGTTGATTGTGTCAACCCCCTTTTTTATTGTAAGATCCAATACCACATCGCGATGGTGATAAATGAAACCGGGATACCCACGCCTACCATCATATTGCACAGCTTAGGCTTCAGGCCGTGGGCCGCCGCTACCAGGCAGGCGGTAATCATAGGGGCCATGGCCGCTTCTATTACACATACATCGGTCATCATACCTTCTTTCCCCAGTATTAATTTATAGACGGCAAAGATAATGGCCGGGAATAAGATCAGCTGGTAAAAAAGCCCCAGGGCAAGATAAGACCAGTAAGGACTTTTTCTTTCTATACGTAATTGAAAGCCTACAGAAACCAGGGCTAAAGGGCTTACGGTTGCGGCGATTTTGCCTAAAGCCTCATCTGCTATAGGAGGAATGCGGTAGCCGCTAATATTTAAAATCATCGCGACTATGAAAGCGATAAAAGGAACAAAGGAGCACATCCTTTTTAAAATTTTCTTCCAGTTTGTTTCCCCCTTAGAGTAAACAGAAGCGATGAAGATCCCTGCTGTTGATAATGCTACAAAGGTTCCGGGCAGGTCGATCATCATCAGTGTTTCCAGTCCCTCCGCGCCATATAAAGCCTGGATGACAGGGATGCCGACAAAAGAAGTATTTCCAAAACCTGCGGTCATAATAAGGCAGCCCGTCAAAGTACGGGACCAGCCTAAAAGCTTGCCTAAGCTAATGAAGAGAACACAGGCGAGCAACACTGATAACCAGGGCATCAGCACCGGGAGCAACAATTCGCCGGACAGCTGAAGCTTCGGGATATAGAATAAAGCCATTGCAGGCAGGCTTATATTTATCACGAACTGGTTCAGCACCGTATGGGTGTTGCGGGGTATGCTCTTTACAAACTGTAATACAACGCCGATAGTCAGGCAAAGAAAAAGTAAGATAATACTGGACATAACAGAAAAGACTTCGGGCAAACAAGGCAAAGTGATGCCCGCGCAAAATTAATTTTTATTTAAGCCGCGGAATCCTAAACGGTCCGGATTTTTGGTAAATTGAAATGGTAATAAAAAAGGTTAGCAATGCCAACCTTTTTTATCTTTAAAATACTTCTTCCGGCGACAAATAGCGCCATTTACCCGGGGGTAATTTGTCCAGCCTTACTTTACCCATCCTGATGCGTTTCAGGCCGACTACTTTCAAGCCAACCAATTCACACATCCTGCGGATCTGGCGCTTTTTCCCTTGCCTTAAGATGAAGCGCAACTGGTCTTCATTTTGCCATACCACCTTTGCCGGTTTTAATTTTTCTCCATCAAGGCTTAAGCCGAAGTTCAGCAAGGCTAAACCATTTTCATTTATTTTACCGCTTACACGTACCAGGTACTCTTTCTCAATTTTATTGATATCGCCAATCAATTGTTTGGCAATCCTGCCATCCTGGGTTAATACCAGTAAGCCTACTGAGTCAATATCTAAGCGACCGGCAGGTGCCAGGCCATAAAGGTGACGCGGATCAAAATTGATGCCGCTGTTATCTTCTTCCCAGTGATTGGCCGCTGTGATCAATTCCGCGGCAGCTTTATATCCTTTTTCCGGTTGTGCACTTACATAACCTACCGGTTTATTTAATAAAATAGTCACCCGGTTATTTTGTACACTTTTTGCCTGGCCGCTCAGCTCGATAATATCCTGGTCGGAAACCCGCTCGCCTTTTTCTTTTACCACTACGCCATTAACCTTTACCCAGCCCTTAGAAATATAGGCATCGGCCTCTCTCCTGGAGCAATAGCCTAAATGGGCCAGGCGCTTGGCTAAACGCATACCGTCTCTTTCGTCTCTGCTTTCTGATTTTTTCATTTAATGCAAAAATAAACTTTGCGGGAGAAACAACGCCAGCCAAATTTTATTAATTTAGACTATATGAAGAAAATATGCATCATAGGAGGGGGGAACCTGGGGCAGGCTATAGCCGAAGGCCTGATCTCAAGCGGCTTTATTAAAGCTAAAGACATTACTATAACCCGTAGAAATATTGAACAGCTGGAGCCGTTAAAAACGAAAGGCGTTAATGTATTAGCAGATAATATAAAGGCTGTAAAAGGCGCTGCCTGGATCATATTGGCCGTAAAGCCATTCCAGGTGGCGGAAATTTTAAAAGAAATAGGTCCTGTTTTGCAAGCCGGGAAGCAAGCATTGATCAGTGTGATTACAGGGGTTAGTCTTGAAGACTTAGCTACTATGACGGGTAATGAACTCACGATATTCAGAGCGATGCCTAATACAGCTATCGCGATCAAAGAAAGTATCACCTGCTTAAGCACCCATAGCGATAACCAGGTATATAAAGATTTCGTACAACAACTTTTTGACCAGCTGGGACGGTCTATATTTATCGAGGAACAATTGATGGACGCGGCAACTGTATTGGGCGCTTGCGGAACGGCCTATGCCATGCGCTACATCCGCGCCAATATCCAGGGCGGTATTGAAATCGGCTTTGACGCGCAAACAGCGGCACTAATCGCCGCGCAGACGGTAAAAGGGGCCGCGGAGCTTTTATTGACCCGGCATACCCACCCGGAACAGGAGATCGATAAAGTGACCACACCTAAAGGTTGTACCATCGCCGGATTGAATGAAATGGAGCATCAGGGATTCAGCTCTTCCCTGATCAAAGGCATTGCAACGAGTTACAATAAAATAAAAAAGGACATGTAAGGTTTCGGACCCGCTTCCCGCAGATTTCAGATCGAGCTTTAAAAAATGTACATTTGCCACAAATTTTAAGGTTAAAACAGGATAAATCATGAATCTACAGGAATTACAAACCCGGAGCGGTAACCAATGTGAACTATGCGGCAGTACCTTGGGGCTGAAAGTCTATGAAGTAAGTGCTGCACCCAAAAGTATCCGGGACGCGGAAATCTACTGCTGCGAAAAATGTATCGCCCAGATCGATAAGAAAGCCGACCTGGAGCAGGCACACTGGCAGGAGCTGCTGGGTACAGCCATGTGGAGTGAAGTGCCGGCTGTACAGGTGGTAGCCTGGCGTATGTTAAACCGTTTCCGGCATGAAAGCTGGGCTGCGGATAATATTGATATGATGTACCTGGATGAGGAGCATATGGCCTGGGCAAGAGCCAGTGGAGATCATGAAAATGACGCGACAGTGGATCTGCACCGGGATTGCAATGGCGCACCGCTTCAGGCAGGCGATAGCGTTGTGCTGATCAAATCACTGGATGTAAAGGGCTCTACGGTAAATGCCGCACTTGGTACCGTAGTGAAGAATATTAAGCCGGACCCTAATGATACCGCCTACATAGAAGGTAGAATAGAAGGACAATCCATAATGATCAAAACAATTTACGTTAAAAAGCAGGGCGCGGAACAAATGCTCTGATTGTATATTTAACTTATGGTAAATACCGTTCAGCTTATCATCCTGGCAGTAGCTCTTTTTATCGTATTCTTATTAAGTAAACTATATAAGAATACTAAAAAAGTGGCCACCCCCGATATCCCGGATGCAAAAACGATAAAACGTGTCTTAACAGATAATGTGACTTTTTACCGGCAATTGGCACCTGTTGAGCAGCTTCGTTTCGAGGAGCGGGTAGCTTATTTTTTAAACGAGGTACGGATTACCCCTATCCAGGACGCGGCAGTGCGGATGGAAGACCGGGTGTTTGTTGCCGCGGCCGGTGTCATTCCTTTATTCCGGTTTAAAAACTGGTTTTATAATAACCTGGACGAAGTGCTCATCTACCCGGATACATTCAGCAAGGATTTTGAGCTAAAAGGGGAGCACCGGAATGTTGCCGGCATGGTAGGCGATGGTTTTATGCACCGTACCATGATCCTGTCTTTACAATACCTGAGAGCTGGCTTTTTACAGCATACTAAAGGCAATACGGCGATCCATGAGTTTGTACACCTGGTCGATAAATCCGACGGCGCTGTGGACGGTATACCGGAAAACCTGTTGGACCAGCCCAATTTAAAAGCCTGGGCCAGCCTGGTGCACGAGTACATAAAGGAAATACGGGACCGGGAGATCAAAGATATCAACCCATACGGGGCTACCAACCCAGAAGAGTTTTTCGCGGTAGTTTCGGAATATTTTTTCCAGGAGCCGGAATTGCTGGAGGCCAATCATCCCGACCTTTACCGGATGCTAGAGAAGGCTTTCCGGAGCCATGAATAATAATAGTAATAAATAAGCGCACTCTACCAGGTGCGCTTATTTATTATTATCCGCTTTTATGCACTATTTTATTGTCAACCTACTGAATTATATTACCCCAGACAGGTTTTTTAAGATCATACTTAACTTGTCTTGCCCCGCTACCTGTATTTTACCAGGGCGCATCGTAAATCTCTGGTTCTTATACTTCATATTTTTCTCTAAAGATTATAGCGGCCTTATTGCTTTCGTATAGTATTCTATGCGGAAAAATTATTTTATGAAAAAATTTTAAAAAGCAAATCCAAAGGAAAAGAATACTCGTATATGTATTTAACCCTTTGGTAACAGTTTGTCGTATCACCGGGGTGCAAATGATTTTCTAACAAAAAAATTAACGGTAATGAAAAAAGAAACAGACCTGAATGTGACTAACCCGGAGGCGCCGGAGACCTCTTTATCAAGAAGGAATTTTTTAGCATTTGCAGGCATGGGGGTATTAGGTACTACTCTTATATCCTTAGGCTCCTGTAAGCGGGACTCGGGTATTATGCCTGATGGAACGATTGATCTTGGCGGTGGCGATATTGGTATTTTGAACTATGCCTATGCTTTGGAACAACTCGAGGCGGCATTTTACACCAAAGTCGCTTCCAGCTTTTATGCCGGGGCATCAGCAGATGAGATCAGCCGTCTGACAGAGATCAGGAACCATGAAGTAGCTCACAGGGAGTTCTTCAAAAATGCATTGGGAAGTTCCGCTATCCCTGATTTGGAAGTGGATTTTTCTTCTATTGATTTCAATAGCCGTAACAGCGTTCTGGGTGCTGCAAAAGCTTTCGAAGACCTGGGCGTTTCGGCTTATAATGGTGCCGGTAAATTGATCGCCAACGCGGATTATCTTTTGCTGGCAGGCAAAATCGTTTCTGTAGAAGCCCGCCACGCGGCCTACATCCGTGATATTATCAGCAACGGCAGTTTTGCAGATATGGAAGTCGTAGATGCAAACGGGTTAGAGCTAAGCCGCGATCCTAATGCGGTATTGAACATTGCAAGTACCTATTTAAAATCAAAATTATCCGCAAAAAATTTACCCACCTCCTAAATTAAAATTTTATGAACTTCGGAAATATCTTAAACGAAATAGAACATACAGACCCGGAAGTATTCGAAAAAGTAAGCCAACGCAGGCATATCTTTAAAAGCTTCGGTGCTAAGGTCGCTTTGGCAGCCCTGCCATTTGCCATAGGCAGTATGTTTAAAAAGGCTTATGGCCAATCTACAGGTGCCATTATAGATGTGTTGAACTTTGCCCTGACCTTAGAGTATTTAGAGGCTGCTTTTTATCAGCAGGGTAGTGCCAATCCCGCATTATTTCCTACAGCGGCTGCCGCTAATGCCATAGCAACTATTGGTCAGCATGAAACAGCGCACGTTAATTTTCTGAAAACTGCCATTCAGGCTTCCGGTGGTACGCCGGTTTCCTCGCCGACCTTTGATTTTACGGCAGGAGGTACATTTCCTGATGTATTTCTCAATTATCAGACATTCTTAGCCGTTGCGCAAACGTTTGAAGATACCGGTGTACGTGCCTATAAGGGCCAGGCCGGCAATTTGATCAGCAATAATGATGTGCTTACAGCCGCACTCAATATACATTCCGTAGAAGCCCGCCATGCGGCGCATATCCGCCAGATGCGCAAGGCAAACGGCTTCGGTGATGTGAAGCCCTGGATCACGGGTAATGATAGCGGGATCGGCGCTGTAGTACAGGCGAGCTATGACGGTGAAGAAAACACCGTGCAGGCAGGCATTCAAATAAGAGATATCAATGGAAAAGCTGTGTCTATGAACGATGCCAGCGAGGCTTTTGATGAACCATTAAGTAAAGACCAGATCCTGGCAATTGTAGCGCCATTTATAGTTTAGTCAGGCATAAACACTTTTATTTTTTTTCAGCGATAACAAAAATGCCGGCCAGCATTTGAAAGGCATTTTTGTTATTCCTCAGCAGCATAACGCTGTGTCCATTTATCACCTCAATAAAACTTTTTTTATGCAATTATTCACTATTGATCCGCTTCTTTTATTATCCATGCCCGGCGGTACAGAATGGTTATGGATTATTTTGGCCGTCATAATTCTATTCGGCGGCAAGAAAATACCGGAACTGGCTAAAGGCCTTGGTAAAGGAATGCGTGAATTTAAAGATGCCAAGGATGGTATCCGGAAAGATATAGAAACCGAAATGAACAAGAAGGAAGAGATAGAGGCTGTTAATCACTAATTGGTAACCCGCTAAATTTTTTCTATGAACCTTCTTTTACAACAATTACGCAGGCAGAAAATAGCTGATCATACGGCTACGATGAACCTGATGGATCATATAGAAGCTTTTCGCTGGCATTTGATCCGGTCCCTGCTGGCGATCATAACCTGTTCTGTGTTGGTATTTTTTAATATAGAATGGATCTTTACCCATATTATATTGGCGCCTGCGCATCCCGACTTTGTTGCCTATCGCTGGTTTGACCGTTTAGGTAAATGGATGCATACCGATGCGCTAAGCATGGGTGATTTCAGCCTTAATTTTCAAAATACCGAACTGGCGGGGCAATTCATGATGAGCTTTACCGTATCCTTTGTTATTGGCCTGATCCTTGCCTTTCCATATGTTGTTTGGGAGTTTTGGAGGTTTATCAGACCAGCTTTACATGTTCACGAAATCAAAAGATCAAAGGGTATCGTATTTTGGTTAAGTTTTTTATTCATTGCGGGGGTCTGTTTTGCCTATTATATAGTTGCGCCTTTTACAATCAGCTTTTTTGCCGGTTACGAGATCAGCCCCGATTTTAAAAATAATATCATGATCAGCAATTATTATGATATGATGAGTGATCTGATGATAGGAATGGGTATTGTTTTTGAACTGCCGGTACTGGTGTACTTTTTGTCGCGGGTTGGTATATTGACTCCCGCTTTAATGAAGCGTTACAACAAGTTTGCGATCATAATTATTTTAATCCTGGCATCTGTTATTACACCTCCGGACTGGTTGAGCATCTGGATCGTGGCCATACCGCTTTTATTACTTTATCAGCTCAGCATTTTTATCAGCTTTAGGGTTTTGGCCGTAAAAAAGATAAAAGAATGATCCTTTAGAATATTATTTATCCCTTCTGCTTTTATAAAAAAACGCACCAGGATTTACTGGTGCGTTTTTAGCTGAATCTTTGTGTTGTCGAATATTTTAATGGTCAGGAATTCCGGTTCATAAGAAAGTTCAGCAGGTCTGTAAATGCTTGTTTGCGCTCCTGCGCTACATTAATCTTTTCCAGCGCTTCCAAAGCTTTGCCGGTATATTGCTCTATCGCTTTTTTACAGGCAATATCAACCCCAAGTTTTTGATAGATATCCAGGGTGTTATTTAATTTATCTGCTCCTTTAATGTCTTTTAGCCGGGAAAGCTCCGCAGCGGTTGTTTCATCTGCCAAAGACAAGGCATTTATAGCTAAAAAGGTTTTTTTATTTGCCTGTATATCGCCACCGATCTGTTTGCCCACAGCTGCTTCTGTACCAAAGCTGTCCAGGAAATCATCCTGTAATTGAAAGGCTATACCCAGGTTTAGGCCGAATGTATAGATCATTTCAGCCTGCTCTTCAGAAGCACTGGCGCAGATGGCACCCATTTGCATACTGGCTGCGAGGAGTACCGCCGTTTTCAGCCGGATCATTTCTATATAATCTGCTTCAGCTACAATATCTTGCTGCTCAAAGTCCATATCGTATTGCTGACCCTCGCATACTTCTATTGCCGTCTTATTAAAAAGACGGAGCACCGCGGGCAGGTTGGCCGGTTTGATGTTTTGCAAGCAGCGGTAAGCATAAATGTTCATTACATCGCCGGACAGAATAGCGGCAGTAGTAGTATACTGCTTGTAAACCGTAGCTTTTCCTCTTCTCAAGGGAGCTGCATCCATGATATCGTCATGGACCAGTGTAAAATTATGAAACAGTTCTACTGCCAGGGCTGACCAGTAAACGTCCTCGTTGATACCCGGCTTGAATAATTCAGCCGCCATTAAACAAACAGCAGGTCTTATCCTTTTGCCTCCAAGCTGCAGCATATAATTACAAGGGTCGTACAGATTTTGTGGTGCACCTTTAAACAAACCTTTTTCCTGTTGTTGCTCCAGGAAAAGCTCAAATTGACCCGCCTGTTCTTTGAAATTTAGCATATTCTTAGCTTAATAATGAAAGCCTTTAAGGGCTTTGGGCTGCGAAGTTAATCAAACATTTTCGAATGGAATAAGTACGGCGTTCTTTGTTAAAATTTAATCGATATTTAATAATTCTGTTATGTAATTTATATATTTGTAGAGTGAACCAATATGTAATATTGTATAGATTATGAAGAAAATGGTAAGAGGTTTTAAAACCGCTACACTTATGTTGTGTGCAACGGGATTGCTTTATACTGCGAAAGCTAAAGGTCCCGAAATGGATTATGCTGTGCTTGAAGTAGTGGCAGATGCGGAACCTGTCTTGATAGAACCGGTAGTTGCGCTTAAAGAAGTACCTGCATTTAATGTGTATGCGGAACGCCTGTATAAAGAGATTAATTTTGAAAAAGGAAGGAAGCTGAATAAAGAAGTTTTCTTTAAAGCGTTACACGGCTATTTAAATTTACGCAATTCCGGCCAGTTGGACACCAGGAGAGATATCCTGAGCGTGTGCGATTTTAGTTTGTCTTCCAATCAACCCAGGCTTTGGGTAATAGATTTGAAAAAGAAAAAAGTGCTGTTTAATACCTTAGTGGCCCATGGGCAGGGTAGCGGTGAAGAATTTGCTACCGCATTCTCTAATGTAGAAGGCTCACACCAGAGCAGTATGGGCTTTTTTGTTACCGCAAGCACTTATTATGGCGATAAAGGTTATTCTTTAAAACTGGAGGGTAAAGATCATGGCTATAATGACCAGGCTTTTAACCGCGCTATTGTTATACATGCCGCCGATTATGTAAGCTATGATTTTATCGCTGCTAATAACCGCCTCGGCAGGAGTTGGGGATGTCCTTCTTTGCCCACAGCGCTCAACCGCCCTATTATTGATATGATAAAAGGTGGTACGGCTTTATTCATTTACTCAAAGAACCAGAAATACCTCGCTTCTTCAAAATGGTTGAAGCAACATCCGTCTATCGATGCGTCTGAAAAAATGGGTGTCGAGGAAAACACAATGTTAGCAGAGGTCGTTCCTGCGAAAGCGCAAACGGATTCAGTGGCAAAGGCGGCGCCTAAGCCGAAACCACAGTTGAAGCCGATCCCGGCGGAAGCATACTTTCAATAAGTTTTCTTTTTATAAAGAAGGCCGGTGTATCTTATCTGATGCAACGGCCTTTTTTATAAGGTTAACTGCCTATTTACGGAAGTTAACACATGAATTAATACATTCCATTTCTGTAGCAAAGCCTTTTGGCCCGCATCCGCTATAGCCTTTCAATTCACAAGTATTGTTACTACTGTTATAGAACCAGGTTTCGAAGTAAGCGGCACAGGCCTCGTTGGTAGGCGGAGTGTCTGAACATGGACTGTTAGGGTCCTGGCAGACTTTTTTGTCACAGGCACTAAAGCCGATCAGGCAAATGGCTAATATTGCAAAGGGTTTTAACATGGTTGATAATTTAAAGGGGTTAAAAAAATAGTTTATACAGTAGTAGACGCAAACGGGGTTGAAAAAATTAGAGGCCAGCCTTGATTAGTTGGGGTGCTTAATAATGATTAAACCTGGCTAATGAACTAATGAAAGGGCTCCTTATTTATTTTTCTCCTTCCCTTTTCTCCCTGTAATCCTTACTATTATTGTGTTTCGAGTTATTGTAAAAAAGAATATTGATTGAATTATAAAAAAGATTTGGGAGAGTGGGAATAAAGCGCTTATCTTTGCACTCCGTTCGAGGGACGGGTAGTTCTTAAGAAGATAGCTGAGAGATAGACTGGTAGCGGGTTTTG
>PJUL01000233.1_pt1 | contig 45864 bp, 39 predicted proteins | sample 1512221 | NCBI WGS metagenome assembly PJUL01 (sample SAMN08177667, study PRJNA422409) | Feces metagenome, whole genome shotgun sequencing project.
AACACCAAGTGGCCCGTTTCCGCCGCCGTCATGGCCAGGCGGATGGTTTCCAGGTCGCGCATTTCGCCCACCAGGATGGCGTCCGGGTCTTCGCGCAGCGCAGACTTCAGGGCGGCGGCGAACGACAGCGTCATCGGGCCGACTTCACGCTGGTTGATCAGGCACTTCTTGGATTCGTGCACGAACTCGATCGGGTCTTCCACCGTGAGGATGTGACCGTACTCGGTTTCGTTCAGGTAGTTGACCATGGCGGCCAGCGTGGTGGACTTGCCCGAGCCCGTGGGGCCGGTCACCAGCACCAGGCCGCGGGGCTTCAGGGCCAGGTCGCCGAAGATCTTGGGCGCGTTGAGCTGCTCAAGGGTCAGGATCTTGGAAGGAATGGTCCGGAACACGGCGGCAGCGCCGCGGTTCTGGTTGAAGGCGTTGACGCGGAAACGGGCCAGGCCTTCGATCTCGAACGAGAAGTCTACCTCGAGGAATTCTTCATACGTCTTGCGCTGCGAGTCGCTCATGATGTCGTACACCATGGCATGCACCGTCTTGTGGTCGAGCGCATCGACATTGATGCGGCGGACATCCCCGTGGACACGGATCATGGGCGGCAGGCCTGCGGAAAGGTGCAGGTCGGAGGCCTTGTTCTTGACGCTGAAAGCGAGCAGTTGGGTAATGTCCACGGAATCCCTCTATCGTTTGATACGCTGTCAAACATTATGACCACGATTGCTAACAACCTCCAACAGGTTCTGGGCAGGATGGCGCAAGCGTGCACGGCGGCTTCGCGCGACCCGGCCAGCGTGTCGCTGCTGGCGGTTTCCAAGACATTCGGGCCCGAAGCCGTGGCCGAAGCCGTGGCGGCCGGGCAGCGCGATTTCGGCGAAAACTACATCCAGGAAGGGGTGGACAAGATCGCCGCCCTGCGCACCGCCCAGCCCGGCGTGGCGCTGCAGTGGCACTGCATCGGCTCCATCCAGAGCAACAAGACGCGCCTGGTGGCCGAGCACTTCGACTGGGTGCACACGGTGGACCGGTTGAAGATCGCCGAGCGCCTGTCGGCCCAGCGGCCAGAGCACCTCGCGCCCTTGCAAATATGCGTGCAGGTCAACATCGATGGCGGCGCCACCAAGTCCGGCGTGGCGCCTGCTGATGCCATGGAATTGGTCCGCGCTGTCGCGAAACTGCCACGGCTGGTGGTTCGGGGGCTCATGAGCATTCCCGACCATGCTCCTGAATTCGAAGCGCAACGCGCCCTCCATGCGAGCGCCAAAACGCTTTTCGACCAGATATCGGCGCTGCAGGAGCCCGGCCTCGATCAGTTCGACACCTTGTCACTGGGCATGACGGCCGACCTGGAGGCCGCCATCCACGCCGGCAGCACGATGGTGCGCGTCGGCACCGGCATCTTCGGCGGGCGGGCTTACCCCGCCGCTTGAAGCGCCAAAAGGGGCTATCAGCCCGGCAACTGGAACCGCGCTACGCAATCCAGCGCCGCCGTCACGTCGGCCTCGCTCACATCCAGGTGCGCCACCCAGCGCAGGCGCGTGGCCACGCCGTACAGGCTGCTCGTCACGCGCACGCCGTGCTCGGCCAGCCAGGCCGTGAACGTCGGGGCCACGTCCGCATGCAGGTCGGTGAAAAGGATGTTGGTCTGCCAGGGGTGGACTGTGATCTTGCCCTGCAGCACCGGATGGCTCTGGTTGAAGTCGCTCAGCCCCTGGGCCAGCCGCGCCAGGTTCGCATGGTCGTCGGCCAGGCGGCGCACGTGGTGGTTCAGCGCGTAGTGACCCGCTGCGGCCAGCACGCCAGCTTGGCGCATGCCGCCGCCCAGGATCTTGCGGGTGCGGCGGGCCTGGCGGATGAAATCGCGTGAGCCCAGCACCAGCGAGCCGACCGGGGCGCCCAGGCCCTTGCTCAGGCACAGCGACACCGAATCGAAATGGCTGCACAGCGTGCGCGCCTCGTCGTACACGTCAGTGCCATGGTGTGCCGCGTTGGCGGTAGCGGCGTTGAACATGCGCGCGCCGTCCAGGTGCATGGCCAGGCCACGGCTGCGCGCGAGCTGTGCCACTTCCGCCACATACGGCGTGGGCAACACCTGCCCGCCGGTGGTGTTCTCCAGCACCACCAGCCGGGTGCGGGCAAAGTGCGGGTCATCGGGCTTGATGGCCGCAGCAATGTCGGCGATGCGCAAGGTGCCGTCAGGCTGTGTTTCCACCGGCTGGGGCTGGATGGAGCCCAGCACCGCCATGCCGCCCGCCTCCCAGCGGTAGGTGTGCCAGCTCTGGCCCACGATGGCCTCGTCGCCGCGCTGGCAGTGGCCCCACAGCGCGATCAGGTTGGTCTGCGTGCCAGACGGAGCGAACAGTGCCGCCTCAAAGCCCAGCAATTCGGCAGCATGCTCCTGCAGCGCGTTCACCGAAGGATCGTCGGCAAACACATCGTCGCCCAGCGGGGCCTTGAACATGGCTTCGCGCATGGCGGACGTGGGCTGGGTGACGGTGTCGCTGCGAAAGTCGGGCATGGTCTTCCTGAAGGGCAAAACAAAAGGCGCATCGTAGCGGCGCCCGCCGCGATGGTTGCGGCGCAGGGCTTTTGCGCGCAAGCCAGGGCGGTGGATTGCCGCACAGCGGCGGAGCCTGTCGCTCGTTTGCCAGCGGCACCGGGCAGGCTTGGCCAGAATGCATCGCATCCAGCGCCCACCCAAATCCCGCATGAACGACCGCACCCCGCTATTCACCCGAATCCTCGTTGCCAATCGTGGCGAAGTTGCTCTGCGCATCGTCCGGGCGCTGCACGACCTGGGCATCGCCAGCGTGGCCGTGTATGCCGATGACGACGCCACCAGCCCCCATGTGCAGGCGGCCAGTGCCGCCGTGTCGCTGGGTGCTACTGGCCCAGCGGCGTACCTGGACGGCGCGCGACTCATCGCCATCGCCCAGGCGCAGGGCTGCGATGCCGTGCACCCAGGCTACGGCTTCCTGAGCGAGCGCGCCGATTTTGCCCGTGCCTGCGACGAGGCGGGGCTGCGCTTCATCGGCCCCACGCCTGCGCAACTGGCGCTGTTCGGCGACAAGGCGCAGGCCCGGGCGCTGGCGCAGCAGCAGGGCGTGCCGCTGATGCCCGGCACGCAGGCGGCGGTGTCTCTGGAGGAGGCCCAGGTCTTCTTCGCCCAGCACGCCCATGCTGGCATCGTGATCAAGGCCATCGGCGGTGGCGGCGGGCGCGGCATGCGCGCGGTGGCGTCGGCCGATGACTTAACCGCCGCCTACGCGCGCTGCCGCAGCGAGGCGCAGGCCGCGTTTGGTGTGGACGGCGTGTACGTGGAGCGTCTGATGAGCAACGCCCGTCACATCGAGGTGCAGGTGCTGGGCGACGGGCGCGAGGTGATCGCCCTGGGCGAGCGCGAATGCACGCTGCAGCGGCGCTTTCAGAAAGTGGTGGAGATCGCGCCCAGCCCCTCGTTGCCCGCTGCGCTGCGCAAGCGCATCACCACCGCTGCCTTATCGATGGCGCGGGCCGTGGGCTACGAAAGCCTGGGTACCTTCGAGTTTCTGGTGGACCTGGCGTCGAGCGACCTGCCGTTTGTCTTCATCGAATGCAACCCGCGCCTGCAGGTGGAGCACACCATCACCGAGGAGGTCACCGGCGTGGACCTGGTGCAGGCGCAGATCGCGCTGGCGGCGGGCCGCACGCTGCAAGACGTTGGCCTGAACTCCGCCGCGCCGCCGCCTGTCCAGGGTTTTGCGGTGCAGTGGCGCATCAACGCCGAGACGCTGGATGCGCAGGGCGGCGCCACGCCCGGCAGCGGCACGCTCCTCCGCTTCGACCTGCCCACAGGCCCTGGCGTGCGCGTGGACACGCACGGCGCAGCGGGCGCCGCGCCGTCACCGCACTACGATACGCTGCTGGCCAAGCTCATCGTGCACACGCGCAGCCCGCGTTTTGCCGACGCACTGCGCCGCTCTCAGCGCGCACTGGCCGAATGCCGCATCGATGGCGTAGCCACCAACCTGGCGCTGTTGCAGGCGCTGGCTGCGCGGCCTGAGATGGAGAGCCAGCAGGTGCACACGCGATGGCTGGAATCCGTGTTACCTGCGTTGCTCGATGCTTCCAAAAACATAGCTGCTAGCGCTTATCCATCAAGCGCTGGCGGCCAAAAAGACTCAAATTCCTCAATGCCTGCACCCGAAGGCGCTGTGCTCGCCCCCATGCCCGCCCGCCTGGTGCAACTGAGCGTGGCCGAGGGCGATGTGGTCGCCGCAGGCGCCGAGCTGGCCGTGCTCGAAGCCATGAAGATGGAGCATGTGCTGCTGGCGCCCCATGCGGGCCGCGTGGGCGCACTGCTGGCTGTGGCCGGTGGCTACGTCGCGCAGGGCCAGCCGCTGCTGGTGATAGGGGCTGTGGACGACACGGCCGATGTGGGCGTGCAGGGCGGCACGGCACATGACCCCGACCACATCCGCCCTGACCTGCAACGTGTGATCGACCGCCACGCCTTCACGCTCGACGCCGCGCGCCCCGAGGCCATCGCCAAGCGCCACGCGCAAGGCGGCCGCACGGCGCGCGAGAACATTGCCGACCTGTGCGACGACGGCAGCTTCATCGAATACGGCGCCCTGGCCATCGCCGCGCAGGCGCGCCGCCGCAGCAAGGAAGATCTGATTGCCAACACGCCCGCCGACGGCATGGTCACGGGCATTGGCGGCATCAACAGCGCACTGTTTGGCGAAGAGAAATCCCGCGCCGTGGTCATGTCGTACGACGCCACCGTGCTCGCAGGCACCCAGGGCGCACGCAACCACGCCAAAACCGACCGCATGCTGGGCATTGCGCTGGCGCAGAAGCTGCCAGTGGTGCTGTTTGCCGAGGGCGGCGGCGGCCGGCCGGGCGACACCGACATGCCCATCGTGGCGGGGCTGCATGTGCACACCTTCGCCAGCTACGCCGCGCTGTCGGGCCAGGTGCCCGTGATCGGCATCGCGGCGGGGCGCTGCTTTGCGGGCAACGCGGCGCTGCTGGGCTGCAGCGATGTGATCATCGCCACACGCGCCAGCAACATCGGCATGGGCGGCCCGGCCATGATCGAAGGCGGTGGCTTGGGTGTGTTCAAGCCCGAGCAGATCGGCCCCAGCAGCGTGCAGCATGCCAACGGTGTGATCGACGTGCTGGTCGATGACGAGGCCGGGGCGGTGCAGGCCGCGCGCCACTACCTGTCTTTCTTCCAGGGCCGCACATCTCAGTGGTCCGCGCCCGACCAGCGCCTGCTGCGCGCCGTGGTACCCGAGAACCGCCTGCGCGTGTACGACACCCGCACGGCAATGGCCGGCCTGGTGGACGAGGGCAGCCTGCTGCTGCTGCGCACAGGTTTTGGCGCGGGCATCCACACGGCACTGGCGCGCATCGAAGGACGCCCTGTGGGCATCCTGGCCAACAACCCGCAACACCTGGGCGGCGCCATCGACGCCGATGCGGCTGACAAGGGCGCGCGCTTCATGCAGCTGTGCAACGCGCATGGCCTGCCCATCGTGAGCCTGGTGGACACGCCCGGCTTCATGGTCGGCCCCGAGGTCGAAGCCACGGCCCAGGTGCGCCACGTGAGCCGCCTGTTCGTCACCGCTGCCAGCCTGCGCGTCCCGACCTTCAGCGTGGTGCTGCGCAAGGGCTACGGCCTGGGCGCCATGGGCATGACGGCCGGGGGCTTTCATGCGCCCGTGTTCACTGTCGCTTGGCCCACGGGCGAGTTCGGCGCCATGGGGCTCGAAGGCGCGGTGCGCCTGGGCTTTCGCAAGGAGCTGGAGGCGCTGCCTGAGGGCGCTGAGCGCGACGCGCTGTTTGCCAAGCTGCTGGCCAAGTCGTACGCCAACGGGGAGGCGATGCACATGGCGGCCACGCTGGAGATCGACGCGGTGATCGACCCGGCGGACACGCGCGCTTGGCTGGCGCGGGGGCTCGCGTCGGCGCAGGTGGTGCCGCTGGTTCCTCGTTTTATCGATACCTGGTGAGCCCCTGCGCGGGCCGCGCGGTGCATGCTAAGCTGGCCCGCCTTGCCCACCCCGCGCCGGGGTGGCGCCCCTGTTTGATGGAGACTTTGCACCATGCCCGGACTGCTGCCCGATATCGATCCCGAAGGCCTGCTCGAATTTTCGGTGGTCTACACCGACCGCGCACTCAACCACATGTCCAAGCGCTTCACCGGCGTGGTGCAGGACATTCTGGGCACGCTCAAAGAGGTCTATCACGCCCACACCGCCGTGCTGGTGCCCGGCAGCGGCACCTTCGGCATGGAAGCCGTGGCGCGCCAGTTTGCCAATCAGGAAAAAGTGCTGATCGTGCGCAACGGCTGGTTTAGCTACCGCTGGACGCAGATCTTCGACGCCGACAAGGGCCTGGGCGGTGGCTCGGTCGTCTGCAAGGCGCGCCAGCAGGGCAGCGGCCCGCAGGCGCCCTGGGCGCCGTGCCCGGCCGATGAAGTCGCGGCCACCATCCGCGCCGAAAAGCCCAAGGTGGTGTTTGCGCCCCACGTGGAAACAGCCAGCGGCATCATCCTCTCTGACGACTACATCCGCACGCTGACGGCCGCTGCCCACGAGGTGGGTGCGCTGTTTGTGCTGGATTGCGTGGCTTCCGGCGCGATGTGGGTGGACATGCAGGCCACGGGTGTGGATGTGCTGATTTCGGCACCACAGAAAGGCTGGAGCGGCTCGCCCTGCTGCGCCATGGTGATGCTGAGCGAACGCGCACGCCAGGCCATCGAGGGCACGATGAGCAGCAGCTTCTCGTGCGACCTCAAGAAGTGGATGCAGATCGCCGAGGGCTACGAAAAAGGCCAGCATGCATACCACACCACAATGCCCACCGACGCGCTGGTGCGTCTGCGCGAGGTGATGGCCGAGACGCGTGAATACGGCTTTGCCAAGGTGCGCGACGAGCAAATCGAGTTGGGCGCCAAGGTGCGCGCGCTGCTGGAGTCGCGCGGTTTCCCCAGCGTGGCGGCCGAGGGCTTCAAGGCCCCCGGCGTGGTCGTGAGCTACACCACCGACCCAGGCATCCAGAACGGCAAGAAATTCCTCGAAGTCGGTTTGCAGACCGCCGCGGGCGTGCCACTGCAATGCGATGAAGGGCCGGACTTCAAGAGCTTCCGCATCGGCCTGTTTGGCCTGGAGAAGTGGCACAACGTGGACCGCACGGTGGGCCATCTGGCAAAGGCGCTGGACCAGATCGCTGTGGCCGCCTGAAAGGCCGGCCTCAGTCTCATCCCGTACGGATGACCACAGCGCAGGCCCCGGACGCCGCCGCATTGGCCCTGCGCCGCGCCAAGCGGCAGGCGCTGGGCCTGCTGATCTTGGTGACGGCGGTGTTCATCGCCACCAGTGTGATGGAGCGCGGCCTGTGGCTCAACGGCATCAAGGCCATGGCCGAGGCCGCCATGGTGGGCGCGCTGGCCGACTGGTTTGCGGTGGTGGCGCTGTTCCGCCGCCCGCTGGGCTTGCCCATTCCGCACACCGCCGTCATCGCACGCAACCAGGCGCGCATTGGCCGCAACCTCGCCACCTTCGTGCGCGACAAGTTCCTGGATGTGCCCTCGCTGGTGGCGCTGATCCGCCGGCACGACCCTGCCGAGCGTCTGGCGCAGTGGCTGACCGCGCCGGGCAATGCGGATTTGCTGGGGCATCAGGCCAAGCGCCTCGCATCGGCTGCGCTGGAGACCGTGCAGGACGCGCAGGTGGAGCGCTTCATCCAGAAGGCAGCGCGCACGCTGATCGGGCAGGTGGACATGTCGCGCGCGCTGGCGGCGGTGCTCGACACCCTCACGCACAACGGCCGCCATCAGGCGCTGCTGGACGACGTGCTGGCCAAGCTCACCGAACTGTTTCAGAACGAGCAGACCCGCATCTGGGTGGCACAGTCCATCGTGGCCTGGCTCAAGAAGGACCACCCGCGTACCGAAAAGTTGTTGCCCACCGACTGGCTGGGCGACAAGGCCTCCACCCTGCTGGCCCGCGCGCTGGAGAGCCTGATGGCCGATGTGGCGGACAACCCGCAACACGCGTTGCGCACCCAGTTCGACGCGGCCTTGCAGCGCTTTATCGAGCGGCTGCGCACCGACCCTGAATGGGCGCGCAAGGGCGAGGAAATTCGGGCCTACCTGCAGAGCGACGCCACGGTGGGCGGCTACGTGCAGGCGCTGTGGCTGGACCTGCGCAACGCGCTGCAGCGCGACCTGGCCGACCCCGATTCGGTGCTGGCGCGGCAGGTGGGCAAGCTGGGGTTGTGGCTGGGCGAATCGCTGGCGGGAGACGCGGCATTGCGGCAGTCGTTCAACCAGCGTCTGGAGCGCTGGGTGGAAGGCCTGGCGCCCGATGTGTCGGCCTTCATCGCGCAACACATCGAGGACACCGTGCGGCGCTGGGACGTGGAGGACATGACGGCGCTGATCGAACTGAACATCGGCAAGGACTTGCAGTACATCCGGATCAACGGAACCGTGGTCGGCGGCCTGATTGGCCTGGTGCTTTTTGGGGTGTCGCACCCTGCAGAAATCGCCCGCGCCGTCGCCGGGCCATAGCGCCTAAGCCGGCTCCGAGGGATGGCACCCACCCCCGACAACGGCGCCACGCAGTTCACCCAGCGCGCACACCCAGCCAGGCCGTCCGCCGGGCTGCCCACCAAGCTTGCACGGCCTTGCCATACAAGATGAAAGCCAAGGCCGCGCCGATCAGCGGCAAGGCCGCGAACACCCAGCCCGTGAGCCGTTCGCCGCCCAGCGCCACACCCACCAGCAGCGCGACGGCCGGGTTCACGAACGAGTAGCTGCCTGCCAGCGCGGCCGAGGTGTTCTGCAGCAGCCACAGGTAGGCGTTGAGCGCCACCAGCGTGCCGAACACCAGCAAATACACCCACGCCGCCCAGGAGGTGGCGCTGACATGGCTGAGGGAGGACAGCGGCTCGAACCACAGGGCCACCACCAGCCCCATGGCGCCTCCGGTGAACCACTGTGCGGCCGACGCCATGGCAGGCGCGGGCAGTGACAGCTTGCGCGATGCATACGAGCCCAGGCTCCAGCACAGGGGCGCGCCAAACGCCAGCAGCGCGCCGAGCCAGGTGGCGGAAAAGTCGCCCTCCAAAGCCAGCAGCAACGCGCCGACCACACCCAGTGCCAATCCGATCCAGCTGGTGACGGGCACGCGCTCGCCGCCCCAGCGTGACCACAGCGCCAGCCACATCGGCATGGTGGTGACCACCGTGGCCATGAGGCCTGAGCCAATGCCCAGCTTCTGCGCAAAGCCCACGCAATTCATGGCCAAAAACACCGTGAGGCCGCCCACCAGGGCCGAGTTGCGCCACTGCGCGCGCGTGGGCAGCGCATGCCCTTGCCACAGCGCGACCGCCAGCATCACCCCGCCTGCGCACAGAAACCGCACCGCGTTCATCAGCAGGGGCAGCATGGTTTGCAAGGCAATTCCAATGGCGAAGTAGGTGGTGCCCCACACGATGTACACCAGCAGCAGCGCGACCGCTACCGCCCAGTTCCGCTGGGATTGCACTTGCGCATTGAAAATTGCCGGCATATTCTTCACCTGACCGAATAATTTATGGAAACCGCGAGGTTTTCGGAATTTTTACCAAAATCAAGCGGCTATGCAAGAAAATATTCAGACAGATGACATGGACGCCAGAATTATTTCGGCATTGGGTGCTGACGGCAGGCGGTCTTACGCCGATGTGGGGGCTGAAGTGGGGCTGTCCACCGCCGCTGTGCACGAGCGCGTGAAGAAGCTGCTGGACAAAGGTGTCATCCGCCGGTTTTCGATCAGCGTGGACCCGGAGCGGGTGGGCCTGAACTTCACCGCCTTCGTGGCCATCCGCAACGACGGCGGCATCCACTGCCGCGATGTGGCGCCGCGCCTGCGCGCCATGCCCCAGGTGGAAGAACTGCACAGCGTGGCCGGTGAATACGACTTTCTCGCCAAGGTGCGCACCACGCATCCCCGCGCTCTGGAGGATGTGATCTACGAGATCAAGGCCATTGCGGGCGTGGCCCGCACCACCAGCACCGTGGTGCTGAACACCGAGTTTGAAGACCGGCCGTTGGACCTGGGCTGGTTGAGTGGGGACAAGGCCAGCTGATGGGCGAGCTGAGCCTATGGGGCGCAGTGCCATGAGTTCGTTGACCTCTGCCCCTGCCCATACCCACACCGCCGCACTGCTGGGCGCCCAGCCCGTGCGCCGGTATGCCGTGGCCTATGCGCCCAACCCCGGCAGCCTGGGCTGGCTGGCCGGAAGCCACTGGCTGGGCCGCTGCGCGGCGCTGCTGCAGCCGCTGCGCCAGCTGGACATCGAAGGCGTGGACCCGGAGGCTCTGCGCCGCTTGACCGCAGCGCCCCGCCATCGGGGTTGGCATGCGCCGCTGGTGGCGCCTTTCGCGCTGGCGCACGGGGCCGATTGGATGGCGCTGCAGCAGGCGGTGCAGGCATTGGCGCGCAGTCTGACGCCGCTGGTTCTGCCACCCCTGCAGGTGGAGCGTGTGGGCGCAGCGCTGGCCCTGGTGCTGCCGGCATCGCACGCGGCCAATGGCGCGCTGCAGCACATCGCCGCCACTTGCGAAGCCCGGTTGCGGCCGCTGGCGGAATCCCTGCCGTCCGCGCCGGAACTGGCTGGCCGGCGGGCGGCGTCTCCACCTTTTCGTTTTCACCTGCCCATCACCGGCCCGCTCAGCGTTGTGGACGAAGCCACGCAGGACCGCGTGTTCGATGTGGCGGTGGAGTATTTTTCCGACCTGCCCGTGCTCCGGTTCAACAGCTTGGCACTGTTTGAACAGTCCGAGCCCGGCGCAGACTTTGTTTTGCTGGACCATCTGGAGATGGCTGCGTAGCCTGAGTGCGCGCCCTTTGCCACTGCCCCACGATGGCTGTTTTTTTCCTACCTCCAATGCCTTCCACCATCACGATCTATCACAACCCCCGCTGCGGCACCTCCCGCAATACGCTGGCCCTGATCCGCGACCGCGGGGTGGAGCCTGAAGTCATCGAGTACCTGAAAACCCCGCCGGACCGTGCCACGCTGGAGGCGCTCATCGCGGCCACCGGCGAGCCCGTCATCCACGCGGTGCGGACCAAGGAAGCCCTCTTCACCGAACTGCAACTGGACGCGCTGGGCGTGACCGATGCCCAGTTGATCGACGCCATGCTGCAGCATCCCATCCTCATCAACCGCCCTGTGGTGGTGACGCCCCTGGGCACCCGGCTGTGCCGGCCCGCCGAGCGCGTGCTCGACATCCTGCCCAACCCATAGCAAGGCGTTGGCAGGCGCCGCTAGTTCTGCGGCAGCTTGAAGTCCGCCCGCGCCTGCAGCGCCTTGGCGCGCGCGTGGCAGCCTTCCAGGTGGTCGTTGACCAGGCCCATGGCCTGCATGAAGGCGTACACCGTGGTGGGGCCCACAAAACTCCAGCCGCGTTTTTTCAGGTCCTTGGACATGGCGATGGAGGCAGGGGAGGTGGACAACGTGCGCGCCACCTCGCGCGTGATGCGCTCGGGCCGGTCGGCAGCGGCTGGCTCGTAGCGCCACGCGTAGTGCGCCAGCGAGCCGAATTCGCGGCGCAGTTCCAGCACGCGCCGCGCGTTGTTGATGGTGGATTCGATCTTGCCGCGGTGGCGCACGATGGCGGCGTCTTGCACCAGCCGCTCCACGTCGGCCAGGCCAAAGGCGGCGACCTGCTCGGCGTCGAAGTTGGCAAACGCGGCGCGAAAGCCTTCGCGCTTGTTCAGGATGGTGAGCCAGCTGAGGCCCGACTGAAAACCTTCCAGGCAGATCTTCTCGAACATCCTGCGGTCGTCTGCCACCGGCTGGCCCCATTCGGTGTCGTGGTAGTGGCGGTACAGCGGTGTGGCCTGGCACCAGGTGCAGCGCGGGCAGCCAGCCTCGTCGGCGAACAGGCCGTCGGCCAGCGCGGGCGTGTGGGAAGAATCGGTGGCGGTGGAAGCGGTCATGCGCTGCATTCTAGAAACCGCGCTGGCCATGCTGCTGACATCGCGGGCGTGCGGCGGGCCGTTCCGTCTGCCCATAAACTGCCCTCATGCGCCAGCCCTTTTCCAGCCTGCGGGCCCTCTATGCCGTCCTCACCAGCCTTTTGCTCGCCGGCTGCGCCAACACCACCGGGCCCACAAGCCCGCTGGGCTACTACTGGCAATCCTTGCGCGGCCACATGCAGCTGATGCGCTCGGCAGAGCCCATTGACCGCTGGATTGCGCGGGACGACATCGCACCAGCGCTGCGCGAGCGGCTGCAGCTGGCGCAGCGGGCCCGCGCTTTTGCGGTGGCCGAGCTGGGCCTGCCCGACAACGCCAGCTACCGCCGCTATGCAGACCTCAAGCGCCCCGCCGCCGTGTGGAACGTGGTGGCGGCGCCGCCTTTTGCGCTCACCCTGCACACCTGGTGTTTTCCGGTGACGGGCTGCATTGGCTACCGTGGCTACTTCACCGAAGCCGACGCGCAGGCCGAAGCCGCGCAACTGGCCACCGAGGGGCTGGAGGTGGAGGTGTATGGCGTGCCGGCCTATTCCACGCTGGGCTACATGAACTGGGCGGGCGGCGATCCCCTGCTGTCCACCTTCATCGCCTGGCCCGAGGGCGACTTTGTGCGTCTGCTGTTCCATGAGCTGGCACACCAGGTGGTTTACGCACAGAACGACACGCTGTTCAACGAATCGTTTGCCACGGCGGTAGAGCGCATTGGCAGCGCGCGGTGGCTGACCACCCAGTCCACCCCTGAGGCGCGCGAAGCCTTTGCCATCAGCGAGGCACGCCGCAGTGCCTTCCGCGCGCTCACGCGGGCGGCACGTGCGCAGCTGGCGGCAGTTTATGAGCAAAAAGAGGCTCTAGCGCTTGATGAGCAAGCGCTGTTGGCTATGAAAAAAGAAGCAATGCAGGCCTTCTACACCGACTACGCTGCGCTGAGAGCGCGGTGGCTCACCCCACCCGGTGGTGCCGCGCCGCTGGCCACCACGGCCCAGGTGGCGGGGTATGACCGCTGGGTGGCCAAGGCCAACAACGCCAGCTTTGCCGCGCAGGCCGCCTACGACGAGCTGGTGCCTGCGTTCGAAGCGCTGTTCGAGCGCGAGGGCCGCGACTGGCCCCGGTTTTATGATGCGGTGCGACAGTTGACCCGCCAGCCCCTGCCGCAGCGCCACGACACACTGCGCGCGCTGCTGGCCCCCAAGAATCCCTGAGGAGACCGCCCCATGCCCGACATCCACATCCACCGCGAACACGACCTGGGCTTTGCACAGGCCCGCAAGATCGCCTTCTCGTGGGCCGAGAAGGCCGAAGAGAAGTTCGACATGGAATGCACCTACGAAGAAGGCGACACCGAAGACACGCTGCATTTCACCCGCTCAGGCGTCAAGGGCACGCTGCTGGTGGATGCGCGCCAGTTTGAGATGAAGGCCCAGCTGGGTTTTCTGTTCGGTGCGTTCAAGGACCGCATCGAGGCTGAAATCGGCGAGCAGCTGGATGCCTTGCTCAACGCCCCGAAGCCCGCGGCCAAGAAGGCAGCAGCCACCAAAGCGGCTGCATCCGCTGCCGAGAAGAAGCCCGCCAAGTCGGCCGCATCCAAGCCTGCGCCCAAGGCCAAGAAGGCTTGAGCGCCCGCTTCACCCCATGACTGCCTCTGACCATCCGCCCGTGGCTGGCACACCGGCGTTCGACACGCTCTCGCACCTGCTGCACACCCGCTACAGCTGCCGCGCCTTTCTGCCCTCGCCCGTGCCACGCACCACCATCGGCCAGGTGCTGGCCACGGCGCAGCGCACGGCCTCATGGTGCAACGCGCAGCCCTGGCAGCTCACCATCGCCAGCGGCGCCACGCTGGCGCGCCTGCGCGATGCCCTGGCCGCCGCCGTGCCTGCTACGCCGCCGAACTCTGATCTGCCCTGGCCGCGCGAATACCGGGGTGTTTACCAAGACCGGCGCCGCGAATGCGGGTTTGGTCTGTACGACGCCGTAGGGATCGCCAGGGGCGACCGCGCGGCCTCGGCGCGCCAGGCCGCAAAGAACTTCACCATGTTTGGTGCGCCGCACGTGGCCATCGTCAGCAGCGATGAAGCCCTGGGCGTGTATGGCGCAGTGGACTGCGGCGCCTACGTGAGCAACTTCATGCTGGCCGCCCACAGCCTGGGTTTGGGTGCGATTGCGCAGGCAGCACTGGCGGCCTACCCCGCGGTGCTCCGCGAGGTGCTGGGCATTGGCACAGACCGCCACATCGTGTGCGCCATCTCGTTTGGCTGGCCCGACCCCGAGCACCCCGCCAACCACTTTCGCACCACACGGGCCGACGTGGCCCAGGTGGTGGACTGGAAGGACTAGCCCGTGGTCGCCTATGCCGGCAGCGCGCTGCTGGACTCTGTACTCATCAGCGAGGTGGGGCCGCGCGATGGCTTGCAATCGGTGAAGGCCACCATGCCCACGGCCGCCAAGCTGCGCTGGATCGATGCGCTGGCCTCCGCCGGGTTGCGCGAGATCGAAGTTGGCTCTTTCGTGCCCGCCCGCCTGCTGCCCCAGATGGCCGACGTGGCCGAGGTGGTGCGCCACGCGCTCAACCACCCCGGCATCACCGTGATGGCGCTGGCGCCCAACCTGCGCGGCGCCGAGGCCGCATTGGCAGCGGGGGTGCACAAGGTCACGCTGCCGGTGTCGGCCAGTGCGGCGCATTCGCTGGCCAATGTGCGCAAGACCCGCGAGGCTATGGTCGAAGAAGTGCGTGCTGTCGCTCAGCTGCGGGATTCCCAGGCACCAAGCGTGTTGGTGGAGGTGGGCTTGTCCACCGCCTTTGGCTGCACATTGCAAGGCGCGGTGCCCGAAGATGACGTTATCTGGTTGGCTGGCCTGTGCGCCGAAGCCGGGGCGGACGAGGTGGGGCTGTCTGACACCACCGGCATGGCCAATCCCGCCCAGGTGCGCCGCCTGTTCACGCGCCTGCGCGCCGAGTTGGGCAACAAGGCCGGGGCCGCCCACATGCACAACACCCGCGGTCTGGGCCTGGCCAACTGTCTGGCCGCGTACGACGTGGGAGTGCGCACCTTTGATGCGTCACTGGGCGGCCTGGGCGGCTGCCCTTATGCGCCGGGCGCGTCGGGCAATGTGGTGACGGAAGACCTGGTGTTCATGTTCGAGGCCATGGGCATCGCCACGGGGGTGAACTTGGAGCGCCTGATGGCCGCGCGCGCGCCGCTGCAGGCGGGGCTGCCGGGCGAGCCGGTCTATGGGATGACGCCGGAGGCGGGATTGCCCAAGGGATGGGGTCAGCGTTAGACCGCCGTTGCACCCAAAGAAAAAGGCGACCTTGGTCGCCTTTTTCTTTGGGAGTACGCCGTATCAGCTCAGTGAGGTGATCAGGTCCACATACTGCTGCTTGGCCTCTTCGGCGCTGGTGCCCTTGAGCTTTTCCCAGGCGTCCCACTTGGCACGGCCCACCATGTCGGAGAAGCTGGGCTTCTTCTCGGTGTTGTCGCCAGCGGTGGCCTGCTTGTACAGCGCGTAGATCTTGAGCAGCGTGGCGTTGTCAGGGCGCTCGCTGAGGTTCTTGGAATTGGCCACAGCGGCTTCGAAGGTGGCGTTCAGGTCGGCCATGTCGGTTGCTCCTTGGGTTCGATGGGGGAGGGAAAGAACGGTGTCGGCAAGGGTTTGCTGCGTTGTATCTTACGGGCTGAGTACGGCACAGGGCCGCTTCATCCATAGAGGCAAGCCCCCAAAAATCAAACAATAGGTGTACATCTGATGGTGACCCGCATCCCAACCCCCAGCGCCACGGCCCCCAACGGCGCCGCTAGCCCCCTGCGCAAGGCGCGCGCACAGGCGCCCGAGGTGGCCCGACGGGCCGCCCAGGCCCTTCCGCCTGCCGCCCGCAAGGCTGCCACCGTGGTCCAGAAGAACGTGCGCCGTGCCGCCACCGGCATGCTGGGCTTGTCGGGCGAGCGCATGACCAAGGTGGACACCGCCTGGCTGCGCATGGATTCCACCAGCAACCTCATGATGATCAACGGCGTGTGGACGCTGGCGCCCGGCATCACCTGGGAGGCGCTGTGCGAGCGCGTGCAGCAGCGCCTGCTGCAGTACCCGCGTTTTCGCCAGCGGGTGTTGGAAGACGCGGCCGGCGCCACGTGGGTGGAAGACAGGCACTTCGACATCGCGGCCCACGTGCTGCGCGAGAAACTGCCCGAAGGAAAGACGGGCGAGAGCATGCAGCGCGCGCTGCAAGACCGCGTGGGCGAACTCGCCATGCAGCCGCTCGATACCCGCCGCCCGCTGTGGCAGATGCACCTGGTGGAAAACTTCGTGGGGGACGATGGCCAGCCGGGCAGCGCGCTCATCGTGCGCATCCACCACTGCATTGCCGACGGCATTGCGCTGATCTCGGTCACGATGTCCATCGTGGACGGCGGCGCCGAACCGCCCAAGCGCACCCGCAAGCAGCGCGAGCAGGCCGCCACCGCCGAAGACTGGATTGCCGACACGCTCATCAAGCCCTTCACCGGCATGACCGTGAAAGCACTGGACCTGGCCGGCGACAGCGCGGCCAAATCCCTGCAGATGCTGGGCGACCCTGAGAAGACCATGCAGAGCGGCCTTTCGGGCACAGTGGACATGGCCCGCGTGGCCTACCAGCTCGTCAGCGATGCCGCCGCTCTGGCGCTGATGCCCGACGACTCGCCCACCCGCCTCAAGGGCCAGCCCGGCAGCGCCAAGCGCGTGGCCTGGTGCCCCCCGATTCCGCTGGAGGAGGTCAAAGCCATTGGCAAAGCGCTCAATTGCTCCATCAACGACGTGCTGCTGTCCTGCGTTGCGGGCGCCATCGGCGGCTACCTGCGCAATCAGGGCGACGACCCCACGGGCCAGGAGATCCGCGCCATGATCCCCGTGAACCTGCGCCCCATGGAAGAGGCCTGGAAGCTGGGCAACCGCTTCGGCCTGGTGCCGCTGGTGCTGCCGATTGGCGTGGCGAACCCCATCGAGCGCGTGTACGAAGTGCGCAAGCGCATGAACGCGCTCAAGGGCAGCACCCAACCCATCCTGGCGTTTGCGATGCTGGCCGTGGCGGGACTGATGATCAAGCCCGCGCAGGATGCACTGCTCAACCTGTTCGGCCGCAAAACTACGGCCGTGATGACCAATGTGCCCGGCCCCAAGGAGCAACTCACGCTGTGCGGATCGCGCGTCACGCAGTGCATGTTCTGGGTACCGCAGTCGGGCGACATTGGCCTGGGTGTCTCTATTCTCAGCTACGGCGGCGGCGTGCAGTTTGGCGTGATCACCGACACCACCTTGTGCCCCGAGCCGCAGCAGATCATCGACGCCTTTGCGCCCGAGTTTGACCAGCTGTCGCTGCTCACGCTGATGCTGCCGTGGGGCGAATGACCGGCTCGGCAACGCTGCCGCTCCGCGCCTGGGCACACCGGGCGTGTGCAATCGCTTGGCTGCTGGGCGCCTGCGGCGTACACGCGGAGGTGCAGGAAAAAAACACCCAGCGGCCCTACGTGGTGCGCGCCCAGCCGGGTGAGAGCCTGCGCGCTGCCCTGCATGCCGCCACCCCCATTACGGTGGGTGGGCAGCGCTTTCATGGCTATACCCGCTGGAACGTGCGCTGGACCTTCCGCTGGTGGCGCGAAGCCTCGGGCCGCTGCGCAATCACCGAGGTCACCACCCGATTGCACACCGAGGTGCAACTGCCCGAACTGCAAGCCGCAAGCCCCGAGCAACAAGCGGCTTTTGACCGGTACCTGCGGGCCCTGTCCGACCATGAGCAGGGCCATGTGCAGATCGGCCGCGATGCCGCGCAGGCCATTGACCAGGGCATCCGGCAGATGCCTGCAGCGTCCGATTGCGCCACGCTGGAGCGCGAGGCCAATGCCCTGGGCCACCGGCTGCTGCAGGACCATGTGGCACGCGAAAAGCAATACGACCAGCGCACCCGCCACGGTGCCACACAAGGCGCGCGGCTGGACTGATCACGCAGGCTGAGGCCAGTAGAGGCCTTAGCGCTTGCGTTGTAGAGGCGCTGCCACCAGCCCATCCGTCAGGCGGGACACCGCGGCCACCACCTCGGCCACGGGCTCGCCCATCTGCACGCGCACGATGGCCCCCTCCACCACCAGGGTAAGCGCCTGTGCAATCTGCGCACGTTGGGCAGACGCAGGCAGCAAGCCCGCCAGCAACGCCGTCATTTCGCGCTTGTGGCGCTGCGCAATCGCCATCACCTCGGGCACGGTGTCGCCCAGCTCGCTCACGCTGTTGATGAAGGCGCAGCCCCGAAAGTGCTCGCTGCCCAACCATTCCGCCAGGGCAGGCGCCATGGCCCGCGTGCGGTCGGTGCCTGCGGGCAGCGCGTGCGCATGCCGCTGCAGCGCATCGCCAAACCAGGCCATCCAGCCCGTGTGCCGGTACTCCAGGTACGCGCAGATCAGGTCGTTCTTGCTCGGGAAATGCCGGTAGAAGGTCACCTTCGTCACGCCGGACTCCGCGATCACGCGGTCGATGCCCGTGGCACGGATGCCGTCCCGGTAGAACAACGCATGGGCCGTATGCAGCAGGCGGTCTCGGGCGGGCAGGTCTTGCCAGCCGGGGGGGAGTGGATCAAAGGTCATTCGCCCATTGTAGACAAACCTGTCTACATAGCCTTATGATGGCGAGTAGACAGATCTGTCTACATCAACCCTTCACCTTCGAGGTCCCCATGGAAACACGCCCGCCCTTGCCCCCCTTTACACAACACACCGCCGTCCAGAAGGTGCGCCTGGCAGAAGACGGCTGGAATTCGCGCGACCCTGCCCGCGTGGCTTTGGCTTACACCGAAGACACACGCTGGCGCAACCGCGCCGAGTTCCCCGTGGGCCGCGACGCCGCCCGGCAACTGCTGGAGCGCAAGTGGGCGCGCGAACTGGACTACCGCCTCATCAAGGAGCTGTGGGCGTTCAGCGGCCACCGCATCGCCGTGCGGTTCGCCTACGAATGGCATGACGACGCAGGCCAGTGGTACCGCAGCTACGGCAACGAGAACTGGGAGTTCAACGACAACGGTCTGATGGCCGTGCGCCACGCCAGCATCAACGACCGCCCCATCCAGGCCGCAGACCGGCTGTTTTTCTGGCCACTGGGGCGCCGGCCGGACGACCATCCGGGGCTGAGCGACCTGGGCCTTTGAGGATCGGCGGACGCCCAGGGGACCGGCAAGCGCTCAGGGCTGCGACGCCACCTGCGCCAACGCCACTTCCCATAACGACTCCGCCACCGGCGACATCTCGGCGCGCTGGCGGTACAGGCGGATCTGCACTGGCACGTTCCAGTCGGTGCCCCCGGCGGCCACCAGCGTGCCGGTGCGCAGCTCGTCGGTAATGAGGCTTTCGGGCAGCCAGGCCACACCCCGCCCTTCCTGGGCCAGGGTCTTGAGCAACACCGCGTGGTGCGCGGTGAACACCACCGCCACCGGGCCGTCAGCGCCTTCTGCAAACACCCCGCGCATGCGGGCCCGCATGATGCGGCCCAGACCAGACGCGTCGCTATAGGCCAGCACGGGTACCGGGGCCGACCGGCCCAGCGCGTGCAGCGGCTGGCCTGCAGCGCCCCCCGGCTGGGGCGCACTGACGGGCAGCAACCGGTCGTCCGCCAGGCGGCACATGGGGTACTGCGCCTCGTCCAGGCGTCCCGGCACCGCGTCATGGCCATGGCACAACACAAACTGCACGCGGCGCTGCAGCATCAGGTCTTCGCAGGCCTGGGAGCTGTCCGACATGGTCTGGATGGGCCCCAGGCGCAGTCGTGCCTCCATGCCCACCAGCCAGCGCGGAAAGAACGTGAGCGAGAGTACATGCGTGGCCGCAAAGCGCAGGCTGGCAGCGGCCAGGTCATGCGCAGCGCGAGCCTTGATGCGTGCGGCTTCCAGGTTGGCGAGGATAGTCTCCAGCAGTGGCAGAAAGCGCTGGCCCGCCGCCGTGAGCGCCGCAGGGTGGGCACTGCGGTCGAACAGTTCCACGCCCACCCAGTCTTCCAGGGCACGGATGTGGCGGCTGAAAGCGGGCTGGGCAATGGCGCGGGCCTCCGCCGCGCGCGAGAAGTTGCCCGTCTCGGCCAGGGCGAGGAAATCCTCCAGCCATTCCAGGTCCAGGGGTCGGTTGCCGGGTCCCATGTGTCTCCGCGATGGATCGATAGATAGTTGTATGCGATTCGAGTATTGGACCGCTGGCACCGGGTGGGAAATGATCCACCCCGTTGTTCACCAGCTTTTCCCAACGGAGACAAGAAAGCATGCCTGCCATCTCGAATTATCGCGGGATCATCCCCGCCATCTCGTGCCCCTTCACCCCGGATCACCGCATCGACGAGCCCGCGCTGCGCAAGCTCGCGTCCTGGCTGGCGGGCCACGAGGGTGTGGTGGCCATCATGACCAACGGCCACACCGGCGAGGTTTTCTCACTCACGCCGGCCGAGCGCGCCGAGGTCACCCGCATCGTGGCGGACGAGCTCAAGGGCCGCATGCCGGTCATCTCGTCCATCGTCTGCGAAGGCCTGAAGGACGCGGCCGATCATGCCCGCGCAGCGGTTGAAGCCGGCGCCGTGGCGCTGGACGTGATGCCTCCGCACCACTGGCTGCGCTTTGGCTTCACGCCCGGCCACGCGCTGCAGTACTTCGAGGCCATTCACCAAGCCGCACCCAACGCCGACCTCGTCTGCCACGTCTACCCCGCCTGGACGCGCGCCTCGTACTCCTCGCAGCTGCTGGCCGACCTGGCGAAGCTGCCCTACCTGCAGGCCTTCAAGGTGGGCCAGCGCGACATGAACAAGTACGCCCGCGACATCCAGGCGATCCGTGAGGCCGATGCCTCCAAGGCCATCCTGACCTGCCACGACGAGTACCTGCTGGCCTCCATGGTGCAGGGCGTGGACGGCGCGCTGGTGGGCTTTGCCACCTTCATCCCGCAGCTCATCATCGACCTGTGGAACGCCGTCAAGGCCGGTGACCTGAAGAAGGCCATGGCCGTGCAGGCCGTCATCACGCCCCTGAAGGACGCCGTGTACGGCGGCGGCGAACCCACCGGCGAGGCCCATGCCCGCATGAAAGGCGGCATGTACCTGGCCGGCGTGCTGGATGACGCCACCGTGCGCCCGCCGACCGAGGCGCCCAACGCGAAGGAAGTCGAGGCCCTGCGCGCGGCCGTGAAGCAGGCCGGCCTGCTCAAGCGCTGAGCGATGGATGTGGGCGGGGGATTTTGAGTCCCCCGCGTTGGTAGTTCTCGAACAAAAAGACCGGAGACAAGACACCATGCAACGCAATCAATTTCTCAGCATCACCCTGCGCACAGCCCTGGGCGCCGCCGCACTGGCAGTGGCCGTCAGCAGCTTTGCACAGGCCTACCCCAGCAAGCCGGTGCGGGTGGTCATCCCGTTTCCGCCCGGCGGCACGCTCGACACCGTGGGCCGCCAGCTGGCGCAAAAGCTCGGCGAGCAGATGGGCCAGAACTTCATCGTGGAGAACAAGCCCGGCGGCAACGGCGTGATTGGCGGCGATGTGGTGGCCAAGGCGCCGGCCGACGGCTACACGCTGCTGTTCAACGCTTCCACCTTCACCACCGCACCCATGACCATGAAGTCCGTGCCCTACGGCGTGGTCAAGGACTTTACGCCTGTGGCGCTGGTGGCCAAAGCGCCCCTGTCGGTGGCCATCAACAAGAACCTGCCGGTCACCGACATCAAGTCACTGATGGCTTACGCCAAGGCAAACCCCGGCAAGATGACCTTTGCCGTGGGCTCCATCGGCTCGGCCGGACACCTCTCGACCGAACTGCTCAAGCGCGCGGGCAACCTCGACTACCTGATCGTGCCGTACAAGGGCACGGCGCCGGCGTTCCAGGACCTGATCGGCGGGCAGATCGACGGCTTCATCGACCCCATCCTCGGCTCGCTGCAGTACCACAAGAGCGGCATGCTGCGCGTGGTGGCCGTCACCTCCGCCCAGCGCGCGGCCAGCCTGCCGGACGTGCCCACGGTGGGCGAGACGATTCCGGGCTATGAGTTCTACAGCTGGTATGGCCTGTGGGGCCCGGCCAAGCTGCCCGCAGACATCACGCAGCGGCTGAACACCGAGGTGAACAAGGCCCTGGCCGAAATGACGCCCAAGCTGCGCGAACAAGGCCTGCTGACCACCCCGGGCAGCGTGGAGGACTTCGCCAAGTTCCAGCGCAGCGACATGGAGCGGTCCCAGAAGATCGTCACCGAGGGCAACATCCGTGTCGAGTAACGTCCGCCACGCTGTCGTCACTGGCGCCAACAGCGGCATAGGCCGCAGCATCGCCGAATCGCTGCTGGCGGACGGCTGGCGCGTCACGGGCCTCGACGTGGCCCAGGCCACGGTCGTTCACCCATCCTTTGCCCATACGTCCGTCAATCTGGCCGATGGCGCAGACATCGCCCGCGTGGCCGCTGCGCTGCCGGGCGTGGACGCGCTGGTCCATGCGGCCGGCGTGCTGCGCGTGGGGCCGCTGGGCCAGCTCGACCATGCGGGCGGCGAACTGATGTGGCGCCTGCACGTGGACGCCGCCACCCGCCTGGCCGACGCCATCGTGCCTGCGATGGCAGAGCGCGGCAGCGGCCGCGTGGTGTTCATCGGCAGCCGCGTGGCGCAGGGCATGGCCGGACGCGGGCAGTACGCCGCAACCAAGGCCGCGCTGATCGCGCTGGCGCGCAGCTGGGCGGCCGAGGTGGCCGCACAGGGCGTGACGGTGAACGTGGTCTCGCCTGCGGCCACCGCCACCGGCATGCTGAGCGACCCCGCGCGCCAGGGCAGCGCGCCGCGCCTGCCGCCCATCGGCCGCCTGATCGAGCCGGCCGAGATCGCCGCGCTGGTGGGCTTTCTTCTTTCCGCCCCTGCCGCCGCCATCACGGGGCAGGACATTGCGATCTGCGGGGGCTCGTCGCTCGCCCGCTGAGTCGCTTTCTTGTCATCTATTCCTCTATGAATTCATCCACTTGAACCGTTCACGCTGAGCTTGTCGAAGCGCCGCGCAAGGCTTCGACGGGCTCAGCCCGAACGGTGGGTTCAGTTCAAAGATTTCGTTTCAACCGCCAACCACTACGACACCATGAAGATCGTCAACATCCTCGAATCGACACGCCCGATCAAGTCGGACATCCGCAACGCCTACATCGACTTCTCGAAGATGACGCTCAGCCTCGTGGCCGTGGTCACCGACGTGATCCGCGACGGCAAGCCGGTGATCGGCTACGGCTTCAACTCCAACGGCCGCTACGGCCAGGGCGCGCTGATGCGCGACCGATTCATCCCACGCGTGCTGGAAGCCGAGCCTGGCAGCCTGCTGGATGAGACCGGCGAGAACCTGGACCCGCACAAGGTCTGGGCCCGCATGATGATCAACGAGAAGCCCGGCGGCCACGGCGAGCGCTCGGTGGCCGTGGGCACCATCGACATGGCGGTGTGGGATGCCACGGCAAAAATAGCGGGCAAGCCGCTGTTCCAGCTGCTGGCCGAGCGCTACGGCAACGGCACGCCCAACCCGCGTGTGTTCGTCTACGCGGCCGGCGGCTACTACTACCCCGGCAAGGGGCTCGAAGCGCTGCAGCGCGAAATGGAAAGCTACCTGGCGCGCGGCTACTCGGTGGTCAAGATGAAGATCGGCGGCGCCACGCTGGCCGAAGACTGCGAGCGCATCGAGTCAGTGCTGAAGATCCTGGGCCCCGGCCAGCAACTGGCCGTGGACGCCAACGGCCGCTTCGACCTGAAGACCGCCATCGACTACGGCAAGGCCCTGTCGCAGTACCCGCTGTTCTGGTACGAAGAAGCCGGCGACCCGCTCGATTACGAACTGCAGGCCAAGCTGGGCGAGGTCTACAAAGGCCCCATGGCCACGGGTGAAAACCTGTTCTCCATGCAAGACGCGCGCAACCTCATCCGCCACGGCGGCATGCACAAGGACCGCGACTGGCTGCAGTTTGACTGCGCGCTGAGCTACGGCCTGGTGGAATACCTGCGCACGCTCGACATGCTCAAGGAACACGGCTGGTCCGCCAGCCGCTGCATCCCTCACGGCGGCCACCAGATGTCGCTGGCGATTGCTGCTGGCCTGGGCCTGGGCGGCAACGAGAGCTACCCCGACCTGTTCCAGCCCTACGGCGGCTTCCCCGACGGCGTGAAGGTGGACAACGGCTACGTCACGCTGCCGCCGCTGCCGGGCATCGGCTTTGAAGGCAAGTCGGACCTGATCGCGGAGATGCGCGCGTTGGCGTCTTGAGACGCCTGACGGCCAAGGCCCGCACGCATGGCGGGCCCTGGCCACCGTGCCTCACTCAGGTCGCAGAGCAGGCAAAGCTCTCGGCCTTGGCTGGATCACCCGAGCCGTTGTAGCGCGGGAACTTCGGAAACTCGCACACCGGGCGCTGGGCCGTGGGAGTGCGGGTGCCGGGCGCAAACTGCGTGGCCACCAGCTTGTCGGGCGCGCTGCCCTTTTCCACCCAGGCGTCCAACGCGGCCAGCAGGTCGATCGACAACGGGTCGGTGCCCGGGCCGTCCAGGTTGTGGCCGACCGAGGGCGAGGTGAGCATGCGGGCAAAACCCTGCACCTTGTTGGCCCCCAGGCGCTGCTTCACCGAATCAAAGTATTCCGCCGTGCGGTACAGCGACACGCAGGTGTCCGACAGGCCGTACCAGATCAGCAGCTTGCCGCCCTTGTCGGCAAAGGCCGAGACATCCGGATCGGTGCCGTCGATCATCTGCGCCAGGCGCAGGTACTGCGCGGCGTACTGGGTGGGGTCGTGCTGCAGGATGTCGGCGGTGGGGTTGCCTTCGACCACGCGTGCCGCCTCGGTCACGGCCATGTGGTTGAAGGACTCGCGCGCCTCAAAGCTGGGCCCGAACATGTACGACTCCCAGTCCGATGTGGCTGCACCGCCCCGGCCGTAGCGTGGATAGCCCACGTCACCGCGCGATAGGGTTACGGGCGTCTTGTGGTCGGAGTAGATGAGGCGAATGGTCTCGATCTGCCCGGCCGTGAGGCAGGTGTCGCTGTCGGCGCCCTTGCACAACAATTCAGTAGGCACATAGTTGCACGCTTCCACGTTGCCGATGACACCGTCCTTCAGGCCATCCAGCCCGTCGCACGCGGCGGTCTCGGCCTTGGCATACAGCGCCACCTTGGCGGGGCTGAGCCAGTTGTCGCGACTCTTGAAGATGTGCTGGATCACGTTGGGGCCCAGGTTGACCTGGTGCGCCTGCTGGCTGATGGCGGGCTCCATGGCCACCACGCCGTCGTAGTCCTGTGGGTACTTCTGTGTGGAGATGAGGCCCGAGCGCCCGCCGTTGGAATGGCCCATGTGATAGCGCCGCACCGGACGTTTGCCGTAGAACTCGGTGGCAATCGCGGTGCCCACCTCCAGCACGAAATGGTTCGCGTCGAACGCATGGTTGCGCAGCGCCACATCGCTCTTGGCCCACTCAAAGCCCCGGCTTTGGTGGCCCGAGTCGGAGCTGATCTTGACGTACGGGTTGGCCGATGGGCCCACAAGCTGCTGGTACCACGGATCGTCGGTGGGAATGAAACCATCAAGCCCGCCCCCGCCGATGGTGAGCGTCTTGCTGTTCCATTGCGCCAGCGTGGGCAGCTCCACGGCCCAGTTGATCGTGGACTCGGGCGACGACACGATCTGCCCGCGCACGATGCACACATCTGGCAGTGTGCCCTCGGCCTTGCGCAGTTCGGTGCGTGTGACCTTGGCGCCATGTGGCAGGGCCGTGGCGGTGTAGGCAGAGCAGGCTTCGGCCAGCGGCTTGGCGGCCAGCGGGGTGGTGCTGCCGCCGTTGCCGCCACCGCAGGCGGCCAGCGCCAATGTGGCGCACAGCCCGGCAGCGGGCCACACCCAGCGGCGCGGGGGCTGCGCAGCGGCAGGGTCGCAGGATGGGCGGTCGACTTTGGCCGGGCAGGCCGGATCGGCCTGAGGTGTCGGGTGGTGGATGGGGAACATGCGCAAGTCTCCTGGTTGTGACGTTTCTTTGGTGAAGCACGTTGGCTCCGGCCGGAACGATAGGAAAACGAGGAGCGCTTGCAGCCTCTGCAAATGCAGAGGGACCGGGAAAATACCAGGGAGCGAATGACGATGCCCGCGCAGTGGGGCGAAAAGTGCGGGCGCAGGCACGCTGGCTGGCGCTTCAGGTGCGGCGCAACGCCGCCACCAGCTCCAGCTTGTTGCTGACACCGAGCGCCGCGTAGGCGGTGCGCAGATACGTGCGCACGGTGGCAGGGGTGAGGCCCAACGTGGCAGCGATGTCCTTGTGCGAATGGCCGTGCGCATAAAGCATGGCGGCACTCAGTTCGCGTGGCGCCAACGGTGGCTTGTGGTGGCGGGATGCCAGGCTGATGGCCACCAGTGGGCCGCAGGGTTCCAGCCGCAATCGCACGGCCTTGCCCACCGACAGATTGCAGGGCGCGCGTGCCAGCGCCTGCGCTACGGCCGGCGGAAGCTGCGGGCCCGTCCAGCCCTGGCACGCTTCGCCCAGAGCCAGGCTGATGCGCAGGCCGGCAAACAGCAGCTCGCCGGACGGCTGGGCGAGGGCAAAGCCGTCCCACGGCCGGCTGGGTGAATCGCTTTGGAGCCGCTGCAAAAGGTGATGCCAGTGCTGAAGAAGGTGGGCGACGAATTCGCCGAACAGCACCGTTTCGGCATCGCTGAACGCGGGGCGGATGCGGGGGCGGTAGATGGAGACAAAAAACATCAGTCCGCTGTGCGGCAACTCGGCCGTCAGCGCCATGCAGTGGTGCAGGCCATGCCGCTCTGCAAAGTCCACGATGCGCGGGTCTTCGGGCGGGCCGTCGATCACGTCGCGCTCGCGGATCACTTCGCCCAGGCGCTGCATGGACCGGCGCGCGAATTCGTCCACGGTGGACAAGGTATTCCATTCCTGCGCAAAGTCCTGGCTCAGCCCGATGCTGCCATGCAGCCAGTTGCGCGGACCGGTCTGCACGTCGCCGGCAGACACCTCGCCCCACCAGGCGGCATCGAAGGGCACCAGGGCTTGCAGCCCGCGCAATGCTTGGTGCAGCAGATGTTGCGCCGGTGTGGTGTGCGCCAGATCCGATAGCTTGAGCAGGCTGCGGCTGAGGGTGCGCACAGGGTCTTCGGTGGCCGGCTGGCCGCGCTCGGCAACGGTGGTGTCGCGGGGCGTGGTCGTCACAGGCATGGCGGCTGCACCCGCATGCACAAGCTTCCGGCAAAGGCCATGGTGTCTCCTTTTTTGCCGATGGTAGCGGCACCGGATGGCGTGCGCGGTGGTCCGGGGCAGCGGCGGTCCATGGCAGCAAACAAATCAGCCCGGCCAGCACGAAGGTTTGGAACCTTGCGCTGGCCGGGCTCTGGGGGGAGATGGCCGACGTTTCGACTGCACCTGCGGTTGCAAAATGCAAGAAACTATGATTTTGATAGCTGTTAGCGCTTTATTGGTAAGCGCTGGAGCCCATTTTCATCTAAAAATCAGCGGGACAAGCCATCCACCGCCTGGAACATCGACTGGCGCGCCTGGCTGACGATCTGGCCCTTCCATTCGTCCGTATCCGTGTAGAACGCGGCCAGCATCTGCGCCTTGATCTGCGCAGCCTTGTCGGCGGGCGCTTCGGGGTGCAGGTTGAGCCACTGCTCGGCGCGGATCGCGTTCATCACCTCCAGCACGGGCACGGTGCCGTACTCCATGGCGATGCCGGTGGTTTCCGCGTGGGGGCACTCGTCGTAGATCGAATTCCACATCAGCCCGGTGAGGAAGGCCGAGGCCGACGATCCGTCAAAGATCGACGTGACCGGCGTGGCCCCGCCACCGTCCCACCAGGCACGTGCACGGGCTACCGACACCGCGTCGTCCTTGCCGGCGTAGATGCGTTCGCCATGCCCGCTGGGGCCCAGGCCCGTGTGCAGGTCGATCCAGGCAATGTGCGAAGCGCTTGCGCCGTGTTGGCGCAGCACCTTGCGCAGGGTGAGGTTGCTCCAGGTGGGTTCGGTGCCGCCAAAGAACACGCCTTGCGGAAACTCGTGCTGGCCCTGCGAGATGGCGGCCTGCCAGGCGGCCTCGCCCTTGGTCGCGATGTACTGCATGACGGCGGCCTGGTTCTCAGGGCCGGGCGGCCATTGCTCGGGCAGCAGCAGGGGCTGTACTTCGCGGTAGGCCGTGTTCACGGGCAGGGGCTGGGTGAAGTCCTGGAAGTTGCGGTTCAGGTCCACGTTCTCATGCGTGAAGCGGCGCAGGTGCGAGAAGCCGTAGGGGTTCAGGGCATGGATGTAGAGCGTGGCCACACCGGCATCGCGGGCCTTGGCGCGCCACTCGGCGTCGTGCAGCGCAAACACCTGCACACCGCTGCCGCAGTAGCCCTCCACGCCGTGGCAGGCGCTGCTCACGATGAGCAGTTTCTTCGCATCGGCGGGGCCATCACGCACCACGTCCATGGCCAGGTCTTCGCCTTCGCGGCCCTTGAGCGGATGGGCATGGGATTCGATGGGCAGGCCGGCTGCGGCCGCAGCCTCCAGAAACTTCTTGCGCGCTTGCGCATAGGTGGGCGAGAACGATTCAACGATACCGGTCATGGACGGAAACTTTCAAAAGTGGGGTAGCGGAAAGAGAAAACCCGGGGGGCGGTGCCAACCCGGGTTGTGTGCAAGACCTCAAAGCCGTCAGGCAGCGCTGGTGGGCTGTGCCAGCCAGTCTTCAGCCAGCTTGACCCAGTAGGTAGCGCCCAGCGGAATCAGGTCGTCGTTGAAGTCGTAGCTGGGGTTGTGCAGCATGCAGGGGCCGCCGCCGTGGCCCATTTCGCGGTGGGCGCCGTCGCCGTTGGCGATGAAGCAGTATGCGCCGGGCTTGGCTTGCAGCATGTAGGCAAAGTCTTCGGCGCCCATGGTGGGCTCCTGGGCCACCACACGCTCTTCGCCCACGATGCCGATCATCACCTTGCGCGCAAACTCGGCCTCGGCGGGCGAGTTGACGGTGGGCGGGTAGTTGCGCACAAACTCGAACTCGCAGGTCGCATCGTGCGCGGCGCAGTGGTGTTCGGCAATCTGGCGCATGCGTTTTTCAATCAGCTCCAGCACTTCGACGGTGAAGGTGCGCACGGTGCCTTGCAGCTCCACGCTGTCGGGCACCACGTTGGTGGCCTCGCCCGCGTGGATCATGGTGACCGAGATCACGCCCGCATCCACCGGCTTCTTGTTGCGGCTGATGATGGTCTGGAAGGACTGCACCATGCCGCAGGCAATCGGCACCGGGTCAATGCCGGTGTGGGGCAGGGCGGCATGGCCGCCCTTGCCGCGGATGGTGATCTTGAACTCGCTGGTCGACGCCATCACCGGGCCGGGGCTCACGGCAAAGGTGCCCACGGGCATGCCGGGCCAGTTGTGCATGCCGTACACGGCCTGCATCGGGAACTGCTCGAACAGGCCGTCTTCGATCATGACGCGGGCACCGCCGCCGCCTTCTTCGGCAGGCTGAAAGATCAGGTACACGGTGCCGTCGAAATTCCGGTGTTTGGCAAAGTGCTGCGCCGCCGCCAGCAGCATGGCCACGTGGCCGTCGTGGCCGCACGCGTGCATCTTGCCTTTGTGGACGCTGGCGTGGGCAAAGGTGTTGAACTCCTGCATGGGCAGGGCGTCCATGTCGGCGCGCAGGCCAATAGCGCGGCCGTTGGCGCCGCCGTCACGCCCCTTGACGATGCCCACCACGCCCGTCTTGCCCAGGCCGCGGTGGATGGGAATGCCCCATTCGGTGAGCTTCTGCGCCACCACGTCGGCGGTGCGCACCTCTTCGAAGCACAGCTCTGGGTGTGCGTGAATGTCCCGGCGCACCGCTGCAATACCAGCGGCCTGCGTGACGATGGAATCAATAACGTTCATGATATGTATCCTTACGATCTCACAGTCTAGCCCGAGAGCAACACACGTGCCAACCCGGGTTAATCACCAGCCCACACCATGATTTCGCCCCACGCCCTCGAACTTGCCCAAACCCTGGTGCGCATGAACACCGTCAGCCACAACTCCAACCTGGAGCTGATCCATTTCATCCGCGACCATCTGGCTCGCCTGGGTGTCAAAAGCCGCCTGACCTTCAATGCGGAAAAGACCAAGGCCAATCTGTTTGCCACGCTGGGCGAGGGCAAGCCGGCCGGCGTCATCCTCTCTGGCCATACCGACACCGTGCCGTGGGACGGCCAGGACTGGACGATGGACCCGTTGAGTGCGCTTGTCAAAGACGGCCCCGAAGGCCCGAGCCTGTATGGCCGCGGCAGCGCCGACATGAAGGCCTTCATCGGCATCGCCGTGTCGCAGGCCGAGCAGTTTTTGAACAGCAGCGCGCCGTTCGCCGTGCACTTGGCCTTCAGCTATGAGGAAGAGATTGGCTGCTTTGGCGTGAAGGAGCTGATTGCCGACCTGCGCGACGCCAACATCAAACCCCTGGCCTGCATCGTGGGCGAGCCCACCAGCATGATCCCGGCCATCGCGCACAAGGGCGTGTACCGCTACAAGTGCTGCGTGCGTGGCAAGGAGGCGCATTCATCCCTCACCCCTCATTCGGTCAACGCCATCGAGATGGCCGCCCGCGTGGTGGGCCGGGTGCGCGACATGGCAGAAGACTTTGAAAAGAACGAGCCCCGCTTCGAGGGCTTCGACGTGCCGTTCTCCACCAGCAGCGTGGGCCAGTTCCACGGCGGCATTGCCGACAATGTGGTGCCGCGCGACGCCGAGTTCCGTTATGAATTCCGCGACCTGCCCACGGCCAACGCCGCACAGATGCAATCCGAAGTGGTGGCCTACGCCAAATCGCTGGAGCCCGCCATGAAGAAGGTGGCGCCCGCGGCGGGCTTCGAGTTCGAAACCATCTGCGAGATCCCGAGTTTTCTGGGCAGCAAGGACGACCCGGTGACGCGCCTGGCGCAGGAGCTGTCGGGCGAAAAAGGCACCACCCTGGTGGCCTTCGGCACCGAAGCGGGGCTGTTCAAAAACGCTGGCATCTCCACCGTGGTGTGTGGCCCCGGCAGCATCCAGCAGGCCCACCAGCCGGACGAATACGTGAGCCTGGAGCAACTGGGCCGGTGCGAAGCGTTCATGCAGGGCCTGGCGCGCACCAAGTCGTTCGGCTGACTCGCGGCAAGCGGCTTGCAGGTCAGGGCAACGCAAGGCGCGCGAGGATGGCGTAGGGCGCAGCCCAGACCAGTGCCACCGTGGAACTGGCTTTGCCAGGCCATCGGTGGCGCCCCCTCAGGGGGAAGGCGCGAAGCGGCTCTGGGGGAAATTAGGTCCTCACCCGGCCGTCCCCGGTGAGCATCGACATTTCCACGAACTTCGACGCAGCGTGGCTGGTGGCACTGAACGACACCGGAAAGCCCGAGATCACTTGGTTGCCGATGGCCTCGGTGCCGGTGATGAAACTCTCGCGCGTGATCTTGGCGCCGGCCTGGCGCAGGCCCTCGGAAAACACGCGGGCGGCCAGGTAACCCTCCATGCTGGAGTAGTTGGCCTGCACCTTGTCGCCGCCTTTTTTGATGGCTTCCAGAAACTCGCGCGTGATCTGGCGCGAAGGCTGGTAGGGCGAAGGCACCACCTGCGACACCACCACACCCGCGCCGTCCTTGCCCAGTTCGTCGGCCAGCGCCTGCGTGCCCACAAACGACACGTTGTAGAACGTGCCCCCAAAGCCCGCCTTGCGCGCGGCGCGCACAAACGCCGCACTGCCACCGTAAGCCGCAATCTGCACCACGGCGTCGGGCGTGGCGGCCACCAGTTTGTCCACTGCGGCCTTGACGTCGGTTGAATTGCGCTCCACCGTGGCTGTTGCCACGGGGGTCAGCTTCAGGTCGGCCAGGGCTTTGGTCACGCCGTCGAGGCCCGCCTTGCCGTAGGCATCGTTCTGGTAGAACACCGCAATCTTCTTGAGGCCCAGGTTGGTAAGCTGGCGCACGATGAGCGCGGTTTCGTCGTAGTACGAAGCGCGCACATGAAAGATCAAACGATTGAAGGGCTGGCGCAGCGCCTCGGCCCCCGTGAAGGGTCCGAAGAATGGCACTTTCTCCTTGGTGAAGATTGGCATCGCCGCCAGGCTGGTGGGGGTGCCGATGTAGCCAAACAACGCAAACACGTCTTCGGCAATCAGTTTGCGGGTGTTTTCGGCACAACGGTCGGGCTCGTAGCCATCGTCCATCGTGCGGATTTCGACCAAACGCTTGCCCACGCCACCCTGGGCATTGAGCTGGTCAAAAAACAGGTTGGCGCCCAGATTGAATTGCACGCCCAGTTGGGCGGCCGGGCCGGTGAAGGGGGCCGACTGGCCCAGCACGATCTTGCCTTCGCTTTGCGCGCGCGCCAAGCCAAAGCTGCCCAGCGCCACCGCCCCCACACCCAGCGAAAACTGACGACGCCCCAATGTTGTCTGGTTCATGGTGAAATCCGTGCCCTTGTAAGAAGAAAAGAGGGGCAAAAACCCCCAGCGCCGCCGGTAGGCTGCGCCCCTGAAGAACGGCGCCACATATGCATGCCCGTTCCAACCCCGATGGCAGTTTAACGACCTCTCCCATGTCCATGTCTTCGTCCGCCCCCTCTGCCAGCGCCGAGCCCATTCAGGTGCGCGGCGCCTGCCCGCACGACTGCCCCGACACCTGCGCCCTGATCACCACGGTGGACGCGCACGGCGTGGCCACCCGTGTGCAGGGCAACCCCGAGCACCGCCACACCGACGGCGTGCTGTGTGCCAAGGTCAGCAAATACACCGAGCGCAGCTACCACCCCGAGCGCGTGCTCACCCCGCTCAAACGCACGGGCCCCAAGGGCGGCGGCCAGTTCGCGCCCGTCAGCTGGGACGACGCCCTGACCGACATCGCCCAGCGCCTAAAGACCATCGCCGCCCGCGCACCCGAAGCCGTCCTGCCCTACAGCTACGCCGGCACCATGGGCATGGTCCAGGGCGAAAGCATGGACCGCCGTTTCTTCCACCAACTCGGCGCCTCGCTGCTGGACCGCACCATCTGCGCATCGGCCGGTGCCGAGGCGCTGGTGCAGACCCTGGGCGGCAAGGTGGGCATGAAGGTGGAGTTCTTCACCGAGTCGCAGCTCATCATCATCTGGGGCAGCAACTCCATCGGCAGCAACCTGCATTTCTGGCGCTACGCACAGCAGGCCAAGCGCAACGGCGCCAAGCTGGTCTGCATCGACCCGCGCAAGAGCGAGACGGCCGACAAGTGCCACGAGCACATCGCCCTGCGCCCCGGCACCGACGCAGCGCTGGCGCTGGCGCTGATGCGCGAGCTGATTGCGCACGACTGGCTGGACCACGATTACATTTCGCGCCACACCCTGGGCTGGGAGCAGTTGCGCGAGCGCGCCCTGCAATGGCCGCCCGAGCGCGCGGCTGAGGTCTGCGGCATTCCGGTGGAGCAGATCCGCCAACTGGCCCGTGACTATGGCACCACCAAACCCGCCGCCATCCGCCTGAACTACGGCATGCAGCGCGTGCGCGGCGGCGGCAACGCCGTGCGCGCCGTGGCCTGCCTGCCCGCCCTCACTGGGGCCTGGCGCCACCGCGCGGGCGGTGTGCTGTTGTCCAGCTCGGGGCAGTTTCCCGCGCAGCGCAGCGTGCTGCAGCGGCCAGACCTGATGCCCGGCGGCAAGCAGCCCCGCACCATCAACATGTCCACCATCGGCGACGACCTGCTGCGCGAGGCCTCGCCCGCGTTCGGCCCCAAGGTGGAGGCGATCGTGGTCTACAACAGCAACCCCGTGGCCGTGGCGCCCGACTCCGGCAAGGTGGTGCAAGGCTTTGCGCGCGAGGATCTGTTCACCGTGGTGCTGGAACACTTCCGCACCGACACGGCCGACTACGCCGACTACATCCTGCCCGCCACCACGCAGTTGGAGCACTGGGACGTGCACCTGAGCTACGGCCACACCGACGTGGTACTCAACCGCCCCGCGATCCAACCGCTGGGCCAGGCCCGCAGCAACGCGCAGATCTTCCGCGACCTGGCCGCGCGCATGGGCTTTACCGAGTCCTGCTTCGCCGACAGCGACGAGGCCCTGTGCCGCCAGGCCTTTGGCGACGCCGTGGACTACGCGCTGCTCGAATCGCAGGGTTTTGCCACGGTGGCCATTCCCGATGCGCTGTTTGCCGAGGGCAACTTTCCGTCACCGTCGGGCAAGTGCGAGTTCTACAGCGCCCGTCTGGCCGCCCAGGGCCTGGACGGCCTGCCCGACCACTTGCCCAACTACGAACTGCAGGGCACGGATGCGCGCTACCCGCTGGCCATGATCTCGCCGCCCGCGCGCAACTTCCTGAATTCCACCTTCGTGAACGTGACGAGCCTGCGCAACATCGAAGGCCGCCCGATCCTGGAGATCCACCCCGACGACGCCGAAGCGCGCGGCATCGCCAACGACGCTGTGGTGCGCGTGTTCAACGACCGAGGCAGCTACCTGTGCCACGCCACCGTCTCGCGCCGCGCGCGGCCCGGCGTGGTCAACGGCCTGGGCATCTGGTGGCGCAAGCTGGGGCTGGATGGGACGAACGTGAATGAAGTGACGAGCCAGGCCCTGACCGACCTCGGGCGGGCCCCGACGTTTTATGACTGCCTGGTGGAGGTGGAGGCCAGCGCGGTGGACACCCCGGCGCTGGCACCTGTCTGATCGCAGACCCACGGCAGCAGCAGAATGGTACTAATTTGATAGCTGGTAGCGCTTATGGAGTAAGCGCTAGAGGCCATTTTTACCAAAATTCCCTGTCAGTGCGTGTGCGAGGCTGCGGTGGATGGGACCGCACCCTCATCGCCCACACCACCTGCCGAAAGCGCAAGAAAGTGGTGCACCACCGGCCGCTCCGGCCCGACATGGAAACGCAGCGCCTCCGCCTGCAGGTCGGCGTCGGCCTTGGACACACGGTGGTGTTGGCGCAGGTGTTCCGCCCACGACTCGACCAGAAACCACTCGATGACCCGGCCCGGCTCGCCCGTGTGCTCCGCCACGCCCCAGGCGTAGGCACCGTCGCGGCGGCGTTCTTTTGACAGGTGCTGCATGGCCTGCAAAAAGGCGGGCAGGTCGGGTTTGGCGATGCGGTATTCGATCTGGATCATCACCGGGCCCCGGTCATGCGCGACGGGCTCGGCCAGCAGGGGCTCGGGCCAGTGGTTCGAGGGCTGCAGGTCGGCCTCGCCGGTGGGAAGCTTCACGCGGTGGAAGATGAGGGACACGACCACCAAGCCGCCAGCGCCGATCAGCAGCGTGGCGGGCAGGCCCAGTGGCCCCGCAATCAGCCCCCAGGCCAGGCTGCCCGCCGCCATCGCGCCGTTGAACACCATGAGGTAGATGGCCAGCCCGCGGCCGCGCACCCAGTTGGGCAACACCGCCTGGGCCACGCCGTTGAGCGTGGTCAGCGCAATGATCCAACCCAGGCCGAGCAGCAGCATCAGCGCCACGGCCACCCACTGGGGCGGCGCCAACGTCAGCGCCGCCATCACGGACGCGGTGGCAAAGGCAGCCAGCAGCATCAGGCCGTCCGTGTCGAGCCGCTGGCGCAGGCGGGGCAACAACAGCGCACCCAGAATCGCGCCCGCGCCCACGGCGCCCAGCATCACGCCGTAGAAACCCGCCGTGCCGCCCAGCATGCGGCGCGCCACCAGGGGCAGCAGCGCCCAGACCGAGCTGGCGAACAGAAAGAACACCGCCGCGCGCAGCAGCACCACATGCAGCTCGCGGCTGGCGCGGGCATAGCGCACGCCGGCGCGGAAGGCGCCGAAGAACTGCTCGTTCAGGCCCGAGTCCTCGGCCTTCGGGCGCTTCCACCACAGCAGCGCGGCGATCACGAACACATAGCTCAGCACGTCCAGGCCATACGCCGCCGCCGCGCCGAAGCTGGCCAGCAGCAGGCCGCCCGCCGCAGGGCCGATGGCGCGGGCGATGTTGATGCCCAGCGAGTTCAGCGCCACGGCGCTTTTCAACTCACTGCGCGGCACCAGCTCGGGCACGATGGACTGCCAGGTCGGGCCCATCAGCGCGGCGCCGATGCCGCCGACGAAGGTCAGCGCCACCAGGTACTCCACCGTCAGCGTGTTCGTCTGCGCCAGTACCAGCAGCGTGCCGCTGACGGCGCCCAGCAGCACCTGCACGCCGATCAGGAAGCGGCGGCGGTCCAGGATGTCGGACAGCACACCGGCGGGAATCGCCAGCAGAAAGACCGGCAGTGTGGCCGCCGTCTGGATCAGCGCCACGGCGGTGGGGCTGGAGGAGAGTTCCGTCACCATCCAGGCGCTGGCCACATCGCGCATGAAGCTGCCGATGTTGCCCAGCACCGTGGCGGCCCACAGCACGGCGAAGACGGGAATGGCGAGGGGCGCGAAGCTGCCCGATGCTTTGGTAGCGGTGTTGGTGTTGTTGTCAGCCACGGTGGCCTCCCAGGTCGTGCCAGGCGACGAGCAACATGCCGCCTACCAGGCCCCAATGTTCAAAGAATGCGTTGGCGCTGCGCTGCCGTTCGGGCGGCGCCTCGGTCCAGAAACGGTCGGCCAGAAAGACCGCGATGACGGTGAAGCCCGCCAGGGCCAGCGCGCCCGCCCAGCGGTACCAGCCCGACACGATGAGCGCCGAAGCGCCCAGCTGCAGCGCGATGGTCGCCACGGCGATCGGCGCAGCCGGGGCCAGGCCAAAGTGCCGCATCTCGGCCACCGCACCGCGAAAATTGCGGGCCTTGTCCCAGCCGCCTTGCAGGTAGGCCGCACACAGGCACAGCAGGGCCAGCGACTGCACCCAGGGCGCGGTAGCAGCAGTGCGCAATGCGTCTTGCATGGTCACACCGCCCAGCAGGCGCAACCCAGGGCGCCCCAGAAGCCCTTGAGGTCGGACACGGGCAGTTGGCTGCTCCAGGCCGTGGCATGTGCGTGGCCGTGCATGTTGCAACTGCTGGCGCAGCCGCAATTCGCTGCCGCGTTGCGCATCACCGATTGCAGCGGCGCGCCTTCCTGCACGCCCCAGGCGCCGTAGCCGCGGAAGGTGCGCACGGGCGACCAGTCGGGCATGGCCAGCGGCGGGGCCGATTCGTCGAACGCAGCGAAATCGCCCACGCCGTAGACCACCTTGCCGCCCACCACCGTGAGCAGCGACGAGGTGTCGGCGATGTCGGACTCGGGGCAGGCGAAGAAGTCGCGGTCGGGCACGGTCAGGTCGGCCAGCTGGCCCACTTCGATGCGGCCCTTCTTGCCTTGCTCGTTGCTGAACCAGGTGACGTTCTCCGTCCACATGCGCAGGGCCTGGTCGCGCGTCAGGCAGTTGCGCTGCGGCGTGAGCTGCAGGCCGCCCACGGTCTTGTCGGTGATGAGCCACGACAGCGACACCCAGGGGTTGTAGCTGGCGACGCGGGTGGCGTCGGTGCCGGCCGACACGTTCACGCCCTTTTCCAGCATGCGCTTGACCGGTGGCGTGGCCTCAGCCGCGGCGGCGCCGTAGCGCTCCACGAAATACTCGCCCTGGTAGGCCATGCGGTGCTGCACGGCCACGCCGCCGCCCAGTGCGGCGATGCGGTCGATGGACTTTTCCGAGATGGTCTCGGCGTGGTCGAAGAACCAGTTCAGGCCGGCCAGCGGCGTGTCTTCATTGATCTTCTCGAACACGTTCAGCGCGCGGTCGATGGTCTCGTCGTAGGTGGCGTGCATGCGCCAGGGCCAGCGGTTCTGCGCCAGGATGCGCACCACCTCTTCCAGCTCGCCTTCCATGCCGGGCGCGAGTTCGGGCTGGGGCTGGCGGAAGTCCTCGAAGTCGGCAGCCGAGAAGACCAGCATCTCGCCCGCGCCGTTGTGGCGGAAGTAATCGGTGCCCTGCTTGTACTGGGACGTGGACGTCCAGCGCAGAAAGTCGTCCTTCTCTTCCTTGGGCTTTTGCGTGAACAGGTTGTAGGCCAGGCGGATGGTGAGCTGGTCGGCATCGGCCAGTTCCTGGATCACGTCGTAGTCGTCGGGGTAGTTCTGCATGCCGCCGCCCGCGTCGATGGCGCCGGTCACGCCCAGGCGGTTCAGCTCGCGCATGAAGTGGCGCGTGGAATTGACCTGGTAGTCGCGCGGCAGCTTGGGGCCCTTGGCCAGCGTGGCGTAGAGGATGGCCGCATTGGGCTTGGCCAGCAGCAGCCCCGTGGGGTTGCCGGCACTGTCGCGCACGATCTCGCCGCCCGGAGGCGAAGGCGTCTCCTTGGTATAGCCCACGGCGCGCAGGGCGGCGCCGTTGAGCAGCGCGCGGTCGTACAGGTGCAGGATGAACACGGGCGTGTCGGGCGCCACCGCATTCAGCTCGGCCAGCGTGGGCAGGCGCCTCTCCACGAACTGGTGTTCGGTGAAGCCGCCCACCACGCGCACCCACTGGGGCGCGGGCGTCACGTCGACCTGGGCCTTGAGCATGGCCATGGCATCGGCCAGGCTCTTCACCCCGTCCCAGCGCAGTTCCATGTTGAAGTTGAGCCCGCCGCGGATGATGTGCAGGTGGTTGTCGATCAGCCCCGGCAGCACGCTGCGGCCGCCCAGGTCGATGACCCGGGTCCGCGGGCCGGCCAGCGCCATCACCTCGCGGTCGTCGCCGACCTTCGTGAAGCGCCCTGCGGCAATGGCGACGGCGCTGGCCGTGGGGTTGGCGCGGTCCAGCGTGGTGAAGCGGCCATTGCGCAGGATCATGTCGGGGGTGGTGGCGGGTGGCGTCATGGTTCAGGCCTTCAAGAATTTCAGCAGTGGCAGAGCAAAAAAAGCAGGCACGGACTGCGCTGCAGCCCATGCCTATGTCATCAACCCTCGTGGGCGTTGAACATGGTTTTCGCGTACGTGATGCCCAGGCCATAGCCGCCGCCGAACTTCTTGGCGATACCGGTCGTCATGTCGTACGTGTCGCCACGGGCCCAGTCGCGCTGCATTTCCAGCAGGTACTGCAGGGCGGTGATGGGCTGGGCGCCGGCCTGCACCATGCGCTCCATAGCCCGGTTGTGGGCTTCGGTGGAGATGTCGCCGCAGGCATCGGCGATCACGAACACCTCGAAGCCCTGGTCGATGGCCGAGAGAGCCGGGCCGACGATGCACACGCTGGTCCACAGGCCGGCCAGCACGATACGGGGCTTGCCGATCTCGTTCACCTTCTGGATGACGGCTTCGTCTTCCCAGGTGTTCATGGACGTGCGGTCCAGCAGGGCCTGGCCGGGGAACGGTGCGGTCACTTCGTCGAACATCGGGCCGGAGAAGCTCTTTTCGGCCACCGTGGTCAGGATGGTCGAGGCGCCGAAGCCCGCAGCGGCCGACGCCACCAGGGCTGCGTTGGAGCGCAGCTGCACCGGGTCGATGGAGTGCGTGGCGAAGGCCATCTGCGACTGGAAGTCGATCATGATCAGCGTGTGGTCATGGGGGTTGAGCAGCTTGGCACCGGGCTTGGCGACAGCGACTGGACGGGCGATGGCGGCGTTGGCGTTGGACATGGGAAGGCTCCTGAAAACAAAAAATACTTAAAAAAAAGAGAGGCTGAGAAGAAAGAGGAAAGAAGGAAAAAGGCTGGCATTCGCGGGGCTGGCGACAGGTGCCGCCCACCCCGGACGCCGCCTCAATGGGGCATCGTGGGCAGCTCGTTGGGGCGCAGGTCAAACACCAAGACCTCGGCGTGGTCGCCATTGGCAAACCGCAGTGCACCGGCGTCACGGATGCGGGCGCCGTCGCCTTCTTCCAGCCGTTCGCCGTTCACCTCCAGGCTGCCGCGGGCCAGGTGCACATACACGTGGCGGTCGGGGCCCACATCCAGGTCGGCAGACTCTTCTGCGCCGTTGAACAGGCCGGCGTAAACCCGGGCGTCCTGGCGCACGGTCAGCGCGCCGTCGGTGCCTTCGGGCGAGATGATCTGGCGCAGGCGGCCGCGCTTTTCGGCGTCGGTGAAGTGCACCTGCTGATAGCGGGGTTCTGCACCGCGCTCGTTCGGCACGATCCAGATCTGCAGGAAGTGCACGGGCTCCTCGGCCGAGTGGTTGAACTCGCTGTGCTGCACGCCGCTGCCTGCGCTCATCAGCTGCACGTCGCCGGAGCGGATCACCGAGCCCGTGCCCATCGAATCCTTGTGCTCCAGCGCGCCTTCCAGCACGTACGAGAAGATTTCCATGTCGCGGTGGCCGTGGGTGCCGAAGCCCTTGGCCGGCGTCACGCGGTCATCGTTGATGACCAGCAGGTCCGAGAAGCCTTGCTGCTTCAGGTCACGGTAGTGGCCAAACGAGAAGGTGTGGCGGGAATGGAGCCAGCCATGGTTGGCGTTGCCGCGGTGTTGGGATTTGCGGAGTTCGAGCATGGTGCCTTCCTTTCAATGTTTGTCTGTCGATGAATTTCACACTGACCGCCGCGCTTGAAATCTGCCTGAATTCAAAGGCGTTCTGTGCTGCGATGGATGAAGTATCTAGCGCATCGCCCGGCATCAGGTTGAAAGGTTTGGTCATTCATCATCGATAATTTCGATGATTCAAAATTCGGGTCCACAACCATGCTGAAGCTCACCCTTGAAGCCATCGAACTGGTGGACGCCATTGCCCGCTATGGCTCGTTCGCAGGCGCTTCCGAACGGCTGCACAAGGTGCCGTCCACCATCTCCTATGCCGTAGGCAAGCTGGAAGAGCAGCTGGGCCTGGCCCTGTTCAAGCGCAATGGGCCGCGCGTGACGCTCACGCCCGCGGGGCACGAGATGATCAAGGAGGGGCGCTGGCTGCTGGCCTCGGCGCGGCAGCTGGAATCGCGCATGCGGCAGATCGCCACGGGGTTCGAGTCGGAGCTGCGGTTGATGCACGACTCGCTGATCCCCACGCAGGCGTTCAACCAGGACATCTGCGCGTTTGAAGACCTGAACTGCGGCACGCGCCTGCGCATCACCAGCGAAGCCCTGACCGGCACCTGGGAGGCCTTGCGCGAAGGGCGCGCCGACATCGTGGTGGCTGCCGGCGAAGGCCCTGCGGGCGGCGGCTACAAGGCGGTGGCCGTGGGCAGTCTGGCGTTCGCGTTTTGCGTGACGGCCACGCACCCGCTGGCCCAGTTGCAGCGCCCGCTCACGCGCAGCGACTTGCTCGAACACACGGCCGTGGTGGTGGGCGACGGGGCGCGCTCGCTGAGCGACCGAACGGTGGGTTTGCTGTCGGGACAGCGGCGCATCACCGTGCCATCGATGCAGGCCAAGATCGCCTGCCAGGCCGCCGGGCTGGGCCACGGTTTTGTGCCGCGCGCCTGCGTGCGGGTGGAGCTGGAGACGGGCATCCTGGTGGAGCTGCAGGTGGAGGAACCCCGCCCGGACGAAACCTTCTGGCTGGCGTGGCGGCCCGAGCACATGGGCGAGGCGCTGAAGTGGTGGCGACAGCGGTTGGACCGGCCGTTGTTGCCGGGGATATTGCCGTATTGAAGGCAGCATCTGAATGCGATGAGTGCAGCTCGCTTGATCTGCCATCTCCAGGCTCCTGGTCGCGCACCTCTGCCCCAGCGCATCACCCGGCTCCATGCACAAGGCCGCACTCGCATATTCGGTAGGGCTGTCATCTGTTGATGCCTGCCATGGGCCTGCGGCGAATGCACTTTCTAACCCTGCGATGGCTGCTCTAGGCTGATTACAGCCGGTCAGCAGAGGAACTCCGGCGACTGTGGTGCTCCCATAGCGGCCGTTGGCCGAGTTGCGCTTACGGCGGCTTACGGTAGCCTGGCCACTTCCGCATCAATTCCGCAGTGTGTCGTAGCATCCCATCCAAACTATTGAGCGGGGGAGATTCGCGATGACGATCCTAGCGGCGATTCAAAAGTGGTCAGAAGGCCTACCAGCATGGCAGCGCCATGCCATCGCGGTCATCTACGAGCGGCCAACTCCGACCGCCGCCGACTTGGACGATATCTACGCCCTGCTCAAGGCTAGCAAGGGAATCGCTGACCCCAAAAACCGGCAGGCCAGAGTTCTCACTCCCGAGCAAGTCGCCGCACCGCATGTAGAGGCGGGCGCAGTGCAGCTCACCGCCATCAGGGACCTGCGCGGCGTTAACGCCCTCGCAGCAGGCAAGACTCTCCCGATCTCCCCTGCAGGCCTCACCGTCATCTACGGAGACAACGGCTCTGGCAAGTCAGGCTACTCGAGAGTGTTAAAGCAGCCTTGCCGGGCTAGGGACCAGTCCGAGAAGATACACGGCAACGTCTACCTCCCTAAGGCCAAACGCGAGGTGCCCTCGGCCAAGTTCGATGCCCTCGTCGGCGGAGCGGTCGCCGAATACGCCTGGGCCGAAGGCGTTGCAGCGCCGGTCGAGCTATCTTCCATCGCCATCTTCGACTCAGCCTGCGCCCGGGCCTACGTAGACAACCACGGCGACTTCGCCTATGCGCCCTATGGCCTCGATATCCTAGCCAGCCTTGCCCAGGTTTGCGTCGCCCTTAAGGAACGGGCGGCGAAGGAACAACAGGCCTGCCAGCCCAACTTACTGCCATTCCAGCGTCTCGCTCAAAGTCCTACCGAAGCTGGGCGGCTTGTCGCTGGGCTCTCGGCCAGGACTGGCAAGCAGGATGTTGATCGTCTTGCTGAAATGACGCAAGCCGAGGCGGAGCGCACGGACCTTCTCGCAAGGACGCTCGCCGAAGCTGACCCGAAGAAGCGGGCGGCCGAATTGCGCGCGAGGGCGTCGCGGGTGGAGAGTCTCGCGAACCGCGCGGCCAAGATCGAGGAGGCGCTATCCGATCAAAAAGCCTTCGCGCTGCGCGACTTGATCGAGAAATCCGGCATCGCCAAGGCAATGGCAGAAGCGGCCGCGAAGAAGTTCCAGGCTCTCGACGCCTTGGAGGGGACATTCGGCGAGCAATGGGGCGCGATGTTCAAAGCGGCCCGCGACTTCTGCGCGGTCTCGCCTCCCGTATGCGATTTTCCTCACCTTGGCGCACAGGACCGTTGCCCGCTCTGCCAAAACGCGCTAGGCGAGGACGGCTCAGCGCGCCTCGCCGCGTTCGATGATTTCATTAAGGGCGCTGCCGCGAGGCTGGCCGCTGCCGCGCGGGCGGCAGCGGAGGGCGCCTTCCGGGATGCCAGGGACGCGCCCACGGATCTACTGTTCGACGAAGCCCTCCGACAAGATCTGGACGACCTCCCCGGCCTTGTCCAGGCGTGTAGCGATCTGCAGCCCGCTGGGGTCGCCAGACGTGACGCGATCGTCAAGGCGGCGACTCCAAACGCAGGTCAGCTGTGGGATGCTCTGCCCGCGCTCTCCGACAGCCCCACGGCTGGCTTGCGGACCCTTGCCGGACATTTGCGGCAGCAAGCGGTCACGCTCGAAGAGTCGATGGATATGAAAGAACGGGCGGAGATGGAAAAGGAATACGCGGAATTGCGTGCCCGCCAAGAACTGTTTGCGCTCAAGGATGCTGCGCTTCACGCCATCCAAGCATTCGGGCTGGCCGCGACGCTGGGCCAATGTGTGGCCGCGACAGCCACCGCTGCGATCTCGCGCAAATCGACCGAACTGACCAGTACGATGGCCAGTCAGGAAGTGGCGGACGCCCTCACTGCGGAGCTCCGGACGCTGGGCGTCCAAGACATCAAGGTCGCGATGCGGCCCAGTTCTGCCAGGGCCAAGACCACCTTCAAGCTAGTCCTCGAGACCGACGGAGGCGGTTCTCCGGCGGATGTGCTCAGCGAGGGCGAGCAACGCGCTATCGCACTGGCGTCTTTCTTGGCGGAGGTCCGGCTTGGAAAAGGTTCTGGCGGCATCGTTTTCGACGACCCTGTCTCATCCCTGGATCACGTGCGGCGCGAGCGCGTAGCCAAGCGCCTTGCGCTAGAAGCTCAGGAGCGTCAGGTGGTTGTCTTCACGCACGATATCTTCTTCCTAAGCACGCTGATGGCTGATCCCGCAGTGGCAGGCATGGCTCCGACGGCGTTGACGCTCACAAAAACATCAGAGGGCTTCGGCGTGGCCGATGTGAGCCTTCCATTCGCTGGATCGGCCACCAAAGACCGCGTCGGACTGCTGCGGAAAAAACAGGTCAATTGCGAGCGGCTAAGGAAGGCGAATGACCCGAGCTATAACTTGCATGCTCGCGATTTTTACAGCGATCTGCGCATGGCCTGGGAGCGAGGCGTTGAGGAGGTGTTGTTCAACAAGGTGGTGCAGCGCTTCCAACGAGGAGTCTCTACCCTTGGGCTAGGCAAGGTCTCTGTGGCTCCGGACGACGTGGCACCTGTGACGGCGGGCATGACGAAGTGCTCGAACTACACCGGGCATGACGGAGCACCCGAGGCAAACATTCCCATCCCCGAGCCTGCCGACATGACCTCCGATTTGAACGACCTGGAGAATTGGCGCAAGGCGGTACTAGCGAAGAACAAGCGCTGACGGAAATCTGCCGTCCCCAGCTATCAGTAAACGAGATGAGGAACGTATCCCGCTTGCCGTCTTTGCTTGTGGCACTGGAGGTGTCTGCTTTTGGTACCAAAACTGCCGTCCACACCCCGACCGTGATCGGCAGCAATCGCTGCAAAACCGCCAAACGAATCAGCGCTCTCGACCAGCCGCTTGGGCGCATAGCACCCGCACCCCGCCAATTCAACCGCGTCCAATACACGGCCAGTGCCGGATCACTGACCGCCAAGCGGACTCAGTTTCGCAACTGGATCTGCACGCTGGATTTCATAAGTTTGATAGCTGCCAGCGCTTGTCCATCAAGCGCTAGCGGCTGATTTCACTCACAAAGCGGCCACGTCACTTCAGTAACTGCAGCAGCGCCTTCGCCGCAGGCTCAGACGACGCAGGGTTCTGCCCCGTCACCAACTGGCCGTCCGTCAACACGAAGGGCGTCCAGTCTGCGCCCTTGGCGTACAGGCCGCCGTTTTGCTGGAGCATGTCTTCGACCAGAAAGGGCACGATCTTTGTCAGCTGCACGCCGTCTTCCTCCGTGTTGGTGAAGCCGGTGACCTTGCGGCCCTTCACCAGCGGCTCGCCGCTGGGCGCCTTGGTGTGGCGCAGCACGCCCGGTGCGTGGCACACCAGCGCCAGCGGCTTGCCTGCGGCAAAGGTCTTTTCGATGAGGGCAATGGACTGCGCTTCCTCCGCCAGGTCCCACAGCGGGCCGTGGCCGCCGGGGTAGAACACGGCGTCAAAGTCCTCGGCCTTCACGCTGGACAGGGGCACGGTGCTGGCCAGCTGCTTTTGCGCCTCAGCATCGGCCTTGAAGCGGCGTGTGGCGTCGGTCTGCGCGTTGGCATCGTCGCTCTTGGGGTCCAGCGGGGGCTGGCCGCCTTTGGGAGATGCGAGCGTGATGTCAGCGCCTGCGTCCTTGAACACGTAGTACGGGGCGGCAAATTCTTCCAGCCAGAAGCCGGTCTTTTTGCCGGTGTCGCCAAGCTGGTCGTGGGAGGTTAAAACCATGAGGATGCGGGCCATAAGAGTCGCTTTCGGTAAGGTTTGGGAAAGCCCTCCACCGTATCAGCGATGGCCGCCGCCGCAACCCTTTGCCGCGCAGTCGCGCCCTTGGCTTACAGCGCCGCTTCGAGAATGCGCCGGCTCACGGCGGGCGTGATCTCGCGCTGTTCACCCAGCGTCACCATGCCGTGCGCTTCCAGCTGCGCCACCACGGCGGTCACGGTGTCGCCGCCCAGTCCGTAGCCCGACAGGCGCGTGGCGATGCCCATGCTTTCAAAGAAATCGCGCGTGCGCGCGATGGTGGCGGTGATGCGTTCGTCCTCGCTGCCGGTGGTGATGCCCCACACGCGCTCGCCGTACTGCAGCAGCTTGGCGCGCTTGGCCACCCGGCGCTCGTTGAGCAGCGCGGGCAGCACGATGGCCAGGGTGCGCGCGTGGTCGATG
>PJUL01000235.1_pt1 | contig 45789 bp, 38 predicted proteins | sample 1512221 | NCBI WGS metagenome assembly PJUL01 (sample SAMN08177667, study PRJNA422409) | Feces metagenome, whole genome shotgun sequencing project.
ATACAGCAGCTCTTCATACAGCTCTTCCTTGCTGCTGATGTAGTAGTGCAGCTGGGGCTTGGTCAGGCCCGCGCGCTCGGCAATCGCCTTGGTGGATGCCCCTTTGAACCCATGGCGGCTGAACTCGGCAATGGCCGCTTCGCGGATGGCGCCCAGGATGCGCTCGCGCCCTTGTTTGGAGCGGCTGAGCAGGATGCTGGAGACATTGCCAGTGCCCTGCGGTTCGGCTTCGGGATCGATCATGGAAGGCTCGGCGGTTGGCATGGTGTGCGATGGTTGCTGCGTTTTTTCTCAAGACTTCCAGAAGCCGACATGCGGCGCGCTGGCTTCTTCGATCAGTGCAGGGCCGATGCATTCGATGGGGTGTGGCGATGCCGCGAAAACGTCGCGGCACGACAGCTCGGCATCGCGCTGCTCGGGTCGCTCGCCGCGAAATTCGCGCAGGCGCACCGCGTCGATGCCGAACACCACGCGGCCGATGCCCGACCAGAAGATGGCGCCCGCGCACATCACGCAGGGCTCGGCCGACGAGTACAGCGTGGCTTGGGCCAACGCTTCGCGGCTGACCTTGGGGCTCAGCTGGCGCACGGCATTCGTCTCCGCATGGCCGGTGCAGTCGCCGGTTTCCGTGGTGTTGCAGTAGGCCTCGGCCAGCAGCTCTCCTTTGGCACCGATCACCACTGCGCCAAACGGGCGGTTGCCGCGTGCGCGGGCGGTGCACGACCAGGCGATGGCTTGGCGCAGGTAGGTGCCGTCCGCGTCGTTGACAGGCGTGGGGTCGTCAAGCTGGGTGCTGGATACTGCAGACAGCAGGGCATGCATGGTTGTCTCCGAAGGTGGCGGTTGTAGCGGGTACTTTTCTGAGGTGTCATGGCGCGCTGTCTGCGCGCTGGCCACGTCATGGCCTTGCAATATGCATTTGGCATGCCAATAACAATGTGTGACATGTATGCATGCGATTCAGAGCTGAGACAGAGTGCATTGGAAACTGTTGGGCACTGTTCTTGCATCAGCTCTGGCAAGAGTAGAAGCGTTCACTGAATGGCCATGGATGAATTTTCACCACTGGCCAGGGCAGCCGGAAATTGCTCTTGAAGCCCGCTCCATGCGTTGCGCCATGGTGTTGCCTCGGACTTCAGGAAATGCCGGTCATCAACCGCATGGCACCAGCCCTGCCTATTGTCCGGATGACTGAAGCCCGATGGCCCGATGGAGCGGTATGACCTGTCCATCACTTCATCTTCAGGAGAACCGCATGACTACCGCCACCACCACCTACGACCTCGACGAACTGCAAAAGGAAACGCGCATGGGTGCGATGGGCTCGGAAACAGGTGCCCGCGAAATCCGCCGCATCGATCTGTCGGACTTTGCACAGCGCAAGGCCGAGATCGCCCAACAGCTCTGGGATGCTGCCGTGGACGTCGGCTTTTTCCAGATCGTCCACCACGGGATCGACCTGGCCGAAGTGCGCGAAGCCTTCGCCATGACCGAGCGCTTCTTTGCGCTGCCCGATGCCGTGAAATCCCAGTACCCGCTCAAGAAAGCGCTGAACGTGGGATGGGAAAGCCGCGCGCAGGTGCGCCCCTCCACCGGCACGCCGGACCAGAAGGAGTCCTACCAGATCACCCGCCCGCACATGGCGGGCCTGTGGCCCACCGATGACGAGCTGGCGGGCTTTCAGTCCACCATGTTGGCGTTCGAGGGCCAGTGCTGGCAGGTGGCCATGCGGGTGCTTTCTTGTTTTGCCTGGAAGCTGGGCTTTGACGAAGGCTTTTTCGAGCGCGCACATGACCCTGCGCAGACCAGCTACCAGAGCACCCTGCGCCTGCTGCATTACTTTGCAACCCCGCCTGAGCAGCAGGCCAGCCTGGGCCTGTGGCGCGCGGGTGCACACACTGACTTCGATTGCCTGACTCTGCTGTTTCAGCGCCAGGGGCAGGGCGGATTGCAGGTATGCCCCGGCAAAGAGATGGACACGCAAGCCTGGACCTCGGTGCAGCCCGACGAAGAGGCCATCACCTGCAACATCGGCGACATGCTGATGCGCTGGAGCGATGACCAGTTGCCCAGCAACTTCCACCGCGTAAAGAACCCGCTGCCGGGTGAGTACATGGGCCCGCGCTACAGCATGGCGTTCTTCGCTCAGGCCAACCGCGACGCCATCATCGAGGGGCCCGCCAAAAAGTACCCAGCCATTGCAGCAGGCGACTACCTGAACCAGCGGGTGGCGGCCAACTTCAAGGCTTACTGAAGAAGAAGGGCATCGCCATCACGCAAAGGGCCTGCGGGGGCACGCTTGTAGCCCCCGCAGACCCCTTCACGCTGTGCTGCGAGGCACGCCGACGGCGCTCAACCGAAACACGTTGTCCTCGGGGTCAGCCAGCACTGCTTGCCATTGGCCGTAGTAGGTGGCATAGGGCGGCTTGATGAGCTTGCCGCCCAAGGCTTCCACCTGCGCGCTGGCGGCCTCCACAGCGCCCGGCGTATCCAGCATGAACGTGGCGTAGCCGGTGACGGGGCGCGGGGGCGGCGCGGTGGTGCTGGGCTCTCGGTCGGCCAGGCCCAGCAGGGCGTAGGCATCGTGCGCGTTGAAGCCCAGTTGAAAATTTTCTGTCTCCACCGCTCGGTAGATGGGCGAGCGGGTGCTCGGCGCCTCGGGCACGTGCAGCAGGGCCTGGTAGAAGTGCAACTGGGCTTCCATGTCGCGGCAAAGAAGATTGAACCAGAGCTTCATGCCATCACCGCCGTTGCGGATGCCGCTGTGCCATTGCCCATGCCATAGGTTCTGCGGTACATGGCTTGCAGGTGTTCGCCCACGGTGCACGGCTCAAACCGTGGCACTTCGCCTGCGGGCACGCAGGTGGGCACAGGAACCACCTGCGCCTCGTAGTCGGGCGTGTAGAAGAACGGAATGGAGTGGCGCGCTTCACCGCCGCTGTGCACGTTGCGCACGCGGTGTGGGTTCGACCGGTACAACCCATTGGTCCAGCGCGGGATCATGTCGCCCAGGTTCACCACCAGCGCACCGTCCACAGGGGTGGCTGCGGCCCAGTCGCCGCTGGGCAGCTTGACCTCCAGCCCGCCATGGGCATCCTGAGCCAGCAGCGTGATGGCCCCCCAGTCGGTGTGCTCGCCGGCCCCAAAGGTCAGGGCGTCGGCGCCTTCCGGGTGCGGTGGGTAGCGCAACAGGCGCAGTGTCAGCATGGGGCTCTGGTGCGTATGGTCAAAGTAGCTTTCTGGCAGACCCAGCGACAAGGCCAGCAGCTGCATCAGCCGCAACGCCAGTTGCTGCATGGCGGCGATGTAGGCGCGGCTTTGGTCGGCGAGCGCAGGCAACGCTTGCGGCCACTGGTTGCTGCCATACGAGTGGTAGCCACGCAGCACGTACGGGTGGTCGGCCGGGTAGTCCAGTCCGCAGTAAAAGCTCTCCTTCAGGTCAGGGCCGGCGCTTGCATCCAAGGTCTGCCCGCCCAGGCTTTCATAGCCGCGCATGGACGGTGATCGGTGTAGCGAGATGGCTTCCTTGGCCGCCACCGGCAGGTCGAAGAACTGCTGCGCCAGCGCAAACTGTCGTGTGATCAGCTCCTGCGGTACGCCGTGGTTCAGCACGTAGAAGAACCCTGGGCCCATGCATGCTGCGCGCAGCTGAGATGCGACCGAAGCCACTGCCGCGCTGTCGGGCACACCGGGCTGCAGCGCGCCGGTCAAGTCGATGAGAGGTATGCCCATGGTGGCCTCCCGATCAGGCCTTGAGCTTGCGGTCGGAGGCCACCGGTAGAAAACGGTCGGTCCAGATGTCGGCCACCGCCAGGCTGCTTTTGAGGCCAAAGGCCGCCACTGTTTCATCGATAGTGGCTTGAAGGCGCGCAGGGGTGGCTGCGCCCCAGCCGTTGGCCTGTGTTTCCGCCGTTTTCATGGTTCCGTCCACGATGAGTTGCAGGCGCTCCAGCTCAATCGCCTCATTGGCCAAAGGCTCGCGCGCCTTGATGGCGGCTGCGCCTGCCTTCGGGTCGGCCATGGCTTCGATCCAGCCGCGTGTGGTTGCCTTGACAAAGGCTTTCATCGCATCGGGCGATTCCTGCATGCTTTTGGGGCTGGCGATGAGGCCGTTGCCATACGACTTCATGCCGTAGTCCGAGAACCGGAACACGGTGAGTTGCTCGGGCCCCATGCCACGGGCTTTCAGATTGAGCAGCCCGGTGAAGAAGAAATATGCAGCGGCATCGAAGTCGCCTTTGACAAAGCGGGTATCGCCGATGTCTGGCGCCACGTTCTCCCACTTCACGCCGCCGGGCTCAAACCCCTGTGCCTTGGCAAACACCGGGAACAGCTTGCGCGATGCGTTGAAAGGTTGGCCCAGGATGGTCTTGCCAGCCAGGTCGGCGGGTTTCTTGATTGGGCCATCCTTGCGCACCATCACGGCGTTGGGGTTCAGGTCGTACTGGATGGCCACGGCCGCCAGTCTGGCTTGCGGGTTGGCGGTGTTGAACTCGATCATGGTCGCCAGGTCGGCCGAGGCCACGTCGTACGCGCCACCCGCTACCAGGCTGATGGCCGACGCCGAGCCATTGCCGGTGTCGATGGCCACATCGAGCCCGGCATCCTTGTAGTAGCCACGCTGGTGCGCCAACAGGAAGCCTGCGCCAGAGGCTTCCACCTTCCAGCCCAGATTGAACTTGAGTTTTTGCAGATTGCCCTGGGCGAACACGAGAGGAGAGCCCGCACCGACAAAGGCGGCGGCACCGGCAGCTTGGAGAAGGGAACGACGTTGGATCATGGAGGCACTCCGTCACGGGTTGTGGTGAAAAACCGGCGGTGCCAGAAGAGGGGGCGCATGCAGAGAGCGAAGAACCAACCTACCGGTGCACCCACGCACTTGAAGACACAGCCGGCGCCCATGTGGTGCATGGGCAGCGGTCTTCAAGAGCAATTTCCGGACGCCGGGCCCGTGCGCGGCACCGGGGCGGTGCGGGCGTGGGCCATGGCGGTGAACGCTTCTACTCTTGCGGGGAGCCAGTGCAACAACTGTGCCATTGGCGCCTGCGGCGCCATTCACGTTGCAAGAGATGCATGCACTCGGGTCAAGACGAAGGGCCAAGCCCTGTTTGAACCCATGATGGCCACCGCCTCGGGCCAATGCGGCAAGAGCGAGGAGAATGGCCTGGGCGCCAAAGAATTCGTGCCCTGACAACTGGGCGCGGTGATGTGATGACCATGAGCAACGACGTACAACAGACCATTCCTTCTTCCTCTTCTCTGCAGCCGCTGGATGCCCTGACTGTTGGCGAGCCCATGGCCCTTTTCATGGCCTTGCAGCCTGGCGAATTGGCCGCCGTGCCGGACTTCCGGCGTGTGGCGGCAGGGGCGGAACTGAACGTGGCCACCGGCCTGGCCCGCCTGGGCCTGCACACCGGCTACATCACGCGGCTGGGCAACGACTCGTTCGGCCAGTTTTTGCGCGGGGTGCTCGCGCACGAAGGCATCGACGGGCGCCATGTGGTGGCTGACGCCGCCCACCCCACGGGCTTCATGCTCAAGACCCGCGCCGACGATGGCAGCGATCCACAGATCGAATACTTTCGCAAGGGCTCGGCCGCCAGCCACCTGGGCGTGGCCGATGCGCCTGTCGGTGTTTTCCCGGCGCGCCACCTGCACCTCACGGGCATCACCCCCGCGCTGTCGACCACCGCGCGCGAACTGGCCTTTCACTTGGCCAAGCAGGCCCGCGCCGCTGGCGCATCGATCTCGTTCGACCCCAACCTGCGCCCGCGCCTTTGGCCTTCGCCCGAAGCCATGGCCGAATGCATCAACGCCCTGGCCGCGCTGAGCGACACCGTGCTGCCCGGCCTGGCCGAAGGCCGCCAGCTTACCGGCAGCCATACGGCCGAAGACATTGCCGCGTTCTATCTGGAGCGCGGTGCCAAGCAGGTTGTCGTCAAGCTCGGCCCCGAAGGCGCTTTCTACGCGCAGCAGGGGGGTGCCAGCGGCATTGCGCCGGGCCTGCCCGTGGAACGCGTGGTGGACACCGTGGGGGCGGGGGACGGTTTTGCCGTCGGCGTCATCAGCGGGTTGCTGGAAGGCCTGGGCTTGGCCCAGGCAGCGGCTCGCGGCAATGCCATCGGTGCGCGGGTCGTGCAGTTCCCGGGGGATGCGGACGGCTTGCCCACACGAGCGCAACTGCTGGGCTGAGCCGTTGCACGTGTTGCGCGTGCCAGGTACCGTTGGGCTACGATGCGGCCCGCACCACACCGCCGCCTTGTTCAACAAATCCTCGCAACACCATGCGCTCATTTCTCTACTACACCCTGCTGCTCCTGCTGGGATGGGTCTGGTACAGATTCGGGCAAAAGCTGCTGCGCAAAGGCCGTTGGGATGAGAACGATCAACCCACGCAGGGCATCGTGGGGCCGGTGGGTTTGCTTGTCGCGGGGGGTGTGGCCTGCTACCTGTCGTTCGCGCTGGTGCGGGCTTTGTGGATCGGCGAGGTGCCCTGTGTGGGAAGAGGCTGCACGACACAGGTCTACACGCTCGCAACGCACGCAGGCGAATACTGGGCCAACCTCTTCTTCATAGCGTGGATGGTGCTGGGCCTGGGCTACGCGGTGTACGTGACGCTCAAGGTGTGGTTTCGCGACTAGGGGGCCTCTGCGCGAACCGAGCGGAAAGTGAGCAATGCGGATCGGTACGGGCCGCAAGCCGCAAAATGCAGCCCGTTCCTCCGCACCAACCCGCCGATGCAGGCCGCAGCAGCCTGCCGCGCTCAGCCTACTTGCCCGTTGCGGGGGTGGGGCAGGAGTCGTCCAGCCCCGCCATGCCGGCCAGCCGTTGCAGGCGCGAGCGGTTGTCCAGGCAGGTCTTGTGGTCGGCTTCGGCGGCCTTCTGCTGGGCCATGGCAACAGCCCTGCTGCGCTCGGCCTGCAACTGCGCGACACGCTCGCGGACCTGCGGCATCACCGCAAGCGCAGCCTTTTCCCCCTCGACAATGGCGCTGGCACGCTGGCTGAAATCGGCGGGGCCAATGTCCAGCACCTGCGGGCGGACGATCACATCCGCGCGCGCCAGCTCGGCCTGGCCCAGCTTCTGGCCCATGATGGCGATCGACTGGTTCAGCGCGCCCAGCATGTTGCCCGGCGCCTGCCCGCGGGCCTTGTTGGAGATGTCCACGGCGATCACGATGTCTGCCCCCAGCTGGCGCGCGGCATCCACAGGCACAGGGCTCACGATGCCGCCATCCACAAAGTGGTATTTGCCGATGGTGACGGGCTGGAACACGCCGGGCACGCTGCTCGATGCACGCACGGCCTGTCCGGTGTTGCCACGCGCAAACACGGTGCGCTCGCCATCTTCCAGCCGCGTGGCCACGGCGACAAAGGGCTTGGCCATCTGCTCCAGCGGCTTGCGGCGCACCTGCTCGTTCACATAGTCTTCGAGCTTCTGGCCCAGCACCAGGCCGCCGGACGACAGCTGCAAGTCGCGGATCCTGGCTTCATCCAGGGCCACAGCTTTTTCCTGCAGCTCAAACGCGTTCATGCCGCTGGCATACATGGCGCCCACCACGCTGCCCGCGCTGGTGCCCGACACGACGGCAGGCACGAACCCATTGGCCTCCAGCATCTTGATGACACCGATGTGCGCAAAGCCCTTGGCGGCGCCGCCCCCCAGCGCCAGGCCAATGCGCACAGGCGGCGTGCCAGCCGGTGTGCCCGCTGGCAGCACCGGTGTGGTGTCGGCGGTGACGGGCGTGGGTTTGGTCGGTGCCGTCCCGCCACAGGCCGTCAGGCAGGCGGCCAGGCCTGCAGCGGCACAACGGGCCCAGATGGCGGGGGAAAGCGAAAGTACGGTCAGGCGCATGCCGGTCGTCCTGCTGTCGAAAAGGGGCGGGCAGTATAGCGGCAGGGCGCTGGGGCTTGTGGTGTAGGTGTAATTTGCTACTTAATTAGGAGCTGTTTGCGCTTGCTGGATAAGCGCTAGAGGCCAATTTGGTTTGAATTTTTTGTGCTGCCACAGTGCGCTGCACCCGGGCTGGGCGATGTGCAACGCATACCACCAGCATCAAGGCATCACCCAGAATCACGCGCGCCAGAAATCGCGGTGCAAGGCGGTGATCTCTTCTTCCAGCGCGGGCACGGGCCCCAGAACTTCGGTCGGCCGCTGCCCGCTGGCGAACACCGTGCGGCACGGCAGGGCCAGCGTGGGGTTGTCCGGGTGGTTGCCCGTCAGCCGCAGCAAGGCGGTCTCCTCTGCGCCAAACAGCACGCGGCCGATGCCCGCCCAGTAGATGGTGCCTGCACACATGGCACAGGGCTCGAAGGTGGTGACGAGCGTGCACTGGGCCAAGTAGGCGCCGGGGTAGTTGGCCGCCGCCGTGCGGGCCAGCGTGCTCTCGGCATGATTCACCGTGTCGATATTGCCTTGCTCGGCCAGCACCGTTTCGCCATCGGGCGCAACGAGCAGTGCGCCAAAGGGGTGGCGGCCCATGTCCTTGGCGCGTTGGGCCACGGCGTTGGCGCGGCGCAGCAGCGTGGCTGCCTGGGCTTCGCTCAACGCCGTCGGGCTATTCACCTTGCGAACCCCGGTGCGCCCAGCCCGTGGTGCGCTTTTCTACCCAGCTGAACAGCTCGTACATCGCCATGGCCATGGCGCCCACCACCATCAGGCCCGCAAACGCCAGGCCCATTTGCATGGAAGAGCCAGCCGAGATGAGCAGGTAACCGATGCCCTCGTTGGCGGCCGTCATCTCCGACACGGTGGTGCCCACAAAAGCGAGCGTGATGGCCACTTTCAGTGAGCCATAGAAGTACGGCATGGAGCGGGGCAGGCCCACCTTGGTAAGCACGTCCCAGCGCTTGGCACCCAGCACGCGCAGCACGTCTTCCAGCTCGGGCTCCAGGGTGGCCAGGCCGGTGGCGATGTTCACCATGATGGGAAAGAAGCTGATAAGAAACGCCGTGAGGATGGCCGGCCCCACGCCAATGCCGAACCACACCACGAGGATGGGCACGAAGGCGGCCTTGGGCAGGGCGTTGAAGGCCGTCATGAGCGGGTAGACGGCGGCGTAGGCCAGGCGCGAACTGCCGATGACGAAGCCCAGCAGCACCCCAACGGCGATGGCAATGCCGAACCCGGCCATGGTGACCCAGTAGGTGCGCCATGCGTGGGCGGCAATCACGCCGCTGAACTCGACGAGTTGGGTTGCGATGACCCAGGGGCTGGGGAACAAATACTCAGGGACGCTGAAGGCCGAGCAGATGATCTGCCACAGCAGGATGATGCCTGCCAGCAGGATCCATGGCGACCAGCGTTCTACGGTTTTCTTGTGCATGAAATGGGGGCTCGGCTCGGTTGCGATGGGTGACCGCTATTGCGAAATGGGTGCGCCGACTTTGCGCAGGGCGCCAATGTGGCCCCGCAATTCGTGCACAACGTCGGTGAATTCCTTGGTGTACGTAATTTCCAGGTCACGCGGGCGGGGCAGCTCGATCTGCTTTTTCACCACAAAGCGGCCGGGGCTCTTGCTCATCACATACACGGTGTCGGCCAGGAAGACGCTCTCGCGCAAGTCGTGCGTCACCAGGATCACGTTGAATTTCTGCTCGGACTGCAGGTCGCGCAGGATGCACCACAGCTCCTCGCGCGTGAAGGCGTCGAGCGCACCGAAAGGCTCGTCCAGCAGCAGCATCTTGGGCTCGTGGATCAGCGCGCGGCAGATGCTGGCGCGCTGCTGCATACCGCCCGAAAGCTGCCAGGGAAACTTGTCTTCATAGCCGCCCAGGCCCACCTTCTGCAGCAGCTTGCGGGCGCGCTCCGCATACTCTTTGCGCTTTTGCTTGAAGTTGCTGCGGTAGGGCTCCACGATCTCCAGCGGCAGCAGCACGTTGTCCACCGTGGTGCGCCAAGGCAGCAGCGAGGGCGCCTGGAAGGCCATGCCCGAGATCTTGAGCGGCCCTGTCACGGGCTGGCTGTCGATCAGGATCTTGCCCATCGACGGCATCTTCAGGCCCGTGGCGAGCTTCATGAAGGTGGACTTGCCACAGCCCGAAGGGCCGACGATGGCGATGAACTCGCCCTGGCGAATCTGCAGGTCGATGGCCTCGACGGCAAAGTGGTTCTGCGCGAGCAGCTCGTCGTTGTAGGCGAGCCAGACATCGCGGAAGTCCACAAAATAGGAATCAGCAGCCTGCATGAATTTTTTGAATAAAAATGGCCTCTAGCGCTTATCCATCAAGCGCTAGAAGCTATTGTTTTGATAGTAATGCGGCGGGTCGCCGTGTCACTTTTTCGGCAGGATGTTCAGCTCGGCTGCGGCGGGCAGAAAGCTGGGGTTCCACACATCGTCCGCGTTCACGCGCGTTTTGGTGCTGAACGCATCGGACACCTGCGACGCCATCAGCGACAGGCGGCCCGGCACGGCCTTGCCGAAGCCTTCGGCGCGCGCATCGGGGCTGTTGATGACGGTGTCGATGGCCAGCTGCAGGCGGCGGGTTTCCAGCGGCACGTTCACGATGCCATCGCGCGCCTTCACGTGCTCGATGGCCGCGGCCGGGTTGGCAATGACTTCCTTGGCACCCTTGGCAAAGGCCGACAGGAACGCCTTGATGGCGGCCGGGTTCTCCTTGATGAGCTTGGGGCTGGCGATGATCACGTTGCCGTACAGTTTCACGCCGAAATCTGCGTAAGGCAGCACCACCACGTCAGCGGCCTTGGCGCCACGCGCTTCCAGGTTCAAGAGCGAGGTGAAGGTGAAGCCGGTGATGGCATCCACGTCGCCACGCACCAGCATGGTTTCGCGCAGTGGTGGGTCCATGGCGGTCCACGTCACGTTGGCCACGTTGTTGGCCTTCTGGAAGATGGGAAACGCGCGGCGGCCCGCGTCGAACACGGGTGCGCCCAGCTTCTTGCCAGCCAGGTCGGCGGGCTTGGTGATGCCGCTCTTCTTGAGCGCCATCACAGATGCGGGCGTGTTGTTGTAGACCATCATCACCGCCACGGGCTTGTTCTGCGCGTCGGGGTTGTTGGCGTGGAATTCCATCACGGCGGCCAGGTCGGCAAAACCCATGTCGTAGGTGCCCGAGGCCACGCGCTGCACGGCACCGCCCGAGCCATTGCCCGCGTCCACCGTCACATCCAGGCCCGCGGCCTTGAAGTAGCCCTTGGCAACGGGCTGCAGGAACAGCGCCGAGGGGCCTTCAAAGCGCCAGTCCAGCTGGAACTTGATGGGCGTGGTGGCCTGCGCCTGGGCCAGCGAAGTGCTGCCGATCAGGGCCAGGGCGGCAGCGGTTTGCATGAACAATCTTTTTTTCATAGGGGCTCCTGTCGGGCAAGAAGGGGAAAACTCTGGGAGGACGGCGCTGGCCCCAGGGAACCGGGGCCGTGTACCTGCAGTCAGCAAAAACGATGCCCGCTTTGCCAGCGAGGGTGTTGTGCCACGGGCGATTGTTCACCGAAGTGGTGCATGCGGACAAGCGGGGTTTTCCGAATTGGTGCGCATGTCCCGCTGCTGCGCAGGGGCATCCTGGCGCCGTGCAAAGCGCAGGTGTAGGCCCATGCAAAACGGGGCCCTGAAGGCCCCGCTTGGGTGCGCGGTCCTGGCGCTGTCCTGGCGCCGACCTGGCCCAGGACGGCCAAGGCTGGCCGGGATGGCCGTGCGCTCAGCGTGGCCGTGCTGCGGCGCTCGCCACGGCCAGGGCCGTCATGTTCAGCACGCGCCGCACGGTGGCCGCCGGCGTCAGGATGTAGGCCGTGGCGGCTGCACCCATCAGGATGGGGCCCACGGTGACGCCGCCGCTGGTCGTGGTCTTGAGCACGTTGTAGAGGATGTTGGCTGAGTCGAGGTTGGGGCAGATCAGCACATTGGCCGAGCCGTCCAGCGTGGCATCGCCTTCTGCCATGTAGGTCTTGCGGATGTTGGGTTCCAGCGCTGCATCGCCATGCAATTCGCCATCGCATTCGATCTCGGGGTGCGCCGCCACGAACAGGTCGCGCGCCTCGCGCATCTTGCGCGCCGACGCGCGCTTGGACGAGCCGTAGCTGGAGTGCGACAGGAACGCCACTTTGGGCGGCAGGCCGAAGCGCTGCACCTCCTGCACCGACATCCAGGCGATGTCGGCCAGTTGCTGCGCCGTGGGGTCTTCGTTCACATACGTGTCGGCGATGAACAGCGTGCCGTTGCGGTCTGTCATCAGCGCGTTGAGCGCGGCGTAGTTGGTGGCGCCTTCGGCATGGCCCAGGATGTTGTGGAGTCGCTCCAGGTGCGTTTCGTAGGCGCCCACCAGGCCGCAGATCATGGCATCGGCGTCGCCCAGCTTCACCATCAAAGAGGCAATGATGGTGTTGGAGCGGCGCACGGCGGCTTTGGCGACCTCGGGGGTGACGCCATTGCGCATCATGAGCTGGTGGTAGGTTTCCCAATACTGGCGGAAGCGCGGGTCGTCTTCGGGGTTGCAGATTTCCACATCCTTGCCCGGCTGCATGCGCAGGCCTGCCTTTTCGATGCGGGCCGCAATCACCGCCGGGCGGCCGATCAGGATCGGGTGGGCGATCTTGTCGTCGATGGCCATCTGCGCTGCACGCAGCGCGCGTTCATCTTCACCATCCGCATAGGCCACGCGCTTTTGCTCTGGGGGCAGGGCTTTGGCGGCGGTGATGACCGGGCGCATCAGCATGCCGGTCTGGTAGACGAAGCGCGACAGCGTTTCCTTGTAGGCCTCCATGTCTTCGATGGGGCGCGTGGCCACGCCGGATTCGGCAGCAGCCTTGGCCACGGCGGGCGCAATCTTGAGGATCAGGCGCGAGTCGAACGGCGTGGGGATCAGGTAGTCAGGCCCGAAGGTCAGCTCTTTGCCCGCGTAGGCGCTGGCCACTTCTTCGCTGATGTCGGCCTTGGCTAGGTCGGCGATCTGGCGCACGCAGGCGAGCTTCATCGCCTCGGTGATCTTGGTCGCGCCGCAATCCAGGGCACCGCGGAAGATGTACGGGAAGCACAGGACGTTGTTGACCTGGTTGGGGTAGTCCGAGCGGCCGGTGGCGATGATGCAGTCCGGGCGGATGGCCTTGGCCAGTTCGGGGCGGATCTCTGGCTCGGGGTTGGCCAGTGCCAGGATGATGGGCTTGGGCGCCATGGTCTTGACCATCTCGGCCGTGAGCACGCCGGGGGCCGAGCAGCCCAGGAACACGTCGGCACCATCGACCACGTCGGCCAGCGTGCGGGCGTCGGTCTTCTGCGCATAGCGCTGCTTGGAGGCGTCGAGCCCGCCGGGGCGGCCGTCATAGATCACGCCCTTGGAGTCCACCATGAAGATGTGCTCGCGTTTTACGCCTAGGCCCACCATCACGTCCACGCAGGCGATGGCGGCCGCACCGGCGCCTGATACGGCAATCTTCACCGCGCCAATGTCTTTGCCCACCAGCTCCAGGCCGTTGAGCAGCGCGGCGCTGGAGATGATGGCCGTGCCGTGCTGGTCGTCATGGAACACCGGGATGTTCATGCGCGCGCTGAGCTGCTGCTCGATGTAGAAGCACTCCGGCGCCTTGATGTCTTCGAGGTTGATGCCGCCCAGCGTGGGCTCCATGGCCGCGATGATCTCGACCAGCTTGTCCGGGTCGCGCTCGGCCAGCTCGATGTCGAACACGTCCACGCCCGCGAACTTCTTGAACAGGCAGCCCTTGCCCTCCATCACCGGCTTGCCGGCCAGCGGGCCGATATCGCCCAAGCCCAGCACGGCGGTGCCGTTGGTGATCACGCCAACCAGGTTGCCGCGCGAGGTATAGTCGAACGCCTTGGACGGGTCAGCCTGGATGTCCAGGCACGGATAGGCCACGCCGGGCGAGTAGGCCAGCGACAGGTCGCGCTGGTTGGACAAAGGCTTGGTGGGCGTGACCGAAATCTTGCCCCGGCTGGGGTTGCGGTGGTATTCGCGCGCAGCGTCGCGCAAGGCCTGTTCGGCGGTGGAAATGTTCTGGGTCATACGGAAATCCTGGAAAACCTCGGCGGAATGCAAAACAAGGGTACCCGATGGCATGGCTGGCCGGCATGCAGGTTTATGCGAATGTGGCATGTGGCCAGAAGCACCGTGGCCGCGTGCGCGGGCCGCAGGGCGGCCAAGGGCAGTGTGGCGGTTTCTCTGGCGGCGGGCAGGGTGCTGCGGGTGGGCATCGGCCTGGCGTGCGGCGGGGCAGCGGCAAAGGTATCGCGGCTGGCGCCATTCAAGAAACGTTCAGGGCCATGGCCATGATCGGGGTCGAGAGGATACCGCAGCCCGCCGTGTCTTCCGCGCACCAGTGGCGGGGCCGCAGCGTCAGTCCACCACAGCAGCCCGCGCGCCTTGCAAGGGCGTCAGCGAGTCGCGCAAGCGGTCGCGCACCATGGGCTGGTCGTGGTTCAGGGCCGACTCCACATGCCCGATGTGGGCCAGCAACCGCTCGCGCGCCAGTGCCGTGTCGCCCGCTTCCAGCGCCTCCACAATGGCTTCGTGCTCGGCACACGACTGGCTGGCCTCATGCCGCGACTGGTAGAGCGACGCGGCCAGCGTGGTGCGCGCCGTCAGGTCGCGCAAGATGTCGCTCAGGCTGCGGTGGCCCATGCTCTCGGCCAGGCACACATGAAAGTCCGCCAGCAGAAAGGCACGCGTGGCGGCATCGGCCCCTTCAATGGCCAGCTGCTCCTCGGCAATGTGCGCGCGCAGCCGGGGTGTGACGGACTGCAGCGGCCGTCCTGCATCGGCCAGAATGCCCGACTCGATGATCCGCCGCGCCGAGAACGCATCCCGCGCATCCTCCACCGACGGCTCCACCACATACCAGCCCCGGCGCGGGCGTACTTCCACAAAACCACGCGCCTGCAACTGCATGAGCGCCTCGCGCACCAGCGTGCGGCTGACGTTGAAAAGATCGGCCAGCTCTTGCTCGCCCAGCCGCTCACCGGGTGCAAGTTTCTGGGCCAGGATGGATTCCACCACCTGCTGGGCAATCTGGGTCTGGCTGGTCGTGCTCATGCGGCCGATTGTGGCGTGCCTTGGGTGGCTGCAATCTGAGGCTCGGGCTCGATGGGCGCTACCGTCTGCCCATCCAGCACTGCGTGGGCGCGGCTGCGGTCAATGTCGCCCTCCCAAGCGGCCACAGCCACCGTGGCCACGCAGTTGCCAATCAGGTTGCCCAGTGCGCGGGCAATGCCCATGAACCAGTCCACCGACAGCACCAGCACCAGCCCGATGGCCGGGATGGCAGGGATGGCCTGCAACGTGGCCGCCAGCACCACGATGGCCGAGCCCGGCACGCCGTGTGCGCCCTTGGATGTGACCAGCGAGATCGCCAGGATGGTCAGCAGGTCTGCCATCGAGATGGGCGTATTGGTGGCCTGCGCAATGAACACCGCAGCCAGCGTGATGTAGATCGAGAAGGCGTCCAGGTTGAACGAATAGCCCGTGGGGATTACCAGCCCCACCGTTGAATCGCGGATGCCCATGTGCTTGAGCTTGGCCATGATCTGCGGCAGCACACTGTCCGATGAGGTGGTGGCAAACACCACCGCCAGTTCTTCACGCAGATAGCGCAACAGCTTGAACAGGCTGAAACCCGACACCCGCATGATGGTGCCGAGCACCACCACCACAAAAACGATCACCGCCCCATAGAACAGCACCACCAGCATGCCCAATTGCTTGAGCGAGCCCACGCCGTACTTGCCCACCGTGAAGGCAATCGCCCCCAGCACACCCAGCGGCGCCAGCTTGATGATGATGCCCATCGTCTTGAACAGCACGTGCGAGAGGTCTTCGATCAGCACCGTGACGCGTGCCCCGCGTTCACCCAGCATCGCCAGCGCGCAGCCGAACACGATGGAGAACAGCAGCACCTGCAGCACATCGCCATTGGCAAACGCGCTGACCGCCGTGTTGGGAATCAGCTTGAGCAAAAACTCGGTAAACCCGCCGCCTGTGAGCTTGCCTGCGTTTTCCACATAAGCGCCCATGGCCTTCGGGTCCAGCGCCTTCGGGTCTACATTCATGCCCACACCGGGCTGAAACAGGAAGGCCAGCACCAGCCCCAGCACCAGTGCAATGGTGGTCACCACCTCAAAGTAGATGAGCGACTTGACGCCCACCCGGCCCACTCGCTTCAAATCCCCCGTGCCTGCGATGCCATGCACCACCACGCAGAACACGATCAGCGGGATCAGCATCTTGATCAGCTTGATGAAGCCATCGCCCAGCGGCTTGAGTGCAATGGCAGTTTCGGGCCACAGCAAGCCCACCAACACACCAGCGATCAGCGCCAGCACGACCTGGCCAAAAAGGGATTTGAAAAACCGGGGCATGCCAACTCTCCTCAGTAATGCCTTGAAAGCAAATCTTGCATACAAGAAATGTAGGCAAGTTGGAGGCGAGGTGTATGAGGGTATGCCCGTAGGGGTTTTGGGAGTGGTGTTTCTAAATGCCGCTATGCAGCGATTGCAGCCGTAGGTATTTCAGTCACGAATGGGTGCGGCCAGGAGTCATCATCTACCGCAGCGGGCGAGCAATTTGATGGGGCAGCTCGATAGGGCGTGGAGAGCGCTTCAGGAAGAATCAACAGGGTCAACCGACCTGCAATGATCTCGGTTGCTTCATCCGAGTACGTGCAGCCAGCCTCGAAAGCGAAAAACAGTTTTCAGTGGGCAATCCGATGTACGAAGCTGGCGGCACGGTGGAGCTCTAAGCGTTGATGGCTGCGAACGTCCTCCATCCCGAGAATACGTGGTCCCTGCCGACAGATGCGTATCCACACACAACGGAACACTCAGTCCATTTCAATCTGACCACTCCTGCTGCAGCGATGACATGCGCCGACACGTGGCCTGGCGCCATGTTGGGCTGATTTCGGCCATACCCGCATTGGCCTAATACACGCTCGCTGTGCTTCCAGCACACGGCTCTGCCTGATTGGCGGTTTACAGAGTATTTTTCAGACGCTCCAAGTCTGCAGCAAAACGGTGCCAAAGCAGCAGGCTTGTCGCCCCAAAAGCGATACACATCCCCAGCCACGCTCCCTCGGCACCCCAACCCAACCCGTGGCCGCCAAGAAAGATCGCAGGAAGGCCGATGGCTCCATAACCCAAGGCCGTGAGGGTCAGACCCGAGGCGGTGTTGCCAAGGCCGCGCAGCAGGCCTATAAGGATGTTTTGCGTTGCTGCCAGCACTTGGTTTACCGAGCCCAGCCACAGCAACGCAACGGCCGCGGTGTATACGGCCGGGTCAGGATTGACTCCAAGAAACGGCAGAAGCGTCCAGGTGGGCACTACCAAGTACGCCAGCCCAGTGCCTACCACCGGCAGCCAGCCAATCAGCAGCGCCGCCTTTGCGATCGCACTGATCTCTTGGTACTTCCCTTTGCTAAGCGCGCGGCTGACCATGATGGACGATCCGTGAGAAAGCCCTACGTTGATTTGATAAACGATCTTAGTGAGCTGATGCACAACGTTCGAGGCGGCAAGCGCTACAGCGCCGAACTGGCCGATCAGCATTGCTGAAAGGGATGCCACCGCGGCCTCCAGCCCGTAGACCAGGGCAATGGGGATTCCCATTTTTGCGAGGCGCAGCACAGTGGAACGCGGAGCCCGCCAGAAATCGAGCGCAACAAGTCCATTGAAGTGCGGAGCGTGTCGAATGGCGCGCAGGTAAACGAGGAAGGTCCAAAGCTGCACGCAGGTGGTGGAAAGACCTACGCCCACCAGGCCCAGCTGCGGCACGCCCAGCCAGCCATAGATGAAGATGGCGTTCAGCGCCGCATTGATGCCGATAGATATCAATGTCACTGCCAACAAAGATCCAGGGCGGCGCAAACCCACCGCGAATTGCCGCAGAACATTGAGCCACACCATGGGCAGCAGGCCCGGGGCAAGTGCCACTATCACGGGACGCGCGAGGGCTAGGACCGCAGCATCCTGGCCAAAGAGCACCAAGCATTCGCCCAGCGCCACCAGCAGCCCGCCCGCCAACAAAGCGACCAGCGTGGCAAGCAGCAATGCCGACCGGACCAGATCTCGTATCTCCTCCTTGGCCACTGCGTCGCATAGGCCATCGCCCGCCCGGGTTTCTCCGCGCCCGTAGGCCATGGCGACCAGATTTCCGAGGCCGGTCACGATACCTACGCACATGGTGCGAAACTGGTTGTAGAGCAAGAGGGCCAAGCCACCAGCCGCGACAGCCTCTATGCCGAGAAGGCCCAACATGACGAGATCGGTGGTAGTCAGGGCGATTTGGGCGAACTGGATGCCTGCGATCGGCAGGGACAACGCCAGCAATTCTCGATGGACGGGTGGCAGGCGAATCATGACATCAGGCTCAAGCTCTTGAGAAAAAGTAATGCAATTCCCTGACGGAAACATGGAGGAATTTTCTCGATTTAAGCCAGAATCTCTGCACGATCATTTCGAGGCCAGGCCAAAGAAAACTCATGCAGAGAATGCCCCGCGTTTCTCTTAACGCCATCCGATTTTTTGCAACGGTGGCAAAAACAGGAAGCCTTACCGCCGCAGGCGCAGCGCTGTGCGTGACCTCAAGTGCAGTTAGCCACCAGCTCAGGAAGCTGGAAGACGAGTTGGGAACTCCGCTCCTGCAGCGCGGCAACAACTCCATCGCGCTCACCGATGCGGGGCTGCGGCTCTACCAGGAAGTCGCGCCTGCATTGGCGCTTATTGAGCGTTCGGTTGAAGCACTGCGCCGGGATGACAACGACGTCAACGTGCTGGCCTCGACCTCATTGGCTGTTCGCTGGCTCATTCCTTCGCTGGATCGCTTTCACGCTTTGAGCCTTGATGCGCGCGTGAGGGTGGAGACTCGATCAGTCAAGGACCCCATCGAGCGCGCAGGCTGCGACATCGAGATCCGCTACTTTCGAGAGGGAGAGCCTGCCGAAGGCTGGACCCTGCTCGCTTGGGATGCGAGCCGCCCGGTGATCTCACCAAGGCTGCTGGCAGAGACAGCGGCGAAAAAAAGCACTGCCACCATTGGCGATTTGCCGGTGCTCCAACGCGCAGCAGGCAATTGGGACTGGGAGCACTGGGCGCGCCAATCCGGCGTTCCATTTGTGGGCCTGCGGTTCGCACACGCGTTTGACACGGACGACGCAGCCATCCATGCCTGCGTCGCAGGGCTTGGTATGGTGCTGGCCCCGCCTATCCTTACATCGACAGAAATACGCAACGGTAGCCTAGCCGTGCTCCCCGGCTTCCGGCCCGTCGTCATCGGCGCTTACCGCTACAGGCAGTATGGATCGTCGCGCACGGTTCGGCGGTTCTGTGAGTGGCTAGAGTCCGAAATGGGACAGGCTGGCGATTGCACCGAAACCTAAAGGTGGGTTCAGGCAGTGCACGCCAAAGGGTGTGAATCTCTCGGGTCTCTCACAGCTTCAGCTCAACGCCATTGCGAGACCATTGAATGAGAGGCCGCGCAAGACGCTGGGCTTCCACACACCCGCGGAGATGTTCAGCGAATGTGTTGCATTGAGCGGTTGAATCCGCCGCCTGAAGCGGTCACGCTACTTTCAGAACTGAAAAGTCTGTGCCGGGTTTCAATTTCATTACGCTGATTCGCTCCCGCCCAATAAAAAAAAGACCGCACCGAAATCAGGTGCGGCCTTCCGTCCTCAGTGCTGTCGCCCGCAAAGCGGGCCCATCACCCAACCATCAATACCCCAGCGTCTTCCCATCCGGGTTGCGCGGGTCCGAGTAGCCATACAGCGCGCCGCCCCGGATCTGGATCGTCTGCGTGCGGCCCATCGAGGGCTTGACCGCGATGTTGTGGCCGCGTTGCTTGAGCAGTGCCAGGGTGTCGGGCGAGAGGCCCTTTTCAACACGCAGCTCATCGGGTGTCCACTGGTGGTGTACACGCGGTGCGGCAGCGGCTTCTGCAGGGTTCATGCCGAAGTCGATGGTGTTAACCACGGTCTGCAGCACCGTGGTGATGATGCGCGCGCCGCCGGGGCTGCCGGTCACCAGCGTGGGCTTGCCGTCCTTGAGCACCAGGGTGGGTGTCATGGACGACAGGGGACGCTTCTTCGCGGCCACGGCGTTGGCGTCGCCGCCGACCAGGCCGTAGGCGTTGGCCACGCCGGGCTTGGCCGAGAAGTCGTCCATCTCGTTGTTGAGCAAGATGCCCGTGCCCTTGGCGACGATGCCGCTGCCGAAATTGGTGTTCAGCGTGTAGGTCACGGCCACCGCGTTACCGGCCTTGTCCACCACGGAGTAGTGGGTGGTCTGGTCGCTTTCATACGGTTGGGGCTGGCCGGGCTTGATGCTCTTGCCGCTGCGCGCCACGTTCGGGTCGATGGTCTTGCCCAGCGATGCGGCGTAGTTCTTCGACGTCAGGCCCTTGAGCGGGATCTTCACGAAGTCCGGGTCGCCCAGGTACTCGGAGCGGTCGGCATACGCCAGCTTCATGCTCTCGGCCATGTAGTGGATGGTCTGGGCACTGTTGGGGCCCCATTGGGCCAGGGGCAGAGGCTCCAGCATGTTCAGGATCTGCACCAGGTGCGGGCCGCCGGAGGAGGGTGGCGGCATGGTCACGATCTCGTAGCCGCGGTAGGTGCCGCGCGTGGGCACGCGCTCGGCCACCTTGTATTCGCGCAGGTCCTGCAGCGTGATCGCGCCGGCGTGCGGTGCCATCTCGGCAGCGATCTTTTGCGCGATCTCACCTTCGTAGAAAGCCTTGGCGCCCTGCTGGCCGATCAGGCGCATGGACTGGGCCAGGTCTTTCTGCACCAGCGGGTCGCCCACTTTCAGGGGCTCTCCGTTCTTCCAGAAAATGGCCTGGGTGGCAGGCCACTTGCCCATGTTCTTTTGTTCTTGGCGCAGGATTTTGGCGAGGGTCTCGCTCACCGGGAAGCCCTTGTCGGCCAGTTCGATGGCGGGGGCGATCACGCGCGACAGGGGCAGGGTGCCCCAGGTCTTGAGCGCATGCTCCATGCCGGCCACGGTGCCGGGCACACCCACGGCGTAGTGGGTGTAGAGCGACTTGCCCTCCACCACATTGCCCTTGGCGTCCAGGTACATGTCGCGCGTGGCCTTGATGGGCGCCACTTCGCGGAAGTCGAGCGCCACGCTCTTGCCGGTCTTGGCGTCGTGCACCATCATGAATCCGCCACCACCCAGGTTGCCTGCATTGGGCAGGACCACCGCCAGCGCAAAGCCGATGCCGACAGCGGCGTCCACCGCATTGCCGCCAGCTTTCAGGATATCGAGGCCCACTTGCGAGGCCAGTTCTTGCTCGGTGGCGACCATGCCATTGCGTGCCACCACGGGGTGGAACACATCCATGTCGAAGTCGTAGGCGGCGCTGGCGGCCTGGGCCGCTGCGGTCTGCTGCACGGCGGGAGCCGGTGCCGCGGCGACCGTGGGTGGCGTGCTGCCACAGGCGGTCAAGCTGGCGAGGGCGAGCGCAATGCTGCCGGCCAGCAGGGTTTGGCGAATGCTCATGGCATATCTCCTGTTTTGTGGGTTCTGGAAAAGAAAACGGGCGCACCCAGAATGTGGATGCGCCCGCGCCAGTGTAGGCCCGTCAAAGGGCGGTCAATGGCAATTCAGTCATGACATTGGCGCGCGGCAGTGATGTTTTATCGGCATTGCCGCGCAACCCGCAGCGGTTCAGGCCAAAAGGTCTGCCAGCGAGCGCGCGATGACCTTGGTGGCGCGGCGCAGGTCTTCGAGCTGCAGGCGCTCATCGGCGCGCTTGGCGTGCGATTCGAGCACTGTGCGCGGGCCCGCGCCGTAGATCACGCCGGGGATTCCGCGCTCCACATACAGGCGCACGTCGGTGTACAGCGGCGTGCCCACGGCGGGCAGGGGCTCGCCGATCACGGCGTGCGCGTGCTTCTGGATCGCGTCGACCAAGGGCTTGTTGCCGGCCAGCGGTGTCATCGCGTTGGCCAGCAGCAGGCGCTTGATCTCCACGCTGATGCCGGCGCGCTCGCCCGCGGCCTGTTCGATGATGCCGCGGATGGTGGCTTCCACCTCCATCGGGTTCTCCTCAGGGATCATGCGGCGGTCGAGCTTGAACATCACCTTGCCGGGCACGACATTGGTGTTGGTGCCGCCCTCAATGCGGCCCACGTTCAGGTAGGGGTGCTTGATGCCCGCCACGTTGGACGTGACCTTCTGGTATTCGGCGTTCTGCGCATACAGCGCGTTCAGTATGTGCACCGCGCCCTGCAGCGCGTCCACGCCGGTGTGGGGCACAGCGGCGTGGGCCATCTTGCCGTGCACGGTCACTTCCATCTGCAGGCAGCCGTTGTGCGCCGTCACAACTTCGTAGCTGAAGCCTGCAGCAATCATCAGGTCGGGCTTTGTGAGGCCTTTTTGCAGCAGCCAGCCAGGGCCGAGTTCGCCGCCAAATTCTTCGTCGTAGGTGAAGTGAAGTTCCACTGCGCCCTTGGCGGGCTTGGCCACTGCCTCCAGCGCGCGCACGGCAAAGGTGAAGCTTGCGAAGTCGCTTTTGCTCACGGCGGTGGCGCGGCCGTACATCGTGCCATCCACGATCTCGGCGCCGTAGGGATCGTGGGTCCAGCCTTCGCCGGGTGGCACCACGTCGCCGTGGGCGTTCAGGGCAATGGTCTTGCCTCCGTCGCCGTACGGCCTGCGCACGATGAGGTTGGTGATGGATTCCATGCCATAGGCCAGCACATCGGCGGTGGGCACGGCGTGTTTTTCAGCGTCGTAGCCAAAGTCTTTGAGCAGCTCGGCCGTGCGCTCGGCGTGGGGGGCGTTGTTGCCGGGCGGTGTATCGGTGGGCACGCGCACCAGGGCCTGCAGAAAGCGCACTTCCTCGTCAAAGTGCTGGTCGATCCAGGCGTCAAGCGCGGCGTAAGACGCCTGTGTGGGGGTGGTCATGGTTGGGTTTCCTTGGCAAGCTGGTGCAGCACCTGGGTGAAGGCTTCTACGGTCAGCTGGATGTCGTTGTTGGTGGTGGATTCGAGCGGGTTGTGGCTGATGCCGGAGTTCTGGCCGCGCGTGAACAGCATGGCCTGCGGCATGATTTCGTGCAGCTTCATCGCGTCGTGCCCCGCGCCGCTGGGCATGCGGAATACGGGCACGCCCAGTGCGTCCACGGCGCGCTCCCAGTGGTGCTGCAGGGCCGGTGCGCTGGGCGCGGCGGCGGCGCGCATCGATTCCTCCAGCGTGTAGCGCAGGCCACGGCGCTGGGCGATGCGGGCAAGTTCGTCGAGCACGTCGCTCACCAGCGCGTCGCGCTGCGGGTCGGTGGGCGCACGCAAATCCAGGCTGAACTGGCAGCGCCCCGGCACCACGTTGATGGAGCCGCCGGGCACGTTCAGCAGGCCGATGGTGCCCACCGAATCGCCGTCCTTGGCCGCGCGCTGCTCGATGTACAGCGCCAGCTCGGCCACGGCCACGGCCGCATCGCGGCGGCGGTCCATGGGGGTGGTGCCCGCGTGGCTGGCGGTGCCGATCATCTCGGCGATGTAGCGCACGCCGCCGTTGATGGAGGTGACCACGCCCAGCGGCAGGTCCAGCTCGTTGAGCACCGGGCCTTGTTCGATGTGCACCTCGACAAAGCCCAGGTACTGCGCCGGGTCGCGCTGCAGCTTGGCAATGTCGTCAATGCACAGGCCGGCATGCTGCATGGCTGCACGCATGGTCACGCCATCGGCGTCCTTTTGCTCCAGCCAGGCGGGGTTGAAGTGGCCGATGAGCGCGCCTGAGCCCAGGAAGGTGGCCTTGTAGCGCTGGCCTTCCTCTTCGGCAAACGCGACCACCTCCACACCAAAGGGCAGACGGCGGCCGGCACGGTGCAGTTCGCGAACGCAGGCCATGGGCACGAAGATGCCGAGGCGCCCGTCGTACTTGCCGCCGTTGCGCACCGTGTCGTAGTGCGAGCCGGTCAAAAGGTATTTGGCGTCGGGTTGTGCGCCGTGGTAGCGGCCCACCACGTTGCCCACGGCGTCCACTGCAACTTCATCAAAACCGCAGTCGCGCATCCAGTGGCTGATGCGCTGTGCGCATGCGCGGTGGGCGTCGGTGAGGTAGGTGACGGTGAGCTGGCCTTTTTCGGCAAAGCCCAGGTCGGAGTGTTCGGCCAGCTTTTCATGCCAGTCCCACACGTCGTTGCCCAGCACGGGTTCGGCCGCGAACTTGTCGTTCAGGCGGATCTCGGCGATGCGGTGGATGTTGCGCAGCGCCTCAGCCAGCTCGAACTCGGGGTGGTTGTCCAGGCGCCGCGCGAAGGTGTCGATGATCTCCTTCTTGCCAAGCCCGGTGCCCCGCGGCCCGCGCACGGCCAGGATGAAGGGAAAGCCAAAGCGCTCGTTGTAGGCCGCGTTGAGCTGCTGGATGCGTTCGAACTCTTCGGGCGTGCATTGCGTGAGGCCCGCCTTGTTCTGCTCGTTGGTCGACTCGGCCGTGAGGCTTTTGGCCACCATGGCCTTGCCCGCCAGCTCGGGGTGGGCGCGGATCAGGGCGAGCTTGGCGTCCTGCTCAGCTGTGCGCACCACCTGCGCGAGCGCGTGTTTGAGATGCGCCAGCGAACGAAACGGCCGCTGCGCCAGCGCCCGCTCGGCAATCCACGGCGAATGTTCATACAGGCCGTCCAGCAACTGCAGGGCGTCTGCGCCGCTGGCGGTGTTGAGTTGTTCCAGTGTCAAGGGCATGGTGATTTATTCAAAAAAGTGAGCTGTCAGCGCTTGTGCAGCAAGCGCTAGAGGCCGATTTGACTCAGAAAACTACTTGGCAACGGCTCACAGGGCCGGTGCCGGATGGTGGTGCGCCCAGTGGCGCGCAATGTCGATGCGCCGCGCCACCCACACCTTGTCGTGCTGCGCGATGTGGGCCAGAAACCGCTGCAGCGCCGTGATGCGGCCAGGGCGGCCCAGCAGGCGGCAGTGCATGCCGATGCTCATCATCTTGGGCGCGTTGTCGCCAGCCGGGTCGCCCTCGGCATACAGCGCGTCGAAGGTGTCCTTCAGGTACTGGAAGAACGGGTCGGCGTGCGAGTAGCCCTGAGGCAACGCAAAGCGCATGTCGTTGCAGTCCAGCGTGTAGGGCACGATGAGCTGGGGCGCCACGCTGCCATCGGTCTTTTGCACCTTCATCCAGAAGGGCAGGTCGTCGCCGTAGTAGTCGCTGTCGTATTCAAAGCCGCCAAAGTCGGCCACCAAGCGGTGGGTGTTGGGGCTGTCGCGGCCGGTGTACCAGCCCAGCGCGCGGGTGCCCGTCATGCGCTCGATGATGTCCATGGCCTCCTGCATGTGGGCGCGTTCCACCTCCTCCGGGATGTGCTGGTAGTGAATCCACTTGAGGCCGTGGCAGGCGATCTCGTGGCCCAGTTCGACGAAGGCCTGCGTCAAATCAGGGTGGCGCTGCAGAGCGCTCGACACGCCGAACACCGTCAGCGGCAGCTGGCGCTTTTCGAACTCGCGCAGGATGCGCCAAACGCCGGCGCGCGAGCCGTATTCGTAGATGCCTTCCATGCTCATGTGCCGCTCAGGGTAGCTGGCCGGGTTGAACATTTCGGACAGGAACTGCTCGCTGCCCGCATCGCCGTGCAGCACGGCGTTCTCGCCGCCTTCTTCGTAGTTCAGAACGAACTGCACCGCAATGCGGGCGCCGCCGGGCCATTGCGCGTGGGGCGGGTTCTTGCCGTAGCCGATGAGGTCGCGGGGGTAGGGGGCGGTGGCGTCGTAGATCGTCATGGTGGATGGGCGAAAGGGTCGTCAGGAGGCCAGCGCGGCAGCCAGGTCGCTGGCGGGGCGCTTGCGGTCGAAGGTCAGGCTGGCCTCCACGTGTTCGAGGTGGCTTTGCATGAGTTGCACGGCGCGTTCTTCATCGCGCGCTGCCAGGGCGGCCACGATGTCGGCATGCTCTTCGTGCGAATGCTCTGCGGCCGTGGCGGACTGGTACATCAGCGTGATGAGGGCGCAGCGCGAAATCAAGTCGCCCAGCATCTGCGCCAGCACCTCGTTGCCCATGAGTTCGGCCATGCGCACATGAAAGTCGCCCAGCAGCTCGGTGCGGCTGCTGGCGTCTGCCGTGTCCATGGCGGCTTTTTCAGCCGCTACGTGGGCGCGCAGGGCTTTGATCTTGGCGGGCGTCACGCTGCGCGCAAACGCGCGGGTCATCTCGGTCTCCAGCATGCGGCGCACGGCAAACACCTGGCGGGCCTCTTCAACCGATGGCGTGGAAACGAACGCGCCGCGCGCGGGCTCCAGCGTGACGAGGCGGTTTTGCGCCAGCTGAAACAGCGCCTGGCGCACCAGCGTGCGCGACACGCCGAAGTGGTCCGCCAGCTTCTGCTCGGCCAGCTTGGTGCCGGGCTGCAAGCGGTGCTCTACGATGGCGCGGGTCAACGCTTCAACGATGGCACTGGTGGACGAGGATTCCATGGCGGCATGATACGGCGGATGCTGAAAAGTGTATACACTTTTGGTCTACACGCGCTGCCGATTCCCTCGCCGCCCAGCCGTGTTTCCACTTCAGGAGATTCCCCATGGGCCTCAGCACCCACGTTCTGGACACCATGCACGGCTGCCCCGCCGCAGGCATGGAGGTCGCCTTGTATTCCACCCACGGCGACGTCGCCACGCTGCTGCAGCGCCTGGTGCTCAACAGCGATGGCCGCACCGACGCCCCGCTGTTCGATAACGCCAGCCTGCGCACCGGCACGTACCGGCTGCGGTTTGATGTGGCGGGCTACTTCAAGGCCCGGGGCGTGCAACTGCCCGAGCCGAACTTCTTGAACCAGGTCAACCTGGACTTTGGCATTGCCCATGCCGACCAGCACTACCACGTGCCGCTGCTGGTCAGTCCATGGAGTTATTCAACCTACCGGGGATCGTGAGATTGCTCTCAAAGCGATAGCTGGTGGCGCTCGTCAAATAAGGGATTCATATGAAAAACCACGTGAAACCCAATGAAAACAAGCGCTGGCAGCTATCTTTTTTAAAGCTGACCTTCGGTCAAGGTGTCCAGCTGAAACTGCCCGCTCTTGTCCCACAGCCAAGTGTCGGTGTAGGTGACCTTGCCCATGCGGGCGGGCACGGGGTACGGCGCGGCGGCGCGCACGGTGCGTTCGATCTCGGCCACCACCTCGGGCGCGTGTTTGGGGGCGCGCATCCAGCTCAGGCGGGTGACCTTGCCGGTGCGGTCGATGTCGACCTCCAGCACGCCAATGGCGTAGAGCAGGGGCGGCAGTTTGCCTTTGAACACGCGATCCTTGTTCAGGCCATACAGATGTGTGGCGGCATCCTGGCGGTAAGCGCGCGGCGTGCTGGCTGCCGAGGTGCGAGCGGATCCGGCACTGGCGGGCACGGGGCCCTTCACGCTGCCGGGGTCGGTGCTCGGCGAGTGGCTGTCCTGCGGCGGCGGCGGAGGCTCCGGGGCCGATTTGCAAGCGGCAACCAGGGCCGCAACCGCGGCCATGAAACCTGCCATCAGCCAATGGCGGCCGCGGGTACGGTGGGAGCGCTCGGGTTCAGAGGGCTGCATGATGGTGATCGCGTGTGTGCAATAAATCGATGCCGCGGTTTGGCGGGCGCATCGGGTGAATTCAACGGCGTGCGAAGGAAAACAGCGTGACGGATTGGCGTCGACTGGTCAAAGGCCTGGAAATAGCTCCGGCCTGCCTCGTGAGGGTGGAGTCTACCCAAGGCTCCGTCCCGCGTGAATCAGGCGCATGGATGGCGGTTTTTGCCGACCACACCGTGGGCACCATCGGCGGCGGCCATCTGGAGCACCAGGCCATGGCCGAGGCGCGGCGGCGCCTGGCGGGCCAGCCAAGCTCTGCAACACCGCTGCGGTTTGCCCTTGGGCCGTCGCTGGGCCAGTGCTGCGGTGGCGTGGTGCACCTTGGGTTCGAGTGCCTTACGCTGGCCGACGTGGCGCCCGCCGCCGGGTTGCGTGAGCGGCTGCTGCCGCCTCGGCAACCGGTGGCCTTGTTTGGTGGCGGCCATGTGGGCCATGCGCTAGCGCAGGTGTTGGCGCCACTGCCCTTCGCGCTGACGTGGATCGACAGCCGCGACGGCATCTTTCCAAACCCCGTGCCCGAAGGCGTGGTGTGTGAACACTCCGAGCCCGTGCAACAGGCCGTACCCCGCCTTGCGCCGGGCAGCCGCGTGTTGATCATGAGCTTCAGCCACGCCGAAGACCTGGACGTGGTTGCTGCCTGCCTGCGCCGCCAGCGCGAGTGGGGCGACCTGCCTTTCATCGGCCTCATCGGCAGCCAGACCAAGTGGGCCACCTTTCGCAACCGCCTGCAGGCTCGCGGGTTTGCGCCGCACGAACTGGCGCACATCACATGCCCCATCGGCATCCCCGGCATCATCGGCAAAGAGCCCGAAGTCATTGCGGTGGCCGTGGCCGCCCAACTGCTGCAAACGCTGAAGGAGCCAGGCACAGGGTAACTCCGGCCTCCGGCGGCCGCGTAGGGCCTGGAGTCTGGAACAAATCCTGCATACACTTTTCACTGTTTTTTATCGAGATTCACGGGTCGCAGCGGTGCCCCGGCGGTTTTGTCCCCGCCATGGTGCGCGACCCCCTTTTTCTGCTCAGAGCGCCCGCAGTGGTGAGCAGGTTTGCTGATGCGGCGCGCTCTGTGCGCTGCCAAGGTTGAGAGACATGGAAAGCTACTTTCTCGACTGGGCCAACCTGCTGCTGCGCTGGGTCCACGTCATCACCGCCATCGCCTGGATTGGCTCGTCGTTCTACTTCGTCTTTCTGGACAGCAGCCTCACGCCGCCCGAAGACGAAGATCTGAAAAAGCAGGGCGTGAGCGGCGAACTCTGGGCGGTGCACGGCGGCGGGTTCTACCACCCGGTCAAGTTTGCGGTGTCGCCGCCGCAGCTGCCCAAACACCTGCACTGGTTCTTCTGGGAAAGCTACAGCACCTGGATCAGCGGCTTTGCGCTGTTCACCGTGTCGTACCTCTACAGCGCCAGCACCTACCTCATCGACAAGTCGAAGATGGACTGGGCGCCCGCCACCGCCATCGTGGTGGCACTCGCGTTCTTCGTCGTGTTCTGGCTGCTGTACGACGCCATCTGCCGCATCTTCGGCCAGCGCAAGAACGGCGATGCCATCGTGGGCGCTCTGGTGTTTTTGCTGGTGTGCGTGGCCTCGTGGCTGGCCTGCCACTGGTTTGCCGGGCGCGCCGCCTTCTTGCTGGTGGGCGCCATGATCGCCACCGCCATGAGCGCCAACGTGTTCTTCTGGATCATCCCCGGCCAGCGCACCGTCATCCGCCAGATCCGCACCGGCCAGGACGTGGACCCCATCCACGGCAAACGCGGCAAGCAGCGCAGCGTGCACAACACCTACTTCACGCTGCCCGTGCTGTTTGCGATGCTGAGCAACCACTACAGCTTCACCTGGAGCCACCCGCAAAACTGGCTGGTGCTGATCCTGATGATGTTCGCGGGCGCCGCCATCCGCCAATTCTTTGTGATGCGCCACGGCTACAAGCTCGGTCGCAATGGCAACCCGCTGCCTTATGCGTTGGTGGGTGTGGCTGTCATCGTCGGCACCATCGTTTGGATGCGCCCGGCGCCTGTGGCTGTGGTGGGTGGTGCTCCTGTTTCAGGAGCTGCTGGCGCAGGAGCAGCAAGCGCTAGCGGCCAAAATGACTATAAATCGGTGCAGGCGGTGCTGGAACAGCGCTGCTATATGTGCCACGGCCAGGCGGTGCAGATGAAGAACCTGCGGCTCGATTCGCCGGACAGCGTGAAGCAACACGCCCAGGCCATCTACCAGCAGGTGGTGGTGCAAAAACTCATGCCCATGAACAACGCGACCGGCATCACCGATGCGGAGCGGGCGCTGATTGGGAAGTGGTTTGAGGCGGGGGCGTCGACGGGGCCGTGAGTGGTACAGAATGCAGTGCGCATGCACGTCTGAGCCAGCCGGATAGCACGAATTCTGTCTGGTTTTAGAAAAGTAAAAATGATATTTGCCGTTACTCCGGGATCGGCGGGCTGTGGTGAGGAACGCTACATCTCAACGCTACCTTTTCAGTTGTCTCCAGGCGTAATCCTGCGATTGCCTGACGAATCGATGCAATTTACAGGAGCCACCGGCGGCCTAAGGATAGAGAGGCTTCGTCATCAGTACATCGCATCGCTCGGGCCGTATCCGTCAAAAGACGCCGCGCAAATAGGTCTTGCTGACCTAAGGGCAGCAGTTCTTTGGTGCGCGATTGAGTTCGGTGTCGGCGTGCGCTATCCCGCCGATACCGGCGCAGTAACTATTTTTGACGAACCTATCGCTATTCCAGACGTGGAACCGATGGCGCACATTGGAGAAATCACCAAATGGAAGTCCACAGAGGGTTGCTATGAGGCGGGGGTGGCACTTGTGCGACCTGATCACAAACGTCTAGTGCGTTTGGAGGTTGGTCGAGCAACCGTAACCGCTGATATTGCTGTTGAACACTTTATCGCGAAGGCCGAAGAGGCATTGGCCTTTGAGAATTTGTCGGGTGTAGCCGCTTCTGACAAGCTGAAACTTGCGATTGAGGTTGCAATGTCACACAGATTTGAGGCAAGTGAAAACGCCGAATTCATCACTCTAATTACTTCCCTAGAAGCCCTGCTACCTGAGATCCATGTGTCTTTCACCACCTCAGCGGCTATTGCAGAGGCCGAAAAGGTCGTCCGCGACAAACGCAACGCTTTTTCAAGAGCTGATCCCGAATGGCAGGAATTGGAGCGACTCTTAGGTCGTGTGAGTAAGCTGAAAGAGGACTCAATCGGGGAAGCTATACGTAGCTTCATTGATGCCACCTTGACAAGGCATCCCGAGCTAGGCGATCGCGCAGCGATTTCCAAGCAAGTGCGTAACGCCTATGAAGCACGCAGTCGGTTGTTGCACAACGGCCATCATCCGCACGAACTACTGTCAGCGAGTCTCAACTTTCTCCGGAATTTCGTACCACGTGTATTGCGCTGTCTTTTTAAAGAAGCGACGACCAGCTAGCGGTAAATGCATGAGCAATTCAGGTCGATCTGACGCCCGAAATCAGCGGATCGCTGTTTGGGGACGACGCGATTACTAGTTCTTTGGGTGTCGATGCCCGCGGGCGATACATCTGGATTGCAGTGTCGACCAAAGAAAGGTGAGGGACGCGGCTTCCTACGCCGCCAACACATCCTGCAGCGCCCGCGTCGCCGCCAACGCCCCTAGGCTGGCTTCCGTAAACCCGCCATGCAGGACCACGCCACTCGCGGCTTGCTTGGCCTCGTGTTTGGCCACGGCGGCCAGGTTGGCCACTTCTTCGGCGTGCCGGAAGCGGCCGGGCGTGATGCGCACCGCGCCGATGGACAGCGTGGTGCATGGGAAGAACCTTGGCACCCCGTGCCGGTCCTCGGCCTCGATGCCGCCGGCCTGGCGTGCGGGTTCGTCGAACAGCGTAAGGGCTTCGCGCGCGAATTCGTCCACGATGTTCTTGCAGCGCTGCAGCCAGTTGCTGCTCTGGAAGATCAGCATGAAATCGTCGCCGCCCACATGGCCCACGAAGTCGCGCCGCGCGTCGCAGTGCGCGGTGGCCAGGCGGGCCACCAGGCGGATCATCTGGTCGCCGCGCCAGTAGCCGTAGTGGTCGTTGAAGGGCTTGAAGTTGTTCAGGTCGGCATAGCAGGCCACGAACTCGGTGCCGCTTTCCAGAAGGCGCTGCATGTGCAGGCTGATGGGGATGTTGCCGGGCAAAAAGGTCAGCGGGTTGGCGTGGCGTGCGGCTTCGATGCGGGTTTCGGTCACGGCGCGCACCAGCTGGTCGCCCGTGCCCAGGCCCAGGTAGCGGCCGTTGTCGGTCACGATGTAGCCATCGCTCAGGTAGCGCTGGTCCTGCGAGGTGAGGATGCCCATGAGCTGGTCCACGTCGCAGTCCAGCTCCACCACGCGCGGCGCGGGGTTGGCAAACGCCAGGCATGGCTTGCGCCCGTGCACTTCGCGGAAGTACAGCGTGGCGTAGTGGTTCATGAACTGCTGGCGGTTGATGAGCGCCACAGGCCGCGTGCCGTCCACCACGGCCAGTGCGTGCAGGTCGGTGTGTTGGTGAAAGACGGCGGCCACTGCGTCGTTGCTGGTGGAGGGCGCCACGGTGGGCGCTTGCAGCACCAGCAGGCTGCGCAGGATGCCGGGGCGCGCGGCCTGGCCCAGGTGCGGCAGCACGGCCACGCGGCGGTCCTGCATTACTTCCAGCGCAGGCGCATCGACCGTGTCGCGCGGCACGGTGGCGGGGCGGCCCAGCAGCCAGCCCTGGCCGAAGGGGATGTCCAGGTCGCGCAACGCGCGCAGGTCGTCGCGGGTTTCGATGCCCTCGGCGATGAGCGTGGTGCCGAACACGTCGGCAATGCCCTTGATGGCCTGCAGCATCTGCAAATTTTCGGGGTGGTCGCTGATGTCGTGGATGAAGTATTTGTCGATCTTCACAAAGTCGGGCTTCACCTCGGACCACAGCCGCAGGCTGGATCGCCCGTCGCCGAAGTCGTCCAGCGCCAGGCGTGCGCCGCAGGCGTGCACGGCCTTCAGGGCCTCGCGCAGTTGCGGCATGTCGGTCACACGCTCGTGCTCGGTGATCTCCAGCACCAGCATGCGGGCGCTGACGCCAAAGCTGCGCACGCCTTCGCCCAGCGCATGCGCACCCAGCAGGGCCACACCATGCACCAGCGCATCGGCGCTGATGTTCACAAAGAGGCGGCCGGGCGCTTCGTGCTGGCCCCACTGTGCCAGCGCGGTGAAGACGCACAGCAGCTCGAAGTCTTGCAGGATGCGCTCGCGCCGGGCCAGTTCCAGCAGGGTGTCGGGTGTGTGAAACGGGCTGCCCTGCGGCCCGCGGATCAAGGCTTCATGGGCATAGATGCTGCCCTCGCGCAGGTCGGCCAGGGGCTGGAAGACGCAGTGCAGGCCGCCTTCGCGCATGAGGCGGGCCAGCGGGCCGGTGCCGTGGCGCACCGCGGGCGACAGCAGTGCCAGCATGGCCTCCAGTCGGCTCTGTGGGATGGGGTGCATGGCGTGTGGTCGGTCCCTGGGCAAGGCGCCAAAGATAGCGGGCGGTTGTGACAGTGCGGTTACAGCGCGCCATGGCGAATGGACGCTGGTGTATGGGTGCGCGAGCGTGGTTCGGGGTGGGGTGGGGCGTACGTGGTGTTGGGCGCTGCACAATGTGCGCCATGCTTGAACATCCTTCTGCCCCAGCCTCCCTTCCACTGCCAGATGCGCGCACGGCACCGCGCGAATTTCTTCAGGCCCTTTTCAACACGGCAGTGCGCAGTGCGCAGCCCCTGCATGGCATGCGCCAGTGGCTTCCGGCGCCGCCCAAGGGGCGCACGCTGGTGCTGGGTGCGGGCAAGGCCGGTGGTGCCATGGCGCACGCGCTGGAGGCGCTGTGGCCGGTGGATGCGCCCTTGTCGGGCCTGGTGGTGACGCGGTATGGGCACATTCCGCCGCGGCCGGCAGATCTGCCCGAGCGCATTGAGGTGGTGGAGGCCGCACACCCTGTGCCCGACGCGGCCGGGCTGGCCGCCGCCCAGCGCATTCTGGACCTGGCGCACGGGCTGACCGAAGACGACTTGGTGCTGTGCCTGATCTCTGGCGGGGGCTCGTCGCTGCTGACGCTGCCGGGCGAGGGCCTCACGCTGGAGGACAAGCAGCAGATCAACCGCGCCCTGCTGGAAAGTGGTGCCCACATCGGCGAAATGAACTGTGTGCGCAAGCACCTCTCGCGCATCAAGGGTGGGCGGCTGGCGGCGGCGTGTGCGCCAGCGCGCGTGGTCACGCTCACCATCAGCGATGTGCCGGGCGACGACCCTTCGGTGATCGCCAGCGGCCCCACCGTGCCCGACGCCAGCACCTGCGCCGACGCGCTGGACATCCTGAACCGCTACGGCATCGCCGTGCCCGATGCGGTGCGTGCCGCACTGGCCGCCGGTGTGCCCGAAACCCCCAAGCCCGGCGATGCCCGTTTTGCCGAGCATGCCGTGCACCTCATCGCCACGCCCTGGCAGGCGCTGCAGGCAGCCGCCGATGTGGCACGCGGCGCAGGGATGGCGGTGCATGTGTTGTCGGATGAAATCGAAGGCGAATCGCGCGAAGTGGGCAAGGTGCATGCCGCGCTGGCCCGCGCTGTGGCCCGGCACGGCGAGCCATTTGCACGGCCCTGTGTGGTGTTGTCGGGTGGCGAGACCACGGTGACCGTGCGCCCGCGCGCCCCCGGTGCGCCGCGCGGGCGTGGTGGCCGTGCAGGCGAGTTCTGCCTGGGTCTGGCGCAGGCGCTGCAAGGCCAGGCCCAGGTGTGGGCGTTGGCGGCCGACACCGATGGCATTGATGGCGTGGAAGACAACGCAGGCGCGTTTGTCACGCCCGACACGCTGGCGCGTGCCGCTCAGGCGGGCCTGCGCATTGACGACCACCTGGCGCGCAACGATGCCTGGAGCTTCTTTGCAGGGCTGGACGACCTCTTGGTAACCGGCCCCACGCACACCAATGTGAACGACTTCCGTGCACTACTGATTTTGTAGCTGCTAGCGCTTATGGGGTAAGCGCTAGAGGCCAATTTGACTCAAATTCCCCAGGCTTTGCAGCCGGATCAGAACCGGTGGCGTACACCCACGCCCACGCTGCTGCCCTTGGTTTGCGCCGTGATGCGGTCGGCCATGGCCATCACGTACACATCGGTGCGCTTGGACAGGAAGTAGTCATACCCCACGGTGAAGGTCTTGCGCGAGATGTCGGTGGCCGACATCTCGGTGTGTGCCCACGAGGCCAGCACCTTGCCCGTGGCACCCACGGGCACGGCCACGCCCAGTTGCACCGTTTTGGCCTTGTTGGTGGTGTTGTCGGCCTTGGCCTGGCCGTAGCTGGCAAACGCCTTCGCCACCGTGAAGTCGTAGGCGCCGCCCAGCATCCAGTCGGTCTTGGTGGTGCCCAGGTAGGTGCTGGGCACGGCGGGGTTGCTCATCTGGTCGCGTTCGTAAAAGCCGGTCAGTGTGATGGGGCCGTTGAAGTACAGCGCGTTGACGCCGATGTTCTTCTTGCCGCTGTCGCCCGCAATCTCGCCCGTCTGGTAGTGCAGGTTGGCGGTGAGCCCGCCCAGGTTGGGCGTGCTGTAGATGATCTCGTTGGACCAGCCCGTGTCAGATGGCGTGGTGCTGCCCCAGCCCGTGCCGTTGAACAGCGGCACGTTCATGTGCAGGATCAGCGGTGCGAAGGTGAACGAATCGCCCAGCGGGTTCGACAGGATGGACGGCAGGAAGTTGGGGGCCAGGCCGCGGCCCAGCGTGACAGTGCCGAAGCTGCCCGAAAGGCCCACATTGGCGTCGCGCGAGAAAAAGGTGTCGTTGAAAAAGCGGCCTTGTGCGCCGCTGTCCACCTTGATGAACGAGGTCAGCGCGAAGTTGGCCTTGAGACCGCCGCCCAGGTCTTCGGTGCCCTTGACGCCGAACCACGAGGTGGTCATGCCGCCGCTGTTGACCACGGAGGCGCGGCCCGCGTCGCCGGCATTTTTCATGGAGCCGACGAAAACATCGGTCAGCCCCATCAGCTGCACGGAGCTTTGGGCATGGGCACCGGTGGCGCACAGCAAGGCGCCACCCACGGAGAGAGACAGGGCGATCAGGTTTTTTTTCATGGAGTACTCCTGAAGGGAAGAAACGCCGGGAAGCCGGCAGCCGGTGTGGCGGCAGCGGTGTTGCACGGTGGTGCACAGCGCTGGGCCAACCCCTGTGTTTCGCAAGTTCCATGCCCTGCGTGCCAGTGAGCGGCAGCGTGCGGCAAAGCAGGGCTGTGGGTTCGGCGGCGGCTGTGCAGGCTGCCATGCCGGTGTGTGGTGGTGGTTTGATCTTGCTCAATGCCGCGCTGGCCGGGGCACGGCACAGTCCGTGTCATGCACCCGCCTTCTGTTTTTTCGCTGCCCGCCCACACCGAGGTCATCGCCGCCGGTGAGGTGCTGCGCAGGCGCAATGAGGTGCTGACATCGGTGCTGCACCTGGAGAGCGGCCGCGTGCTGCGCGGTGTGCTGGACGATGGCGTGATGCGCCACCAGCTGGGCGTGGTGGAAGGGCCGGTCTGGCTCGACGCCGCATCGGCCCTGCTGGAGCGGCCGTTTCCGGTGGACATGGTGGCCGACACGCGGCTGCAGGTGCGCCGTGTGCCGATGGAAGAGTTTCGCCGCAGCTTGGCCACTCTGCCGGAAGGTGCCCGCGGCCTGTTGCTGGACATGGCGCAGGCCTATCGCCAGCAGTCTGAGCTGGCCGTGAGCCGCCTGGCGCAGGACGCCGAATCGCGCTGTGCCCAGTGGCTGCTGCAGCATGCAGAGCCTGCACACAGCGGCACCATGCAGGTCACGCTGCACCAGCGCAAGCGGCTGATTGCTGCGCAACTTGGCATCGCCCCGGAGACCTTCTCGCGCGTGCTGCGCCATTTGCGGGAGCTGGGCCTCATCCACGGCACCGGCAATGTGCTGAACCTGCCCCAGCCGGGTGCGCTGCAAACGATGGCGGGCTGCTGAGGGCATGCCGCTGTCCGGTACGCGCGGGGTTTCGTTTCTAGAACTGAACGTCCACTTTCACCGTGTCGCTGTAGCTGCCAAGGGGTGCATTGGGCTGGTCTGCGTACACCCGCGCGCTGTACGGCATGACTTGCCAGGTGGCACCATCAGCCATGCCCAGGCCCGCGGCGCGCGCTGCGCCGGCAGCACCCCACACGCTTTGATTGGGCTTGAAGATGTCGTACTGCAGCCGGTTGGTGCCACTGGCCATCTGGCGCCGTCCGCCGCTGGCATACAGGCCGTTGTCCAGCCCGACCGAATACGTCATCCCGCGCGTGCACAGCAGGGAGATGCTTTGCGACACCGTGCCAAAGCCACTGGGCAGCGGCGCCGCGCCAAACTGGATGTTCGGTGCCGCAATGGTGCAGTCGTTGATGACCACCAACTGCACGGTGATGGTGCGGTCCACATTGCCATTGCGCACATTGCCCACGCAGGCCGTACCCACCGCAATGCCTTCGCAGATGTTGGCGTAGACCCAATTCACGGTGATCGTGTCGGTGTAGGTGCCGGCAGGCGCGTTGGCACCGGGCAGCGTGCTGATGCGCAGGCTGATGGTGGCGCTGTTGTTGCTGAGCAGGGCCACGGCATTGGCGCCTGAGAGGTTAATGACCAGCAGGCCCTGGGTATAACTGCCGCCCCCCAGGGGGGCGATTTCGTAGGGCACGGTGAGGCTGTTGTTTGTGGTGTTCTTGAGGGTCAGCCCCGTGGTGGGCGAGGTGATGCGGGCCTGCAGCGTGGGTGTGGCAAACAGCGCCAGCACCACCGAACCGCAGCCTAGCTTGAAGTCGGCCGACGTGGTGATGCTGGCTCCACTGCGCACCCGCTGCGAAGGGTGTGAGCCCAGGGCGCCACTGGTTTCGGTGGTGACACACGCGGCAAAACTGGGTGCCAGGTAAAAACACAGGAGCGCGGCGCACAGCCGACTCCAAACCCGTCGCCATGAAAGCCGGTGCAACGATGCCGGTGCGGTGTGCCCGCCCAGTGGCCGATGGCGTGGATGTGCAGCGGTCATGGGGTGGACGACGCGGCGGCGCCGGGTGGCACGGAGGTGCAGGGCACGGTCAGATCGCGCTGCGCCACGTAGTCTGCCTCGGCAAATTGGGCTTGGCATTGCGTGCCCTGGGGTGTGCGCACGGCCAGCACGTTGTGGGGGTGCAGGGCAGTCAGGTAGACCACACCATCCCAGCCCACGACGGTGTGAACACCGCCCGGCGTGTGCAGCACGGCGCTGCCCGCCGGCACGTGCTCGCCCTGCTCGTTCACCAGGGTCACCGTGGCGGTGCGCAGCTTGAGCACTGGCAGTTCCACCAGCATGCCCATGCCACGGGGCGCGGACACTCGGCGCTCCAGCGAGGGGATGTCCACATCCGGCGGCAAGGTGAGCGGGTCTACCGCATACCGCCCCGGGTAGAACGCCGTCACGCCCGGCACCAGCAGGTAGCCCTGCGCATTGGTGTGGCCCACAAGCTGGTTCTCGTAGAGGATGGGCACATCGGCCATGCCGTGTGTGGACACCAGCGCAAAGCTGTCGTGCACGCGGTTGGCCGCAAAGAGGTAGCCGTCCAGAGAGCCCACGGAGCCCGTCAGCCCCAGCCAGGTGCTCGTCTCCCGCGCGGCCGGGCCGACGGGGCTGCGGGTGCTGCCCACGCCGCCTTGCAGCGTGAGGTGGTTGTTTCGGTACTGAAGCGACGCCTGACTGTTGTTGCCAAGCCCGCTGCCGGGCGAGTGCGACACGTTCCACGCCACACCGCCTTCGGTGGGCATGTTGCGTTGCACCGCCAGGTGCGTATGGGTGGAGCCGCCCGAGCGACCTACGGCGGCCTGCGCCGTGGCGCTGTCGCCCAGCAGATAGGTCAGCTGCAGCCGCACCTGCGTCTCGCCGGTTTCAAGGGTGCGGCCTGCGGTAACGGACAGGTAGGTGTTGCGATGCACCGGTGCGCTGTAGCCGACGAAGGCAATGCGGCTGCGGGTGTTGTCGGCGCTGCGCAAGTCCAGCCAGCCCGTGGTGACGGAGCCGTTGCCCAGGCTCCAGCCCACGGTGGCCTGCCGCGTGCGGCGGGGCAGGGCGTAGCCGTCGTCGGCGTAGGTGCTGGCATCACCAAAGCCCGCAGTGCGCCCGCTTTGCTGCAGCGAAACGGCGACTCCCGGCGCGGAATATTGCCAGCCGCTGCTGTAGTGCCAGCCGCTGCCGGAGCGCGGCGTGCGCCCCCGCGTGAGCGATGCATTGGCCGTGCCCAGCAGGCCCAGGGTGGCCAGCCCGCCCACACCCGCCACTTGCAGGCCCTGGCCCCATTGCGCCTGGGCTTCCAGTGTGAAGCGGTCTGAAAGGCCTTGTCGATAGACACCCATGGCCACGGGCCGGCCGTAGGCAAAGTTGCGCACGCCATAGTCACGCCGAAGTGCCCCCAATGATGCGGAATAGTCCACCAGGCCGGGACGCAGCAGCTCACGGTTCACATAAAAGGGAATGGTGGTGTACACCTGCCGCCCGAGCGCATCGGTGGTGACCACGGAGGCCGTGCCTGCGCCGCTGACCACGGGCATGTCGCCCAGCGTGAAGGGGCCGGGCGCCACGCGGTGGCTGGAAGACCGGAACCCGTTCACGAACAGGTCTACCGCCGAGGGCACAGCGGCGATGCCTGAGAACTCGGGCAACGGGTAGGTGACGAGGTCGGGGCGCACGCGAAAATTGCGCGCCCATTGCACCCCACCCAGGCGCACGGCGCTGGTCCCAGGGCAACGCGCCGCTCACGATGTCGCCGTACAGCGTTTCGGTGGCGCGCTCCATGTCGGTGCGCGTCCAGCGGGTGTCGTAGCGCACATAGCCGCGTGCCTCGTTGGTGGAGGAGGGCCGGGCGCGCAAACGCGCCACGCCGGTGTTAAAGCCGATGCCGCGCGGGCTGAAATAGCGCTGCTCCGTCCACAGCGATGTGGCAGCGCTCTGGGGCGCCTGGGTGCTGTAGAGGTCGTAGTTCATCAGCCAGCCGGTGCTCTGGGCGTGGGTGGGTGTTTCCACTGGTGGGTCTTCGGAAAGCCGCTGCAGCGGCAGCCACTCGGGTGGCACCGATATCGCCAGCCGCTGCGCCAGCATGTCGTAGTGCACCGACACGCCCTCCAGGCGGTTGATCACCACCTGCGACCCTGGCGGCTCTGAATTGAGCACATGCATGCGCCGCAGGGCATCGGCTTCCATCGAGAAATCAGTGCCCCGTTGCAGCACTTGCACCAATTGGCCCACAGCCTGCTGGTTGATCGCGATGTCGAGGTACAGCACCACCGGGTCGGCAGATGCTCCGGGCGCTGCAGGCTGCAATGTGGCCACCTGTGATGTCGCCTGTACAGCCGTGTTGTCAGCTGCCAGCCGCTCGGGGGCCCACAGGCACAAAACTGCGGCGCTGGCTGCGCAAGGCCAGCAAAGAGCGGTTTTGTCATTCCTCGCCACGGGGGATCTGGGTGTCTTCGCCGTTGATGGTGGCTTTGAGCACCGGCTCTGCCGGTGGTGGCGCAGGCAGGTCCCACGCCATTTCGCTCTGGGGCAGTACATAGCCCATCAGCCCTTCGTTGATGGATGCATCAAGGGCAGCCAGCGGGGTGGCGCGCGCTGATCCCCAACGCACCGCGGTGATGCGTGCATGGCCGCGCCCCGCGTTGCGCACGACGAACCGGGGGCGGTTGCCGTTCTTTTCGGTCCGCCATGTCAGTGCGGGTGGCAAAGGCGTGCCTTCCGTGAACGGGTGGCTGACCCGGTTTGGACGGAACGGCCGGGCATCGCCGCCATAGACGAACAGCGGTATCGCATACCGCACTTTCAGGCGTATGCCCATGCCGGCCTGCTGCGTGTCCGATTCTGCGGGCGCTTGGTCCGCGGGTGGTGGCAGTTCATCCACCAGCACCCGGTAGGCGGCCTCCAGACCGTTCGCCAGGGGTTGCATGGCCACCAGCCGCACCATCTGGCGTTTGCCGGGGGGAATCACGCTGATCGGTGGGCTGGGTACCACGGCCTTCTGGGGCACCAGCGTTTCCTCTCCGTTCAACTGGCTCCAGCCCAACACCCGTACCTGCAGCGAAACGGGAGATGCGCCGCGGTTTTCTATCCACACGGCTACGGCCGAATTTCCTTCGGTGATGACCGGGTCCACGGGCCAGATCATGAGCGGCGTGACGGCGTGCGCAACCGCCGCTGCGCCGGCCAATGCCAGTCCGCACAGCGCTTGACGAAGGGGGCGCCAGAACGCGGTGGCAGCCAGCAAAGAAAAGCGGAGCATGGTGCGTGGCCTCACCATGACACGAGCACCTGAACGGAGTCGGTGTAGATGCCCGACGCCGTGCCGGTGCCTGGCAGTGTGACCGTGCCGCGAATGGGCAGCACGGTGGGCGTGCCGTCCATGGTCAGGCCCACCGACGCATTGGGTGCCAGTGGCGCAGGCGTGCCTTTCACCAGTGCCAGCGAGTACGCAATGAACCGGCCCAGCCCGTCGGACATGCGGCGCTGCGTGCCTTGCAGGTGCTGGCCGCCATCCACGCTGACCTGGACGGTGGTGCCCGGTGTGCAGAGCAACTGGGCCTGCGTTGTGCCCATGCCGGGGCTGGCCATGGCGTTGACCGTTCCTGTGCCCAGCGCAGGGTGGGTGCCGAAGTTGATGGCGCCAAAAGGAATGGCGCTGGTCCGGGAAGAATCGCCAAAAACGATGCACCCCTGCACCACCGACGCGGTCACGGAAAACGTGGGGCTGGTGGGGATGGTGGCCGCATGGGCTGCCAAGCCTAAAGAGACCAGTGCTGCCACTGCGCAAACAGTGGCAATGCCCGAATGCGAGCTTGTGCGTGGCCTGTGCCTTGGCGCTACTGAACGATGCGAGGGATCGGCCGTGCAGCCACGCGGCCAGCCATGTGCGGTGGTGGGCAGGTACGGTTCCTCTCCCGCACCCCTGTGCGTCTGCAGTGTCGTCATGTAGCTCTCCCAAAGCGACGGCGGCGTCTTGCCGCAGGTGGCGAGCGGGGCCGTGCGCAGGCCTCCCGCGGTGGGTGATCAGTAGGTCAGGGTGATCTGCAGGGTGTCGCTGTAAACCCCGGCGGGCAAGGCAACGGCGGAGGTCTTGTTGACGCGTCCATACACAGGCAGCGCAAAGGCAGCGCCGTTGGCGGGCACGGGGATGCCCATAACAGCCGATGCGGTGGGGTAGGCCTGCAGGTAGGAGGTGTCCCGGTACACGTCGTAAGGAATGTAGGCCGCCGTGCTGCCATTGCGCATGGCCCGGGTGCCCGTGCCGATGCCCCCGCCCAGCCCCTGGTACGAGCCAGGCCCAACCTCGATGTTGATGCCCAGCACATCCGGTGAACACACGATCTGCGTGGGCCCGGCCACCCCCTCGCCGCCACTGGCGGTAGCGGTGGCCACACCCACGAAGGTGCTGGGCCAGGTTCCAAAATCCATCAGGCCAAAGTCCACTCCCGTCGCAGCGCCGGAACTGCCCGCGATCATGCAGCCGGCGGTCAGCTGGATCTGCGCCAGCATGGTGCCGCTGAGGGTCTGGGCTGCTGCGGGCAGGCCCACCAAACCGCAGGCCATGGCCAGCGCGGCGCCAGCGCGGCGAAGTCTGGAACGGGTGGGGATTTTGAGGCGCCGAAGTGCGCAAGGGGGGAGCCCGCTCTGAGAGCGCGGATGCAGGTTGATACCTATGGCTGGCATGAACTTCTCCGATCAATCAATGAATGAAAAAAGAAGCAGCAAAGTCGGCAGGCTGCAAAACAAGCGCCTCCTCCGCTGGCGGTGCTGAGCATCAGACTGCACGGCCTCAGCGCAGTCGTCCACTCTTTTATTGCAATTGGCTATGCAAGATAAATAAGACAAACGACTTTTTACAATTTTTTTACATTTCGCCAGGGTGGGAACGGCCCTCAAAAAACACGGCATAGCGCCTCTGTCACTGCGATTTTTCTCAGGGTTTTTCCCCGCGCACAACTGAGGGTTCCACCCAAGCCCGTGGCCAGAGGTGCTGCGTATATTGATTGGCAACTGTCTGGTTCAGCCCTGACTCGATGCCGTCCGCCCTTCCTTCCTTTCCGCATTTGCGTCGCACCGGCGCCTGCTGCCGGGAGTGTTCATGACACCCCCGGACCACCGTGCGCCTCACCTGGATGCGCCGGGCTGGTGGGTGCCTGGAACCTTGGTGCTCCGTCTGGTGCTGGTGGCCGTGTTGGCGGTGATGGTGTCGGGGGCGGTGTCGGCGTGGGTGGTCACACGTGCTTCGGGGCAGGAGGCCATGCGCCGCGTGGTCAGCCAGCAGACCGACGAGGTGGAGGTGGTGGCCCGCCTGCTGGCCAGCAAGATCGAGCAGAGCCAGAAGGTGCTGCGCACCGTCGCGGCGGGCATCACGCCCGGCATGCTCGACTCGCCCTCCACGCTGGAATGGCTGCTGCAGCAGGGCCTGCCGGCCGTGCAGTTTTTCGATGCGATGCAGGTGGCCCGCGACAACGGCGAACTGCGCCTGAACCTGCGGGCCGGGCGCCTGCAGAAGGCCTCTGAGCTGGACCCGGCAGAGCGCGATGCGTTACGCCGCACGCTGGTGGACGGCAAGCCGCTGGTGTCCGAGCTCATCGCCGGGCGCACGAGTGAAGCGCGCGTGATGTTCACCATGCCCCTGCACCGCGAAGACGGCACGGTGCTGGGTGTAGTGGCGGGTGCGCTGCGCCTGCAGTCGCAAGGGCTGCTACCGCCGTCCATGACCCTGCCGGCGCGCGAGGATTCGCGCCTCATCGTGTTCACCCGCGACGGAACCATCCTTGCGCACTCCGACCCCGCCCGCATCATGGGCCAGGTGCGCGACGAACCGGGCCTCGCACCCGTCTATGCGCAGTGGCAGAGCCAGGCCCAGCCGGTGGTGGGCCGGGGTATCACCCATGTGCAGCCTGACCATGTGGTGAGCATGGCGGGCATGCCGCTGCCGCAGTGGATCGTGGCACGCGTCAGTCCCTCACAAGCACTGCTGGAGCCGCTGCAGGGCGCCCAGCGCGAGGCCTGGTGGCTTGCCGCCGCCAGCATGGCGCTGTGCATGGTGGTGGTGGCCGCCCTCATGGGCTGGATAGCGCAGCCCCTGGCCCAGCTGACCCACAGCGCGCGCCGCGTAGCGCAGGTGCCTGCAGCCGTCGGCCCGGACGCACCGCACGAAGACACGCCCTGGCCTCGTGCACAGGGCGAGGTGGGCGCGCTGGTGCGGGTCTTCCAGGGCCTGCTGCGCCAGGCGCGGCAGCAGCAATCCCACATGGCCACGCTGAGCGGGCAGTTCCAGGCGATTCTGGACAACGCGCCGGTGGGCATCGTGATCTCGCGCCAGGGCGTGCTCGACGTGGTGGGCCGCCAAGCCTGCGTGATGCTGGGCTACGCGCCCGGCGAGCTGGTGGGCCGACCTGCGCGCGTGCTGTACACCACCGATGCCGACTACCGCCGCCTGGGCGAACGCGTGCAGACCGAGTTTGCGGCACACGGCACCTTCGACGGCGATGTGTGCTTTACGCGCAAGGACGGCACGCCCGTATGGGCGCGGGTGCAGGGGCGTGGTGTGCAGCCGGGCGAACTGGCCGGCGGCACGGTGTGGATCCTGGAGGACATCACGGCGGCGCGCGAGGCGCAGGTGCAACAAGCGTGGGAGCGCAGCCACGATGCACTGACCCAGCTCTACAACCGCGCCGCGTTCGACGAGCGCCTGGGCTTGCTGCTGGCCGAGCGTTCGGCCCGCCCGCGCGAGGCCCTTGCTGCGGGGCAGCAACCCTACGGCGACGGCGTGGTGCTCTTCATGGACCTGGACCACTTCACCGTGGTGAACGACATCGCGGGCCACGACGCGGGCGACGATGTGCTGCGGCATGTGGCGCGGCTGCTGGAATCCCAGGTGCGGCAGATCGGCTGGGCTGCGCGCCTGGGGGGCGACGAGTTCGCCGTGGTGTTGCCCGGCTGCGCGCTGGCGCGGGGGCAGGCGGTGGCCGAGCAGCTGCGCATCTCGGTGCAATCGTGGGAGCCTTCGTACCAGGGCCGCAGCTTCACGCTGGGCGTGAGCATTGGGCTGGTGGTGCTTGATGCCAGCCTGCAAGACGTGCCTTCAGTGCTCTACGCCGCCGACATGGCCTGCTACGACGCCAAACGCGCGGGCCGCAACCGGGTGGAGACCCGTCACGCGCGGGAGGCCACTGCCTCAGGGCGCATGGCGCTGGGCTCCGCCTGAACGGTTTTTCTGCCTGCACCGGGCGATGGAGTGGGCAGAATTTCAATCCGAGCTTTCAATTCAAAATTTCAAGCCAAATAGGCCTCTAGCGCTTGTCCATCAAGCGCTAACAGCTATTGAATTAGGAGCTAATGGCGCACGCGAAGGCGGGGGTACTGCAAGAGCACCCCCGCCACGGCCGCCCTGCCATGCAATGGAGGCCGGGTGTGGAGGCGCGCGCCTGCTGTCAGTCCTGCAATCGCCCCAGCGCCCGCAGCACGTTCTCCGCCGTCGCCGGCGCCGTCAGCACCACGGGCTGCGCCGCGTCGCTCGCGCGCCCTGCAGCCACGGCATTGCGCAGTGCCTCATACACGCTGATCGCCAGCATGAAAGGCGGTTCGCCCACGGCCTTGCTGCCACCCACGTTGTCCTCGCGGTTGGCTTCGGGCCACAGCTCGACCTTGAAGTGCTCGGGGATGTCGCCCGTGGCGGGAATCTTGTACGTGCTGGGCGCGTGCGTCGCAAGGTAGCCCTTGTCGTTCCACACCAGCTGCTCGGTGGTGAGCCAGCCCATGCCCTGCACGAAGCCGCCTTCGATCTGGCCCACGTCGATGGCCGGGTTGATGCTGTGGCCCACGTCATGCAGGATGTCCACGCGCGTTACGCGGCTTTCGCCGGTGAGGGTGTCGATGACCACCTCCGAGCACGCGGCGCCGTAGGCAAAGTAGTAGAACGGCCGGCCGGTCAGCGTGGTCTTGTCGTAGTGGATCTTGGGCGTGCGGTAGAAACCATCGCTCCAAAGCTGGATGCGGTTGGCATACGCCTCCTTCACCACGTCGTCGAACGCACGCGTCTTTTTGGGCGAGATTACTTGCCCGCCCTCGAAACGGATGGCGCCCGCACCGCAGCCGTCCAGCCCGCACACGAACGATGCGAGGTTGTCGCGCACGTTGCGTGCCGCAAACTGCGCGGCGCGGCCGTTCAGGTCGGTGCCGCTGCTGGCGGCGGTGGCGCTGGCGTTGGGCACCTTGCTGGTGTCGCTGGCCGTCACCAGCACGCGCTGCAGCGGC
>PJUL01000236.1_pt1 | contig 45387 bp, 46 predicted proteins | sample 1512221 | NCBI WGS metagenome assembly PJUL01 (sample SAMN08177667, study PRJNA422409) | Feces metagenome, whole genome shotgun sequencing project.
CCGCGCGCATATTCGCCATCGCGTTTGGGGCCATATTCGCCGTGATTGAACGCGTCCGACTCATAGACATCGATGAAAGTGTTGAACCCTTCATCCATCCAGGCATCCCGCCGCTCGTCAAAACCGACGATCATCGGGAACCAGCTATGGCCGATTTCGTGCGCCGTGATCCAGAACAGGTCCTTGCCCTCGTCCTCGACTCCGTCGAACACGATGCCAGGATATTCCATACCCGTGGCGATCCCCGCGACGTTGACGGCGTTGGGCCAAGGATAGGGATACCAGCGGCGCGAGAACTCCTCGACCGCATGCTTGAGATATTCGGTCGAGCGGCCCCATTTGTCGCGTCCCTGGCTCTCCGCCGGATAGACCGACATGGCGAGCCCGGTCTTGCCGCCGGGCAGGTTCATGCGCGCGGCATCCCAGGCGAATGCAGGAGAGGCAGCGAAGGCCACGTCGCGGCTGTTCTCCATGCGGAAGTGCCAGGTGAGCGTGCCGTCCTGCCTGGGGCGTGATCCGGGCGTGCCGATCTCGCCCGGCGAAATCACCTCGACCGTCGCGTCGCTGGAGCGGGCCCTGGCCAGCCGGGCACGCTGCTCGGCCGTGAGCACCTCCTGCAGGTTCATCAGATCGCCCGATCCTGCGACGATCATGTTCGCCGGCAGCGTCACCCAGTAATCGAAATTGCCATATTCGAGGTAGAATTCCTGGGCGAGATAGGGGAGCGGATCCCAGCCACGGATGTCGTCATAAACGGCCATGCGCGGATACCATTGCGCGAGATTGTAGATCTCGCCGCGCTGCGACTTGCCCCAGGCCATGCGCCCGCCCCATTCGCCCGGGATGACGAAATGATAGCGGATGCGCAGCGTGAGCTTGCCATGTGCCGCAAGCGGCGTGGCGAGCGGAACCTGCATGCGCGTGTCGCTTATCAGCGGCGTCACCGCCACGGTCTTGCCGCTCGAGACCAGCTCGACCGCTTCGATGGTCATCCCCTCGGTGTTGCCCTCGGGCTTGCGGCCGTTCGCAAGCGCGCCGCGCGAGCCGGGGCGATACAGATTCTGATCGAGCTGGAGCCAGAGATAGTCGAGCCGGTCGGGGCTGTTGTTGGTATAGGTGATCGTTGTGGTGCCGCTCAGCGTCTTGGCGGCGGGATCGAGCGTTGCCCGGATCTGGTAGTCGGCGCGGTTCTGCCAATAGTCGCGGCCTGGCAGGCCGTTGGCGCTGCGTATCGTATTTGCCGCGGTCGGAAGCATCAGCGGCGCGAAAGTGACGCGCGGGTCGTAGTGCGTCTGAGCACGCGCTGGAATGGCGGTCAGTATGAGAAGGGCCGTAAGCCCCAGGCTACGATACGCGTTACGCTTCACTATGCGGCTCCGGAAATTCTGGGCGCAGCATAAAAGAATGAAGCGGATCGTCCACCGGGTGTGACACGTACCTGCTCCTTGGTCTTCCAGGCGCAGTGGATGGCGTGATTCAGCAACCGGGCCCTTGTCTTTCCGCCGGACAAAGGTGACGGTTCGCCTCCGGCCGGCAAGGCCTCGCTTCGATGGAATCGTCATCGATTTGGCGCAGAGAGTGCCCCTGGGGTCTTCCCGTTGGGACGATCCTTCCTACCTTCTGGTGAAAAGGTGGGAGAGGATAATGTCGGGGCCTCGAACGATAGCGCCCGAGGTGATCGACTGTATCGCCGAGGGCAGGCTTCCCAGCCGGGAGGAGTTGCACCGGGTGGCCGATCATATCTGGTCGGACATTCGGGGTGTGCGATCCGCATTCTCCTGGGGGCAGTTGACGGAGGACAGCTCCGAGCGGCTACTGACGCTGCGCGCTGCCCATGCTGCGCTGGCCGGCACATAGCGCGCGAACTCCGGCAGGCATGACGGTAAGGTGCAAGGCACTGCCTTTCTTTATCCTGCCGCGTCCGACCCGTATTTCGATCTACTGGCGCTGCTGCAGATTCCGTGCGGCATTGGCAGCGGCGAAGCGGGCGGGCGGAGTTTCGATCGGCTTGATCCGCGCAAGCAGTTCGGGAGTATCTTCGGGGATATCAGCGTATGATTGGACCCGTCTCCCAGTACGACCGCCTCCTGCCACGGCGCGGTGAGCACGATATCGGCGGCTTCCGGATCGAACAGGAAGTTGAACTCCGCGGCGTTGCTGCCGTCATCGTTTCCGTTCGCAACGACACGGGCGGGGAGCAGTTCGCCGCCTAGGCGGCGGCGCTGGCCCCGTCGTGCGGACGCACCGCCAGCGCGCGGGCCTCGTGCACGGGAAGCGGCCGGCCGAAATAATAGCCTTGCACCTTGGTGCAGCCGAGCTGCTGGATCATGTGATGCTCATCCTCGGTCTCCACGCCTTCGGCCGTAGTCGCCATACCGAGGCTGTCGGCAAGTGCGACCACCGCGCGGATAATCGCAATTGCTTCCTTGGTGCCCTTGGAGGCGCCTTGCACGAAGCTACGGTCGATCTTGATCGAGCTGAACCGGGTGCGCGCCAGATAGCCGAGCGAGGAATAGCCGGTGCCGAAATCGTCGAGGCTCAACCGCACACCGAGTTCGAGCACTCTCTCAAGCACCTGGATCGCCTGCGTACCTTCGCGCATGAACACGCTCTCGGTCACTTCCAGTTCAAGCCGCTCGGCCGGGAGGCCAGATTGCGCCAGTGCCTGTGCCACCATCGTGGCGAAGCTGGGCGAATGGAGCTGCTCGGGGCTGACATTCACCGCCACGCGGATCCGCGAATCCCATTTCGCGGCTTCGTTGCAGGCTGTGCGCAATACCCATTCGCCGATCTGCGGGATCAGCCGGGCATCTTCGGCAAGGGGCACGAACTTGGCGGGCGAGATCACCCCGAGTTCCGGATGCGTCCAGCGCAGCAGCGCCTCGAAGCCGGTGAGCGCGCCATTTCCAGCCAGCACCACCGGCTGATAGGCGAGTTGCATCTCACCATTTTCAACCGCGCTGCGCAGCGCGATTTCGAGCACCCGGCGCTCCTCGGCAGCCATGTGCAACTGCGGTTCGTAGCAATGGAAGGTCCCGCCGCCGCTATCCTTGGAACGATAGAGCGCGAGATCGGCCGAGCGGATCAGCATCTCGGCGGTGCGGCCGTCACGCGGGCCGATGGCGAGGCCTACCGAAGCGCCGATGAACAGCGTGTGCTGATCGACTTCATAGGGGCGCGAGATCGTGTCGATGATCGCTTGCGCGCGTCGCTCGATCGCCGCGGTATCCGTCGCATCGCGCACTACGACCGCGAACTCGTCGCCGCCGAGCCGCCCGACCATCTCGTTCTCGCTCATCAATTGCTTGAGGCGTTCCGAGACGCGCGTCAGCAACCGGTCACCCACGGGGTGACCCAGCGTATCGTTAACGGCCTTGAAGCGATCGAGGTCGATCATCATGAAGGCGCAGCGCGATCCCCATTTCTCCGCCTCGGCCATTGCCCGGCTCAGCGTCTCGTTGAGCAGCAGGCGGTTGGGCAAGCCGGTGAGCGTATCGAACCGCGCCATCTTGCTGATCTGGTCGGCGGAAGCACGCGCCTCGGTCACGTCCGAGCCGACGCCGCGAAAGCCGATGAAGCTGCCGCTCTCGTCGAAGCGTGGGCTGGCGGACATTTCCCACCAGCGCTCCTTGCCGTGCACCAGCACCGGCAGCAGGAGGTCGTGGAAGGGCTCGCGGGTCTTCAGCTTCTCGGCAAGGTTGCGCAAACCGTTCGCGAAATTGCCGTCCTCCCAGGTCGGTCCGGCCAGCACCTGGAGGAAGGGCGTGCCGTTGATCGTCTTGGGATCGACGCCCAGCGACTTGGAGAAGCGGGGATTGGCGCGAACCACACGGCGCTGGGCGTCGATCTCCCAGAGCCAATCGGCTTCGCCCTCGCGTTCGGTTTCGCGCAGGAGCAGGCTCAATGTCTCGTCGCGATCGGCGATCGCGATTTCGCCGGCCCGGATCACCACCAGCGCCTTGCCGCGGGCGAAGGTCGCCATCACCAGCAGCACAGTGAACAATGCGGTAGCGGCCGCCAGCATCGGCGATGCGATCAGCGACAGGGCCGCGACCAGCGCCGAGCCTACGATGACGACAAAGGTGATCGTGGCGAGCGGCAGCGCGGCCATGGCCACGGCGCTGGCCGTCATGAGCAACGAAAGCACGATCCACAGGCCGAGCGCCGCCCTGGCATCGACGAGATGAGCGAAGGCGAGCGGCGGGATCGACCAGACCGCGCCCAGCGCGATGCCGTCGAACAAGGTGCCGCGAACATCGGGCAGGGGGGCGGTAACAGCCGCCCGGTGACGCTTGGCCAGCCGCCGGAAGGCAACTGCGGCAGCGGCAGCGGCGACGATCGCCCCCCAGCTGGAAAGCTGCCAGAAAGGTACCAGCGGCGCGAGGATCAGGGTCACCAGCGCCGCGCCGATCACATTGGCGGCAAGCATGAACAGGGCGAGCTGGCTTCCGGCATGAAGCTGGGCAGCGCGGATTGGCCCCCAGTCGGTCGTGTCCGCCGGGTCGTACAGGCCCAAAAGCGCACGCGCATCGATGCGCGGCCGGGCGAATTGCGAGGTCGTCTGGCTGTTCACGCGCGAAGCGTAGCGCAGGGCTGGTTGACGAGTGGTTAGGCGGGAAGGGGAAAGGGCGGATTTTCGGGCAAAGCGCGGAGCTTGGCTTGTCGGTATACGGAATGTATATGGTTCATATGCGAATCATATATTTGGAGCGGTAATGGGCATCGTCAATATCGAGGAAGATCTGCACGATCAGCTGCGTCGGGCCAGCAAGGTGTCGTGTCGCTCGATCAACGCGCAGGCCGCGTTCTGGATCAAGATCGGCATGTTGTGCGAGACCAATCCCACGCTCAGCTTCAACGAGATCGTAGAGCGCGAACTGCGCACCGCGGGCGTATCGGCGCAACCGCTGCAGGTCGTGAAACATGACCAAGCAGCCTGAAGAACTGGAGCTGATGGCCGAATCCGGCCGGCTGCTGGCATCGGTATTCGAGATGCTCGACCGGATAGCACTTGCCGGCATGTCGACGCTCGAGATCGATGCGCTGGTCGAGCGTTTCATTACCGAGGATTTGCAGGCGCGCCCGGCGAGCAAGGGCCAATATGGCTATGGCTATGTGCTCAATTCCTCGGTGAATCAGGTCGTCTGCCACGGCGTGCCGTCGGAGGCAGTGATTCTGCGTGACGGTGATATCGTCAATCTCGATATAACCTTGGAAAAGAACGGTTATATCGCCGATTCCAGCAAGACTTATCTGATCGGTGACGTCGCTCCGGCGGCGCGGCGGCTGGTGCAGAGCTGTTATGAAGCCATGTGGCACGGCATCCGCACGGTCCGCCCCGGCGCGCGGCTCGGCGATATCGGCTGGGCGATCGAGCGCCATGCCAAGAAGAATGGCTATTCGGTGGTCCGCGAATATTGCGGGCACGGCATCGGTCGGGAGATGCACGAGGAGCCGCAGATCCTCCATTTCGGCAAGCCAGGCACTGGCATGATGCTGCGCGAGGGCATGGTCTTCACGATCGAGCCGATGCTCAACCGCGGCCGTCGCGGCGTGCGTACCGAAGCGGACGGCTGGACGGTGGTGACGCAGGACGGAACGCTCTCGGCGCAGTTCGAGCACACGGTGGCGGTGACGGCGACCGGCGTCGAAGTGCTTACGCTAAGACCCGACGAGCGGGGCATTGTCGAACGCATGCGGCGCGCGGCCTGAGTTTTTAGGGAACGCCGCCCGCGCGAGGGGCAGGGATCGTCATCTGGAAATGGAAAAGGCCGGGCGATCGCGCCCGGCCTTTTCCGATTTCGTCCCATCTCATCCCCGAGACGGTGCGTCCTTACGCGGCCAGGGCGTAGGGCTTGATCTCGCCGTTCAGGTAGAGATTGCGCGCCTTGGCGCGGCTGAGCTTGCCCGAGCTGGTGCGCGGCAGCGTGCGCGGCGGCACGAGCTCGATCACGCAGTTCATGCCGGTCACCGAGCGAACGCGTTCGCGAATCTCGTCGCGCAGGCGCAGGCGTTCCGCTTCGTCCGAGGTACGGCACTGGACCAGTACCGCGGGCGTCTCTTCGCCGCCCGGGGTGGTGATCGCGAAGGCGGCAACGTCGCCCTGCTTGAACGCCGGCAGCTGCTCCACGGCCCATTCGATATCCTGGGGCCAGTGGTTCTTGCCGTTGATGATGATCATGTCCTTGGCGCGGCCGACGATGTAGATGTAGCCGTCCGACATGTAGCCCATATCGCCGGTGTCGAGCCAACCGTCCTTCAGGCAGGCATCGGTCGCTTCCGGATCGCGGAAATAGCCGACCATCACGCTCGGGCCCTTGCACCAGACCTTGCCGATCGCCTTTTCAGGAAGCGGCGTGCCGTCTTCCTCGCGGATCTCGATCACCATGTCGCGGGCCGGAACGCCGCAATTGACGATCGCACGGAAACGCTGCGGGCGATCGCCACGGGCGGTATCGCCCGAGAGCTGGGTCTCTTCGACCAGCTCGACCACAATGCCTTCGCCCGGCGGCATGATCGAGACGGCCAGCGTCGCTTCGGCAAGGCCGTAGCTCGGCAGGAACGCCGTCGCCTTGAAGCCGGCATCGGCAAAGGCGTCGACGAAGTTCTGCATCACGTCCGGGCGGATCATGTCGGCGCCGTTGCCGGCGACACGCCAGCGGCTCAGGTCGAAGCGCTCGCTCGCCTTGGTCTGGCTCGACATGCGACGGGCGCAGATGTCGTAGCCGAAGGTCGGCGAATAGCTGAGCGTATTGCCCTTGTTGCGGCTGATGAGGTCGAGCCAGGCGAGCGGGCGCCGGGCGAAATCCTCGGTCTTCAGGTAATCGGTCGAAACCTGATTGGCGACGACCGACAGGAAGCATCCGACCAGACCCATGTCGTGATACCAGGGCAGCCACGAGACGCAGCGGTCGCCCGTCGTCACGTTCATGCCGTGGCTGTGCGCCGCCAGATTGTTCAGCAGCGCATGGTGGGTGATCACCACGCCGTGCGGGAAGCGGGTCGAACCGCTCGAATATTGCAGATAGGCGATATCGTCGCCCTTCGATTCGGGCAGCGCAGTCGATACGGCTTCGCGCTGGCCGAACTCGGCCCAGTCCAACGCGGGCACGTTGCGGCCGCGCGCGGCTTCCGCACACATCGCGCCGATCTCGGGCGGGTAGAACAGCATGGACGGATCGCAGCTCTGCAGCTGGACGGTGAGCTGGTCGATATAGGACTGTGCCCCGCCGAAGCTGGTCGGCAGCGGCAGCGGCACCGGCCAGGCACCGGCGTAAACGCAGCCGAAGAAGAGCGAGGCGAATTCGGTGCCCGTCTCCGCGATCAGCGCGATACGGTCGCCCGGCTTCACGCCAGCGGCGATCAGGCGGTGCGCCTGGCCCAGTGCGTCCTCACGCAGCTCCGCAAAGGGATAAGGGCGCACGAGGTTACCGCGCGCATCGTGGAAATTCAGCCCGCGCTTGCCTCTGGCGGCATAGTCCAGCGCTTCGCCCAGCGTCTCGAAATCCGCGAGGCGACGCGGCAGGCTGTCATCGGTAGGCGTAGGCGCGAGCGTTCCCGCTTCCTTTTCTGCCTCTTGCGATCCCGTAACGTCCAATACCATTCTTTATTCCGTGCCCCTGCGTGGTAGCCAACGTCGTGCCCCCACGACATATTTTTGAGGCTAGCCTCTGCTACGCACTGTCGTTCAAAATCGGTTGCCACTGTGGCACAATCATGGCGCATGACTGCCCCGAGACGCCCCTTGCCACCGCTGAATAGCGCCGATCTGGAGCGTTTCGCGCTCCGCTATGTCGAACGGTACGCCACGACAAGAGCTAAACTTGTCGCCTATCTGTCTCGAAAGCTCCGGGAGCGCGGCTGGGATGGCGAGAAATCACCTGATGCCGAGGGGCTCGCCGAGCGGATGGCCGAGCTCGGCTATGTGAACGATCGGCTCTATGCGGAATCCAAGGCCGGCGCGATGGCGCGGCGGGGTCTCGGCGCGCGCCGGGTGCGCGAGGCGCTGCGCTTCGCGGGCGTCGAGGAAGGGGATGCTAGCGCGCTTGCACCTGCGATCGAGGCGCAGGAACAGGCCAGTGCCATCGCCTTTGCCCGGCGCAAGCGGATCGGGCCCTACGCTCGCGAGATGGCGGATCGGCCGCTGCAGGAGAAGCAGATGGCGGCAATGATTCGTGCCGGTCATGCGCCGGCCTTGGCCCGCGCGATCATCCGCATGATGCCCGGGGAGGACCCGGAAGCCTCACTTCGGGACTGATCCGCACAAAGGCAATTCCATTTATGGAAAATACTATGTTAAAGTCGACCTTCGGGGGACTGGAAAATGCGTGCTGACCAACAGGTTGCGCAAAAGGACTATACGAACACGGCGAACGATGTCGGGGGCACTGACGAGGATCGCGGGGACGAAGATCAGGTCTTTGCCGGTGTCGTAAAATGGTTCGATGTTACGCGGGGCTTTGGCTTTCTCGTCGCGGATGATGCCGCGGTGGGTGATATCCTGATTCATTTTACCGTGTTGCAGGATCATGGCCGGCGCTCGCTGCCCGAGGGGGCTCGGGTGGAGTGCACGGCGGTGAAACGCCAGCGAGGGCTGCAGGCGCGCGAGATCCTGTCGATTGATCTCAGCGAGGCGGTCGAGGCGCCGAAGCGGCCGGTCGAGCGTGCCGACCGGGTGAAGCTGATCGAGACTGCGGGCCCGTTCGAACCGGTCTCGGTCAAATGGTTCAATCGCCTGAAGGGCTATGGATTCCTGGTGCGCGAATCCGACTCGGCGGATATATTCGTCCATATGGAGACGCTGCGCCGTGCCGAGATCGAGGAGGTCGAACCCGGCCAGCCGCTCAGCGCCCGTATCGTCGATGGCGATAAGGGACCGCTGGCCGTGGCGGTCGAAAGGACCAGCTGAGATAATGAAGTTGCTGTGCGGGTTGGGAGCGGCGATTGCCGCTTCGGTGCTGTTCGTCCCGACGTCGTCGCACGCGGGCGCGAGCATTGTTTCCGTTCCGGTGCAGGTGAAGAAGGTCGATGTCACGATCGAAAGCGCCAATGGCCCGCATGTCTTCCATGTCGAACTGGCGCGCACGACAGCGGAGCAGGAGCGCGGGCTGATGTTCCGCACCAACCTGCCCCAGGACGGCGGCATGATCTTCACGCCCTATCCTGCGGAAGGCGAACCGCGCGAGGCGAGCTTCTGGATGAAGAACACGCCGACGGCGCTCGACATCCTTTTTATCCGTGCCGACGGCACCATCGCCCGCATCGGCGAGAACGCCGTGCCCTTTTCCGAAGACAATGTGAAATCCGGCGAGCCGGTGGCGGCGGTGCTCGAGATCCATGCGGGCCTTTCGGCCAGGCTCGGCATCAAGGCGGGCGACAAGGTGCGCTGGGCGAAGCATTAAGCATGCACATGTTGACGCGGGAATGGATTGCCTCGCCCCGCGCTCCTCGCTAATCCGCGCCCATGGGTCTCAATCTCAATCCCTTCACCTGGTGGAACGGCGCCACCTTCGGCACCTGGATGGGCCTGCGCGGCAAGACGCGCGTGGGCGAGGATCATCTGGGCAACCTCTATTATGAGGGCGGCAAGGATCCCAACGGCATCACCCGCCGCTGGGTGATCTATAACGGCTCGAACGATGCGAGCCGCGTGCCGCCGGAATGGTTCAGCTGGCTGCACCACCAGATCGATTCGGCGCCCGATCAGGCACTGCCGGCGCCCAAGTCGTGGGAAATCCCCGGCGAGGTCAATCTGACCGGTTCGCAGCTGGCCTATCGTCCGAGCGGCGCGCTGGAAAAGGGTGGCCACCGTGCCCGCGCCACCGGCGACTACGAGGCCTGGACCCCCGGCGCATGATTCTTCGCCCCGCTGGAGCCGCTGCGGTCGGGCTGCTGCTCGCCCTCGGTGCATGCTCGGGTGGGGCTGACAAGGCTGCGACGAAGAATACGGCCTCGGACGAGATCGTTACCACCGATGGCGGTGATTCGGCCGGTCAGCCGGCCGACGTGATCACGGTCGATCGCGACGGCAAGGCGATCGAGGATGCAGCGGCGACGCCGATGAAGGACCGGGTCGCGGTGCTCGGCCTGCTCAACAAGCGCAACGGCGAGGCCCGTGAGTTCAAGCTCAAGCCGGGCCAGGCGGTTCGGATCGGCGACGTGATCGTCCGCTTGAAGGCTTGCGACAAGACGGCTCCCTGGGAAGCGGACCAGCTGACCGGCGCCTTCGTTCAGGTCGATGTGCTTGAAGTCGACAAGCAATGGCACCGCGTCCATTCGGGCTGGTTGTTCGCCGAGCGCCCTGCGCTGAACGTCGTCCAGCATCCGGTCTATGACGTGTGGCCCAAGAGCTGCGCGATGACCTTCCGCGATAGCGGGCCGGATACGGTGCCGGCACCTGCGGCTGGATCGGGCAACGCGTCGAGCGCGAAGAAATCGCCGTCGACGGACGGCGCGCCGACCGAGAGCCCGGCAGTCGAATCGCCCAGCGCTCCGGCCAGCAACGCGACATAGTCGTCCCGCGGGATTTCGACCGCGCCGAGCGTCGAGAGATGCTCGGTGATGAACTGGCAATCCAGTAGCGTGAACCCGCCGGCGCGGAGCCGAGCGACGAGGTGCGCGAAGGCGACCTTGGACGCATTGGGCACACGCGTGACCATCGATTCGCCGAAGAAGGCCCGGCCAAGGGCGAGGCCGTAGAGGCCGCCGGCCAGCATCTCGCCGTCCCAGCACTCCACCGAATGGGCGAAGCCGCGGCGGTGCAGCTCGAGGAAGACGCGTTCGATCGGGCCGTTGATCCAGGTGTCCGGCCGGTCCGCGGCGCTCTCGGCGCAGAGCTGGATGATGCGCTCGAAGGCGGTATCGACCGTCAGCCGAAAGCGCCCGGACTGAATGACCTTGCGGAGCGAACGCGAGAAATGAAAGCCGTTGAGCGGCAGCACACCGCGCAGCTTGGGTTCGACCCAATAGACGCTGGCGGCGGTGCGGTGATCGGCCATCGGGAAAACCCCCATGGCATAGGCGCGCAGCACCAGATCGGGATCGAGCTCCTGCTGTGGGGGCTGGGCGCGGCTCAATGCTTCTTGCCAGCCAGCCGGCGCTCGATCGCCTGCCAGAGTGCGGCAAAGGCCTGCGCGCCGGGACTGCGCGGCGCGAAACTACCTACCGCGGCGCGGCGCACGCTCATCGATTCGACGATGCTGGCCATCGGGATCACCGGCCAGTCCGGATGGGCGGCCACCGCTTCGACATGGAGCTTGCGCCGGCGATCGACCATCGAATGGACCGGCATCAGCGGCACCTTTCCACCCTTGCGGGCGAGATGCGCCGAGACTTCCTCGAAGGCGCGGGTGGAAAGCGGGGAGGGGATTACCGGAACCACGATCAGATCGGCGGCGCGCATCACCTGCTCGCTCGTCTCGGTCAGCCCGGGCGGGCAATCGAGCAGCATCCGGTCATAGGCCTTGTCGAGCTCGGCAAGCAGCTTGGCCAGCCGCTTCTTCTTGTCGAGTTCGTGGAAGGTGAGGTCGAGCCCGCGCAGCGAGGTGTCGGCGCCGATCAGGTCGAGTCGCTCGATGGCGGTGTGCTGGACCAGCCTGGTGGGCGCGACATCCCTGGTGAAGATCGCCTGGGCCTGGTCGCGGGTCTTGCCCTCGGGCTCGACGAGATAGGTGGAGGCGGCCTGGGGATCGAGGTCCCAGAGCAGCGTGCGGCGGGACGAAAGCGTGGCCGATGCCCAGGCCAGGTTGACCGCCATGGTCGTCTTCCCGACGCCGCCCTTCAGACTGTAGATCGCCACCGTCGCCAATGCGCTCTCCTCTTGTCGCTAGCCTCGCATGAAAAAGGGCCGGCGGGAATCCCCGCCGACCCTTGATGAAACACTGGATGCCGCGATCAGGCGTGGCAGGCGCGCGAGCCCTTGCCGGGAACTTCGATCGTGGCGTTCTTGGCGGTGCCGGTGACCTTGTAGCCGCCGTCGGCGACGAAGGGCTGGCCAGCTTCCGGTGCCTTGAGCATCTTGCCCGGACCGTCCTTGGTTTCCTTGATCAGGACCTGCTTGTTGCCCTGATAGAAGTCGGCGAACACAACGCTGTTGTCCTTGCAACGCATCGAAACCGAAGCCTCGATCGACGGCGGCAGCTCGATCTTCGGAGCGTTCTTGAGGGCTTCAGCCTGGGGATCCGGAGCGGTGCCAGACACTTCCTCGGGCTTGTTCTCACAGGCCGCGAGCGAGAGGAGCACAGCGGCGGCGGCAAAAATGGGGGCTTTGTTCATAACGGAGGGGAGCTTTCGTTCACCATGCAAGAATCGTCAAGCGATTCGTGATATAGAGTTACATATCTATTGTGCGTCGCAGCATGACATCCACAATGTTGCGGAACCATGACAGACACCGATGTCATTCATGGAATTCGCTCATTTCTGGAATACGTCCAAAAGCGATCTTTGTCCCGACACGATCGATTCTGCCGTCGTGCAGCGGCCCAACTGACACGGCATTGCGCCCGAACTTCTGGTTAAGGCAGTCCATGGCCCGGTTGAGCGCGAGCCTGCGGGTTCCCGTGTCGGAAAGTCACTAAAGTCACGATAGTCATCGCGCGGGAGGCCTGCCTCCGACTTTGTGGGGCGCGACGATGCGGCGCCGGCAGGTGCCAGCGGGGCGTTCGGAGAGGCAGGCGTGCACATGCCTGGAACAATACAGGAACATCATGCTGTAGGACAGCCAAAATGGGGAGCCATTTCAGCGCCGTGCGTCTTGACCGATACAGCCGGGCTGCGCAGGGTCCGCCCAGGGAGGATGGTTATGCGCGCACTCGCCATTGCCGCGCTGCTGATGCTGCCGGCTTGCGGATCGACGGAAAAGGCAGAGGAGCCCAAAGCGGCTGCGCCGAGCCCGAAGGGGCCGCATCTGGGCGATGTGCCGCTCAGCAAGCCACTGCGTGCTACCGACAATGCGCTGACCTGGTCGCTGGAGGTCGCTCCCGGAGCGATCACCCTGACCCGCTTCGCCGGGCGCGGTGCGGAGGGCAGCGTGATGCAATTCTATCCGGTTTCGCCCCAGGTCGGCGATGGTAAGGCGGTGTGGGCGACCAAGGATACGCTGGGCGAGCCGGTGACGATCACCTTCACCGATGCCCGGTGCAGGGAAGGCGGCGAACCCGCGATCGAGCGGCCGCTGACTGCCGATCTGCGGATCGGCGACCGGCAATTGCACGGCTGCGCCGGCGAGCGGCCGGCGGACGGGCTCAATTCGCAGCCGGCAAAGGGGGCTGGCGGCAATGTGGCTGCGGACAATGCCGCTGTTGCCGATGATGCCGGCGTGGCGAACGACAACTGAACCCCGCGCGCCTGCGGCCAATCAGTTCAGCAACAGCCTCAACGCCTGCCATTGCGGCAGCTTCTTCTCGAAGCCGATCGTGTGAAGCGGGCTGGAGGAGGGCAGCGCAATCACGGCATAGTTGCCAGCTGCCGTGCCGAGCTGTTTCGATCCCGTGCGAAAGGCAGTGCCGCCGTTGAAGGCGATCGCGCGAAGATCGGGAAGGGTGGCCGCGAGGGCGGCGATGTCATGCCCTTCCACATCACGCAGCGCCGCGTCGGTGCTGCCGGTGCGCCGGGCGCTGGCAACGACATCCCACAGGCCGATATGGGCATCGAGCAGCGCGGCGAGGCGATCGGGATAAGGCAGCGCGGAAAGGTCGCGGCCTGCCGCGGGGGAAATCAGCCGCCAGAACTGGTTCTGCGGATGCGCGTAATAACGTTGCTCCGCCAGCGAGCGTTCGCCGGGAAGCGAGCCGAGGACGAGCAGGCGCGTATGGCTATCCACCACCGGCGGGAAACTGTGCTTGCGATCGGTCACGCGGCGATAATATCGGTCTGCGCGAAATCGTCGCCCTTGAAGAGCAGGGGCTCGCCGGTCTCCTTCGCCAGGGCATAGGCGAAGCAGTCGCCGAAATTGAGGCGGGCAGGATGGCCGGTTCCGCGGCCGAATTTCCCATAGGCGTCGACGCCTGATCTGGCCAATTCCGGCGTCACGGGCTCGATCGCCAATTGGACGCGCTTCAGCAGGGCCTCCATGAGGTTCGCCTTGGCCGGGTGGCGGCGGATCACTACCGTTGCGACTTCCATCCATGTCGCGGCGGATATCCGGCGCGGAGATGCCTCGAGTATCTTTCGGAGCATTATATCGCTTTCCGGCTCGTTGAGGACGATCGCCATGAGCGCCGAGGTGTCGACGATCACTTGGGCAATCCATCCTCGTCGTAGATGGCGTCCATCCACTCCTTCGAGGTTTTTCCGCGCATCTCTGGCGGAATCGAGGCGATGAATTCCCGGCTGATTTCCTTAACCTGTCGGATCGTCTCCTGGATTTCTTCTTCGCGCCGCTGCAGTTCGCGTTCCAGGGCATGGCGTATGGCCTGCGTTACGGGCTGGCCCGTTGCGTCGGCCAGTTCCCGCGCCAGACGGATCGTCTCGGCATCCTTGATGTTGAGCTGCGCGCCCATCTTTCTACCTCCGCTGCGGGCCTTTCTACCATGGCTTGCGCCGGCGAGAAACGGGTGTAGCTTCACGACATGGCAGACAAGATCACGCGCTATCGCGACTTCTGGCCCTTCTATCTGCGCGAGCATGCGAAGCCTTCGACGCGCGCGATGCATTACGTCGGCACGATCCTGACACTGTGGTTCCTGCTGCTCGCGCTCGGCGGGGCGGGCTGGTGGTGGTGGCTGGCGATTCCGCTGGCCGGGTACGGCTTTGCCTGGGCGGCGCATTTTGGCGTCGAGAAAAACCGGCCGGCGACCTTCACCTATCCGCTCTGGTCGCTGGTCTCGGACTATCGGATGTTCTTCCTGTGGTTCGGCGGCCGGCTCGACGCACATCTCGCCCGGGCGGGCGTGCCGACGGCCTAGCCGTCGGCGAGCACCTTGCCGCCCAGCCGCGCCAGCGCGCCGCCAAGCGGGCTGCACGGATAGGGCATCGGTTCGGAAAGGAAGATCAGGTCGGCGGCGCCGTCATGCTCGGAGGCGAGCGCGGCGATCGGCTCGGCGATCTCGAAATGGAGGTCGGTAGACGGGTGGTTGTCGATCTCGGCCTGCCAGCGGGCGTGGCGGATGCCGGCGGCCCAGAGGCTCACGCCGCGGCCCTCGATCGATACGAAGCCCAGTTCGCGGGCCTTGGCGGCGGCGCGCAGAAGGCGACCGCCATCGGCGCAGTCGAGATCGAGCATGCGGACCGAGCGGTGGCCATGGTTGCGGAATTCGGCGAGGGCTTTCGCGATCCGCGCGTCGCAGGGGCCGTGTCGCGATCCTCCCGGTTCGGTCGACAGGCCGGCGCGGCGCAGCAGCCCGCCAAGCGAGAATTGGGTGGCAGTCATCGTTTCTTCTCCTCGGGATTGGCGCGGGACCTCAGCGACAGGGATCCCGGAATCCGGCGGTGGGGTGGGGCGCTTCGCTCCGCGGCAAGCGGACGAGCAGCGCGCAGGCGAGCGCGAGCAATGCGGTCATGCATCAGTGCGACAGGATCGAATGAAGCGGGGTGGTGGCGAGCACCATGCGCGAGCCGGGAAAGGCGCGGCACTCGGACAAGGCGAAGCGGATCGCCGCGTCGCGCGAGCGGAACAGCCCTTCGAGCATGCCATCCTGCTCCTGCACGACCCAGTGGCCTTCGGTGTCCTGGCCGACGCGCAGGATATGTTCGGAACGCGAAACCATATGCACTCCTCAAGTGAACGGAGCGTCAGATAGGGTGGGGGTGCGTTAAGCTTCGAGACGAATTTCCGGGGTGGGCATAAGCGTTTCGTAAAGGTGGAAAGCGGGACTTCTCGGCCAAGTGCCAGCGCTTGCTTGCGGCGGAGGGGAAAGCGCTCCATCTAGGCCGCCATGCATGCGACATCCGACACGCTGGCGCTCATCGGCAACACGCCGCTGGTGCGCCTGAAGGGGCCGAGCGAGGCCACTGGCTGCGAAATCTACGGCAAGTGCGAGTTCGCCAATCCCGGCGCCTCGGTGAAGGACCGCGCCGCGCTGTTCATCGTCAACGATGCCGAAGAGCGCGGGCTGATCCAGCCGGGCGGCTGCATCGTCGAGGGTACGGCGGGCAATACCGGCATCGGCCTGGCGCTGGTCGCCAATGCCAAGGGCTATCGCACGATCATCGTGATGCCTGAGACGCAGAGCCGCGAGAAGATGGACACGCTGCGCGCGCTCGGTGCCGAGCTGGTGCTGGTGCCGGCAGCGCCCTATTCGAACCCCGGCCATTTCGTCCACACCTCGCGCCGGATCGCGGAGGAGACGGCCAACGCGATCTGGGCGAACCAGTTCGACAACACCGCCAACCGCAAGGCCCATATCGTCGGCACCGCCGAGGAGATCTGGGCGCAGATGGACGGCCGGATCGACGGATTTACCTGCGCCGCGGGCACCGGCGGCACGATCGCCGGCGTGGGCCTTGGCCTCAAGGCCAAGGACGAGAAGGTGTGCATCGCGCTCAGCGATCCGCACGGCGCCGCGCTCTACAATTACTATCAGTGCGGCGAGCTTCGCGCCGAGGGCAGTTCGGTGGCCGAGGGCATCGGCCAGGGGCGGATCACCGGCAACCTCGAGGGCGCGCCGATCGATGCCCAGTTCCGCATCTCCGACGAGGAAGGCCTGGCGTGGGTCGAGCGGCTGCTCAAGGAGGAGGGGCTGTGCCTCGGCCTGTCCTCGGGCATCAACGTGGCCGGCGCCGTACGGCTCGCGCAACAGCTCGGGCCGGGCAAGCGAATCGCGACGATTTTGTGCGATACGGGATTCCGTTACCTTTCAACTCTCTACAACGCGGAATGGCTTCGTTCCAAGGCGTTGCCGGTGCCGGAGTGGCTCGCCGGGGAGTGAACGACCTGTCTTGGCAACGGGGCGGTTCGGCGTTACATTTATGCAACAGATATGAGTGTGGGATCGCCTGATACTGCCCAGACGATGCAACGTGTCTACGTTGGTCTGACGGGGCTCGCCGTGGTTACGGTGCTGATCGTGCTGGCAAGCGCGGTCGTGGCTTGGCGTTCGAACGACATGCCGGTGTCTGCCATTGGCGGCGCCAATTCGAGCGTCGTTGCCAATATGACCGCGCTCGGCAACTCGCTGGGCGAGAAGGTCAAGGACGAGCCGCTCGCCGAACTGGGCGCGGCGCCGAGCACTGCCTCGACCGAGAAGACCGATGCGGCTGAAGCCGCGCGCCAGCAGGAAGCCCAATCGCAGCAGAACGGCGAGGCGCGCTGAGTCAAGGCTCGATCGCCGGGACCTGGCCCACCGGCGATGTTTCAAGACAGTTTCCTGACGGCGATTTCCGCCTGCCCTGGCGCCAAAATCCCTTGAAATCGTCTGATCTGGCCGAATCGCGGCCGCTTTCCGCGGCGACTCGCAGGATTTCTGCGGTTTTTCGAAGCTATGCGGCTGTGCAGGCGCGGGGGCGGTTGCTAGAGCCTTTTCGGGAAAATCGGGGAATTAGCGCCATTTGGCTGATTTCCCCGGGATCGCGCGGGATTTGCCCCCACTTTCAGGAATTACACCTAAGCCTCGCGGCTTTTACGGAGCGATTGGCCAGAACAGACGCGAACAAACCCTGATTCTAACCAGAATCTCTCTTAAAAATGGGGTTGAGTGGGGCCAAATCCCGCTCTATCCCCAATTCACCCGTTGAATCCCCGAGCGCTTGTTGGTAAAACAGGATGCTTAAGAGGGGGCACACCCTTTCCACCGTCATTTGAGAAAGCCGGCGCGGCCGTGGGGGCTGATTCCGGAGGCGGGGAAGCTGTGCCCATTGGGGTATTGGCGTGGCGGACAGGGAGCTTTTCGAAGGATTTGCGCTCCAGGCGGTCGACCAGAAGGGTCGCGTCGCTATCCCCGCAGACCTGCGCGCCGCCGCCGAACGCAATTCCGACATTCGCCAGATCGTCGTTGGCCTGCATCCCTATGATCCGTGCCTGTCGGCGCACGACCTTTCCTGGTCCAAGGAGAAGTATGAGCGCCTCGACCGGAAGGAGCAGCAGGCGGCCGATCGCGGCGAGGACGCCGATCCCCGCGCCAAGCGCCGCGCCTTCGGGCAGGTCGAGAAGGCGCCCTTCGACGATTCCGGCCGCTTCGTGATTCCGCCCTTCTTCCGCATGAAGGCGGGCATCCAGAAATGGGCGCTGTTCTACGGCAGCGGCGAAACCTTCGACATCTGGGCGCCCGAGCGCCTGATGGGCGATCCCGACGCAGACCCCACGCTGCGCGAGATCTGCGAATATCTGTGCCAGGCGAAGGGAGTTGCGCTGTGAGCTCCCCGACCGAGCCCCATATCCCCGTGCTGATGACCGAAGTGGTCGACGGCCTCGCCCCTGTGCCCGGCGAGCGTCATGTCGACTGCACCTTCGGCGCAGGCGGCTACACCAACGCCATCCTCGAGCGGGGTGCCGAGGTGGCCGCCTTCGATCGCGACCCCCGTGCGATCGAAGGCGGCCAAACCCTTGTTGCCGCGGCGAATGGGCGCCTGGTGCTGATCGAGGCGCCGTTCAGCCAGCTCGAAGGCGAGCTGGAGCGGCGTGGCCTCGTGCCGGTCGACGGCGTCACCATGGATATCGGCGTCTCGTCGATGCAGCTCGACCAAGCCGAGCGCGGCTTCTCCTTCCAGCAGGAAGGGCCGCTCGACATGCGCATGGCCGGCGAGGGGATGACCGCGGCGGAATGGCTGAACACGGCGGACGAAGGCGACATCGCCGACGTGCTGTACCAGTTCGGCGAGGAGCCACGCTCGCGCCGCGTGGCAAGCGCGATCGTCCGCGCACGCCCGCTGACCACCACGACCGAGCTGGCGAACGTCGTCCGCAAGGCGCTGGGCCACAAGCCGCACGACAAGAAGGACCCGTCGACCCGCACGTTCCAGGCGGTGCGCATCTTCATCAACCGCGAGCTCGACGAGCTCGCGGAAGGCCTGGCCGCGGCCGAGCGCGTGCTCAAGCCTGGCGGCCGGCTGGCGGTGGTGACCTTCCACAGCCTGGAAGATCGCCTCGTGAAGCGCTTCCTGCGCGAGCGCAGCGGCAGCGAGCCCGCCGGTTCGCGCCATCGCCCCGCCGTCGGCCCGCGTGCCGAACCCAGTTTCGAACCTCCCACCAAGGCCGTGAAGCCGAGCGAAGAGGAGGTCGCCCGTAATCCGCGGGCCCGTTCAGCGACGTTGCGCGTGGCGCGGCGGACCGCGGCGGCGCCGTGGTCCAGTGAAGGAGTAGCGTGAGATGGCCGTTCAGAGCTTCAAGGGACTGGGGTGGCTCCTCTGCGCCGTTGTGGTGGCGCCGGCGTGCTACATGGTCAATTCGCATGGCGCGGCCGAGCAGGCGCGGCTCAACGCGATGAAGGGCGCGATCCTGCAGGCGCAGAGGGATATTCGCGGGCTGGAGACCGAGTTCCAGACGCGTGCCAACCTTGCCCAGATCGAGCGCTGGAATGGTGACGTGCTGGCGCTCGCCGCGCCCACGTCCGGCCAGTATCTGGCGAGCGAGACGGCGCTGGCCAGCCTCGACCAGCCTGCGCAGATGCAGAACGCCGCGCTGATCGTTCCGACCGGCGCACCCTCGGCTCAGCCTGCCGCAGCGGTGGCGACGGCTGCCGTGGCGCCGGTGCAGGCGGCTCCGGCAGCGCAGCCGGCCGGCTCGGCCCCTTCTGGCAAGAGCGTGGCGCAGCAGGACAGGGAACTCCACGACCTCATGAAGAAGGCTGACAAGCGCGCGGTTGCGATGGTCGACAAGGGTGTCCTCAGCACCTCGACCATCGACGACCTGAAGAAGCTTGCACAGCGCGAGAAGCTGGCACTCCGTTGATCGTCGTCGTCGCCCCGCCGGCCCGCAAGGGCCGTACGGGCGATGCCCGTCAGGCGCTTGTCGCCACCGCCCAGGTGCGGTTGATGATCCTGTCGATCCTGTTCGCCTTCGGCATGCTGGTGGTGATCGGCAAGCTGGCGTTCCTGGCGGTATGGGCCGAGCCGGCGACGGCGCGGGAGATCGCGACCACGCTGGTGCCGCCGCGCGGCGACATCACCGATCGCCGCGGCGCTCCGCTCGCCCGCTCGATCGACGCCTGGACCATCGCGATCCATCCCAACCAGGTGATTGGCGACAAGGCCGAACTGGCGAAGCAGCTCGCTGCGCTGATCCCCGAGCAGAGCGCCGAGAAATATTTCGCGATCCTCAAGTCGAACAGCAGCTTCGCCTATCTGAAGCGCCGGGCTATGCCGGAGCTGGTCAGCCAGGTGAACGCGCTGGGTCAGCCGGCGATCGAGTTCCAGCGCGAGAACGACCGGCTCTATCCGCAATCGACGCTCGCCGCGCATGTGCTCGGCTATATCGATAGCACCGGCCATGGCCGCTACGGCATGGAGCGGGTGCTCGATGCGCAGCTGAGCGATCCGGCACGGCGCGGCCAGCCGGTGGCGCTGTCGCTCGATCTGCGCGTGCAGGCGGCGCTGGAGAATGAGCTGGGCACCGCGATGACGCAGCTGCAGGCGCGCGGTGCCGCAGGCGTGATCCTCGACGTCAAGACCGGCGAAGTGATTGCGATGACCTCGCTTCCCGCCTTCAATCCCAATGCGATCGACGGCCCGCCGCCGCGCAACAACGTGACGCAGAGCGTCTATGAGCTTGGCTCGACGTTCAAGCCGATCGCGGTGGCCGCCGCGATCGACACCGGCACGATCACATCGATGGCGCGTCGTTTCGATGCCACGGTGCCGCTGCAGGTGGGGCGTTTCAAGATTCACGACGATCCGGGCGATGAGCAGTTCCGCTGGCTCAACATACCGGAAACGCTGATCTATTCGTCGAACATCGCCACCGCGCGCATCGCCGACGAGTTGGGCGCCGCGAAGATGCAGGAGATATTCCGGCGTTTCGAGTTCGACCAGCGGCCCAAGATCGAGCTGGACGCCAGCGCCCGGCCGCTCTGGCCGGCAAACTGGGGGCGGATCACGGTGATGACCACCGCCTATGGGCACGGCATCGCGGTGACGCCGCTGCATCTCGCCACCGCCTATGCCGCGATGGTGAATGGCGGGATCCTGTATCCGGCGACGCTGCGCAAGGTGGATCCCACGCATCCGCCGCAGGGCAAGCGTGTGCTCAAGCAGGAGACCAGCGACCGGATGCGCCAGCTGCTGCGGCTGATCGTGCTCAAGGGCACCGGCCGCAAGGGCGAGGCGCCCGGCTTCCGCATCGGCGGCAAGACCGGCACCGCCGAGGCGGCTGCGGGCGGTGGTTACGACAAGAGTCGCAACGTTTCGACTTTCGCGGCGGCTTTCCCGATCGACGCACCGCGCTATGTCATGATTGCAATGCTCGACTCGCCCAAATCCAACCCTGCGCTTGGCGTGTACCGCACGACCGCCGCCTGGACGGTGGCGCCCGTGGTCGCGCGGGTGGTGGGCCGCACCGGCTCGCTGCTGGGTGTGGTCCCGGATGCGAACCGCGATATCGACGAGCGTGAACTGCTTCCGCTGATCTGGGCGGGGCCGGACGCCGACAAGAAGGATCCCGAATGAAACTGGGCGCGCTGACGGAAGGCGGGGAAAACGCCGTCGTCACGGGATTTGCCATCGACCACCGCAAGGTGGCCCCTGGAACCATATTCGGCGCGTTTGAAGGCGCGCGCTTCAATGGCGAGGACTTCATCGCCGATGCGGTGAAGTCCGGTGCCGTGGCCATCGTCGCCCGGCCGGGCGTGAAAGTGGAAGGCGCAGTCCACATCGCCGATGACAATCCACGCGAGAAGTTCGCCCGGCTGGCGGCGCAGTTCTTCGCACCGTTCCCGGCGACCGCGGTCGCGGTGACCGGAACCAACGGCAAGACCTCTACGGTCGAGATGACTCGCCAGCTGTGGCGTATGCGCGGCTTCCATGCCGCCTCGATCGGCACGCTCGGCGTCACCACCGCCGACGACACGGTGAGCACCGGGCTGACCACGCCGGACATCGTCACCTTCCTGTCCAACGTCGCGGGGCTGGCGCGCGAGGGCGTGAGCCATGTCGCGTTCGAGGCTTCGTCGCATGGGCTTTCGCAGTACCGCACCGAGGGGCTGCCGGTGCGCGCTGCGGCATTCACAAATTTGAGCCGCGATCATCTCGACTATCATGGTGACATGGAAACCTATTTCCATGCCAAGATGCGGCTGTTCGCCGATGTGCTGGACGTGGGCAATGGCACGGCGGTGGTCTGGGCGGACGATCCCAATTCGCCGCGGATCGAGGATCTGGCGCGGCAGCGGGGGAACAGGCTGGTCACGGTGGGCGAGCATGGCTCGACGCTGCGGCTGGTGGGGCGTGAGCCGACGCTGCTTGGCCAGGGCCTGACGATCGAGGCCGAGGGCCAGACCTACAAGATCAACCTGCCGCTGATCGGCGCCTATCAGGCCGCCAACGCGCTGGTCGCCGCGGGGCTGGTGATCGCGACCGGCGGGGACGTGGCGCAGACGCTTTCCGATCTGAGCCGGCTGCAGCCGGTGCGCGGGCGGCTCGAGCGTGCGGTGATCACCAAGGTCGGCGCGCCGGTCTATGTCGATTATGCGCACACCCCCGATGCGCTCGAAGCGGCGATCGCCGCACTCAAGCCGCACACCAAGGGGCGGCTGATCATCGTGTTCGGTGCCGGCGGCGACCGCGATACCGGCAAGCGCGCCCCGATGGGGCAGGCGGCTGCGGCGGGCGCGGACGTGGTGATCGTCACCGACGACAATCCCCGCTCCGAGGATCCGGCTGCGATCCGTGCCCAGGTGCTCGAAGGCGCGCCGGGCGCGATCGAGATCGGCGGGCGTCGCGAGGCGATCAAGGCAGCGATCGACATGGCCGCGAGCGACGACATCGTGCTCCTCGCCGGCAAGGGTCATGAGCAGGGACAGATCGTCGGCGACATGGTGCTGCCGTTCGACGACGTCAGCGTGGCCCGGGAGTCCGCGGCGTGAGCGTTCGGCTGTGGACCGCAGACGAGATCGCCGAGGCGACCGGCGGCACGGCTTCGGCCGCGTTCGAGGTTTCGGGCGTCGCTTTTGACTCGCGCGAAGTGGGGCAGGGCGACCTGTTCCTCGCGCTGAAGGGCGAGACCACCGACGGGCACCGTTTCCTGGGCCAGACCTTCGCGCAAGGCGCGGCGGGCGCGCTGGTCTCCGAGCCGACCCCCTATCCGAACGTGACCGTGGCGGACACGACGGTGGCGCTTGATGCGCTGGGCGCCGCCGCTCGTGCGCGGATCCAGGGCAAGGTGATCGGGGTCACCGGCTCGGTCGGCAAGACCGGGACCAAGGAAGCGCTGTTCGCGGCGCTCGAGCGCAACGCCCCGGGCGAGGCGCACCGTTCGGTCAAGAGCTACAACAACCATACCGGCGTGCCGCTGAGCCTCGCGCGGATGCCGCGGAACACCCGCTACGGCGTGTTCGAGATGGGCATGAACCATGCGGGTGAACTGGCGGCACTGACCCGGCTGGTGCGGCCGCATGTCGCCATCGTCACCACGATCGCGCCGGCGCATATGGGCTTCTTCGCCAGCGAGGAGGCGATTGCCGATGCCAAGGGCGAGATCTTCCAGGGGCTCGAGCCGGGCGGCACCGCGATCGTTCCGTTCGACAGTCCGCATCGCGACCGCCTGATCGCGGCGGCGAAGCCCTATGCCGGCAAGATCGTCACCTTCGGGCTGGGCGAGGGCGCGGACTATCGTGCTGTCGAGACGATGCGGACGCGGACGGGGGGCACCTTCGTCACCGCGCGCTTCGGGCAGCGCGAGCTGAGCTTCACCTTGTCGCAGCCGGGCGCGCACTGGGTTTCCAACGCGATGGCGATCCTCGCCGCGGTCGATGCGGTGGGCGCGGACCTCGAGCTGGCGGGCCTCGCGCTCGCCGAGCTGGGCGGGCTTGCCGGGCGCGGGGCGCGGCTGACCGTGCCGGTCGCCGGCGGCACCGCACTGGTGATCGACGAGAGCTACAACGCCAATCCCGCCTCGATGCGTGCGACGCTGGCGGTTCTGGCGCAGGAGCCAGGCCGCAAGCTGGCCGTGCTCGGCGAGATGCGCGAGCTGGGCGAGCATAGTGCTGCCTTCCACGCCGAATTGTCTGGCCCGATCGAGGCGGCGGGCGTCGAATCCGTCATTCTCGTCGGTGAAGCGATGGCGCCGCTCGCAGAGGCGCTTGAGGGCGCGGTCGATTTCGTCCATGTGCCCGACGCGGCGACCGCGCAGGGCAGGCTCGATGACATGCTCAAGGCGGGGGACGCAGTTCTCATAAAAGGCTCGAACGGCGTGCGGCTCGGTACGATCGTGGCGGCGTTGGCGGAAAGGGCACCTGCCTGATGTTGTACTGGATCGCAGAGCTGCTCGGCTTCCCCGGCGTCTTCAATCTCTTCCGGTATTTGTCGTTCCGCACCGGCGGGGCGGTGGCGACGGCGCTGCTGATCGGGCTGGTGATCGGCCCGAAGTTCATCGGCTGGCTGCGTGTCCGTCAGGGCAAGGGGCAGCCGATCCGCGACGACGGGCCGCAGAGCCACCTCGCCAAGCGCGGCACGCCGACCATGGGCGGCCTGATGATCCTGACCAGCCTGATGCTGTCGCTGCTGCTGTGGATGGATCTGAAGAACCCCTATGTCTGGGCCTGCATGTTCGTCACCTTCGGCTTCGGCATGATCGGCTTCCTCGACGATTACGACAAGGTGCGGAAGCAGAAGACCGCGGGCGTATCGGGCAAGGTGCGGCTGATCGGCGAGTTCGCCATCGCCGGTATCGCGGCGGCGATCATCTGCTCGCAGAACGGCACCGAGCTGTACGTGCCCTTCTTCAGCAACTTCCACCCCAATATCGGCTGGTTCTACATCGCCTTCGCCGCCTTCGTGATCGTCGCGTTCGGCAATGCGGTGAACCTGACCGACGGGCTCGACGGACTCGCGACGATGCCGGTGGTGATCGCCAGCATGGCGTTCATGCTGATCGCCTATCTGGCGGGCAACAAGATCTACGCGCTCTATCTCGGCATTCCGCACGTGCCCGGCGCCGGCGATCTCGCGATCTTCTGCGGCGCGATGGTGGGGGCAGGGCTCGCTTTCCTGTGGTTCAATGCGCCTCCGGCAGCGGTGTTCATGGGCGACACCGGCAGCCTCGCACTGGGCGGCGCGCTCGGCACGATCGCCGTCACCACGCACCACGAGCTGGTCCTCGGCATCATCGGCGGCCTGTTCGTGATGGAGGCGTTGAGCGTCATCATCCAGGTGTTCTTCTTCAAGCGGACCGGCAAGCGCGTGTTCCGCATGGCGCCGATCCACCACCATTTCGAGCAGCTCGGCTGGTCGGAGCCGACGGTCGTGATCCGTTTCTGGATCATCGCCTTCGTGCTGGCGCTGGCGGGCCTCGCGACGCTCAAGCTGCGGTGATCACCAGCACCACCTGGCGCGGCAAACGCTATGCGGTGCTCGGGCTGGCGCGCTCGGGGCTGGCGACCGTGCATGCCTTGCTGGCGAGCGGGGCTGAAGTGCTCGCGTGGGACGATAACGCGGCGCAGCGCAAGGCCGTCGGCCACAAGGAGCTGGAGGGCGAGCAGCTCTTCATCGACGACTTCACCGATTGGCAGGCGTTCGAAGTCGATGGCCTGGTGCTGTCCCCCGGGGTTCCGCTGAACCGCCTTCCGTTAGCCGAAGTCGCGCGAGGGGCCGGTATCCCGATCATCGGCGATATCGAGCTGTTCGCCGAGGCACGTGCCGAGATGCCCGCCCACCGTGTGGTCGGCATCACAGGCACCAATGGCAAATCGACCACCACGGCGCTGATCCATCACATTATCGAGACCGCCGGCATCCCTGCGCGGCTCGGTGGCAATATCGGGCTGCCGGTGCTGGGGCAGGACCCGCTTCCCGAAGGCGGCGTCTATGTGCTCGAGCTCAGCAGCTACCAGATCGACCTGACCCACAGCCTCGACTGCGACGTCGCGGTGCTGCTCAACATCACGCCCGACCATCTCGACCGCTATGCCGGGTTCGACGCCTATGCCGCTTCGAAGGCGCGGCTGTTTGCGATGCAGTCCAAGGGCCATGCCGCGGTGATCGGCATCGGCGATGAGCCTTCCGCGGCCATCGCCGTGCAGGTCGCTGGCGCGGGCCGCAGCGAGGGCCTGACCCGGATCGCGCCGGGCATCTGCATGGACCAGTCGCGCTGGCCGGCGCTGCAGGGCCCGCACAACGCCCAGAACGCGCTCGCCGCGATTGCCGCCTGCCAGGCGCTCGGCATTGCACAGGAAGCGATCGACAAGGGGCTGGAGACGTTCCCGGGCCTGCCGCACCGGATGGAGCGGGTGAAGACCGTGGGTGGCGTGCTGTTCGTCAACGACAGCAAGGCGACCAACGCGGACTCCACCGCACCGGCGCTCTCGGCCTATCCGAAGATCCACTGGATCCTCGGCGGCAAGGCCAAGACCGACGATCTCGATGCCTGCCGGCCGGGCTTCCCGCATGTGGTGAAGGCCTACACGATCGGCGACGCGGGCGAGATGTTCGCCAAGCTGCTCGAAGGCGAGATGCCGGTCGAGCGGTCGGGTACGCTCGACGTGGCGGTGAAGGCCGCTGCCGCCAATGCCCAGCCGGGCGAAGTGGTGCTGCTGTCGCCGGCCTGCGCCTCGTTCGACCAGTTCAAGGATTACGAAGCCCGGGGCCAGGCCTTCCGCGACGCGGTGGAGGCACTGGGATGAGCGACGCTGTGCCGCAGGAAGCGGTGCCAGAGGCCCGCCGCCGCGGCCCGCCTCAACTCGGACGTGCGAGCAAGACGCGCGCCGGCATGTGGTTCTGGGAAGTCGACCGGGTGCTGCTCACCCTGGCGCTGCTGCTGATCGCGATCGGTCTGGTCGCGGTCGCCGCCGCATCGCCCGCCACCGCGCGCCGCTATTCCGACGCCACTCACGTCATGGCGCCGATGTACTATTTCTGGCGTCAGCTGGTCTGGGTCTGCATCTGCGTGCCGGTGATGGTCGCGGTGTCGATGCTGCCGGTGACGGTGGCGCGGCGGCTTGCGCTGATCGGGGCAGGGATATTCCTCGTCTGCCTCGCGCTGGTGCCGGTAATCGGCCACGAGGTGAACGGTGCCAGGCGCTGGATCGGCGTGGGCATCTCCGAGTTCCAGCCTTCCGAGTTCCTGAAACCACTGTTCATCGTAGCGACCGCCTGGATGCTCAGTTTCCGGGCCAAGGATCCGCAACTGCCGGTGCTGTTCGTCACCGGCGGGCTCACTGCGCTGATCGGCGTGCTGCTGATGCTCCAGCCGGACTTCGGTCAGACGATCGTGTTCGCCAGCGTGTGGATCATCCTGCTGATGATCTCGGGCATCTCGCCTGCCGCCATCGCCGGACTGTTCGGCACGGCGGTGGCCGGCGTGATCGCGGCCTATCTGTTCTACGGCACCGCGCGCACCCGCATCGACAACTTCTTGTTCCCCACCAAGGATGCCGCGCTCGCCGAGCGCTATCAGGTGGAGATGGCGCATGACACGCTGACTGCGGGCGGGCTGACCGGTACCGGTCCCGGTAACGGCATGATGAAGTTCCGGCTGCCTGAGGGGCATACCGACTACATCTTCTCGGTGATCGGGGAGGAGTTCGGGCTGATCGCCTGCGCGGTGATCGCGCTCCTTTATCTCGCCATCGTGATCCGCGTGCTGCTGAAGCTGCTGGACGAGGAAGACGCCTTCCGTCTGCTCGCCGCCGCTGGCCTTGCCGCGCAGTTCGGCGTGCAGTCGCTGATCAACATGGCGGTGAACACCGGCATCGCCCCGTCCAAGGGCATGACCTTGCCCTTCATTTCCTATGGCGGATCGTCAATGATCGCGCTGGCGATCGGCTATGGGTTGCTGCTCGCCTTCACGCGACGAAACCCGTATCTGAAGCGCTCGCCCTATACCGGCCGCTGGAGCACGAACGCATGACTCAGTCCCGAAGCTATGTCCTCGCAGCCGGAGGCACCGGCGGGCATATGGTGCCCGCGGCGGCGCTGGCGGCAGAACTGGCCGAGCGCGGCCATCATGTCGCGCTGGTGAGCGACGATCGCGGCGTGCGCTTCCCCGGTCTGTTCGACGGGGTCGAGACGCATGTCCTGCCTGCGGGTCGGCTGGGCGGCGGGCCGCTCGGCTATATCCGCGCGGCGGGCAAGATCCTGGCGGGGCGCTCAATGGCGATGCGTCTCTACAAGGAGATCCAGCCCTCGGCCGTGATCGGGTTCGGTGGCTATCCCGCGCTGCCTTCGCTGCTGGCGGCGTTTGGCGCCGGCGTGCCGACCGTGATCCATGAGCAGAACGCCGTGCTCGGGCGCGTGAACCGCTTCGTCGCAGGTCGCGTCGATGCGATCGCGACTTCCTATGACCAGGTCGACCGGGTGAAGCCGGGCTGGCAGGCCAAGACGCATCTTGTCGGCAATCCGGTGCGCGAGGCCGTGCTCAACCTGCGCAACCGGCCTTATCCGTTGCTCGAGGAGGATGGCATCTTCCGCGTGCTCGTCACCGGCGGGAGCCAGGGCGCGACCGTGCTGAGCCAGGTGGTGCCCGACGGGCTCGCACTGCTTCCGGTGCATTTCCGTCGCCGCCTGCAGGTGACGCATCAGGCACGCGTCGAGGATATCGATGCGGTGCGCGCCAAATATCAGGCGCATGATATTCCGGCTGACGTCTCGACCTACATCACCGACATGGCGGAGGTGCTCGCCTGGTCGCATATCGTGATCGCGCGTGCCGGCGCCTCGACCATTGCCGAGCTGACCGCGGCCGGTCGTCCGGCGATCCTGGTGCCGCTTCCCGGCGCTACCGACGATCACCAGACCGCCAATGCCCGCGAAATCAGCGCGGCGGGCGGGGCACGGACGATCTCGCAAAAGGCGTTCACCGCCGCCGAGCTCGCCAAGCAGATCCAGAAGCTTGGGCTCGACACGGTCGGGCTGGAGAATGCAGCGGCGCGGGCGCGCAGCGTGGGCCGTCCGGACGCCACGCGCGACCTCGCCGATCTCGTGGAATCCATCGATGCGCCCGAGGCTCCGATCAAGGGACAGCGCATCGCAGTGCAGGGAAGGCCAGCATACGCATGAAGGGTGTCGCGAAGGACATCGGTACCATCCATTTCGTCGGTATCGGCGGCATCGGCATGTCGGGCATTGCCGAGGTGATGCACAATCTCGGCTATAGCGTGCAGGGTTCGGACGTAGCCGAAGGCTATGTCGTGCAGGGGCTGCGCAGCCGCGGCATCCCGGTGACCATCGGCCACAAGGCAGAGAATCTGGGCGACGCATCGGTGGTGGTGGTCTCCACCGCGATCGTGCGCACCAATCCCGAGGTCGAGGCTGCCTATCAGCGCCGCATTCCCGTGGTGCGCCGCGCAGAGATGCTGGCCGAGCTGATGCGGCTGAAGTCCACCGTCGCGGTGGCGGGCACGCACGGCAAGACGACGACAACCTCGATGGTCGCGGCGTTGCTCGATGCGGGCGGGGTGGATCCGACCGTGATCAACGGCGGCATCATCAACCAGTATGGCTCGAACGCGCGTCTTGGCGACAGCGAGTGGATGGTAGTCGAGGCGGACGAAAGCGACGGCAGCTTCCTGCGGCTCGACGGCACCTATGCCATCGTCACCAACATCGATCCCGAGCACCTCGATCATTATGGCTCGTTCGACAAGGCGAAGGATGCCTATGTCGAGTTCGTAGAGAACGTGCCCTTCTACGGCGCGGCGCTGCTCTGCCTCGATCACCCCGAAGTACAGGCGATCATCCCGCGCGTTCGCGACCGCCGCATCGTCACCTATGGCTTTGCTGCCTCGGCGGACGTGCGCGGCGTCAATGTGGTCCCGCATCATGGCGGCAATCGCTTCGAGGCGATCATTCGCAGCCGCGACGGCAGCACGCGCTCGATCGAAGGTATCGAATTGCCGATGCCGGGCCGCCACAATGTTCAGAACGCGCTCGCCGCGATCGGCGTGGCGCTCGAACTCGGCATCCCCGATGCGACGATCCAGCAGGGCTTCGCCAAGTTCGGCGGGGTGAAGCGGCGCTTCACCAAGGTCGGCGAAGTGAACGGCGTCACCATCATCGACGATTATGGTCACCACCCGGTCGAGATTCGCGCGGTGCTGGCTGCGGCACGCGAAAGCGCCGAGGGCAGGGTGATCGCGGTGGTCCAGCCGCACCGCTTCACGCGTCTCAAGAACCTGATGGACGAATTCGCCCAGGCCTTCAACGACGCGGACATGGTCTATGTCACGCCGGTCTATGCGGCGGGCGAGCTGCCGCTTGAAGGTGCGAACTCCGATGTGCTGGTCGAGAACGTTCAGCGGCGCGGGCATCGCGCAGTGGCATCGATCGAGAGCGAGGACGCGCTGGCGCATACGCTCGCGGGCGTGATCCAGCCGAAGGACATGGTGATCTGCCTCGGCGCCGGCGACATCACCAAATGGGCCGCGAATCTGGCTGACGCGATCAAGGAAGCCCGGGCGTGAAGGACTGGCTGACCCTCGGCATGGAGATGCAGCGCGATCTGCTCAAGGCGCAGCAGGCGCAGATGGACGCGGCGCAGAAGATGCTCGATGCCGGGCGCGACGTGATGAAGTTCCAGCAGGCCGGGCAGAAAGCGGCCCAGGCCAATCTCGACGCGTGGAAACAATGGTCCAGCATGTGGGGCTGGAAGTGAGTGCAGTAGCCGCCGCGCTGCCTTCGGTGCGCGGCAAGCTCTCCGCAGATGCGCCGCTGGCGCCGCTTGTATGGTTCAAGAGCGGTGGGTCGGCGCAGTGGCTGTTCGAGCCGGCCGATGCCGAGGACTTGGCTGCGTTCCTGGCCGAGCTCGATCCCGAAGTGCCCGTGATGGGGCTGGGGTTGGGCTCGAACATGATCGTACGCGACGGTGGCGTACCGGGCGTGGTCGTGCGGCTGGGCAAGGCCTTTGCCGGGGTCGAGCAGCTCGATGCGGTGACCCTGCGCTGTGGCGGCGGCGCTTCGGGCATTCTGGTGTCGTCCAAGGCGCGTGATGCCGGGATCGGCGGCGTGGAGTTCCTGCGCTCGATCCCTGGCACGGTCGGCGGATTCGTGCGGATGAACGGCGGCGCCTATGGCCGCGAGGTCAAGGACGTGCTGGTCGAATGCGAGGTCGTGCTGCGGTCTGGCGAACGGCAGGTGCTGGGGCTGGAAGCGCTTGGCTATACCTATCGGCATAGCGTGCTGCCCGAAGGCGCGATCGTGATCTCGGCGACCTTCCGCGGACACGCCGAGGAACCGGCGGTGATCCAGGCGGAGATGGACCGCATCGCTGCGGCGCGCGAGGAATCGCAGCCGCTGCGCTCGAAGACCGGCGGCTCGACCTTCAAGAACCCGGACGGGCACAAGGCCTGGGCGCTGATCGACGCCGCCGGCTGCCGGGGGCTGATGCGCGGCGATGCGCAGGTCAGCGAAAAACACTGCAATTTCCTGCTCAATCTGGGCAATGCTTCGTCCGCCGACATCGAGGCGCTGGGCGAGGACGTCCGTGCGAAGGTGAAGGCGCAATCTGGGATCGAGCTGGAGTGGGAAATCCAGCGGATAGGGGTCAGCAAGTGAAGTCGTTGCACGTCGCGGTTTTGATGGGTGGCTGGTCGGCCGAGCGCGAAGTCTCGCTGATGTCCGGTGCAGGCATCGCGGACGCGCTGGAAAGTCTGGGCCACCGTGTGACGCGCATCGACATGGACCGGGACGTTGCGGCCAGGATCGCCGAGGCGAAGCCCGATGTGGTGTTCAACGCGCTGCATGGTACCCCCGGCGAGGACGGTACGGTGCAAGGCATGCTCGACCTGATGGGGGTGAAGTACACTCACTCGGGTTTGGTCACTTCGGTCATCGCGATCGACAAGCAGCTGACCAAGCAGGCGCTGGTGCCGCACGGTATCCCGATGCCGGGCGGGCGCATGGTGAAGACCGAGGAACTGCATCAGGCCGACCCGCTGCCGCGTCCCTATGTGCTCAAGCCGGTGAACGAAGGCTCGTCGGTGGGCGTGGCGATCGTCACCAAGGAAGGCAATTACGGCAATCCGATCGCGCCGGACGCGCGGGGACCGTGGCAGGAATTCGACGAACTGCTCGCGGAGCCGTTCATCCGCGGTCGTGAGCTGACCACGGCGGTGCTTGCCGGCGAGGCACTGGGCGTGACCGAGCTCAAGCCCAAGAGCGGCTTCTACGATTACGACGCGAAATATACCGACGGCATGACCGAACATGTCTGCCCGGCCGAGATTCCCGACGAGATCGCCGATGCCTGCAAGCGTATCGCGCTCGAGGCGCACAAGCTGCTCGGCTGCAAGGGGACCTCGCGCTCCGATTTCCGCTGGGACGACAGCCAGGGGATCGAGGGCCTGTTCCTGCTCGAAGTGAACACCCAGCCGGGCATGACGCCGCTCAGCCTGGTGCCCGAACAGGCAAAGCATCTCGGCATTTCCTATCCCGAACTGTGCCAGCGCATCGTTGACGAGGCGCTGCACGAGGCGACTGCGGGGTGAGCCGTCCGCCTGCCAGGGGGACGGCCACCCGTCGCGGGGCGAAGCCGGCGCCGAAGCGCAAGCCGACGGTACGCAAGAAGCAGCCCGGTCTGATGGATCAGGCGCTTGCCGCGCTGCCGTTCGACCAGGCGACGCTCACGCGCATGGCGACCTGGGGTATTGTCGGCGTGTTCGGCATCGGCGCCGTCACGGTGGCGACCTGGTTCGGCGTGCCGCAGATCATCGGGATCGGTGCGGCGCAGGCGGTGGGCGATGCCGGGCTGCGCGTCGACACGATCCAGATCAACGGGCTCAAGCGGATGAACCGCGTGACCGTGTACCAGCAGGTGCTCGACCAGAATTCGCGCGCGATGCCGCTGGTCGACCTCGGCCAAGTGCGCGCCAAGCTGCTCGCTTATCCGTGGATCAAGGACGCCCGCGTCTCGCGCCGGCTGCCCGACAAGCTGCTGATCGACATCGTCGAGCGCGAGCCCGCGGCGATCTGGCAGAACCACGGCCAGCTGATGCTGATCGATCCGACCGGCGTGCCGCTGGAGCCGGTGTCGCGCGAGGCGATGCCCGATCTGCCGCTACTGATCGGCGACGGTGCAAACGGCCAGGAGCCGGCGCGGCGGGATCTCATGGACAGCGCTCCCGCGCTCAAGCCGCTGGTCCGTGCCGCCACCTGGGTGGGCAATCGTCGCTGGGACATCATTTTCGATACCGGCGAGAAGCTCCAGCTGCCCGAGGGCGACAAGGAAGCGAAGGACGCGCTGAAGACCTTTGCCGAGAAGGATGGGGCCTATCGGCTGCTCGGTCGCGGCAATCTGGGGTTCGACATGCGCGACCCGGACAATCTGGTCGTCCGCCGTCCGGCGGCGATCGGGGCGCCCGCGGCAACCGGCTTATGAGGAAAACCGTAGTTGCTATCAGGTGAAAAGCCTGATTCATAAGGTGAATTGGGAATTAAGCGTTTTTTGAAGTGAGGGGCAGATGGCGAAGGTAGCACCGGAAGGGCTGATCACCGCGCTGGATGTGGGGTCGTCCAAGGTCTCGGCACTGATCGCGCAGCGGTCCGACGATGGCACGCTGGTGGTGCTAGGCACGGGTCAGCGCGAGAGCCGCGGCGTCAAGCGCGGCTATGTCGCCGACATGCACGCGACCGAGCTGGCGATCCGCGAAGCGGTGGAACAGGCCGAGCGCATTGCCGGCCAGAATATCGAGGACGTCTGGGTCAGCTTCTCGGCTGGCGGGCTGATCTCGGACATCGTGCGCCTTGAATCGGATCTCGGCGGCCACCGCATCGAGCAGAACGACATCGACGAGCTGCTGCGTGCCGGTCGCGATGCGATCGATCCGCAGGGCAAGATGGTGCTCCACGCCCAGCCAACCCGCTACACCGTCGACGGCCTTGCCGGCGTGAAGCGTCCGCTCGGGCTGCACGCCGAGCGCCTGGGCGTCGACATCCATGTCGTGGCGACCGACGGCGCACCGGTGCGCAACCTCGATCATTGCGTCCGTTCGGCACATCTCGAGGTCCGCTCGATCATCGCGGCCCCGGTGGCGACCGGCCTGGCCTGCCTCACCGACGAGGAGCGCGAGCTCGGCGTCGCGCTGGTCGAGATCGGCGCGGGCGTCACCAACGTCTCGGTCTTCTCGCAGGGCGTGCTTTCGGGCCTCGCCTCGATCCCGATGGGCTCAGCCGACATCACCGACGACATCGCCTCGTCCTTCGGCACCGCGCGTGCCTGGGCCGAGCGCACCAAGTGCTTCCACGGTTCGGCGAACCTCAGCCCGCGCGACAATCACGAGATGATCGATGTCGTGCCGGCGATCCCCGATGACGGCACCGAGGGCCCGCGCATCACCAAGGCGCAGCTCAACGCGATCATCCGCAAGCGGCTCGAGCGGCTGATGGGCGAGATCCAGAAGGAACTGAAGAAGCTCAGCTTCGAGGATCCGGCGGGCCGCCAGATCGTCCTGACCGGCGGCGGCGCCGAGCTGAAGGGCGTGGCGGACTATGCCCAGCAATTCCTCGGCAGCGCAGTTCGCGTCGGCCGGCCCAAGGGCCTGGTGGCGCTTCCGGAAGCGCATGCCGGCCCGGCTTTCGCCACGCTGGCGGGTCTGGCGCGCTTCGCGGGCGCCAATCCGATCGATCTGCGTGCACTTGAGCCGAACCACCAGATGGTTACCCGGACCAACCCCGGGGCCCTGTTTCAGCGTCTGATCGCGGCATTCCGGGCAAATTATTAGAAGAAATGCGTTGGTAACTTCGTGTTCCCTCTAGAGTCGCCCTTCGCGTTCGTGCAGAACGGGGGATAGATTACGCGCCTGTGACAGCCACGCAGGCGCAGGGAGAACAAGGCGATGAGTATCGATTTCCTTCCGCCCGACGTGGACGAGCTGACCCCGAAGATCACCGTAGTCGGTGTGGGCGGCGCGGGCGGCAACGCGATCGCGAACATGATCCGCGCGGACGTGCAGGGTGTCGACTTCATTGTAGCGAACACCGATGCGCAGGCGTTGAAGCAGTCGAGCGCGGGGCATCGCATCCAGCTGGGCGCGAAGATCACCCAGGGTCTGGGCGCGGGCTCGCGGCCCGAGATCGGTCGTGCGGCCGCCGAGGAAACCATCGATAGCGTCCAGAAGGCGCTCGAGGGCGCCCACATGGTGTTCATCGCCGCCGGCATGGGCGGCGGCACCGGCACCGGTGCCGCGCCGGTCATTGCCAAGGCTGCCCGCGACATGGGTATCCTGACGGTTGGCGTGGTCACCCGGCCGTTCGCCTTTGAGGGCAAGCGCCGTGCGGCTTCGGCCGAGGCGGGCATCAACGAACTGCAGAAGTACGTCGATACCCTCATCGTCATTCCGAACCAGAACCTGTTCCTCATCGCCAACGCGAACACGACCTTCAAGGAAGCGTTCGAGATGGCGGACGAGGTCCTGCAGCAGGGCGTCCGCGGCATCACCGACCTGATGGTCATGCCGGGCCTCATCAACCTCGACTTCGCCGACGTCCGCTCGGTGATGCAGGAGATGGGCAAGGCAATGATGGGCACCGGCGAGGCCGAGGGCGACGACCGCGCGCTCATCGCCGCGCAGAAGGCGATCGCCAACCCGCTGCTGGACGGCGTGAGCATGAACGGCGCCAAGGGCGTGATCGTCTCGATCACCGGCGGCGAGGACATGCGCCTGCTCGAAGTCGACGAAGCCGCGAACCATATCCGCGAACTGGTCGATCCGGACGCGAACATCATCTGGGGTTCGGCCTTCAATCCGGAACTCGAGGGCAAGATCCGCGTCTCGGTCGTCGCGACCGGCATCGACGCCGAGGCTCAGCCGGTGGCCGCGCCGCGCGCCGCCGAACAGCCGCGCGTCTTCTCCTTCTCGACGCCGCGCCGCACGACGGCGGAGCCGGCTCCTGCGGCAGCGTCCGACGCGGCGCCGGTCGAAGAAGAAGAAGCGCCGCTCGCACCGCCAGTGCCCGAGGCTTATGAGCCGGTCGAAGAGGCGCCTGCGCCGCTCGCACCGCCGGTTCCCGAAGCCTATGAGCCCGAGCCGCAGCCGGCAGCGCCGGTCCAGGCGAACTGGGTCGACGACGGCAAGGACAGCGATGAGGACGAACTTGTGCTCGGCGCCGACAGCCTTGCCCCGCAGGCTCCGGTTGCGCCGATCGACGAGCCCGCCCCGGCGCCGGCTCCGACCAGCCGTCGCCGCTGGCTGACGGGCGGCGACGAGGAAGAAGCTTCGCCGCTGGCCGAAAAGCCTGCGAAGAAGAGCGGTGGCACGCTGTTCGAGCGCATGGCGATGGCATCGCGTGGCGCTTCCAAGGCGGATGACGATGCGGACAAGGATCCGCTCGATATTCCGCGCTTCCTGCGCAGCCAGAACAACCAATAAGCCATTCGTCGCCGGCCGGTCTCGCTTCGGCGAGCCGCGCCGGCGCGGTCATTGGCGGTTCAGCGCAATTCGGCTCAGGCTGGCGAGGACATGAACCGGATACGCTTTCTTGGCACTGCGGCGCTCGCGTTGATCGCGGCCCAGACTTTGCCGGCCTTCGCCCAGACTGAAATCGTCGCACAGCCCAATCCCGATGCGGATCGGCTGGCCAATGACATTCGCGCACTCGCCAGCGATCCGCGTGATGTCGCGATGCTGCTGGATGCCGGCAACACCAGTGCCCGGCTGGGCGACACCTCGGCGGCGCTGGCGTTCTTCCAGCGGGCGGAGGCTATCGATCCCGTCAATCCGCGCATCGCCGCCGGGCGTGCGCGGGTGCTGGTGCGCCTGGAACGGCCGGGAGAAGCGCTGCGCCTGTTCCAGAGCGCGGAGGCACGCGGCGTCGAACCGCGCGAATATGCCAGCGATCGCGGTCTTGCCTATGATCTGGTCGGCCAGCCGGGACTTGCCCAGCGCGACTACAAGCTGGCACTCGCCACCGATCGCGACGATCCCGAAACCCTGCGCCGCTACGCATTGTCTCAGGGCATCACTGGTGACAAGGAAGAGGCGATGCGGACGCTCGAGCCGCTGCTTCGCCGTAGCGATCGCGCCGCCTGGCGGGCGCGCGCTTTCATCCTGGCGATGAATGGTGACACGGCCGGCGCGGAGAAGATCGCCGCCAGCATGATGCCGGGCACCATGGGGCAGGCGATGATCCCCTTCTTCCGGCGGCTCGCCGGGCTGGGGCCGGTCGATCGGGCCTTTGCTATTCATTTCGGCGAGATGTCGCCCACCCAGGCACGGCTGACGGATGCACGGCTGGCGCCGGAATTGCCGCGCTATGTGCCGGCGCCCCGGCCGGTGCAGCTTGCTGCGGCCCAGCCCGTAGCGCCCGCGCCCGAGCCGAAGGGCAGGGATCGCCGCTCGCGCAAGGATCGCGATCAGAAGCTGGCAGCGGTTGCGGCGGTGCGTCCGGCGCCGGCGCCCGCTCCGGCTCCGCAATCCGCGCCGGACGACAATCTGCCGCCGCCGCCCCGTTTTGTGGCGCCCCCCACGCCGATCGTGCAGCCGCTTCCCGCGCCCAAGCGCGAGGAGGAGCCGAACGAGGGCAGCGAGCGCCCGGCACCTGCGCGCCCGCTTCCGGTTCGCCCGACGCTGACGCCGACGCCGGCTCCCGTGCGCATGGCTGCGGCGCCCGCGCCTGCATCCACCCCGTCGCCTGTACCTGTCCGATCGACCCCCGCACCGTCGCCCGCTCCGGCGCCCGTCACGCTCGCGGCGGCCGCGCCTGTCGTGCAGCCCGTTCGCCCGGAACCGCGCCCCGAGCCCCCAGCTCCGGCACCGGCCAGGGTGGGGCAGGAGGACTCGGTGCTCGCTGCGATCGTCGGCGGGATCACCATTCCCGCGGACGAGCTTGCCGCCGTTACCGCCACGCCCACCGAACCGGTTGCCCCGCCTGAGCCGGCGCCGCCGCCACGGCCGAAGCCCGAACCGGTCGTGGTGAAGCCTGAGCCTGCGCCGGTGCGTGTCGCCGAAGCCAAGCCGGTGCAGCCTGCCAAGCTGAAGCCGGAGCCGGTCGTCGCCAAGCCGGATCCGAAGAAGCCTGATCCCAAGACAAAGACTCCGCCGGAAGACGCGAAGAAGGGCGCCAAGCCCGATCCCAAGGACGCCAAGGCGAAAAAGCCCGAGCCCAAGAAGCCCGATCCGGCCAAGACCGATCCCAGCCGCATCTGGGTACAGGTTGCGGGTGGCGCCAATGCGGATTCGCTTGCCAAGGCGTGGCATGCGGTCGTGGCCAAGGCGCCGGCGGTGATGAAGGGCAAGGGTGCTTGGACCACGCCGCTGCGCGCCACCAATCGCGTGCTTGCCGGACCGTTCAAGACCAGTGCGGAGGCGCAGGCCTTCGTCAACACGCTTGGCAAGGCGGGCGTCTCCGGCTTCGTCTTCACCAGCGAGGCTGGCCAGAAGGTTACCAAGCTGGGGTTGTAGTTATTCCTCCGCCAGCAAGCTGGGGGAGGATCAAGAACGGCTTCGACATTCCTTGCATCCCGCGATAGGAGCCCCCCGGTGAAAGCGATTTCCTCCTGGGCCTCCACGCCCGAAGCCAGCCGCGGCCGTCTCCACCCCGAGCCCGGTGGCACTGCGCGAGGCCCGCGCGACGCCTTTCAGCGCGACCGCGACCGGATCATCCACTCGATCAGCTTCCGGCGCCTGCGCCACAAGACGCAGGTGTTCATGGCGCCTGATGGCGACCATTTCCGCGTGCGGCTGACCCATAGCCTCGAGGTGGCCCAGATCGGCCGTTCGATCGCGCGGACGCTGGGCCTTAACGAGGACCTGACCGAGGCGCTATGCCTCGCGCATGACATCGGCCACCCGCCCTTCGGCCATGCCGGGGAGAAGGCGCTTGGCGAGGCGCTGGCCGGGCAGGGCGGGTTCGATCACAACGGCAACACGCTGCGCACGCTCACTACGATCGAGCGTCCCTATCCCGCCTGGGACGGTCTCAACCTGACCTGGGACACGCTGGAGGGGCTGGCCAAGCACAATGGCCCGATCACGCATCCCGAATGGGCGCTTGCCGAGGCGGATGCGGCGTTCCCGCTGGAACTCAACAGCTGGGCGTCGCTCGAGGCGCAGGTCGCGGCGATCGCCGACGACATCGCCTATGATAATCACGACATCGACGACGGCCTGCGTGCCGGGCTGCTCCAGCTCGACCAGTTGTTCGAGCTGCCGATGGTTGCGGACGGCTGGCGGGAGGTCGAGGCGAAGTTCCCGGGCTGCGAGCGTCGGCGGCTGATTAGCGAGCTGATCCGCGCCCAGATCGGCGCAATGGTCAACGACCTGATCGGTGCCACCCGCGCCCGCATCGCCCACAGCGGTATCGAGACGGTGGCGGATGTCCGCGCGGCGGGCCATGTGCTCGCCCATTTCTCGGACGGGATGCGCGAGGCCGAGCGCGGCCTGAAGCGCTTCATGTACGCCAATCTCTATCATCACCCGAGCCAGCTCGCCGCCGCCGACGCGGCGCACACGGTGGTAGCGGGGTTGTTCGCCGCCTATCGCGCCGATCCCGCCTTGATGCCGGCCGAATGGGCCGGGGCGCTGCCGGACGAAGAGCCCGCGCGCAGTCGCCACATCGCCGATTTCATCGCGGGCATGACCGATCGTTACGCCATTGCGCGCTACAAGCAGCTGGTCGGCAAGATCGATCTACCCGAAGGCTTCTAAATGCGGAAAGGCCGGAGCGTCGCCGCCCCGGCCTTTCGTTACGCAATACTCTATCGGTGGCTCAGCGCAGGGCGAGCTGGTCGCCAGCCTTGACCTTAGGCGCGCGGAACGAAACGCGGGTGTCGTCCACATAGCCATCGACCCAGCCGTTCCTGACGTTCAGGCGGAACTCGCTGCCCTTGTTGGTGCGGCCTTCGAGAACCTGGGCCTTGTCCTTGGTGGTGACCGAATAGGTGTAGGTCACGCCTTCATGCGTGAAGCTGCGATCGGTAGCGAGCGCGGCCGGGGCAGTGAAGGTCAGCACAGCGGCAGAAGCCGCGAAAAGGAACTTCGACACGATCTTTCTCCTTGATGGATCAGGAGCCAGACCGGCATCCGGTTTGTTCTGTTCTTGCGCAGATATATGTTGCGGCGCAGCAATATGGACAATCGCAAAGGAGGTCCGGAGTAGTTGCAGAAAATGCAAGCGGCGAGCAGAGGAGGATCGCGACGAACCGATGCGCTGGCAAACTTCTGCGACAGTTTGGGCCTAACCCTGAAATATAAGCTCTGAGGGGAGTCGCATGTCGGACGCCAGTATTGCGCTTAATCGCTTCGGGCTCGGCGCCAGACCGGGTGAGGATGTGGCGGGCGATCCCCGCAAATGGCTCGCCGGGCAGATCGCAGCCTTCGACCCGCGGCCCCAGATCATCGCCAGTCAGGCGTCGAGCATGCAGGTCGCTGGCGATCTTGCCGACTTCTACGAGCGGCAGCGCCTGCTTCGCCAGGCGAATGGCGGCCCGCTTCGCCAGCAACGCGCGGCAGCGCCGCCGCCCTCCCGGCCAGCCGGAGCGCAACCGGGAATGGCCGACGGCGCCATGATGCAGGCCGCGCCGGCAATGCAGGACGGGATGCCGGGCGCGCAAATGACGGGTGCGTCTCGCCCCGCAACTCCCGATAGCCAGCCCCTCTATGAAGGCGAGGATGCCGCGATGCGGGCCCGGCGCGAGGCGCGGCGTCAGGCGCAGCAAAGCTATGTCGGGATGGTCTCCGCCCGCGCGCTGACCGCGATTACCTCGCCCACGCCCTTCGCCGAGCGGTTGGTCTATTTCTGGGCGAACCATTTCGCGGTTTCGGTCGAGAAGCTGGAACTGGTCGGGCTTGCGGGGACGATGGAGTTCGAGGCGATCCGCCCGCATGTGATGGGCAAGTTCGGCGACATGCTGAATGCGGTGGAGCGGCATCCGGCGATGCTGCTCTATCTGGACCAGGCAGTGTCGGTCGGCCCCAACAGTATGGTAGCGCAGCGTCAGCGCGGGCGGCGCAGCGGGCTCAACGAGAATCTCGCGCGCGAGATCATGGAGCTCCACACGCTCGGCGTGCGCAGCGTCTATAGCCAGGCCGATGTGACCGAGTTCGCGCGGGCGATGACCGGTTTCACCGTGGCGGGAATCGGCCGCGGGCCGGGCGCCCGCCTGGCCGAAGGGCCGCCGGGCAGCTTCCTTTTCGCCGAGCGGCTGCACGAGCCCGGCACCCGTACGATCCTGGGCAGGCAATGGAGCCAGCAGGGCGAGGAACAGGCCGGCGCGGTGCTCGACCATCTCGCCACCCATCCTGCCACCGCGAAGCATGTCGCGACCAAGCTCGCCCGGCATTTCGCCAATGACGATCCGCCCGCGCCGCTCGTCGCGCGGCTGGAAAAGGCGTTCCTCTCCTCCGGCGGCGACCTGCCGACCGTCTATCGCGCGCTGATCGCCTCGCCCGAGTGCTGGGCGCCGCAGCCGGCCAAGTTCAAATCGCCCTGGGAATGGTCGATCTCGGCGATGCGTGCGCTGGGTACGCAGCAGGTGCAGCCCAATGCCGTCAACGGCCTGATGAGCCAACTCGGCCAGCCGACCTGGAAGCCGGGTTCGCCGGCGGGGTGGGACGATGTCGCTGGCGCCTGGGCCGGGCCCGACGCGGTGATGCGCCGGGTCGAGGCGGCCGAACGGATGGCTGCGCGTGCCAAAGACACGATCGACGCTCGCCGGCGCGCCGCGCAGCTCTTCCCCGGCGCGCTCAGCCCGGCGACCGCCCAGTCGATCGCCCGGGCCGAAAGTCCGGGGCAGGGGCTCGCGCTGATGCTCGTCTCGCCTGAATTCATGCGGAGGTAGATCCGATGACCGCTCTTTCCCGTCGCAATTTCGTGGCGCTTGGCGCTTCCGCTCTGGTCGCCTCCACCTTCGGCGCACGCATGGCCTTTGCCCGTGCCGCGACCAATCGGCGTTTCGTGTTCATCATCCAGCGCGGTGCTGCCGATGGGCTGCACACGGTCGCGCCGGTGGGCGATCCGGCCTATGCCGGTCAGCGTGGCCAACTCGCCGAGGAGTTCGCCTCCGCGCCGAAGCTCAATGACATGTTCGCGCTGCACCCGTCGATGAAGAACATCCAGGGGCTGTACGGCGCGAAACAGGCCCTGTTCCTCCACGCCGTCGCCTCGCCCTATCGGGACCGTTCGCATTTCGACGGGCAGAATGTGCTCGAGACCGGCGGCACCGCGGCCTATCAGCGCAAGGACGGCTGGCTGAACCGGCTGCTCACCCTGCTGCCGGCTGACGACAAGGCGATTGCACTCGCGGCGACCGTGCCGATGGCCTTGCGCGGCCCGGTGGAGGTGGCGAGCTATGCGCCGTCCTCGCTGCCCGATGCCTCGGACGACCTGCTCACCCGCGTCTCGCAAATGTACCAGGCCGATCCGCAGCTGCACGGCATCTGGGAACAAGCGACCGCAACGCGGATGCTCACCAGCGATCTCGCCGCAGAGAATGGCCGCAATGCCGCGGCGACCGGGGACCTCGCAGCCAAGATGCTCGCCGCCGAGAACGGCTCGCGCATCGCGATGATCGAAACCGGCGGCTGGGACACCCATGCCGGGCAGAAGGGCCGGCTTGCCGGCCAGCTCAACGGGCTCGACCAGATGGTCGGTGCGCTGCAGAAGGGGCTCGGGCCGCTGTGGAGCGATACGGTGGTGCTGGTCGCCACCGAATTCGGCCGCACGGTGAAGATCAACGGCACCCAGGGCACCGATCATGGCACCGGCTCGGTCGCGATGCTGATCGGTGGCGCGGTGAACGGGGGCAGGGTGATCGCCGACTGGCCGGGCCTGTCCGATGCGGCGCTCTATGAGAACCGCGACCTCAAGCCGACCCTGGGGCTGGATACGGTGATCGGCTCCACGCTCGCTGCGCATTTCGACCTGACGCCGCAGGCTGCAGCGCGCAAGCTCTTCCCCGACGTTACCGCTGCGAAGCCGATCCAGGACCTGCTGCGCGCCTGATCCGCCTCTGCCAAGTGCTGGTGGTTGGATTGGGGGACTGGCTCTCCTATCTGGACCCTCACCCGATCTTTCGGTGATCGGCGCTCGCCGTCGAACAGGCGCGTGGCGCTCAGCGCTGTGGCGTATCGTCGCCGCATCCGCTAAGAGCCCGCGCTTCCGTAACCACTGGAACCCTGAATGACGCTTTACGCACGCTTCGCCGCGCATCTGAATCTTGCTCTCGATGCGCTTGTCCTCGCCGGCGATCTGCCTGCGGGGCTGGAGCGACGTGCGATCACGGTCGAGCCGCCGCGTGATGCGAGCCACGGCGACCTCGCGACCAACGCCGCGATGGTGCTCGCCAAGCCGGCCGGCACCAATCCGCGTGCGCTGGCCGAGAAGATTGGCGCCGAACTGGAGAAGCTGGACGAAGTGTCCGCAGTCTCGATCGCGGGCCCGGGCTTCATCAACCTGACGCTGACCGACGCCACCTGGCGCGGCGAGCTGACCGCGATCCTTGATGCGGGCGACGATTATGGCCGCTCGACCGTGGGCGCCGGCACCACCGTCAACGTCGAATATGTCTCGGCCAACCCGACCGGTCCGATGCATATGGGCCATTGCCGCGGCGCGGTGGTGGGCGACGCGCTCGCCAGTTTGCTCGAGTTCGCCGGGCACAAGGTGATCCGCGAATATTATGTCAACGATGCTGGCGGCCAGGTCGATGTGCTCGCCCGCTCGGCGCACCTGCGCTATCGCGAAGCGCTGGGCGAGACGATCGAGATTCCCGAGGGGCTCTATCCGGGTGAGTATCTGAAGCCGGTCGGTGCGAAGCTCGCCGCTGACTATGGCGACAAGTACGTCTCGGCGCCGGAGAGCGAGTGGCTCGTCCTGTTCCGCCAGATCGCCGTCGCGGCGATGATGGACATGATCCGCGCCGATCTGGCGTTGCTCGGCATCCATCACAATCTGTTCTCGTCGGAAGCCGAGCTGCAGGCCGCCGGCAAGCCCGAGCAGGCCGAGGCGTGGCTGCGCGAGCGCGGCTTCGTCTATGACGGCGTGCTTGAGGCTCCCAAGGGCGAGACGCCGGACGATTGGGAGCCGGTCGAGCTGCCGCTGTTCCGCTCGACGCAATTCGGCGACGATCAGGACCGTCCGATCAAGAAGTCGAACGGCGCCTGGACCTATTTCGGCGCCGATCTCGCCTATCACTTCCAGAAGGCGCAGTCGGCCGACCAGCTGATCGACATCTGGGGCGCCGACCATGCGGGCACGGTCAAGCGCATCGTCGCAGCAGTGCAGGCGCTGACCGGCGGCGAGACCAAGTTCGACGTCAAGCTGGTCCAGATGGTGCGGCTGCTGCGCGACGGCGAGCCTGTGAAGATGTCGAAGCGCGCCGGCAACTTCGTGACGCTGGCCGATGTGGTCAACGAAGTCGGCAAGGACGTGGTCCGCTTCACCATGCTGACCCGCAAGGCTGATGCCCAGATGGACTTCGATTTCGCCAAGGTGGTCGAGGCCTCGAAGGACAATCCGGTCTTCTATGTGCAGTATGCGCATGCCCGCGTGGCGTCGCTCGGCCGCCGCACCGCGGAGGCGGGGATCGAGTGTGCCAATGTGGACCTGTCTCTGCTTGATACACAGGAGTTGAAGCTGGTGAAGGCCGCTGCCCAGTTCCCGCGTATCGTGGAAGCGGCGGCATCGGCACGCGAACCGCACCGAATTGCCTTTTATCTCTATGACTTGGCGGCTGAACTCCATTCGCTGTGGAATCTCGGCAAGGACGACGCGACGCGCCGCTTCCTGCTTGCCGATCAGCCGGAGCTGACGTGCGCACGGCTTTATCTCGCGCGTTCTATCGGGCAGATTGTCCGCAATGGCCTGCGCATCATGGGCGTCGAGGCCGTCCAGGAGATGTAAGGAATGAGCACGAACGGGGGGGAGGCCGGATATGGCCACGATGACCGCCTTCCCTGGCTCGAGACGGTGGAAGAGGATTATCGCGAAGGCGGTTCCTTTCGTCGTGTCTTGCTGGCGGGTGTGTTGCTCCTCGTCGTGCTCGGCGCCGGGGCCGCTGCCTATTACTGGTATAACCAGCAAAGGGGCTCGGTCGGCCATGGCGAGCTGATCCCGGCGCCCAAGGGCGACTATAAGGTCAAGCCCGACGAGCCCGGCGGCATGAAGGTGGATGGCGAGGGCGATACTGTCTTCGCCACCAGCCAGGGCAATAGCGGCAATTCCAGCATCGATGTGAGCGCGTTGCCCGAGGCACCCGTCGACGGCAAGAAGGTTGCGGAGAAAGCACCGACGCTCGCTGGCGAGAAGAATGCCAAGGTTGCGATCCCGTCGAGCGCGAGCGGGCCGGATGCGCAGCCCAGGCGCGTGCCGGTAATCGCGCCGCAGGCGGCGGGCTCGGGTTCGCTGATCCAGCTCGGAGCCTTCCCGAACGAGGCC
>PJUL01000237.1_pt1 | contig 45302 bp, 41 predicted proteins | sample 1512221 | NCBI WGS metagenome assembly PJUL01 (sample SAMN08177667, study PRJNA422409) | Feces metagenome, whole genome shotgun sequencing project.
GCTGCCCGGCATTGCCAAGGCCATCGTGGGTGGTGCTGCCGTGGTGGCCGTGGCCCTGATGCTTTCCATCGACGCCAAGTTCTGGGGTGTGGTGGTGATGGGCGGCGCCGTGATCATCCTGTTTGCACTGCCCTGGCTGGACTGCAGCCCGGTCAAGTCGATCCGCTACCGTCCGAGCTGGCACAAGTACCTGTACGCCGTGTTTGTGGTGGTGTTCGTGGTGCTGGCCTACCTGGGCGTGCAGCCTCCGTCGCCGATCGGCGAACGGGTGTCGCAAGTCGGAACCCTGTTTTACTTCGGTTTCTTCTTCCTGATGCCCTGGTGGAGCCAGATCGGCACGCCCAAGCCCGTGCCCGATCGCGTGACTTTCAAGCCCCACTGAGCCTAGGAGAGAACAACAATGAAAAAACTGATCCTCACGCTGGTAGCCGCTCTGGGCATCGCCACCGGTGCCCAGGCATCGGGTGACCTGCTGGTTCCGCTGGACAAGGCCCCGGTCGACACGACCAACCAGGCCTCGCTGCAAAACGGCGCCAAGCTGTTCGTGAACTACTGCCTGAGCTGCCACTCGGCCGCCTTCATGCGCTACAACCGTCTGCAGGACATCGGTCTGACCGAGCAGCAGATCAAGGACAACCTGCTGTTCACCACCGACAAGGTGGGCGAGACGATGATTTCGGCCATCGATCCCAAGCAGGCCAAGGACTGGTTCGGCGGCAACCCTCCCGACCTGACCGTGATTGCGCGCTCGCGCGCCAGCGGCAACGGTACCGGTGCGGACTACCTCTACACCTTCCTGCGCACCTTCTACAAGGACGAAACCAAGCCCACCGGCTGGAACAATCTGGCCTTCCCCAGCGTGGGCATGCCGCACGTGCTGTGGCAGCTGCAAGGTGAGCGCCGCGCCCTGTTCGAAGAGCAGGAAGTGCATGGCCAAAAGACCCATGTGTTCAAGGGCTGGGAGGAGTTGACTCCGGGCACCATGACGCAGGTACAGTACGATCAGGCAGTTGGCGACTTGGTGAACTACCTGCAATGGATGGGCGAACCAGCGCAAAATACCCGCATTCGCCTGGGTGTGGGCGTGCTGATCTTCCTGGGGCTGTTCATCTTCATTGCCTGGAGACTGAACGCCGCGTTCTGGAAAGATGTCAAGTAAGTAGTCGGTCTGCAGCCGCTTTCAGCCCCGGTTGAAAGCGGTTCGGTCTTTGTGGAGTGGGCGCTGTAGAGCGTCCCACTCTTTTTGATTTTTAGGAGCTTCCACCATGATGGTGCTTTATTCGGGAACTACGTGCCCTTATTCCCACCGTTGCCGCTTTGTGCTGTTCGAGAAGGGCATGGACTTCGAGATCCGCGACGTGGATCTGTACAACAAGCCCGAAGAGATCAGCGTGATGAACCCGTACGGCCAGGTGCCCATCCTGGTGGAACGTGACCTGATCCTGTACGAATCGAACATCATCAACGAATACATTGATGAGCGCTTCCCCCATCCCCAGCTGATGCCTGGCGACCCGGTGGACCGCGCCCGCGTGCGCCTGTTCCTGCTGAACTTCGAAAAAGAGCTGTTCGTGCACGTGAACACGCTGGAAGAGCGCAATGCCAAGGGCAACGAAAAGGCCATCGAGAAGGCCCGTGCCCACATCCGCGACCGCCTGACGCAGCTGGCCCCCGTGTTCCTGAAGAACAAGTACATGCTGGGTGAAGGCTTCTCCATGCTGGACGTGGCCATTGCACCGCTGCTGTGGCGTCTGGACTACTATGGCATCGAGCTGAGCAAGAATGCTGCGCCGCTGCTGAAGTATGCCGAGCGCATCTTCTCGCGCCCTGCCTACATCGAAGCGCTGACGCCTTCCGAAAAGGTCATGCGCAAGTAAGACCTGCCGGCCCTGTTCCCCTGAAATCTGATCCACCGCTTGCTGCCATGAATGCCCAGGACTCCACGTCGACCCGCCCCTATCTGATCCGGGCCATTTACGAGTGGTGCACCGACAACGGCTTCACGCCGTATCTGGCCGTGCGTGTGGACAAGACGGTACAGGTGCCGCGCGAGTACGTGAACGACGGCGAGATCGTGCTCAACGTCAGCTACGACGCCACCAGCGGTCTGCAGATGGGCAATGAATTCATTGAATTCAAGGCCCGTTTCGGCGGCAAGCCGCGCGAGATCATGGTGCCGGTGGAGCGCGTGCTGGCGATCTACGCCCGCGAAAGCGGCCAGGGCATGTCCTTCCCCGTGGTGGACGGGGCCGTGCTCGACGCCCAAGGCGACGCGGAGTCCGTGGTGGATGCCGTGGACGACAGCGTCGAGGCCAATGCGTCCGACCGGGTGGTGCAACTGGTGCCTACGGACACCGCTGCGGCGCCCTTGGCCGCCGTGCCGCGCGCGGAGGATGATGACGGCGACAAGCCGCGCCCGCCTTCGGGTGGGGGCCGTCCTTCGCTGAAATTGGTGAAGTGACAGAAAACATGCAGGACTGCCCCTGGGGCCGATCATTCCTGCATTAGAATCAGCGGTTTGCCGGTTTAGCTCAGTTGGTAGAGCACCCGCCTTGTAAGCGGTAGGTCGTCAGTTCGAATCCGACAACCGGCACCATCTCTTTTTGCTGCATGCGCTGGCATGCGGCCCGTGTCCTGAATTTTGTCCTGCACACCGCTTGCAGTGGCAGAACGCCGGTTTAGCTCAGTTGGTAGAGCACCCGCCTTGTAAGCGGTAGGTCGTCAGTTCGAATCCGACAACCGGCACCATCTCCTCCCCCTCCTTTTTTGTGCCGCCCGCGCGTTTCAGCGCGCTTCCCATTCCTGGGTGCTGCGCACCTTCAGGCGGATGTGCTGCACATCCCAGCCTTTGACACGCAGGTGCGCCTCCATGCCCGGCAGCAGGTAGCGCAGCTTGCTGGCGGCTGCGTTGTTGCGCACCAGCAGGCACCAGGTGCTGCCTTCGATGGGGCCTGCTTCCAGGCAATTGCGCAGGGTGGGAGGCACCAGCGGCAGGATGGAGCGCAGGCGCTCCTTGGAGTCCTGGGTCAAGGCCACCAGCTGGGCCAGGGTGGGGGATTCGCGCGCGGCCTGCTCCACGGAGACGGCATGGTGGCGGCGGGTGATGGGGCTGTGGGACATGAAAAATACCGGGCTGGCTAGCACAGGATTATGCGGGGCACTGCTGCTGCGACAAGGGCTGTGGTGCGGCGGCATTTCCCCCAGGGTGGCAGACAGTTAGAATCAATTTTTGGCTTGCACTGCTTCCCGGCTCTTGCAGGAAGCAGCGCCAGTCCCCATCTGCAGTTTCATCTTAGGGATTCTGACCCGCCGCAGGGCCTGTAGGGCTGTGCTGGTTGGGTCTGTTCGCATGGCCACCAACTTCCTCACCAAACTATTCGGCAGCCGCAACGACCGGCTTCTCAAGCAATACCGCAAGACGGTGGCTCGCATCAATGCGATGGAGCCTGAGTTCGAAAAGCTCGGCGACGAAGCTTTGCGTGCCAAGACCGATGAGTTCCGTGGCCGTCTGGCGCAGGGTGAAACGCTGGACCAGATCCTGCCCGAAGCCTTTGCGGTGGTGCGTGAAGCCTCCAAGCGCGTCATGAAGATGCGCCACTTCGACGTGCAGATGATCGGCGGCATGGCGCTGCATGACGGCAAGATCGCCGAAATGCGCACCGGTGAAGGCAAGACACTGACTTCCACCCTGCCTGTGTACCTGAACGCACTGTCCGGCAACGGTGTGCACGTGGTGACCGTCAACGACTACCTGGCCAGCCGCGATGCGGCCACCATGGGCCGGCTGTACCACTTCCTGGGCATGGCCGTGGGCGTGAACCTGCCCAATGCGCCGCGCGACGAAAAACAGCAGGCCTATCTGGCCGATGTGACCTACGGCACCAACAACGAATTCGGTTTCGACTACCTGCGCGACAACATGGTGTACGACGCGGCCGATCGCGTGCAGCGCAGCCTGAGCTACGCCATCGTCGACGAGGTGGACTCCATCCTGATCGACGAAGCGCGCACGCCGCTGATCATCTCGGGCCAGGCCGACGACAACACGGCCATGTACCTGGCCATCAACCAGCTGGTGCCCCAGCTGGTGCGCCAGGAAGGCGAAGAAGATCCCCGCACCGGCGAAGGCGTGACCAAGCCCGGCGATTTCACCCTGGACGAGAAGAGCCACCAGGTCTTCCTGACCGAGCAGGGCCATGAAGTGGCCGAGCGCATTCTGGCCAATGCCGGCCTGTTCCCGGAAGGCGCTTCGCTGTATGACCCTTCGCACATTGCGCTGGTGCACCACCTGTACGCCGCGCTGCGTGCCCACCACATCTACCACCGTGACCAGCACTATGTGGTGCAGAACGGTGAAGTGGTCATCGTCGACGAGTTCACCGGGCGTCTGATGTCCGGCCGCCGCTGGAGCGACGGCCTGCACCAGGCGGTCGAAGCCAAGGAAGGCGTGTCCATCCAGGCCGAGAACCAGACCATGGCCTCGATCACCTTCCAGAACTATTTCCGCCTCTACGGCAAGCTGTCCGGCATGACCGGTACGGCCGACACCGAGGCCTACGAGTTCCAGTCCATCTATGGTCTGGAAACCGTGGTGATCCCTCCCAACAAGCCCAGCAAGCGCGAAGACCAGCTGGACCGCGTCTACAAGACCACCAAGGAAAAGTACGACGCCGCGATTGCCGACATCCGTGAATGCCATGAGCGCGGTCAGCCGGTGCTGGTGGGCACCACCTCGATCGAGAATTCCGAAATCATCGACCAGCTGCTGCAGCAGGCCGGCCTGCCGCACCAGGTGCTGAACGCCAAGCAGCACGCCAAGGAAGCCGACATCATTGCCCAGGCCGGTCGTGAAGGCATGATCACCATTGCCACCAACATGGCCGGTCGCGGTACCGACATCGTGCTGGGCGGCAACATTGAAAAGGAAGTCCAGGCCATCGAAACCGATGACAGCCTGGATGCCGGCACCAAGCAATCCCGGATTGCGGCGCTGCGTGCGCAGTGGAACGCCGACCACGAGAAGGTGCTGGCCCTGGGCGGCCTGCGCATCATCGCCACCGAGCGCCATGAATCCCGCCGTATCGACAACCAGCTGCGTGGCCGTTCGGGCCGCCAGGGCGACCCCGGTTCCTCGCGTTTCTACCTGAGCCTGGACGATTCGCTGATGCGCATCTTTGCGGGTGACCGCGTGCGCGCCATCATGGACCGCCTGAAGATGCCCGAGGGCGAAGCCATCGAAGCCGGCATCGTCACCCGTTCCATCGAATCGGCCCAGCGCAAGGTGGAAGCCCGCAACTTCGACATGCGCAAGCAACTGCTCGAATACGACGATGTCGCCAACGATCAGCGCAAGGCCATCTACCAGCAGCGCAACGAGATCCTGGACGCCACCGAGCTGGAATCCATGATCACCGCCATGCGCGAGGACTGCATCAGCGATGTGGTGCGCCAGTACGTGCCGGCCGAGTCGATGGAAGAGCAGTGGGATGTGCCCGGGCTCGAAAAGGCCCTGGCCCAGGACTGGCAGGTCGAGGTGGATCTGGTCGAATGGCTCAAGACCAACGACCACGCCACCGACGAAGAGATCCTGGAACGCGCCGTGGCCGCTGCCAATGCGGTCTACCAGGCCAAGGTGGATCTGGTGGGTTCCGAGCAGTTCATGAACTTCCAGCGCGCCGTGCTGCTGCAAAGCTTCGACACCAACTGGCGCGACCATCTGGCAGCGCTGGATTACCTGCGCCAGGGCATCCACCTGCGCGGCTATGCCCAGAAGCAGCCCAAGCAGGAATACAAGCGCGAAGCGTTCGAGCTGTTCCGCCAGCTGATCGACCAGGTCAAGAACGAAGTCACCCGCGTGCTGCTGACCGTGCGTATCCAGCAGCCCGAAGCGCTGCAGGAAGCGGCGGCCGGTATCGAACACCGCGCCGAGCATGTGCAAGGCCTGCAATACGTCAGCGCCGATGGCGACAAGAGCGATGCGCCCGAGGCCTTCCAGCTGCCCGAAGGTGCGCGCGTGGGACGCAACGATCCCTGCCCCTGCGGCAGCGGTGAAAAGTTCAAGAACTGCCACGGCAAGCTGTCCTGATGGACGCACCGGCATGAACCTCTGACAACACGGGCTGCGGCCCGTGTTGTGCTTTGTACGTAGGCCTGCGTAACGTGGAGGCCCTGTGATCGGCCGATAATCGGCCCCTGTTTTTAATTTCTGTAGGAAGCCCTGCAATGCCCGTGAATCTCCCCGCTCCCGTTGCCGCAGACCTGCACCCGGTCGCAGGCGTGCGCATTGGCGTCACCGAAGCCGGTGTGCGCAAAGCCAACCGCAAAGACCTGACCGTGTTCCTGCTGGACGAAGGCACCACGGTGGCCGGCGTGTTCACGCAAAACCGCTTCTGCGCCGCACCCGTGCAAGTGGGCCGCGAGCACCTGCAGGCCGGCAAGGGCATCCGCGCCATGGTGATCAACACCGGCAATGCCAACGCCGGCACCGGCGCGGCCGGCCTGGCCAATGCCCGCGCCACCTGCGCGGCTCTGGGCAAGGAACTGGGTCTGGCCCCCGAGCAGATCCTGCCGTTCTCGACCGGCGTGATCATGGAAGAGCTGCCGGTGGACCGCATCGTGGCCGGTCTGCCCCAGGCGATTGCTGCGGCCCGGGCCGACAACTGGGCCACGGCAGCCGAAGGCATCATGACCACCGACACCCAGCCCAAGGCCTACAGCCGCCAGCTGCAGGTCGGCGGCAAGACCGTCACCGTGACCGGCATCAGCAAGGGCGCGGGCATGATCCGTCCCAATATGGCCACCATGCTGGGCTTTGTCGCCACCGATGCGGCCATTGACCCGGCGCTGCTGCAGGGCCTGGTCAAGGAGCTGGCCGATGGTTCGTTCAACCGCGTGACGATCGACGGTGACACCTCCACCAATGACAGCTTTGTGTTGATGGCCACCCACCAGGCCGGCCATGCGCCCATCGCCAGCTGGGATGGGGTCGAGGCCCAGGCCCTGAAGGCCGCGCTGTTGGATGTGGCCCGCCTGCTGGCCCAGGCCATCGTGCGCGACGGCGAAGGTGCCACCAAGTTCATCACCGTGCAGATCGATGGTGGCAAGACCGAAGAAGAATGCCGTCTGGCCGCCTACGCCATCGCCCATTCGCCCCTGGTCAAGACCGCGTTCTTTGCCTCCGACCCCAACCTGGGCCGCATTCTGGCGGCTGTGGGCTACGCCGGCATCACCGACCTGGACCAGACCGCGATCGATCTGTTCCTGGACGATGTGCATGTGGTGGTCAACGGTGGCCGCAACCCGTCCTACCAGGAAGCCGACGGCCAGCGCGTGATGAAGCAGCAGGAAATCACCGTGCGCGTGGTGCTGGGCCGTGGCAATGCCAGCCAGACCGTGTGGACCTGTGACTTCAGCCACGAGTACGTGACCATCAACGCCGACTACCGTTCCTGAGCCCGCGGGGCTGGCGGTTCGCGCCAGGCAGGCGCCGAAGCTGCGCGAACCGCTGCTGCCAGCATCCGCCTTGGCAGGCCGTGCGGCATGTGCTGGAGCCCCCTCAACACTACCATTCCCGGAGACCGACCCTGCCATGACCGATTCCACCCTGTCTGCCTTGAGTCCGCTGGAGCGCCTGGTGGCCCGTGCCGAGCAACTGATGCAGCGCATCGAAACCGTGCTGCCCCAGCCGCTGCAGGCGCCGGTCAGCTGGGACGATGCCATTGCCTGGCGTTACCGCAAGCGCGCCAACGGCTGCGGCGTGCTGGAGCCGGTGCGCCATGTGGGGGCCATGCAGCTGTCCGATCTGCAGAATGTGGACGTGCAAAAAGACAAGATTGCCCGCAACACCGAGCAATTTGTGCAGGGCCGTACGGCCAACAACGTGCTGCTGACCGGCGCACGCGGGACGGGCAAGTCGTCGCTCATCCGCGCCTGCCTGCACGCGTACGCGCCCCAGGGCCTGCGCCTGATCGAAGTGGACAAGGCCGATCTGACCGACCTGCCCGACATCGTGGACGTGGTCGCCGGCCGGCCCGAGAAGTTTGTCATCTACTGTGACGACCTGAGCTTCGAGGAAGGCGAGCCCGGCTACAAGGCCATGAAGTCCATCCTGGATGGTTCGGTCAGTGCCGCCACCCCGAATGTGCTGGTCTATGCCACCAGCAACCGCCGCCATCTGCTGCCCGAGTACATGATCGACAACCTGGCCCAGTCCAAGGGCGAGAACGGCGAGATCCACCCCGGCGAAGTGGTGGAAGAGAAGATTTCGCTGTCCGAGCGCTTTGGCCTGTGGGTCAGCTTCTACCCCTTCAGCCAGGATGAATACCTGCGCGTGGTGGCGCAGTGGCTGTCGGCCCTGGGTGTGTCGGCCGAGGAGATCGAGGCCTCCCGGCCCGAAGCCCTGGTCTGGGCGCTGGAGCGCGGCTCGCGCAGCGGCCGCGTGGCCCACCAGTTCGCACGGGACTGGGCCGGGCGTGCGCAGCGCGCCGTGGAAGGCCGCCAGCGCATTGCCGATGTGGACGGCCTGAGCGAAGAAGCCGAAACCGATTGAAGCCCGGCGGCCTGGGGCCGCCGTGAGAGGAAATACTGTTGTGACCGATACCCCTGCCGTTCGTACCCACACCGAAGTCGCCGTGGGCGTGCTGATCCGCGAAAGCGATGGTGCGTTGCTGATCACCAGCCGCCCCGTCGGCAAGCCGCGGGCGGGCTGGTGGGAGTTTCCGGGCGGCAAGCTCGAAGCCGGCGAGACGGTGGAGCAGGCCCTGCGCCGCGAACTGCAGGAGGAGCTGGGCATCACCATTACCAACTGCATCCCCTGGAAGGTGACGGAGCACGACTATTCCCACGCCCTGGTGCGCCTGCACTGGTGCAAGGTCACGCAGTGGGACGGTGTGTTCGAGATGCGCGAAGGCCAGCAGATGGCCTGGCAGCAGCTGCCGTTGACGGTGCGTCCGGTGCTGGAGGGTTCCTACCCGGTGCTGGCGTGGCTGAGCGCCGAGCGCGGTCTGCCGTTTGATGGGGCGCTGTATGCCCAGGATGCCGCTGCCGCAGAAAAATAAATGCCAGCCTGTGCGCCGCTGCACGGGCGCTAGAGACGCTGCCCGCGTGGCATGCCATGCTCCACCTTGGGCACTGAAAAAATCTTTGCAGGCAGCCTCTGCGGCGCCGGTCTGTGGACAAGTCCGCAGCAGCTGCCGCAGTCCGCAGGCGGTCGTGCGCAAGCTGCGTCGTGCGGGCACTCAAGCAGGGGAACCCGGGCATTGCAGGCTGCTGCCTGTGTGCAGCGGGGCGTTCACCCGGCGGATTCAGTCTTCGAAGCGCGGGTCGCCGTACTGTGCGTCCTGTGGCGGGGTCTGGACGGGAACGCGGAATTCCTCGTTGCCCCAGGCGCCCAGGTCGATCATCTTGCAGCGTTCGCTGCAGAAGGGGCGAAAGCGGTTGCTGCGCGCGAACAGCGTAGCCTGGCCGCAGGTGGGGCAGTTGACCACCGGTGCGTCCGGGTTGGAAGAGGGTGGGGAAGAAGGGTCGGCAGGTGTCGTCATAGGGCGGCTAGCCTAGCGCAAAGCCTGCTCAGGCACAGAGCGTGAGCTCAAAAGCCGCCTCTTCCGTGGTGGACTGCAGCTTGCCGTCCTCGTCGGGCCGCATCAGCCGCACCGACACCATCAGGCGGTTGCCGCTGATTTCGGGCACCAGATTCAGTGCCGGGTCGATGCGCAGGCGCAGCAGATGGTAGCTGCGGCCGGCGGGCAGGTACTGCTGGAAATGGCCGTTGGTGGCCGCCACTTTCTGCGGTGTGCCGGTATCGCGCAGCAGGCCCAGCACCAGAAACAGCGCATCCGACAGCGGCTGGAAGCAGGCCGACCAGCGCTGCAGATCGGCGCGGCGGCGTTCGCTGGGCTGGTGTTTCCAGGTGTGGTAGGCCGGCAGGTCGAAGCCGCAGGTACCGCCGGGAATGCCCATGCGGCTGCGCACGGCCATCAGCCAGTCGTTTTCGGTCAGTGTCTGGCCGGTTCTGCCGGCCTGGCTGTTGAGGGCGGTGAAGGCGGCATCCAGCCGGCCGATGATGTGGTCCAGCATCTCTTCGGCAATCGATGGATTACCGCGGTAGCTGTCCAGCTGGCCCTTATGGCGCTCCAGATCCTTGAGCACATCGGCCTTCAGATCGGCCCGGGCGGCCACATCCATCAGCTCGAACAGGGTGGCCAGCGCGTAGTGGTGGTCCAGCGCGGTGTCTCGTTCCAGCAGTTCACCGAGACGGCGAAACAACTGCTCCAGGCGCAGATAGGTTCTCAGCCGTTCGTTGAAGGGATATTCGTAAAGGATCACGCTGGCGGCTTCCGGGGAGGCTTATCCAATCTGGGGACACATTGCGGAAATCGTGCAAAGGCAGAACGCGCTTCGATCTGATCTTCAGACTTTATAGCATCATAGCTGGAAGAAGTCAGCAATTTGATGCGCATGATCCCGCAATTGATCCAGCGTAATGCCGTCGTTGTAGATCACCCAGTCGGCTGCGGCGCGGCGTTGGGACCGTGTGGCCTGGGTGGCGATGATGGCCTCCACGGCGCTGCGCTCCAGCCCGCTGCGCTGCATCACGCGCGCAATCTGGGTCTCGGTGGCGCAATCCACCACCACGATCTGGTCCAGGCGGGCGGGCCAGCGGGATGATTCCACCAGCAGCGGAATATCGAACACCAGCAGCGGGGCTCCGGCCGCGATGGCAGCCTGGGCATGCGCCTCGGTGGTGCTGCCCACCAGGGGGTGGATGATGGCTTCCAGCTGGTGGCGGGCATCGGCATGCTGGAACACCAGGGCGCGCATGGCCGCCCGGTTCAGACTGCCGTCGGCGTCGATCACCTCGCTGCCAAAGCGTTCGCGGATCAGCGGCATGGCCGCGCCGCCAGCGGCGGTCAGACTGCGGGAGATGGCATCGGCATCCAGTAGGGCCGCGCCCCGTGCCGCCAACATCTGGCCCACGGTGCTTTTGCCGCTGCCGATACCGCCTGTCAGACCCAGGCGCAAAGGGTGTCGGTGCATCACATTCCTGCCAAAGCAAACAGGCTGCGCAGCACCGTGTCGGAACCGAACACCATGGCGGCGAAGCCGGCCCCTGCCAAAAAGGGACCAAAGGGAATGTAACCGCCTTCCCGCAGCCGCTGGAACAGCAGCATGGGGAGGGCCACCAGCACGCTGCTCAGCGAGGCGATCAGCAGTAGCGGCACCAGTGCCTGCCAGCCCAACCAGGCGCCCAGCGCCGCAAACAGCTTGAAGTCGCCGTAGCCCATGCCCTCCTTGCCGGTGAGCAGCTTGCAGCCCCAGTACACCAGCCACAGCGACAGATAGCCGGCCGCGGCACCAAACACCGCATCCGGCAGTGCCACGCCGGTCCATGCCAGGGCACTGGCCAGCACGCCGGCCCACACCAGGGGCAGGGTGATGCTGTCGGGCAGCAGCTCGGTGTCCCAGTCGATCAGTGCCAGGGTCAGCAGCGCGGCGCTGAAGCCGCACCAGGCCAGCCCCGTGGGGCTGAACCCCCAGCGTGCGGTGCAAAAGGCAAACCCTGCGGCCGTGGCCAGCTCCACCAGCGGATAGCGCAGGCTGATCCGGGTATGGCAGCTGCGGCAGCGTCCCCGCAAGACCAGGTAGCTGAGCACGGGAATGCGGTCGTGCCAGGCGATGGACTGGCTGCAGTGCGGGCAGTGGGAGCGCGGGCGGGTCAGGGTGAGCGGCGCTGTGGCGGCTGCGTCAGCCCCCATGGCGCCGCAATGGCAGTGGGTCTGGTGGTGCGCGGCGCATTCCGCGGCGAAGTCCTGGTCCATCATGCGCGGCAGCCGGTGGATGACGGTGGTCAGAAAGCTGCCGACCAGCAGGCCGAGCAGGGCGGCCCCACAGGCTTCGAGCCCCCAGACCAGTTCCATCACGCGCCCTGTCCCAGTGGAAATGTCGGTCGAGACAGGGGGGCGGGAAGGCTGTCCATGAGCAAAGGCAGGTTGGTCAATGTCCTGGGCTGCAGGCGATGGAGCATGCATGGGCTGCGTCGCCTTGCAGGTGCAGTGCCGAAGGTGCGGGGCTGTGGGTCAGCGAGCGGTCGATGGGGTGGAGTCACCCTGCTGCGCAAACCAGCTGCCATCTGCACGCATGCCCGCCCGGAAGGTCCGGGCGATTCCATGGGAGGGGTGTGCAGCAGCGGGGCAGGCATGTAACGGTGTGGCGGATGGACGGTGGAGGACTTCCATCATCCGTGATCCCACACAGGCTGCATAGACACAAAAGCCCGCTTTCGCAGGCTTGTGGTGGCAGAAAATGGATGGTCGGGGTGAGAGGATTCGAACCTCCGGCCTCTACGTCCCGAATGGCCTCCCTTTTCCAAGAAAGGTCGTTTTCAGGTGTGTTTGCCTCTGAAGACTCTAGTTTATCTGACTTTTGAACGCAGTTAAGAGAAAGTTGAAGAAGGCGCGTTGGAACAAATTTGGAACAGATGCGGAGGTGGTGCTTCCTAGTCTGGGATTCGAATACGGCGCCATTTTTGGACGAATCAATCCATGGGGGCGGCCGCAGCTTCTGGGTAGAGGTTAGGGAATAAGATGTTCAATGAGTCGAGGGGAATCCCGATGCGCACCTCGCTGCGATGGGAGTCGCTCTTGAGCAAGCCGTCCTTGAGCAGTTGGGACATCGACTTGCGTGCGGTGGTTTCACCTAGGCCGGTCATGCGGGCAAAGTCACCTCGCGATACCGGACCAGTAGCCAGTACATGCAGCAACGGCAAGATGAGCTCCGTTCGGTAACCCTCGCGCTCTGCGGTTCTGACCCGAATCAAGGCCTCCAGCCGCGTCTTCAGTGTCTGGGGTTGCAGGAGCTGTGTCATGAACTCGACCTGGTCCCGGCACACCTCGATGAAAAATTCACACCACTGAACCAGCATCCTTTGACTGAGGTTGCCGCGACCGTCCAAATCGCCCTGACGGGCCATGTCCGCTTCAGACAGGCATTGGTAGTAGCGTTCACGCTGTCGCGCCAATCCTCGATTCACCGACCACAGTCCGTCCGTCAGGTGGTGCAGGCAGGCGTGCAGTTGGAGCCTGCACGCCCGGCCGTTGCCATCCAGGAACGGGTGCACCCAAATCAGGCGATGGTGTGCACAGGCGGCTGCAACCAGCAACATGTCCAGCCCCCAGGGGCGGGCATAGACCTCGTCGGCGCGCGTCAAAAATCGGGAAATCGACGCCGCCGGAGGGGGCTCATGCCGAAAGACTGCCACCGATACATCTCGCCAGTGACCTGGAGGCACATCCAGTCCTTCGTCGGTTCGGCGGTCGTCCGGGCTCAAGCGGCGATACAGCGCGTCGTGCGCCAGGCGCAAGCTTTCTGTGCTGAATGCCTGAGCTTCAGATAGCCCCAGCGCTTCAAGCTCTTTTTCAGCCTCAATGTGCGCCAGCGCGATGCGCTGTCGCCTGGCGACGTCCGGCTTTGCTGAGAAATCCTGGTGGAGTGCCTTCTCGATATTCAGGGGGTGTGTGCTCTGTCCCTCAATCCGGTTGGAGTAATAGGAGTTCATGGAGCGCACGAGCTCACGCAACTCCACTCGGGTGTGTGGTGCAAGCGCCCCTTGCAGACGCAGCGACGCTTCCGCTACCGGCCGCACTTGCTGCGCCAACCGCGTCAACAACTCAGCGCTGGGAAGCAGCGGTTCGAAGTGAGCAGGGTGGTCGTATTGCGCGATTTTCTGAGATGGCACTGGATTTTTTGTCGGTTTTTGTGTTGGTTATATTTTCTTTAAAAATGCATATAAGTCAATGACTTAAAGTTCACTAATGCTTGATTTGTGAACTGAAGGTTGTCGGTTGTTTTGCTAGTATGGACGAAGAAGCCTGAGAGTGATGGGCACGCCCAGGACATGTGTTTCGTGACCTCCCTCCGTCGAGACGTTTTCATACGCGCGCTTCAACGCTGTCACGGACAGTCATGGCTCCATTGGAGACACCGAGAACGCTGGGCAGTTGCTTCGGGCGTCCACCTACGAATTCCGCTGCCTGCAGTCCGACCCCGAACAAGCCACGGTGGCATTGCTCATGCCACCCAGCGAGCAAATCACGTGGCAGGACGGAGACCTGTTTTCTCCGATGGACCAGAACCTTCCCGAAGGCGACCTGTTCATGAGGATTCGGGAGCTTTTCCCCAAACAGCCCGTGACGCCCATGCACATGTTGGCCTTGGTGGGGCGCAATGACATTGGTCGTCTGGGTTGCGGCCTGCTCAACCAGGGGGACGTTGCCGAGAGGTCGACCAGTGCAAGTGGTGGGGTGCTGTCACCGGCGAACAGGCAGTGCAGAGACCTGTGGCCCCACCGGGATGGCTTGCAATGCGTGAAAGTTTCCACGTGGAAACTGACCGAGGCGGTGCTTTGTGGCGCCGACCGAGTCAGTTCGCACTTGCTTCAAAGTGGTTGGGAGACCATGGTGTTCACTGAACCCTTGGTGCAATAGCGTTTTAGAAAGTTGGTTTTCTACACGGTTTTCCGCAATTACGGTCAAAGCCATGTCCAATCCTTCTCCACTTCAAAACAATTTTGTCCAGACCTTCGGGAGTTCCAGTGCCACATCTGAGCACTGCCATGGCGCTGCGTTCAAGCCGCTCTCGCGGGTAGACGTCGCGAAGATTTTGGATGTCAGTATCCGTACGCTGGACAACTGGCAGCGTTCGGGAAAGTTACCGCGTTCAGTGGAGATTGGAGGTCGCGCCTTCTGGCATCCTGAAGTTTTCTATTCTTGGCTTGACCAAACATTGAGGACGACGGTGCACGACACGGGAACTGCGCCTTCGCTTGTGCAAAATACCCAGAGTTGCCGGGCACCGGAAAATGTTCCCGCTGCGAGTCGCGCGCTCGAAAGAAATGCGGCGAAGCTCGCGACGATGGCCGCAGGGGCGACTTCCCCCGCAGCAGCGCGTCGTGGAAGGGCCAGTTCTACGTCGCAGGCTTGAGCTGTTTGAAAACCTGGTCGCAAGACAGGAGCAATGAAGACGCCACACACCATTGCGGTGTGTGGCGTTAAGGAATCAGACGTACTTTCCAAGCGCGCTGAGGGCGCATGGTCAGCTTGCTACGGTCCTGTGTTTTGTCTGCTGCGGCATTTTCCGCAGGAGCTACTTATTTCACAGCCTATATCAGTGGGGTGTCGGCCCGTGTCCAGTAGACCCCAGTTGCTGTTCGAGCCAAGCCTCCGCTTCCGGTGGTGGAACTGGTGAAACTACCATCTGACCAACAGCTCCTGGTTGCACACGACCGACACGTTCGCCGTTGAGCATCTGCATCGAGAAACGCATGAGTTGATTCAGCGCGTTCACCGGCGTGTTGATGTTGGGCTGCGTCAGGGCGAGTGCTTCGTGCCACAACCCCGTTCGACTTTCCAGCCGAATCGGTGGCACAGCATGCCCCTCTGTCCCCGACACAAGCAGGGGAGGAACTTCCAGCGCTGCCCGCAAGAATGCAGATACAGACTCACCGACGAGCGGCAGCACCAAGCGATGCTGAAAACCCTGGAGGTGCTGAACGACGAGCAAAAAGGCTGGGTGTTCTTCTCCCTCGACGACCGAAACCTCGACTTGGCGCCCTGCTGGGGGTGACGAAAAATGCGACAGGCGTGAGAGCCATCTGGGCGTAATGACACCGTTCAGGACCCACGGCATACCACTGCCCGGAATGTCGCTATTGCTTGCTGCCGTTGTTCCGCAATACTCCGCCGGACTAAGCAAGCGGCCGTCAGTCAACTGTCCTGTGGTGTGCGCAGCTGCGACTGCTTGCGCAAGATTCAAAATGTCTTTCATTGCTAGTTTCCTTGCACCAACCGTTGATGCAAAACGTCTAGCTACGTTGTTCAAACGGATGTCACCTGAGCCGATGGGCGATGGTGGAAAACGTTGCGCTTGAAAGCTTTTCGCTATCAGATTGATGCAACGCGACGCGGCGAAAAAAGTTCACTCGGGAGCTTTACCATACGGTCAAACAGTCAATGGTTTGACTACCCAATATCGAGTGAGAGAGTGCCCTGTAGCCAACCTTGGAATAGAAGCCTATGTCCACAAATGATTCAGTAAATTTCGGCCATTCCAGCATTGAGCCATTTAAGGCGGCAGTCGAAAACCAGTCCAGCCAAGAAGTGGGGCGACCCTTGCTTTTCTTGGATTTTGACGATGTCATCTGCCTCAATGCTCCTTACGGCGGATTCGACGTTGCCATGGCAAGCAAAGAAATGCCCGATGACCTTTGGGCGAAGCTCTGGCACGAACCTGCCGTCAAGTTGCTTCAGGAGGTGCTTGAGGCACACAATCCATACGTCATCATCACATCAAGTTGGTTGCGATTCCTTGACCAGCAGGGAGCCGTAGATGTATTCAAGGCTACTGGACTTGAGCGCGTTGCTGAATCGCTTCATCCTGCTTGGGAGGCGCCCCAGGAGCGCGGATGTTCACGGCTTGAAGCCATTTCAGGCTGGCTGAACAGCCACCATTGCAGTGAGGCATTTGCTGTGTTTGACGACCATTTGAGCGGCACAGGTCTCGCCGGTTCAACGTTGGACCTTCAGGGGCGCGTAGTACTGTGCGAGGTCGACGTTGGGTTGACGCTCCCCCAGGCCTGCAAGCTTCATGATGCCCTTGTTCGGCCAGTACTTGATGTTGACCAAAGGCGGTAAAAACGAGCAGGTTGGCGGCTTGGGGTGACCTATCTCGTAGAGGGGCGCTAGACCCATTTGAGCGTCATGAGGTAGAGGCCTCCTTTCGCGAGACACGATGCCCATCCACCAGCACCGACCGCCGTCAATCGACTACACTATGCCTACACAAAGTGTAGGCAAATATATCCGCGCCGGAGAACTAATGCACGAACCAAAAACTGAGGTTCTTAACCTACGCATGTCCGCGCGATTGAAAGCACTTTTGCGCGCCGCCGCGGTCCATGAACGCAGAACACTATCGAACATGCTTGAGGTTCTCATCGAAAACTATTGTCGGGAAAATAGGCTCGGAATCAACAATGAGTTGAATGTAACCGCCGAATCTAATGAAATCACTAGCGGCAATGAAATCCGGTCAGCGAAATGACAAAAAATACGAAAAAATACAAGATTCTTGACCTTTTTTGTGGAACCGGAGCGTTATCTTATGGGCTTGAACAGTACTCCAAAAGATTCTTAACCGTCGGTGGTATCGATTTCGATAAAGCTGCCGCTGGAACAGCTCAACTTAACCACCCGGCAGCCAAAATAGTTTGCGGTCGAATCGAGGACGTTACACCGGAAACTTTCCTGAACGAAAATTCGGGAAGCGGAATTGATGTGATTGTCGGCGGTCCTCCCTGTCAAGGCTTTTCATCTCTAAGGCCAAGCAGGGGTGTCGGCCTAGATGACCCAAGAAACTCGCTTTACAAAGAGTACCTGAAGTACGTCCGCGTACTGCGGCCGAGAGTTTTTCTTATGGAGAATGTGGTTGGCATCCTTACTGCAAGTGACGGTAAACTAGTAGAAGAGATGATGCAAGCCTTCCAAAGTATCGGCTATTCGGTTGACTTTCGCATTATGAATGCTGCCAACTTTGGAGTCCCTCAAAAACGGGAAAGATTTTTCTTGATTGGAACCCGCAGGAATCGCGGTCGTAAACTCGAAGTAATCTTTCCTACGCCGCAGTTTAACTTCAAAGGCCGAGTCATTGGCACGCGACACAAGTCCAAATACTTAGCCATGTTGGATGGCGGTCTACCTGCAGTTACTGTAAATGACGCAATATCAGACCTGCCATCGCTTCTCGCTGGAGAGTCGAAAGACTATTATGATAGCGCCCCAAAAAACGACTATCAAGTCGCCAGGCGCAGTCGGTCCAGCGAATCACTAACCCTGCATAATGCTGCCTCCCATAACGCTAAGATGCTGCATGTCATTAGACATGCTGGCGCAAGCATAGACGCTCTTCCAAAAGGCCTTGTCAGCAGCGGCTACAGTAGTTGTTATTCGCGTCTAGAGTTTGATGAACCGTCTACCACGATAACGGTAAAGTTTACATCTCCCGCATCCAGTAAATGCATTCATCCGGTTGACCATCGCGCCATCACGCCGCGAGAAGCTGCGCGCCTTCAATCGTTTGATGATGACTTCAAGTTCTCTGGCTGCAAAACAGATATAGCATCCCAAATTGGGAATGCAGTTCCACCATTGTTCGGACGAGCCTTCGGTCCCGTTCTTGATGAAATTCTCGCTGCCCAAAGCATCGGGGAATATTAGGAAGATATGGAAATCAAGAGTCCGCCACAAAACAAGCCAAGAGCACAAGTAAAGCTCAAGAAAGAACTCAAGGTCCCTCTGGCACTCAGCCTTTTCTCATCGGGAGGAATCGGCGATTTGGGCGTAGAAGCGGCGGGAATGCAAATTATTCTGGCAAACGAGTTAATCCCATCCCGGGTGGCCTTGTATCAAGAGAACTTTTCTCATCCTGTTTTGCCGGGCGATATACGAGAGCGCCGAGATGAAATCATTGAAACCAGCCTTCGCCATTTAGCTGGCAAGGAGTTGTTCCTTTTTTACGCCACTCCTCCTTGCCAAGGCATGTCTTCCAACGGTCTCGGAAAGTTGAAGTCCGAGGTCGCTCTCGGACGTAGAGCAGAAGAGGATGCTCGAAACAGGCTCGTCATACCTGCCATGGATATAGCGATTGCGCTTCGCCCACGCTGGATACTATTCGAGAATGTACCCGGTATGGAGAAAACTGATATCCGTACCGACGAGAATCATTATGAAAATATCATAGCCTACATACAGCGCCGCCTAGGCAACGGCTACGCGGGCTGCGCGGAGGTAATTGCCTGTGAGGATTTTGGTATCCCTCAAAAAAGACGACGCCTTATCACCCTTTATACGCGAGACGAGTCTGGAAAGCGATTCTTTAAGCAGAATGGCGGAACATTCTTTGCTCAAGGAATGAAGGAGGCAAAGCGAACTCTGCGAGATGCTATCGGAAACTTGCCTGCATTAGATGCAAGGTTGGGGAAAAATTCAGCAAAAGAATTTCATCCTTACCATTATGTTCCGGTAATGTCTGACCTTAAATACCAGTGGGTTGTGAATACGGCGGAGGGGAGTACGGCATTTAATAATCAATGCGTAAATCCAGCATGCCTAAGTCAGGATAACCCGGGGCATCAAGACATCAAGTTAGATGGAAAATGGGTGTCATCTAAAAGCATTCCAATATTGTGCGGCGCTTGCGGCAGTCTATTGCCGCGACCACATGTTGTCCAGGATGGTGTGCCGCGTTTGCTTAAGGGATTTCACTCTGCCTATCGCCGCATGAAGTGGGATGAACCAGCGAGGACCATCACACAGAACTTCCTTTACGAAGCTTCAGATAATAAAATACATCCAGAACAAAACCGTGTCCTTTCGATTTTGGAGGCGACAGTTCTTCAAACTATCGACAGATACCCATACAAATTCGAAGTTAACGGAAAAACCCTGTCATCCGCCCGCATCGCCGAGGTGATTGGTGAGTCGGTCCCTCCGTACCTGATTGAGAAAATCTGCAGAATGATGCGAGAAGTTTCCTCGGACTTTTGATGGCCGTACTTAATGTGCAAGTCGTTGTAAGTCAAGCGCCTTCATAGATGCTCATTCAAAGCGAAAGCGCACTCTATTATGAATATTCCGGAAGCGGTTCGGTAGTACTGCACTCGAAATCAAAGAGCCTGCGGGCTAAAGCTGAGTATGCTTCAGTTAAATCGGCTCTTGACTTGAGGTTTGCTAATGGAACGGGAATGGCGCCAATATGCACGCGTGTCCCGTACATATTTAGACTCCACGAAGTAATTCTGGAAGACTGCGCTGGTGGCGCTTTTACGCTAGGATAAACTAGTACCCCATGCTTGCAGCCCAACGCCGCCATACCAGCCGCTAATTCATAGATGTCCGTGCTGACCGGTCGCGCTTGTAAGTCAATATTAGCACTGTCGACTAGGGCGCCATCGAGAACTTTGTACTTCGCGTCGACGACCATAAATGGAGTGCCATCACGACGAACTACATTATCAGGTCTGCAGCCAAGCGCTTTGCCGCCTTCGAAGTTGGGCGTAGCGTAAATGGTCCAGTCTTGCCGCTTGCTTGTGAGAGAAAAATCACCTGTGAGTAAGAGCGATTTGGATAGTGCAATCTCAACGAATCGCTCAAAAGCACGCTCCATGTTGAATAGCAGGGAATAACCAAGCTGCGCCCCACCTGCGCCCGGAAGGGTCATCCCAGCAGCCAGCAATCGGGCTAGCTCAAGCGCATCACTCCATGCCTGAAACTGCGGTGGCGGCGTCAGCCGCATGTATCGGTGGATAGCCGAGCGCTCTGCAGAGCCTGGAAGCGTTTCTGCCAAACTTTGAAGTTGCAGCTTGAGTCTGGTGTCATACACGGTCCTAGCCAACGTTGACGCTGCCCACTTCAAAACGTCATTAAACGGGTTCTCGTCATCTAACAGGTCGACATCGCACTCCAGAAGGTGAGGGCGCGTGTAGGAATTGCGGGTTTGTCTTACAACATTTAAGCGTCCCCTTAGCACGACGGAAGACTCTTCGAGTTGGCGATAGACTTGTACTGGTCTATCTCGAAGTCCACGTTCCGCAGCCTCTAAAAATGCATGTCCAATGAGGTCGTTAACGTTATGTGACTTCCACTGACGGCGATGAGCAAGGAGGGACATAACATGTTTCCCCGCCAGTGATTCGAGGAGAAATAGCGTGCTGGTACTCCACTCTTCGAGATGTTCCTCTCGAGCAACAAACTTCGGCACAATTTCAAGTGTTGCTTCGCGTAGCGAGAGGCTTCCGGCTACGCCCATCACTTGTATGTCAAGACCTCGCTTGGACTGACGGAATTTAAACGGTGCTGACCGCAATCCAAGACGAGTCTGAATCGACTTGCCGGCATCCAACACTGCTTTAACCGCTTTAGATGTCGTCGTGGCCGTAGGGCGAACGAACAACTCAAACGGCATCCACTCCCCCTCAATAATCACATCAACTGGACTGAACATGTTTCTTTTTCTGTTCAATTAGTTAGACGAGCTTCCGACGTTTAGCGTACTTTCTGTCGTAGCTGATTCGCTTGACTGTTGGTCAAATTTGAATGTTTTGAGATACTTATAGATGCTCGCGTCGTCCGTGGATGAGGCAACGTTGAGAATAAATGGACTCGCTCCACTGTCTGCCTCGCCGTCACTCGGCTCAATCAGTTCGACACCGGACTTGCCTGCAACTTCAGGGATTCGGAGTACGCTAGCGCAAACTGTCGGGCGTGCATGTAGAAGCTCCAACACTTGAGGTAGCAGTTTGTGTCGCCAAACCTCAGCTAGAAGCTTTTCGGCATCTTGCTGGTCGAGGGAGCCCAATGCAGTGTTCGTTGGCAGGTAGTACTGTCCAAGCATGTACTCTGGGCCGAGATGGAGACCAATAGCTCTGTTTAGCGAAATAAGCAGAGAGACGGCTACCTCTGCCACTTCACTTTTAGCACCATTTACACCCGCGGCTCTCGCCAGGTCTTCGGACGTTGGCCGGAGGTTAATGATGTGAAAGCGCCTTCTAATTGCAGCATCCAAGGGCGCTACAGATTTATCTACTGAGTTCATGCTCGCCAACGTATAGATGTTTCGCGGCATATTGAACTGCTGTGATATTGTTACGCCGTCACCGAGGTCAATTTTTTGACTTGTTCCTATATATGGCAAGGTAACTGTCACGGTTGACTTGCCAATCGAGCCATCAGGTGCCAGGCGTTTATCGGCCTCCATTAAGGTAATGAATTCTCCGAAGATTCTCGAAGCATTGCCACGATTTATTTCATCAATCAGCAGCAGTCCCCGACCTGAGCCCGTCCTTGCAGCCAAGTCTAGTAGTGCGCCTTCTTTTGGTTCAAGAGAAAGCCCTCCTGTTGTTGAGCCATCAGTTCTACTCGCGGGTCTAAGGCCAATGATGAAATCTTCATAGGAATAGCCCTGGTGAAATGTCACCCAACGTGCCAATGCTCCTTTTGCTGGCTGACTGGTCAACGACTTTCGCTCTGCAGTAGTGTCGATAACATACTGATTGGACTCGCTGCCACCATATTTGTGTTGAAAGAGATTTTGCACCTCCTTCATCAAATAACTTTTTCCAGTCCCAGGTGGTCCATAGAGAAGTACATTAGTGTGGGTCTCAAGTGCCTCAAGTATTTGAATTGGTTCTATCATACTTCGCTCCAACCGACGGATTTGCTAACGAGGAGAGCCTGGATACTTTGTGGGAGCGCCGCAAAGTCCTCTGGACGAATCCAGCGCGCGTGGAACAATCCATCGCTATCTCTTACTACAACCATAAAATTTTTCGACCTTTCCTCGGAATCCATTTCCTGATACGGTTTTTGTGGCCCTCGTTTACTTTGCCATAGCGGATATGCTTGTGACTCACGTTGCCCCAAGACCTGGTAGTTTCCAGCGCGTGCAACACCGTCGCGAAGTTTAATGACCTTTAAATCATAGGGGTCAGTCGGATTGCTGCCATCAAAATCTTCCAGTTTGACTGTAAATGCTTTGTTTCCGCGCTCGTCTGTGCTCTGCGCGGACGTAACTCCAAAGAATGGGTCAAAGTCTGTTCCGGTGAGCTCAATATAGTACTGGCTGTTGTCGAGGCCCCAAAGTGCACTACTAGTCGCTGCGAGATATGAGCGCCACAGAATTGCATTAATAACTTTTATTGCCATGTCGTTAAATTTCAACTAATTGAATTTCGTGCTGCATCAAACTGCGATAAAACCGAGCTTCCGTATCGTAAGCTCAAGGCTGATGACTGTCTATCGGAGCTATGGCCTGCATCGGTGACTACCTTTCTGTGCTCTTTGGCTAACCGTTAGTAGTACTCATTTTTCTATTTTGCCCAGGCATAAGGTACTTTAAGTCGACAACATGGATTTGACAGCTCTATATAGTCAGTGTGCACCAACTTAGCGACGCAGCTGGCGTTGACTTTAAGCCACGCCTCACTTTGCTAAAAATCTTTTCTGGCCATAAGTCATTGCTTTCTTTTGGCAGATTGAACATAGATAGTTTTTGTGCCCGTTCCAAGCACAAAAACTGACGAACAAGGTCACCGTCGCTGCATGGAAAAAATCGGACCTTCTTGGCGGGTCGCTGGAGTGCATCTCGAACCCAAATCCAACTACATGAAGATAGTTTAGAGCCTTTTGCTTGGGAACCGTGTTCTCGACGGCACATTGAGTGGGTGCAGGCAAGTGGCAGGACTAACCAACCTCTACACGATACTGTGGATGACCGTTGCTTGCCCTACTTCATCGTCGAGATGGAGAGCGGCGAGCGCCTGACAGTCGAAATCAACGGGCAGACAGGCGACACCGAAATCAAGGCTGCCGCCGCCTACCTATGGTGCACAGCCGTCAACAATGACAGGCGCTTTGGGTAGTGGAGCTACCATCTGGTCAAACAACCCCCGGACTTGATGAAGTTGCTTGAGCAACTGAGCGGCAATATCTGCCCAGCTGTTCATAGGCTGTTATCAGCTGGTTCACGTGCATCACACCCACTATTGAGGGCGCGACGTTGGTTCGATGGTGTGCGCCGGTCGGCGTTCCGCCGCGAGTTCTTGCTGCGCGATTTGGATTCCAGACGACAGTCGCAGAAGGCTATTTTGCACCTTGATATGCGAGTAGTTTTTGAGCACCGTCTCCAATTTGTCGTGCAGAAGGTTGGCTACCGTCAAGTAGTCTCCAGGATGGCGTGTCAAGTAGTCCGTCGCGATGATGTGCCGAAACGCATGGGCGCCAAAGCCAGGGCAGCCGTCGATGTACAACGATGTCAAATGTTTCACTCTGTTCGAAAGTCCTCCGGATTTGAATCCATCCCCTTGAGACATTCCTTCATCGGTCAGAAATTGTGGCTCGTTTCTGGGTCCCTTGACCGCAGGCAGGATAAAGCGTGATGTTTCAGCAGCACCATAGAGGTACGGGCGAGCCTCAGCCAAATAGCGGTCAATCCACGGTCCAACACTTTCATCGACCAAGACCGAGTAAGGCTCGGCTGCCGCACCTTTTTCGTTCTTGAAGTCAGATGGAGCGAAATTCAGTCGATAACGTCCCGGGCCCAGCCTCACAAGATGGCCGGTACCGTCCGTTCGGAAGGTCATCGCGGCGTACTGCCCGATTCGAAGCGGATTCGAAATCAGGAGCTTGCACAGGACCACATCGCGAATCCAAGCACAATAGTCTCGGTGGTGCGCCACTGGAGGCATCGAACGTTCAAGTGCGTTGACGAACGCCACCAGTTTTTTGAGCGGAAACTCGCTATTGAGGACAGTGGCTGCCCGCTCCACCGGATTACGGGACTTTTTGATGGCCTTCTTGCGAGTCATCCTCTTTCGATATTCCCGGATTGCTGCCCTTGTCGCTTCGCACCTTGCCCGCCAGCCCTCTGCGTCTTGCCAGTTAGGGGACTGACGCTCCCATCGGGAGTGATATGCCGCATCGACAGTCTCTGCAAGGTCTGACCTGAGCCAAACGAATCCGGTCTTCGGGCGCAGAAAGCACTCAAGGGTCAGGATGAAAACGTTGATGCCGTTGTGAAAGAGACCAGCAGACCTTCGCTGCATCCATTTCGAGTATTCGATGAGGCTTTCCGCATCTGTCAACCAGGCCAATGTGTCGGCGCTCGAGATTGCCATGCCATAGCCCACTGGGCGGGACAGGCACAACCACCCCAAATACGAGCACAGTTGACCCCATTGAACGCCGGCCGTGACACACACCTGACCGTTAAACATCATTTGAGGTGTCACTCGGAGCGATACCGCGTCGATGGGTTTCAGGCGCCAAGTCCTTTCCCCCCGGCCAGCATCACCGCCAAAGTCATCGGTTGTCTTGTGTTCGATAACCTCCTGCCACTGCGCAGCAAGCCTCGGTGTAAACGCCATGGCGTAGTTTTTGACCTGCTTGAGTTGTGCCTGACGGACCTTGGTAAACGAGCTGCTTTTGTCTCGGACTACGCCTCGTTCATATCTGGTGTGGCGAGCCAGTGGAACACGCATGGTCAAGGTTCCTTTTTGTACCTCCAAGACTTCTTCGAGCTTCGCGACGGTCAGCAACGACTCGCCTCGAGGCACGCAGCTACCATCACCCCAAACTCGCAGCGTTTGAGTTGTGGTACCGCAAGTGCGTGCGATTTCTACTTTGGATAGGGGCGAAGCCGCGACGCACTGCGTCAGGGCTGCTGCAAATGACTCTGGGAGCGTGTCTTGGGTGCGCAGTGCTTCCACGACGCGCCGCCAGCGCAGGATTTGCTCCTGTCTATCCTTTTGAGTCCGAGGTGCGAGACCGTCAGCAATGGAGTCGCAAAACCGCAAGAAGTGTCGGTCGAAGTCTTCTCCGAACTCGTCGTTGACCAGTTTGTCTGGCGAGAAGCCATGGACCTTCAACCACGACCGAAGCGCCGAGCAGTTGTTTTTGATTTGTTGAACACCAAGGCCTTGCTCCTGCATGTATTTTTGACCATGCTGGAGTAGGAGTTCATAGGTCAACGGTGATTTTGAAGTTGGGGCATCCGCATTGATTGCGTTGCTTTGTGACGTTGGAGGCATAAACATATACAGGCTGTTTCTTTTTGGTGATAACGGCAGCTTTACCTTGGAAGTAACGGCAATGGGGCTGGAACCCGCATGTTTATTGGGTGTGGCGTTGGTTCTTTATGTGTTCTTGGTTGATAAAAACGAGAACAACTGCCGTTACGATGGTGGACACCGCCGATGCGGTTTGCTCTGGGTTCATGCGGAACCAAGCTGGTTCTGCAGTCGAGCATTTCGTATAGGCACAGCTTTTTATCTGCAATGCGCTTGCACCTTCAAAAGGTGCAATAGAGCATCTCGATATTTGTCGTGGGGGCGACGGTCCAGGTGTCGCATGGACCTGGTGCATCGCGTAGTGAGAAAATTCGTTGGTGCCGGGGAATTTCTTCGCACGGGGGGCCTAGGTGTTTTAACCCCTGCTTACTGAGTCGTTTATTGCCGAAGTTTTTTAATAGAACGACTGTTTTCTCTGATAAGTTTGAACTGACTTGAGAAAAAAGAAGTGGGATTGTGGTGAAGGCTCCGAGATGGGGCAAAGCTCCCCCCAGCCCGCCAAGGCGAGGTTTCGAGCTTTGCCCCTCTCGTGCCAGCTGGGTGCTGCTGTCCAGCGTGGGACTGCGGAGCCAGGTCGTCGTCAGGGCGTCGAGCACATGGCAGGTGTGCTCGACACGGTCAGACTTTTAGTGCTCCTGCGCACTACCGCCTGCCCCTCTAACCGCGCTCCCGGGGCTGCACCCGCGACGCCCGCTTGGTGCTGATGCCGGGCGCGGGGTTTTGAGCCCTCTCCACCGGCAGTCAGTGGAGCGAGTGGTTTTATACCGGCCCAGTACGTTGGGGTGCGCTGTTCATAGGCGTATTCGTAGCAGTCAGCTCATCCTCCGCGCAGTACTCGGTCAATCGAGCCCGGGACACACTGCGGGTTGACCCGATGTGCCTTAAGTCTTTCGCATCCAAGGAGTTGACTGCTTCAGTTCTGCCACATACAACTGCTATCTACACGGCAGGAGGGAGATGCATGGCTAACTGTACCGTTTTCGTCAATAACCGCTTCTGCGCTGTCCACATCCCCAAGGACATCCGCCCGCCCGATGGTGCCCTCAATACGGAGATAGGCGCCAAGGGCAATGAGCGCGTCATCTCGCCCCTCGGTCAATCTTGGAACAGCTTCTTCGTGAGCTGCTCCCGGGTCAGTGAGGACTTCTTGCCCGAGCGCGCTAACCAGCACCAACCGGAGCGGGAAGCAATCTGATGCTGCGTCAGACACATTTTTGCGGAGCATGAAGCCCTGATGTGACAGGTCGAGTACGCTGCGCTCGTGGTGGCGACCAACAGCGTAAAAGCTCACTACGCGAGGCCTTTGCTGGCCGCAATGCACCCCGGAAATGCTGCCGAGGGGTCAAACAATGCCTCGACCGCCGACTCTGGCGCAGCAGCAGGGCGCCAGGATGGAAAACAGTTAGCAACGACGCCAAGCCACGCTCGTTCAATCGGGTGCGATACGCCTCGTCGCGGTGGCCGCTCCAGGGAACTGAATCACATTTCCGGATGACGATGCAGACGGTTCCGGTTCGTCCGCAGGCTGCAATTCATCGAAAAGCAGAGGAGATTGTCTCGTCTGTTCTGCGGCACCCCCAAAATGCGTCAGTAGTGACTCCTTCAGGCGCGTGCGCCCGTTATGTGTCATCTTTGCTTGTCGCTCCGCCTCTGCTTCATCTGCTGTGAGGGCAATTGCGGTTGTGCAGAGGTGTGTGTAGCGCGACAGACTGCGCAGGTCCCTGTGACCGCTGAATGCTTGCAAGTCCAGCACGGTTGGAAACTTGCCCGACTCCGCCATCCGGCTGATGCCCTCGTGACGCAAGTCGTGGATACGCAAGTCGTCGATGCCTGCTGCGTCGCAGATACGCCTCCACGCTTTCGTCAGCGATTTCACCCCGATATTGAACACGAGTTCACTGTCACGGGGCAATTGCTCGAGCAGGGCGATGACATCACTGCGAAGTGCCAGCTTGCGTGGACGCCCGTTTTTGGACGTGAGCAGCATTGCTTGGCGCCGACTCAAATCGACGTTTTCCCAAAGCAGTGCAAGGGTTTCACCACGTCGAGCCGCTGTCCCCAGTTGAAAAATCAGGAAAGTCTCCATCAGCGCGACGTGCGGAAAGCCCTCTTCAATTGCCTGCACCCGAGCGCGCTCTTAGGCCCCCTTGCGGTCTCTGTTGACAGCATAGTGGGTGTCTTGCTGCCTCGCTCGCTCGACTTCCTTGTCGGCAAGAAGTTGTACGTGCGCTTCAAAAGACAGAATTTGGTCTTCCTTGCGTGCGGCTTCCAGCAGGCGCAGTTCTTCATCATCGACGAGCCTGCGGTCGCGTTCATTGAAAAAACTGGGACGCTTGACGCCGCTCAGCGGCTCGTGTTCCAGGTGGATGCGTTGCTTGGTCAGTTGTCGGTTGTAAACCGCGCTCAGAAGCTGGAGCTGCCGGTTCACGGTGGAGGGTTCCACATACTCGAGCCGTTCTTGAATGAATGCCTCGATGTCATCGGGCATGACTTCCGTCAGCGGCAAATTGAGCCACTCCAGGGATGTCATGGGGATGCGATTTGCGCCCAGAGGCGTCAATACTCGCCCAAACTCTTTGATTTCGCGCTTGCGTTGCGCGATGCGCTTGCTCAGCTCGTTGTTGCTGTCCTCGAGCATCGCGTTGAGAATGATGGCGTAGTTACCGCCACCCTTGAGCCCTGGGCAGTCTTCTTCGATGTAGGCACGAATCAGGTCCGCCGTGGTGGTCTGTGCCCCTTTCGTGAAATCGCGGAACAGCCCATGGCGCTGCTGCGCTTCCACCGTGGCGACAAACGCCTCAGCTTCACCCAGGGTTTTGAACGTCTTGCTTTGGTCTTTGTGACCTTCGCGCCGGACGCGAACGAGCCAACTGGTGTTGCCTTGTTCGACCTGAGGCTCGAGACCCTCATCGCGCAGTTTTGCGATGTACGAGCGCGCGTCTTTTTCGCGACTGAACGGGAAAGTCCGCTTGAGGTTGGGGCGGCGTGGGACGGTGACGGTTAACGGCGAGCGGTTGGTGAAATCTGCCATGTGGAATCTCCAAACAAGTTGATGGAGACCCGTCTAGGAAGGCCGTCGACTAAACACTCGACGCGTTGGGTGCCTAAAAAGACACACTAGGCGGCAGACGTTTGGACGTCGGTGGGCTCAGGTGCGCGAGACCTGCGCGCAGCCCGATGGGCCATTCGAGCGCATCGGCGAGAAGGTGAGCGAAAGCTCGCACCACCCGATTTGGAACAAATTTGGAACAACTTGGCTGTTTTGCCCTGTTTTGAGGGCTGGCCGCCAGCAGGGGCGGTTGCTAAGTTGTTGATTTGAAAGGAAATTCCTTGGTCGGGGTGAGAGGATTCGAACCTCCGGCCTCTACGTCCCGAACGTAGCGCTCTACCAGGCTAAGCTACACCCCGACTTTTTCCGGCCTGCGTTGCAAGCGGAAGCCGAAATTCTAAACCCAAATCAGGTGCGGCGCAGCAAAAGCTGCGAGGCCAGCTGGCGCATGGCATCGGTGTGCGTGTTGGCGGGCAGGCTGTCCAGTGCCTGCATGGCGCGCATGGCTTCGTTGTGAGCGGCCTGGCGGGTGGCGTCAAGCGCGCCGGTGCTGCGCACAATGGCCAGGATTTCAGGCAGCTTGTCGGTGGAGCCCTGTTCGATGGCTTCACGGATCACGGCGGCCTGTTCGGCCGTGCCGCGCTGCATGGCAATGATGAGCGGCAGCGTGCATTTGCCTTCGCGCAGGTCATCGCCCAGGTTCTTGCCCATTTCGGCGGCATCGCCGTCATAGTCCAGCACATCGTCAATGATCTGGAAGGCGGTGCCCAGGGCCTGGCCGTAGGTGACGCTGGCGGCTTCCTGCTCGGGGCTGGCGCCGGCGAGGATGGCGGCAATCTGGGTGCTGGCTTCGAACAGCTTGGCGGTCTTGGAGCGGATCACATGCAGATAGCCGGCTTCGCTCAGCGACGCGTCGTGGGTGTTGATCAGCTGCTGCACTTCGCCTTCGGCAATGATGTTGGTCGCATCCGACAGCACCTGCAGGATGCGCATATTGCCGGCTGCCACCATCATCTGGAAGGAGCGGGTGTGCAGAAAGTCGCCCACCAGCACGCTGGCGGGGTTGCCGAAGTTCTCGTTGGCCGTGGGGCGGCCGCGGCGCAGGGTGGACTCGTCCACCACGTCGTCGTGCAGCAGGGTGGCGGTGTGGATCAGTTCCACCACGGCCGCCAGCTCGAAGCGGCGGGCATCTTCGCAACCCAGGGAACGGGCCACCATCAGCAGCAACGCAGGGCGCAGGCGTTTGCCACCTGCAGCAATGATGTACTGGGAGATCTGGCCGATCAGCGGAACACTGGTGGTCAGGCACCGCGCAATGACGCCGTCAACTTCGCGCATGTCATCGGCGATGAGGGCCAGCGGGTTGGTGTTGGAATGAACTGTAGTCAAGATATGCCGCCTTCGAGAGGCTGGATTATAGGAAAGCTGCAGCGGCCCTAGGGTGCTCACTCGGACGCGTTGTTCAGGCCTTGCACACAAATCTGGAAGGGGTGGTACAATCGCCGGCTCCATGGAAATTAGTCCATGGGTGATTCCCCTTTGAAAGAGGTTTACATGTACGCGGTCATAAAAACCGGTGGCAAGCAATATCGCGTTGCTGCTGGCGAAAAAATCAAAGTAGAACAGATTGCTGCGGACGTAGGCCAGGAAATCGTGATCGACCAGGTTCTGGCAGTCGGCAACGGCGCTGAACTGAAGGTTGGCACGCCCCTGGTGTCCGGCGCAACTGTGAAGGCAACTGTGGTTGCTCACGGCAAGCACGACAAGGTGCGCATCTTCAAGCTGCGTCGTCGTAAGCACTACGCCAAGTCCCAAGGCCATCGCCAGCAGTTCACCGAACTGCAAATCGTGGCGGTTGCTGCTTAATTCTGAAGGAGCTCAGTCATGGCACAGAAAAAAGGCGGCGGCTCTACGCGCAACGGACGTGATTCCAAGCCAAAAATGCTGGGTGTGAAGGCCTTTGGTGGTCAGCTGATCAGCGCTGGTTCCATCATCGTGCGTCAACGTGGCACCAAGTTCCACCCCGGCACCAATGTCGGCGTGGGCAAGGACCACACCCTGTTTGCTCTGGTCGAAGGCAATGTGGTTTTTGAAACCAAGGGCGCCTTGTCCAAGCACACGGTCAGCGTGACTCCCGTCTAAGCAGACGGTCTTCACCAGACCCTGGCAAAGCCCCGCACAGTCGGGGCTTTGCTGTTTATTCCGGGCGAAAGCCCTGCCATACCCGGCGCGGTGCGTCAGACGGTATGCTTGCCCGGTGCCGGATGCGCCGGTTATTTCAGTGGAACGGGATCCCCCATGAAGTTCGTCGATGAAGCTTTTATTGACATTGCCGCAGGCGATGGCGGCAATGGCTGCGTGTCGTTCCGGCACGAAAAGTACAAGGAATTCGGCGGTCCGGACGGGGGCGACGGCGGCCGTGGCGGCCATGTGTTCGCCGTGGCCGATCCGGCCCTGAACACCCTGGTGGACTATCGCTATTCGCGCCGCCATGAAGCCAAGCGCGGTCAGCACGGCATGGGCTCCGACATGTTCGGCGCGGCCGGCGATGACATCACCCTGAACATGCCGGTGGGCACCATCATCACCGACGCCGAGACCGGCGAAGTGCTGTTCGAGCTGCTCGAAGCCGGCCAGAAGATCACCATTGCCAAGGGCGGCGATGGCGGCTTCGGCAATCTGCGCTTCAAGAGCGCCATCAACCGCGCCCCGCGCCAGAAGACGCCGGGCTGGCCCGGCGAGCGCCGCAACCTGAAGCTGGAGCTGAAGGTGCTGGCCGACGTGGGCCTGCTGGGCATGCCCAATGCGGGCAAGTCGACGTTCATTGCGGCCGTCTCCAACGCCCGCCCCAAGATTGCCGATTACCCCTTCACCACTTTGCACCCCAACCTGGGTGTGGTGCGCGTGGGCCCGGAGCAGAGCTTTGTGATCGCCGATATTCCCGGCCTGATCGAAGGTGCGTCCGAGGGCGCCGGCCTGGGGCATCTGTTCCTGCGCCACCTGCAGCGCACCCGCCTGCTGCTGCACGTGGTGGACATGGCCCCGTTCGACGAGGGCGTGGACCCTGTCGCCCAGGCCAAGGCCATTGTGGAAGAGCTGCGCAAGTACGATGAAGGCCTGCACAGCAAGCCACGCTGGCTGGTGCTGAACAAGCTGGACATGGTGCCGGTCGAAGAGCGTGCGGCCCTGGTCAAGGACTTTGTCAAGCGCTTCAAGTGGAAGGGCCCGGTGTTCGAAATCTCGGCGCTGACCCGCGAAGGCTGCGAGCCGCTGATCAAGACCATCTACCAGCATGTGCGTGCGCAGCAGCTGGCCGAGCTGGCACCGGATCCCAAGGACATCGATCCCCGCTTCGCCGATGCCGATGACAGCGGACTCGATCTGAGCAACGACCCCCGTTTCGCCCCCCGCGATGCGGACTGAGCTGCACGGCTAGAACCAACAGCGCTCATGGGCGCTGTTTTGCTTTCCATTCAATCGCTGTTGGCGCGCCTGCAGAGTGCGCCAGGGCCCACAAACGCTGATATTTCATGGCTTCCAATGTGCTGCGCGATGCCCACCGCATCGTGGTCAAGGTCGGTTCCAGTCTGGTCACCAACGAGGGCCGCGGCCTCGACGAGGCGGCCATCGAAGAGTGGTCGCGCCAGCTGGCCAGCCTGGTGCATGGCGAGGACGGCAGCAAGCGCGAAGTCATCATGGTCTCCAGCGGCGCCGTGGCCGAAGGCATGAAGCGCCTGGGCTGGGCCACCCGTCCCAAGGAACTCCACGAGTTGCAGGCCGCTGCAGCGGTAGGCCAGATGGGCCTGGTGCAGATGTATGAAACCAAGCTGCGTGAGCAGAATGTGGGCAGTGCCCAGGTGCTGCTGACCCATGCGGACCTGGCCGACCGCGAGCGCTACCTGAACGCCCGCGTCACGCTGCTGACCTTGCTGCAGCTGGGCGTGGTGCCGGTGATCAACGAAAACGACACCGTCGTCAACGACGAAATCAAGTTCGGCGACAACGATACCCTGGGCGCCCTGGTGGCGAACCTGGTGGAAGCCGATGCGCTGGTGATCCTGACCGACCAGAAGGGCCTGTACACCGCCGATCCGCGCAGCAACCCCGATGCCCAGTTTGTGCACGAGGCCCAGGCCGGGGACCTGGCGCTGGAAGCCATGGCTGGCGGCGCAGGCTCCAGCATCGGCAAGGGCGGCATGCTGACCAAGATTCTCGCGGCCAAGCGGGCCGCCGGCTCGGGCGCGTCCACCGTGATTGCCTGGGGGCGCGAGCAGGATGTGCTGCTGCGCCTGACGCGCGGCGAAGCCATCGGCACGCTGCTGGTGGCGCCCACGCACAAGAACCAGGCGCGCAAGCAGTGGATGATGGACCATCTGCAGCTGCGTGGTGCCGTGACGGTGGACGAAGGTGCGGCCCGCGTGCTGCGCGCCGAAGGCAAGAGCCTGCTGCCCATCGGCATGACGGCGGTGGAAGGGGATTTCTCGCGTGGTGAAGTGATTGCCGTGCGCGACCCGCAGGGCCAGGAGTTGGCCCGTGGCCTAGCCAACTACGCCAGCTCCGAAGCGCGGCTGCTGTGCCGCCATGCTTCCAGCGAGATCGAGCGCCTGCTGGGCTATACGGCCGAACCGGAAATGGTGCACCGCGACAACATGGTGCTGACGGCGCATTGAAGCGCACCGGAGCGCGCTACAGGCTGTGCGGCGGCCATGCAAAAAGGAGTGGCATGCCACTCCTTTTTTGATGGGGATCAGACCGGCTGCGGATGCCGCTCAGGACTTGGGGGTCTGGGGATCCGGATCGAAACTGGCACCGGGGGGCAGTTCCAGCCCCGGGTTCAGCAGCAGGCCGGTGCGCTGCGGAGGAATCAGGGGATCGGGCTCACCGGCCAGCGGAGCGCCATCGCGTCCCCGCATGCCGCTGCGCAGATAGCGGTTGCGCTGTTCATGGCGGGGCAGAAAGCGGGCCAGTTCCGTCAGGGCCAGTTCGTACACCCCGCGTTTGAACTCCACCACCACATCCAGTGGCACCCAGTAATCGTTCCAGCGCCAGGCATCAAACTCGGGGTGGTCGGTGGCACGCAGGTTCAAATCCCAGTCGTGTCCGGTCAGCTGCAGCAAATACCAGATCTGCTTTTGCCCCTTGTAATGGCCCCGCGCGTCACGGCGTATGTAACGGTCTGGCACCTCGTAGCGCAACCAATCCCGGGTGCGGGCCACCACGCGAACGTGGTTGGGCTTCAGCCCCACTTCTTCATGCAGTTCCCTGAACATGGCCTGTTCGGGCGTTTCGCCCCGATCAATGCCGCCTTGTGGGAATTGCCAGCTGTGGGTGCGGATGCGTTTTCCCCAGAACACCTGGTTCTTGTGGTTGAGCAGGATGATGCCGACGTTCGGGCGAAATCCGTCCCGGTCAAGCATAATCGAACCCCAATTTTGTCTATTGCGGCCATTATGCACGGTGCTCTGCACCCGGCAAGGTCGCCGACCCGATATTCCGTTTTCCTGCCCATGAAAGCTTCCCAATTTCTCATCTCCACCCTGAAAGAAGCTCCGGCCGACGCCGAAGTGGTCAGCCACAAGCTCATGACGCGGGCTGGCATGATCAAAAAGCTGGGTGCAGGCATCTACAACTACATGCCCATGGGCCTGCGCGTGATCCGCAAGGTCGAAGCCATCGTGCGCGAGGAAATGAACCGCGCCGGTGCGATCGAGGTGACCATGCCCGTGGTCCAGCCTGCCGAGCTGTGGCAGGAGACCGGCCGTTTCGAGAAGATGGGCCCCGAGCTGCTGCGCATCAAGGACCGCCATGAGCGCGACTTCGTGATCCAGCCCACCTCCGAGGAAGTGGTGACCGACATCGCCCGCCAGGAGTTCAAGAGCTACAAGCAGCTGCCCAAGAACCTCTACCAGATCCAGACCAAGTTCCGCGACGAGCGCCGTCCGCGTTTTGGCTTGATGCGTGGCCGCGAGTTCATCATGAAGGACGCCTATTCCTTCGACAAGGACCGCGACACCGCCCAGATCAGCTACCAGACCATGCGCGAAGCCTACAAGCGCATCTTCGACCGCTTTGGCCTGCAGTACCGCGCGGTGCGGGCAGACTCGGGCGCCATCGGTGGCGATCTGAGCGAAGAATTCCAGGTAATTGCCTCCACGGGTGAAGACGCCATCGTCTACTGCCCACAGAGCGACTACGCCGCCAATATTGAAAAGGCCGAAAGTCTGGCCCCCACCCAGGCCCGCCCTGCGGCTGGCCAGGCCATGGCCAAGGTGGCCACGCCCGGCAACAGCACCTGCGAATCCGTGGCCGCCCAGCTGGGCTTGCCGCTGGCGCAGACCGTCAAGTCGCTGGTGCTGGCCACCGACGAACTGGACGACAAGGGCCTGATCGCCAAGACCCAGGTCTGGCTGCTGCTGCTGCGCGGCGACCATGAGATGAACGAGATCAAGGTCGGCAAGGTGGACGGTCTGGCCGGTTTCCGCTTTGCCTCGGTGCCCGAGATCGAAGACCACTTCGGCTGCAAGCCCGGCTACCTGGGCCCCATCAACCTGAAGAAGCCCGTGAACCTGGTGGTGGACCGCGATGTGGCCGTGATGGCTGACTGGGTCTGCGGTGCCAATGAGGAAGACTTCCACATCACCGGCGTGAACTTCGGCCGTGATCTGCCCGAGCCCGCCCTGGTGGCGGACCTGCGCAATGTGGTAGCGGGCGATCCATCGCCTGATGGCGCCGGGGCACTGGCGATCGAGCGCGGCATCGAGATCGGCCACGTGTTCTACCTGGGCACCAAGTACTCCCAGGCGATGAATGCGACCTTCCTGGGCGACAACGGCAAGCCCCAGCACTTTGAAATGGGCTGCTACGGCATTGGCGTGACCCGTCTGCCGGCCGCGGCCATCGAGCAGAACCACGACGAGCGCGGCATTATCTGGCCCGACGCGATTGCGCCCTTCACCGTGGTGGTCTGCCCCATCGGCATGGGCCGCAGCGAAGCCGTGAAGACCGCCGCCGAGCAGCTCTACAGCGAACTGCTGGCGCTGGGCGTGGACGTGATCCTGGACGACCGTGACGAGCGCCCCGGCGCCATGCTGGCCGACTGGGAACTGATCGGCGTGCCCCACCGCGTGGTGCTGGGTGACCGCGGCCTGAAGGACGGCGTGGTCGAGTACCAGCACCGCCGCGATACCGAAGCCACCAAGATCGCTGCGGGCGACATCCTGTCGGACCTGAAGGCCCGTCTGGGCCTGAACTGAGCTCTCACGCCAGCGCGATGACCAAGAAGGCAGCCACGAGGCTGCCTTTTTTCATTGTGGGGCAGGCAGCGGCTGTCCGAAGCGGGAGCTTGTCCTCTGTGCTCAGGGGCTGCAAGCGCCATAAAAAAGACTGCCGGGGCAGTCTTTTTTTGCGGGGCACGCAGGCCAGGGGCTCAGGGCACGCTGGGGGTCGGGTTTTCGCGCCCGGCCGCCGGCTGCTGTGGCGACTGGAGGGGGGGATGCGCCACGCCGGTGTGCAGCGGCGGGGGCAGCTCGGGCGCTGGCGGGGTGGGGGGCAACGGGGTCTTGCCGTCGTCCGACAGGCGCGAGACCAGCACCTGGTCGATGCGGTAGCTGTCCACATCGATCACCTCGAACTTGTAGCCCCCCCAGTTCACGCTGTCGGTGCGGCGCGGTACGCGGCGCAGCATCACCATCAGAAAGCCGGCCAGGGTCTCGTACTCTTCTTCGTGGGGCATCTCTTCCAGGTTCAGCGCCCGCAGCACATCGTCGATGGGTGTGACCCCGTCGATCAGCCAGGAGTGTGCGTCGCGGCGCACGATCTGCTGTTCGTCGTCATCGGGGGTTACCAGGTCGCCCATGACCGTGCTCATCACGTCGTTCAGCGTGACCACACCCACCACCAGGCTGTACTCGTTCAGGATGATGGCAAAGTCTTCGTGCACCTGCTGGAACTGGTCCAGCACCTCGGCCAGTGTCAGCCGGTCCGGCACGATCAGTGCCTTGTGCACCAGGGGACTGCCGTCCTTGAGCGAGATGGGCTGGTTGTTCAGCGCGCGCTGAAACAGGTCCTTGGCATCCACATATCCCACCACATGGTCGATATCGCCATCGCATACCGGGTAGGTGGAGTAGGGCTCCTCGGCAATGCGGGCGCGGATCACCGGGTCTGGGTCGTCGCGCAGAAAGTAGGCGATGCGGTCGCGCTGCGTCATGGCCGACGACACGGTGCGCGAATCCAGCTCGAACACATTGGCGATGACCTGCTGCTCGCGCCGGGCCAGTACGCCGGCTCGGGCACCGGCTTCGGTCATGGCCAGAATGTCGTCCGAGGTGATTTTTTCGTCGCGCTTGTCCGGCAGGCCAAACAGCCGGAACAGCGCATCGGTGATGCGGCTGTAGAACCAGACGATGGGCTTGAACAGGGTGATGCACAGCTGCATGGGGCGCAGCACGCGCACCAGCAGGTATTCCGGCTCGGTCATGCTCAGGCGCCGTGGCAGCAGGTCGGCGAACAGAATGAACAGCGAGGTGATGACGAAGAAGGACAGCACCGAGCCCGCGCTGTGCGCCGAACCCGCCGGCAGCCACCAGGCCAGCAGCTCGGCAAAGCCGGCGCTGAACGTGCCTTCCCCCACGATACCGCCCAGGATGGCGATGGCGTTCTGACCCACCTGCACCACGGTGAAGTAGTCACCGGGCTGCTCCTGCATCTTCATCGCCTTTTCTGCGCGGGGGTCGCCTTCGTCGGCCATCTGGCGCAGGCGCAGACGGCGGGAAGCGGCCAGGGAAATTTCGGCCACCGCCACGAAGGCACTGGCGGCAATCAGCAGGGCAATGATGAGCAGGCTTTGGGTCAAGGTCATAGGTCAGTGGGGTGGCTGGTGACTGCCTAGCGTCACCATTGTGCATGCCTCCTTCGCATGCAGGCAAAGGGGATTCCGTGCCGCTGCCCTGCGGCCGGAAACGAAAAACCGCCCAGGAGGGCGGTTTCGGACAAAGCAGGGGCCATGCCAGCCAGACTGGTCATCGGGGTCGGCATTGGTCCCAGCAGGTGCATGGTGTGCGCGGCTTCAGGCCTGGCCGTCCAGCAGTTGCTTGAGCTCACCGGACTCGTACATCTCCATCATGATGTCCGAACCGCCGATGAATTCACCCTTCACATACAGCTGGGGGATGGTGGGCCAGTTGCTGTAGTCCTTGATGCCCTGGCGGATTTCCTGGTCTTCCAGCACGTTCACGGTGGAAATCGCCTTGGGCTCCACGCCGCAGGCCTTCAGGATCTGAATGGCACGGCCGGAGAAGCCGCACATGGGGAAGCTCGCGCTGCCCTTCATGAACAGCAGGATGTCGTTGTTCTTGACCAGTTGGTCGATGCGTTGTTGAACGTCGCTCATGGGGTGCTCCTTGTAGGGGATCTGCAGGCGCATTGCTCTGCAGCATTGCCGCTGATTATTTCACTGTCTGGCCATCGCCGGGTGCGCACGGTATTTGCCCGCCCGTGCAACGGGCAATCCCGGCCAGATCCTGGCGGCTGTGCACCAGGGTGAATCCGGCGGTTTTCAGCAGTTGCTGCACAGCCTCCGACTGGTCCCAGCCGTGCTCAATCAGCAGCCAGCCGCCGGGCACCAGGTGGGCCGGGGCCTGGGCGCAGATGGCACGGATGTCATCCAGCCCGTCGGCACCACTGGTCAGGGCCTGGCGTGGCTCGTGCTGCAGCGCGGGCATGTGGGGGTCGTCCTCGCGGATATAGGGCGGGTTGGTGACGATGGCATCAAACCGGCCTTCCACCTGCTCCAGCCATGACGAATGCAGCACACGCACCGGCAGCTTCAGCTGCGCGGCATTGGCGCGTGCCACGGCCAGGGCATCTTGGCTGTAGTCCACCGCGGTGACCTGGGCGTCGGGGCGCTGGTGCTGAATGGCCAGCGCGATGGCGCCGCTGCCTGTACCCAGGTCCGCCACTTGCGGGGCGGACAGCGGTTGCAGCACTTCCAGGGCCCATTCCACCAGGGTTTCGGTGTCGGGGCGGGGGTCCAGCACGCGGGCATCCACCTGCAGCGGCAGGCCGAAAAATTCCTTGCGGCCGGTCAGATAGGCCACGGGCTCGCCGTTCAGGCGGCGTGCCAGCAACTGTTCCCACAGGGCAGCCTGCGCCGGGGACAGGATGTCGTCGTCGTGCGCCAGCAACCAGGCGCGACCGGCATCCGGCCGGCCCACACAGTGCAGCAACAGCAGTTGCGCATCGATGCGGGCCAGACCGCGCTGGGCCGCGTGCTGCAGGGCCTGGGCCAGGGTGGGGGCGTTCATGGTGGTGACAGTCTGTCCGGTTGCGGGGCCCGGTGGCGGGCGGAAACGTTGGGGGACGTGGCGGAGCGCACGCACCGCGTGTGCCTGCAGAGGTCCAGGCGTCAGCCGTTGACTTCCAGCTCGGCCAGCAGCTCCGCCTCGCGGGCATGCTGCAGCGCGTCCAGCACGTCGCCCAGATCGCCTTCCATCACTGCCAGCAGCTTGTACAGCGTCAGGTTGATGCGGTGGTCCGTCAGGCGGCCCTGGGGAAAGTTGTAGGTCCGGATACGGTCCGAGCGGTCGCCCGAGCCGATCAGGCCCTTGCGCAGCGCGGCCTCCTTGGCGGCACGCTCGCTGCGCTCCTTTTCCTGGATGCGCGCCTGCAGCACTTGCAGGGCCTTGGCCTTGTTGCTGTGCTGGCTGCGGCCGTCCTGGCATTCGGCCACGATGCCGGTGGGCAAGTGCACCACGCGCACGGCCGAATCGGTCTTGTTGATGTGCTGGCCGCCGGCGCCGCTGGCGCGGAAGGTGTCGATGCGCAGATCGGCCGGGTTCAGGGTGATGGCCTGGTGCTCGTCCGGCTCCGGCATCACGGCCACGGTGCAGGCGCTGGTGTGGATGCGGCCCTGGGTTTCGGTGGCGGGCACGCGCTGCACGCGGTGGCCGCCGGATTCAAAGCGCAGACGGCCGTAGACGTTGTCGCCGTCCACGCGCAGCACCACTTCCTTGTAGCCGCCGATTTCGTTCTCGTTGGCGCTCATCACTTCCACCTTCCAGCCCACATTGGTGGCATGGCGGGTGTACATGCGGGCCAGGTCGCCGGCAAACAGCGCGGATTCGTCGCCGCCGGTGCCGGCGCGGATTTCCACAAACGCAGGGCGGGCGTCGTCCGGGTCCTTGGGCAGCAGCAGGCGCTGCAGCTCGTCCTCCAGCTGCACCAGCGCGGCTTCGCCGGCGCTGATTTCGTCCTGTGCCATCTCGGCCATGTCGGGGTCTGCCAGCATCTCGCGTGCGGCGGCGATGTCGGCCTCGGTCTGCAGGTAGCGCTGGTAGCGGCCGGCCACGGCTGTCACGTCGGCGTGTTCGCGCGAGATGCTGCGGTACTTCTGCATGTCGCCCATGATGTCTTCACGGGAAAGCAGAAAGTCCAGTTCTTCCAGGCGCTGGGCAAAGCGCTCCAGCTGGTTGCGCAAAAAAGGCTTCATGGCGGGGCAGGGGGGCGGATGGGTGCTATCCGAAGGATAGCTGCTCACGCAGATGGATATGGCGTGAGAGGGCGATCTGGCTGCAGCACGCCGAGCGCGGCCGCAGCCTGGCAGGGGGTCTGCGCTAACGGTCGCTGCGGCGGGCGCGCAGGAACAGGCGGGAGACGGTGGCGGCGGTCTGGGCGCGCTCTTCCGCATCGCCCTGGTGCAGGGCTGCCATGGTGCCGTGCATCATCTTCTGGGTCAGGCCGCGGGACAGGGCTTCGAGCACGGTGTCCATGTCTTCCCCCTTGGCCAGGAGCTTTCTGGCACGGGCGATTTCCAGGGCGCGCCATTCGTCGGCCTGGGCGTTGATCTGCTGGATCAACGGCACCACACCGCCCAGGGAACGCTGGTCCATCCACTGCACGAAATTCAGCACGCCGGCATCGATGATGGCTTCGGCCTGGGCCACAGTGGCCTGGCGGCTGGCCTGGGCGGTCTTCACCACGCTGGCCAGGTCGTCGACGGTGTACAGGTACACGTCGCGCAGGTCCTTGATTTCGGGCTCGATGTCGCGTGGCACGGCCAGGTCGACCATGAAGATCGGGCGGTGCTTGCGTTTCTTCAGCGCACGTTCCACGGCGCCCAGGCCGATGATCGGCAGGCTGGAGGCGGTGCAGCTGATGATGGCGTCGTATTCGTGCAGGTGGTCAGGAATGTCGGCCAGGCGCATCACGCTGGCGCCCAGGCGGCACGCCAGCTTTTCGCCGCGCTCCAGGGTGCGGTTGGCGATGGTGATCTGCTGCGGGTTGCGCGCCGCAAAGTGGGTGCTGGCCAGCTCGATCATCTCGCCCGCGCCCACGAACAGGATGCGGATCTTGGAGAGGTCTTCAAACAGCTGGCCGGCTAGGCGCACGGCGGCGGCGGCCATCGAAATGCTGTGCTCGCCGATTTCGGTGGAGCTGCGCACTTCCTTGGCCACGGCAAAGCTGCGCTGGAACAGCTGGTTCAGGGTGGTGCCCAGGGCGCCCGCATCTTCGGCGGCGCGCACGGCGTTCTTCATCTGGCCCAGGATCTGGGTTTCACCCAGCACCATGGAATCCAGACCCGAGGCCACACGGAAGGCATGGCGTGCGACCGAGCCGCTTTCCAGCAGATAGGAATGCTGGCGCAGCACGTCGGGGGTGACACCGCCGGACTGGGCCAGCCAGCCCAGCGTGTGGTCCAGCGCGGGGGCGTCGGCGGCGCAGTAGATCTCGGTGCGGTTGCAGGTGGAGATGATGGCCGTTTCCACCTCGGGGTGGCGGGTGGCACTGGTCAGCGACTGGCGCAGACCGGTCAATGTCGGTGCAATCTGGTCGAGTGCGAACGCAAACCGGCCCCGTAGATCCAACGGTGCCGTGTGATGGTTGATGCCGAGAGCCCAGACTGCCATAGACCATGATTATAAAATTCAGCGGCCTTTTGCGTTGACCCACAACGCAAAGACTTGATCTGTGTCATTTTCATGCCTGCCCTGACCTTCCTCAACCACCTGCTCAATTTTCTGGCACCGGCCGTTTTTCTGGCGGTGCTGCTGGGCGTGGGAGGGCGGATCTTCTGGCGTTCGGCCACGCCCCTGGTGAACCTGTGGGAGCAGATGTTGCTCAACGCCGTCCTCGGCGCAGCGGTGCTGGGCCTGTGTTTGGCGCTATCGGGCCGTGACGGCAAGCTGGCCACCTACGCACTGCTGGTGCTGGCCATGGGCAGCTGCCAGTGGCTGCTGCTGCGCGGCTGGAAAGCCTAGCCCGGGCGGCGAAGGCGGTGGACAACCGCTCTGGAGCGCGCCGGCTGCCCGCCCCATATATCTGCTGACCTCAGGGGTATAGTGCCGCGCGGGCGGGGATCTGGGGTGTTGGGGTTGCTACATAAAAAGCGCTTTTAGGGCAGCTCGGCGGCATTCCCGAGTGGCTGCGCCGCACGGTCCAGGGCCGCCTGCTCCAGCACCCAGTGGCGGAAATCCTGCAGTTCGGCGCTGGCGGGGCGCTGGGCCGGACGGCAGAGAAAGTAGCCGCGCTCGATGCGGAAGGCCCGTTGCACCGGCACCACAATGCGCCCGCTCGCCAGGTCCTCCTCGATCAGGCAGCGCTGCACCACGGCCACGCCCATGCCGGCAATCACGGCCTGCACTAGCAGCGTCACCTGTTCGAAGTCGGCCACCGGCGCGGGACACAGGTCCTCGCAGCCCATCTTGCTGAACCAGCGGGCCCAGTTGTCGGGGTAGTTGGTATGGGCCAGCAGCGGGCGGGCCATCAGGTCTTCGGGCCTGCGGATGGCCTGTGCGCCTTCCACGTCCTGGGGGCGGCAGATGGGCACCAGGTCCTGGCCCACCAGGTAGTCGGCGGCCAACTGGTCCGGCCACGGGTCGGCGCCGATGCGCACCCAGGCATCGGTCTGCGGATCGGTCAGCGGGTCGTCGCGGCGGTAGGGGGCAAAGCTCAGCACCGTGCCGGGATGGCGGGCGGTGAAGTCCGGCAGGCGCGGAATCAGCCAGTGGCTGAACAAGGTGGGCGGCACCGACAGGCGCAGCTGGCGCCCGCTGCGGCGGCGGCGCATGGCCGCGGTGGCGGATTCGATGGTGAAGATGGCCGGGCCGATGGCGTCCAGATACTGCCGGCCGGCAGTGCTCAGCACGCTGCGGCGTCCCTGGCGTTCGAACAGGGCAAAGCCCAGATGCTCTTCCAGCCGGGCGATGGCGCGGCTGATGGCGCCCTGGGTGACGCTCAGCTGCTCGGCCGCCAGCGTGTAGCTACCCAGGCGCGCTGCCTGGGCAAAGGCATGGAGTTCGGACAGGGAAGGGGACTGGATGCGCATGGGGCAGGAAGGCGGAAGGATGTGGAGGGACGCCGTCCCTGCAAGCAGCTTTTGCGCCAATTATGAGCATTGGTCATGCATGCGTGCCTTTTTGTCCCTTTTCGCCGGGCACGACGCAGCCAAGAATGGCCGCATTCACAACAATCCCCCGATCCTTGAGGAGAAGCACCCCCATGCAACTGCGCCGTACCTTGCTGGCTTCCGTGGCCGCTGCCGCCGCCCTGAGCGCCCTGGCGCCTGCCGTCTTCGCGGCCGACGCCGTCTACCCCAGCCGCCCGATCAAGCTGATCGTGCCGTTTGGCGCTGGCGGTTCCACCGACATGGTGGCCCGGCTGCTGGCCGAGAAGATGGGCCCCATCCTGGGCCAGGCCGTGGTGATCGAGAACAAGGGCGGCGCCGGCGGCTCGATTGGTGCGTCGGAAATCGCCAAGTCCGCACCGGACGGCTACACCATCGGCATGGCGACGGTGTCCACCCATGGTGCCAATCCGGCCATCATGACCAAGCTGCCGTATGACGCGAAGAAGGACTTTGCCCCCATCACCAATGTGATGAGCGTGCCCAGCGTGTTCGTGGTCCACCCCAGCGTGCCGGCCAAGACCATGAAGGAGTTCATTGCCCTGGCCAAGGCCCATCCCGGCAAGTACACCTTCGCCTCGCCCGGCACCGGCTCGCTGGGCCACGCCAACATCGAGAACTTCATGAATCTGGCTGGCATCGAGCTGCTGCACATCCCCTACAAGGGCGCGGGCCAGGCCCTGACCGATGCGCTGGGCGGCCAGGTCAACGCCATGACGGACAACCTGCCGTCTTCGCTGTCCAACATCCAGGCCGGCAAGCTGCGTCCGCTGGCCGTGCTGGCCTTCAAGCGTGCCGAGGTGCTGCCGGATGTGCCGACCTACACCGAGCTGGGCTATGCCCAGATGGGCGACGGCGGCTGGTTCGGTCTGGTGGCCCCGGCCGGCACGCCCAAGGCCGTGATCGCCAAGCTCAATGCGGCAGCGCACAAGGCGATGCAGGACCCCGCCTACCTGGCCAAGCAAAAGGAAATCTCCGGTGAAGGCATGGCCAACACGCCGGAACAATTTGCCAAGCAGATCGACACCGCCATTGCCCGCTACACCGCCGTGGCCCAGCGCGCCAACATCAAAATCAACTGATGACTGCGACTGCTGCCTTGCCTGATTTCCTGCAACCCCTGCCATTGCAGCCGGTGGTGGTGCGCCCGCCCCAGGGCGCGGTGCTGCCGCTGGTGTGCGATTCGCCGCACAGCGGCACCGCCTACCCGGCCGACTTCGGCGTGGCGGTGCCCCTGGCGCTGCTGCGCCGCGGGGAAGACACCCATGTGCACCGCCTGTGGGAGGCCCTGCCCGACTACGGCGCCACGCTGATCGAAGCCACGTTTCCGCGCACCTACATCGACCCCAACCGCGCGGAAGGGGACATCAACCCCGCCATGCTGGATGGGGAGTGGCCCGTGGCGCTGCAGCCCGGTCCCAAGACGCTGCAGGGCCTGGGCCTGGTGTGGGAGCGCATCAGCCAGGCCGGCCAGTCCACCCCGGTGTACGACCGCAAGCTGAGCGTGGCCGAGGTGCAGCAGCGCATCGAGCGCTACTGGCGCCCCTACCATGCGGCGGTGAGCCAGGCCATCCGCTGGAGCGTGGACCGCTTTGGCGGTGTGTGGCACATCAATCTGCACTCCATGCCCAGCGATGTCTACCAGCGCCTGGGTACGCCGGACAAGCAGCTGGCCGATTTTGTGCTGGGCGACCGCGACGGCACCACCTGTGCGCCGGAGTTCATCCACTTGATTGGTGACACGCTGCAGGCCCAGGGTTACAGCGTGGCCTACAACGAACCCTACAAGGGCGTGGCGCTGCTGGCCGACATCGGCCAGCCCCATCTGCAGCGCCACAGCATGCAGATCGAGATCAACCGCCCGCTCTACATGGACGAGGCCACGCGGGAACCCAACGCCGGCTTCGAGCCGCTGCGCCAGAACCTGCAAAAAGTGATGGCCGTGGTGAGCGACTACGTGCGCCAGCAGTTGCCCGTGCGTGGCTGATGGCCTTGCCTGGGGTAACAGCGGTGGGGGGGATGCCGCTGTCGCCCAGGCAGCTTGCACAGGCTGACGGCTGGGGTTGCCCCCGTCTGTCCGCACGGCCCCCGTTTCTACAATCGCGCCAACGGCCCCGGCAGGGGCCGGATTTGCGTGGGCTGTTCGCACCGGCCTGCGCAGACCTTGCATTGCCAAAAAA